>Ga0179593_1516207_pt1 | contig 11048 bp, 5 predicted proteins | sample CZODoug2_1_08_16_FD_185931 | JGI IMG/M metagenome (GOLD analysis project Ga0179593, IMG submission 185931) | Vadose zone soil fungal communities from Angelo Coast Range Reserve, California, USA - CZODoug2_1_08_16fungal (PacBio error correction) | ecosystem: Environmental > Terrestrial > Soil >... | reverse complement strand
TATTCTTTCATCCCGCGCTGCTAGATATAAACCTCAATTTCTAGTCCCCCCCCCCCTTACGGCGAAACTCACTCCTCCCCTCCTGCGGCGGTTTCGCCTATCTTTCGAGTTATCTATCCATCGGTATACCCCAGGCTCGTGCTTGGTCTTCGCCGGCGACACTCTTTTTTAACGGAGTAGAGGACTCCAACAATAACTCAATCATTACAACTTGATGGGCTAACTCCTTGTTCTTCAGTTTTTATGTTTACTGAGAATCTTAAGGTGGCACTCTAGAAGTATTTGCTTTTCTGAGATAGGATTTGGATTCAGCTTGGTCTGGTTGTATTTCTTAAAAACACTCTGGTGGCATATAGACTGCTTCCTGAGTATCCGTGTTCCGACGCCTATCAAACCACCATTCTTCGCAGAGATGCCCTTTGTTTCACAGATTAACCTCCTCAGGGGGATAATAAATGTTTTCTTAGTAAGATTCTCGGAGCCTCGTCCCCTTTTCCGATTTACTTGACTGGATTTAGAAGCCCTCCCGTACGCGGTGGTTCACCTCTTACTCAGTGTCTAATCAACTCTCTGCCAACTGTATGTGTCTTTTGACACCTGCCCGCCGACTGCTTCTTGCCTTAGTCGCTCCACGGTGACCGGTCCGTCGATCTGTCTTTCTCGTATTGATGTTGGCACAGACCCTTTTCGTAGGGATCCTTCTCTCCCATTGCAACCCCCAGCTCGTCCCACACCTCCTACCGGACTATGGCCTTCCCCGGTTGCCCCACGAATTTTTTCGTCTCAATCATTTTCCCCGCCCTTTTCTTTTTCGGTCGTGCCACTTTAAGTTCGAGCGGCTAATATTCCCCCCCTTTGTACGGCTCTGTTGTGCTGACGTGCTGAGCCCTCCCTTCTCCCCAATTTTTTCATGCCCTTTGGATAGATAGACGTTTCCGCCGTGTATCGGGTCCTCTTGACTTGTACGGCCCCTATCCTTTTCGAACCACCTCTTTGAACTTCGGGAGCCCCCTGTTGCTACCCCCCTCCGCTGAAAATGTTGGTTAAATACTTCCGCACACTGCGCAGCCTGGTGTTAATTGTCCCTCACCACTTTTTATAAAGTCAGGTTTGGTTTTTTTAGTTTGCCCTGAATTAGGCGAGAATCTTTTAGTTTTTCTTCGTTATTCAACCCACTCTTGAGAGAGGTTTTTTGTTTCCATGGGTAGGGATGATCGGGTCCTCCGTTTCCGATATAGCCGAGTCGCGTTTCGGCTCTTTTTTCCGGAGCTCGCGGGAAGTGATCGATACTTTTGTCGTCGTTTCGTTTCGTCCATCACGACGGACAACGCCCGCTACTAGCCTTGGCTTGTTCCCAGCGGGTTTTCTTAATCCTGCTGACCCAACTAGGTGGGTTTTTTCTCCTCTGCCATAGTAATCATTTTCGGTTCGTATTCCCGCCCCCCCGAGCTGTTATGGATTTTGCTTCTTGGACAGTCAGATCCCTAGCGTTCCTATTGGAATTCTACGCACGGACGTTCTCTCTCGTCACTCTTTTTCTCCGGGTACTCAATCCGGCCTAGAACCCAGAGTTGCATGCTTGACTTGACCTTTTATCAGCCCCCCTTTCCTAACCAAGCTATCCTTTATCGATCAGCGGCTAGCTTTTTCGTCCTGCCCCCACCGCCTTTCCCGTTCGCCTGGACCAATCTTCCTTGTCTCGACCAACGTGATCTCTCTCGCTTGGGAGGATGTTGAAATTGTATGCGTCTTTTTGCTTTTGGTTCTTCCCGGCAGGTGATACCCCTCCTGGACTCTTTTCCCGAACCGTCCGAGCGGGCCACCAATCCCGCTACTGGTTTTTTGTCGGGGGTGTCCTGCCAAGCACCTTTCCAACATTTATTAGGTAACCCAACTCGACCGTACGTCCAGAGCTTCCCCTCACGAGGCATGTTTCTAGCTTTTTTTAGAAAATACTTTCCGGCTCCGTTTAGCGGTGATGCAGAATACTCCTTTATCTAAATATACTTTTTTTGAGTTGAGATATCCTGCTTCAAGTTTTAAAAAAATACTTCTCTCGGTCTTCTTTTTCGAAAAGACATTTCGCGTATTTCAACTTATCTGATAAGGTCTCTCTTTACCGCATAATAAAAAGGGTGATCCGCGCCGTGGACGTTTTTCCCCCCAGCAACAGCCTATTTTCTCGTTGCCCGGTCACATAGGTTGGTTCCCCATTCCATCGATTTTTTTTTAGCGGCAGAACCGCGTCAACTCTAGTTTCTCTCCGCCCCCCAATAAGAAAAACCTCCTTTTCTCTACCTACGCGTTATTCGTCACCCCTTTTTTTACGGCGTAACTTGTTGCAGGATGCCCGACTGTCTAGGCCAGTACCGGATTTGGAATTGCCTTTCTATTACCCCACCACGGACCATCCTCTTTTTAATTTTTCCTGGGAACTTTTTTGCCCTCGGACTTCAAAAGAGATCCCGTCTGTTCCATCGGTAGGGATCGGTCACTATCCTTTAACGTCCCGTAACCCCCCCCAGTTCTGCTTTCGAAATGCTCGTAGCCATTTGATCCTGGCCTCCCCCCCTTTGACAGAAGCCCCCCAACCGAGGTGGTCACGATGTTAAGATTCAACCGCAACGTGCCTTTAATCGCAAGGCTTGACGGAGCGTTGGTACTTTTTAGTTGTATTGTTCTCCTCGGCATCGTCGCAGAACATACGCCCGCCGCGCGCCCTCTTCCGGCCGTAGTTTATCTGGACCCGCGAGATCGCAAGCCTGCCCTCCCGCACCACATGAGCCCCCGCTTTTTTTTTTGCGTGAACGCCTCAACCGGCTTCTTGTCCACACATAATTTTTCGCCTGCAAAATTCTCAGCCTCCCTTCTCATTCGGACACACGAAATCCGATGGTATCCCCTTGAGTGCTTGTAATGATTACCAGAAGTGCTGCGCATAACGTACCCAAAACTTTTCCCCCAACATTTCAGCGGACTGGGAGGTTCCGTTAACAGGCATCTTAGATCTTAACCCTGGTTTCTATCCGATGTGCTCGAGGGGGGAGGAGGACTTCTATTTTCGCCGAGCCTTTTGATCTTGCATTCGGCGAATTTCCAGAGGGTCAGTTCTCGGACGGGATGGCTCATGACCTATTCCCTTCCCCACGGCTTATCTTCCCTCGGCGGACGCCTGATCCTTCCTTCACTGTATCAAGAAGAACGGCTGTACACCCGGTCGCAAAGATTGCCCTCCGATATTTTCAGATGGGATTTTTTTTTATGCCCGTCCCCCCCCGATTTCATGACAGGATTTTTCTTCCCCTAGACGGTCGAAGCTATCTATTCCCCATCCTGGCCCCTGTTTTTCGCGGTTGATCCCATTGTGAAGTTTCGCCTTTCCATGACCTCCATCTCCCCCCGTCCCCGGTGAAGTACTGCCTTTGCAAGGTCTGCGTGATTGCACGGCTTGGTCAATTTGATGAACACTTCCCACGTTCTTCCTACTAGAATCCTCCGCTCGGAGGCCACGGGGCCGTTCTCCGAATACGTACCCCCCTTTGAAGGTAGATGCAACGAGGTTCTGGAGGCTGAAAGACCCCTGTATGACTGCATCTCGCCCTTTGGGCGCTATCAGGCGTTCGCCCGGTCCCCCGTCGTCAAACTCTCGTTTCAACCCCATAAGGAGTTTTTCCACCAACAAGCCTCTCTGGACCAAGCCAAAGACGATTCCGAGGCGAGTTCTTCACAGCTGCTGTGCTCTTCACCCAAACCATCCGCCTACAGGACATCCCGATGTGCGCTTTTCTTTTGGTCTCGAGATCGCCCGATCAGTCGACCTGGTCCGCGGACTCACCTCCCCCTCTCCTCGGTGGTGACTTCCTTGCCGATGTCATCCTCCCTACTGTGAATCATCTGGGGCCAGCGGCGTCCAGTTCTTTCTCCGATCCTCTTTTTTTATCAAATTATATACTCTCCCCATTTCTCTCCCCTTTTTAATCCCGTTCGAGTCTTCTCCTGCGCCTTGAGCGATATATATTAACCACCCAAGGATTCACTAGGCCCCTTTGTTTCGAAGCTGCTAGCTTTGTGTACATAGTCGAGCTCTCTGCCCACTGCCCGTCGCGTGTGGTTTTTGTGTTTTGGCGTCCCGATGTACGCCGCAAGAAGACAATCCTCTAGACCCCCTAATTTGGCCTTGGTGTTCTTTTCCGGTTTTTGAGAGCGGACAGGCTATGATTGGCCCTAGTCCGTCTTTTTAAGGACTATTTTTGTCTTTTAAGCTCAAAACTGTTCTCGCTTCGACTTTTCACGACCTTGGAATTTGTAAGCCATCCCCCCATTCAAAATCGTCAGCTATTCTGATTTCCCTAGGTTTTCAGCAGCTCCAGGCTAGTAAAGGTTTTGTATTAAGCTTCCTGTTTAAATCGCATGTTGTAAGTTCTTTCTGTTGTCAGGTGCTTGCGTGAATTAATTTTTCCCCTGAGCATTAGCAGTTGCATTCTACACCCTTTCTCCGCGCCCACTTGTATGTTGTCGGAATCCATGTTACCCGACTTTTTCGGTTCGCCTTCAGCACTTTTTAGCGCCGCTGTTCGGTGTGCTGATGGATGTTGGGCGACGTAAGTGAGGGATCGCCTTCCAACCCCCCCTAGTGCAATACATCCGCTCCCATCATCCCCGATGCCCTCCCTGGCCTTTGGTTTTTGATCGTTGCTCATATTGTCCCCTCTCCGCTGCCCTATTGATAATCCCTCTCCCCTCCCGCTTCCTCGATTTTTTTACCGAGGTGTTTCGCTGCATCCAGGACGAGCAGGACAGTTTATTTGAGGGGTCGCGCCAGGAGCATCCCCCTTTCCCTCTGGCTATGTTAGTTTTCTTTTTCACCGCCCTGTTCATTGAGTTTGTTTGTCCCCGTCCCCCATCCATTCTCGGACATCGCTTTTTGTTATATCGACACGCTTGTTTTCGGAAACGCTCAAATGTTGGTAATACCCTCGTCCCCCATATGTTTCTCAACTTCCACCTGTGCATAACCATTGAATAATTTCTAAAGTCATTCTTCTTTTGTCGTGTGTTTCGAGGCTTACCGGGCTTTGATTTTCTTCGCTTCCGTATTTTACCTTTTGCGTTTTTTTCCCCCCAGCAAAACAGAGGCGCTCCTGTGGTGCGTAGCGGTAGTCCGGGCGATCCCTTAGTCAGAGTTTCCTCTTAACGGCTCGCGTTGAATCGTTCTTTCCTGGCACGATTCCTTTAGGCGGCTCGTGACCCCTCCCCAACGAAGGACACCTTCCAGCCTGTTTCTTCAAGCAGGCTGTCCCCCCATTCACCTCACCTAGGCTTCCTGACCCTTCCCATCTTTGGTCTGTTCTTTTAATTGAGAAACGAGTCCAGTCAGCGGCATCCTTAGTGGGAATAGTTTTTCCCTGGATTTTGATGAGAAGAGCTCAGTGGTGATAGTACAAGAGACCCCCCCCCGAAGAATTTAAACAGATCGCTTGACATGAGAATTTATCGCGTTGTCAAAGACGGGGGTAAATTATTTGACAGATCACTTTGATAAGTGAAAATGATGTCTTCTTGTAAATTACCCACCTTCGTTCCTCCGTTTCCCCCCTGGATAGAGCCAAAAGGCAAAGATTGACGTAAGCCTGTGCCTCCCCCGCGTCGTCGATTCGTTTAGGATTTGATTTGGTGGAAGCTATGGAGGGTGACGTTCTCCGGGCTCTTCCCCGCTAGCTGACATGGAAGGTCCCAGTGTTTACCAGATTGGGCCCCATAATAACGTCCTTTGTTTTTTTTTCATCCCCAAGCGCGGTCAGATTATCCCCCCCCCCCCTTTTAGGCGACAACCTCCACCGAGCCGTATTTCGCTTTCAAAATAAGAGCATTTCGTTTTCTTTTAACATCATCCCCCCGGTGCACCCTCGACGTTCCGTTTATCCTTTGACTAGGACCCTCCCCCTTGTTGTTGAGAGACTCGTCTTCTCATACACTGATCCCTCATCTCAGGGCGGTGTTTCCAAACTCTCCAAGGCAGTCGATTTTCCCCCCGCGTATGACGATTCACGGCTACGTCATTTTTAATCTTCCCCAGGTGGTTGAAATAATGCGCCCCCGCTCACCCCGGACTACCCTTTTCCCTGTTCCCTCTTCAAATTCACGTCGTGGCGAAATCACACCTCCGGCTTCAAGACCGCCGTGAACCACCCCAGCCATTGCTCTCCGCACAAATCCTCATCAGCTCACCCCCTTGTTGTCGAGACTCCGTTTTTATCCGAGGCCCAGGCTGCCGGCCGGTCTTTCGCAGACCTGACCTTTATCCGTCTCAGGATCGTTAAGAGGTTATGGAATTGCCTCTCCAAATCTTTCACCCATCACCTCGGCATACATTCTTTATATGGGAACTACCTGTAGAAAAGATCCCCACTCGGCGTGACGAAACGAACCTTTTGACCACTTACTTTATGCTCCTCTTCCATTAACCGCGATTTTACCCCCCCTTCTAGGGAGAGCCTCAAACGTTAACTATCGCAGCCCCCCAACCTATAGCTATTTCCTTCCGGAGAAATAGAGAGGCAGCACCTGCTTTTTGACCCCCCGCGTTGGCCCCTCTCCGCAGTTATTTCACAAAGAACCTCACGCGCCTCCCACAATTTTCTTTGAAGGTTTAGCTTGTCCTTTGGCTGAGTGACCGAGCCTCGTAGGGCCCATTATAGAAACTATGCACATTTTTCTTTCTTCTTCGTACGATGGCCGTCATGACTTCTTGAGATCGCCATGAAAGACTCATCCTCCCCCATGAGCCGAGTTCTCCCGCGGTTTCCCCGCCTAACCTTGAATAGTGTAACCCTTTTTTTCCCCACAATTACCTACAGCAGCCCTTTACGCTCTTCCCCCCACGACCGGATTGACTTTTATCAACGCGATGATTCACTATGCACTCCACGGTGCGGAGCGCGGAGACCCCCCCGCCTTCCCCCCAAAAATTCACTTCCTATTATTTGTGACACCCCCAAGTAGTGTAGATCTCACCAACCCCTCCCCGACCGATTTTGCTCCGAAGCCGAGTGGTTCCCACATTTTAAGTCACCCCTAGAGAAGGTTTTTCCGCTCCTGCGCATAGCCAGAGGGCAGTGTCAAAAGTGCACGTGCTCCGCTATCATCAGTACTTTTAAATTTCTCTCCACGTATCAGCCAGACACAATGGCTGCGAAATGGTTTCCCGTCTTGATCCAATCGCGCGAATTGGCCGATGTGCGCAACAGGCCGTTCCATCCATAGTCTGTCGATTGTGATGGACGTTCGATTATGGATTTGCAGATAGAAGTGCGCCCTACGACTAAGTTAGACCCCCCCCCCCCCCAATAGGGCGTCTTTCCTCAAACATCTCCCTGATCATTCCAGGGCTTACCTACTTCGAAAACCTCCTCTTTTCTCGCTGGCACAGGTGACTCAAGGACAGTGGTAAGCTTTCGGTGAGAACTGCGACCTCTTACGGAACGAAAACATGCACTCCGTCCTTTTTTGCAAGCAGTCGATCCACCCGTCTCTCTTTACCCGTCCCTCTTTCCGCGAGCAAGAAGAGTTAAGACTCCCCAATGGATCGCCTCAGGTAGATTCGGCGTTAATTCAGAGTCTCTGCTCTCCTAGGGGGCGAAGCGTTCCTTTCCAATTCAGCGGGTTTCACAGCGAGGTCCACCCCCCCGTTTTGAGTTCCCAACCCCCACCTGCCCGAGCGCGCGAAAGCCATTCGCCCTCCTCCCCAAAGAAGGTGCGGGGCCCCCTTCTTTTTCCTCAACCTCAAAACAGGCTCCCCCCACAGGAACCCAAGGCTTGTGGTGAAGCTGTTCAGGATTTTCTGATCCGAGCCGCCGGGTCGTTCCTTTTCCACGACAAACCAACCGCCGCCTGGCTAAGCCGATGGCCCCTAGATCACTTCTTGTTACATGACTCTTTTCGGCGTCACGGATTACTGTTTAGAATCTCTTGTTTAGTTAATCGCCACTTCCTCCTTTGACAGATCTCCTCCTCTTGAGAGGATCTTTACCCTGTACATTTACCCTGAAACCTTGTCGCCCTCTCCCCGGCTGAAACTGGTGACAGCTGTCCCGCGTTGATTTTTCACATCCGCTTTTCTCCCTAGTCCCCTCGCGTCGTGCTGGTTTGGGCTAGCGGCGCCACTCCTTACCGCGCGATCGAGAGGCCATCATTCCCTCCTCCCCACAGTGACTTGACGTCGCTTTTTTTGTTTGATTTAAGCGATACTTTTGTCCCTCCGAGCTGTCTTCCTCGCTCTTTTTCGGCCCTGATGTTTTCTTTTTATTATGCTCAAGCAAACTTCCTGAAACTCTGAATTTTTGACGTCTGCCTTTCAGGGAAACGCCGCAACATTTGACAACCCAGACTTTTCTCGATTCGCTGGACGAATTACTTAGTACTCCGAGTGACAGACGCGTTCGCGATCAGTTTAGTTGTTTCGCGCCGGCTGGAAGATTAGAATCAGATCATGCTGGTGCCTTGCGTTTCGGTTTCTCAAATGGCCTTAGCCGGTGATCTCCACTTTATCGCCCCGGTCGTCTGCTTCACCTTTCCGCCCTGTTTTTCGTCCCCCTTTATGCCCGTGGTTATCAGGTCGCGATAGGCCGGCTGACGACCCCGAAACTGACGAGTAGGGGTGATCCCTCCCCCTATAACTTTTTGCCCCCAAAGCTACATAAATCCTCCCGATGGGACCTTTTTATTTATGGTGCCTGCTGAAAAAGGCAACCCCATGGATCAAATAAAGATTGAGCCCCCGGATCAGCTTCTGATCGTGTTTCTAGTGAGCGTGACTCATCTCCGGGTGCAGGGGAGATGATTCGAATGGACTTCTCAAGCTTCCCTTTTCCAGATGAACCTTCTAGACTTGTCACCTCTGCTTTTTTGATTGTTTTATGAAGCACCCCCCCTAGAGAGATTCTATAGACATTTCTCTTGTACCCTTATTTTCCGACGACACGCTTTTCCTCCACCCTCTGCCAAAATTTGTACTACTGGGAAAAGATGTCTCGCCCCCTGCGGTCCAAGCACATGGGGCATAATCCCCCCCAATTTTTCAAAAATGGACCTCTTCCCCATTCGGCTTTAGTTGTGGTTTCCAGTTCTCGTAGGGCCATTTTTCTTCGTGTCAAAATTATTAAAGTCGCGAACGACAAAAACCCGCCGGGGTGAGCGTTTGTGGGGGATCGGCGGTCCCGTTTTCTCAGCGCCCTTATCTAAGCATGTTTGTATCTCGAGGGAAGGTCCGATATGGCGGCGACGATGTTTTCTTCTTCGAACGCCCCCGCCGCGACGTTCCCGGAAAAGCATGCCGTTTTCTGAAGGAGTGGAGTCAGCCACTGCCTTCCCAAAACTCGGTGGTTTCTTTAAATCCGATTAAACTTTTCCGCGGACATTTAGTTCGGGGATCTCGATATTGACTTGGATAGTTTCAATATATTTCGCCTCTCGTGTTTAACGTTCGCTTAGTTTCCCCGTAAAACATTTTTCTTCCGTGCTCCGATCAACTCGGGAAATGTCTCCTGTGACCCCATCGGGTCACTACTTTGACGGCCATCATGCTCAGCCTGGCTCGCTGCAAACACACCCCTTTGGGAAAGTCAAGTTCGGGAATACCCGATGTATTCGACACAGTGAGTCAGATATTGCTATTGTCCCCATGTGGTTGCCTTTGGTCCGATTGCATTTCCACCTGCCTAGATTGACGACGTTCCACCCTCTTTGACACGAGTGGACTCCCTTATATCCGTTGTGGAGCTCTTCCACTATTCATGATTAGTTCCAAACCCTTCTTCATGTAAATTCGCGTTCTCAAGCTGTGCCCCCCCGTGGCTTGTCGCCCTCAGGCCGCCGGATGAAATTTGACGCTTTTTTTTTGATTGAATTGAGGATATCTTCTTCCCCTTGTGTTGAGAGATATGGTCCTTTTCCCTACTCATCGATGCCGCTTTCCCAACAAGAGAGACAAGGCTTTTTTCCTTCTACACGGGATAAGGTCGACAACACAAACGGGGGTGGAACTAAATCTGCTCTCGACTTTCACCCCGCAGGTGAAGACGGGATTAAGTGCCTGGGTAACATCCTGGTCTTTTTCCCATAATGTCAATCGTTTATCAAGCCGCTTCAACCAAAGTCCGACGACAGCCCGTAGAAGACGCACCCTAAACTCCTGCGGAGAATAACTCTTTGTCTCTTTTACCTATCCCCTGACGCTTCCTGTTTGTGGACTTTCCACTGCCAGCCTTTTTTCTGCGGTCGGCACCTCTGATTGGTAGTCCTTCCCGATAAATTCCCTCACAGTCTCCCCGGTCCCCCGTCACCTCGCCTGCGTGACCTGAAGAATTATTCTATCGTGACGGTGATCAGAGCTTGGCAACTGCCTTTCTTAGTCTCACGCCTCCACTTCTCCAATCAAAATTGAGGCCGCGGCAGAACTCCCCCTATGATATAGCATTTATCTACCCCCACCGAGTTCCACGATGGGCTTGTTTTCTCACCCGCCAAAGGACATTAACGCTCTTTTTTTTTATTGCCGTCGCGTTGTCCTCTTTTTCCGCCCTCGGCATAGTCCGCCATTATCTGTTGCCTCGCTGTCCGCCTAATGAGGACAGTCCTCGAATGTACAATTTAATGAAAGCTCCCCGCCCCCCTCTCCCGCGCCCCCGGCGGTTTCACTCCCGCTACCCTTCAAAGAATGGATTTCCCACCCCATTCTTTAAGCATCGGAAACCCACATCCCTCATTTTCCAAATTGGTTCATGATTTCACTTTATGGATTTTTTACCCAAGAAAGTTGTCTTTCTCGCTTTGCGAGTGTTTCGTAACCCCCCCACATAAGCTTCCGAGTTTCGCGTCCCCGGCCCACAGTTTTCTAGTAAACATTCAGTTTTACTTTCCTTTAGCTTTCCTGATTTTTTCCCTTAAGTTTTCAAAATGACCAAGCTAACGATTCTCATCATTCTTTCTTCCATAGAGTTAAATTTCCCTTATTGGTTGCTTCCCCTCCCCTCACCTTTTCCTTCTCTCTT
>Ga0179593_1376345_pt1 | contig 11048 bp, 19 predicted proteins | sample CZODoug2_1_08_16_FD_185931 | JGI IMG/M metagenome (GOLD analysis project Ga0179593, IMG submission 185931) | Vadose zone soil fungal communities from Angelo Coast Range Reserve, California, USA - CZODoug2_1_08_16fungal (PacBio error correction) | ecosystem: Environmental > Terrestrial > Soil >... | reverse complement strand
CGTTATTTTTTTCTCCTGCACGTGTCTCCAACCTTTCCTTAGGTGGAACGTCGTTCCCACTCCCCCCTTGGCTTCTTCTTTTCTGTCTTTTGCGCGATCTCTCTCTTTTCCTTTCTCGCGCAATTACTCAGTTCCTTCCCGACCTCCTTTTCTTTTTGTTCTGAAAGCAGCCTTCCCCTTTTCCCTGCTTTTGATTTCTTTATCGTTAAGAACAGGTCGACACAGCCTGCGGCGACTCTCCCAGCCGATTGCGCGCACGCGACTTCTTCTTCTCTTTTAGGACAATACTATCTTCCCCCCAAAACTCTAACCTTTCTTTTTTCGTCATTGTCTTTCCTTTCCCTCTCGAAGTTGCCCCACCTCCCCATTGCTGCCTTCCCAATAGAAGACTGAACTTTCCACCTCGGAGGACTGCACGATTTATATCTTTACCCTTCTCCTTCCGAAGCCCCCCCCCCCCTCTCTTTGCCCACCCCCAACCCTCAATTTTTTCTTTCTTTGCTTAATTTGAGTGGTTTAAATGCCCTGCCTGCGCTTACTCCCTGATTGTTTGCGATTTTTTTTTCAGCCTCCAACTCAAGTGTTTTACTCCTTTTCCGTTCCTTAGCCCCCCTCCCCCTCAACTTTGTTTTTTTTTTTAAACATACTTTCTCATTGTCCCCAGTGCTTTTTCTCGTCCTTCCTCTTCAACGCGCCGACGTCCTGGTATTAAAGTTTTTGATAGTTTCACTTCCCCTTTCCACTGTCCCCCTTCGGACCCTGTTCGTGGAACCGTTTCTCGGGTGCGCAGTCGCTTTTCCCCGCGGAAAGCGCTTTCCGTTTAAGTAACAACCTTTCCGCCAAGCCCTTCGCGACCCCTTTTCCTTTTTTTCATTTTTCCTCATGGCGCGCATTGTTGACCGGAAGCCAGGCCCCACCCTGCACCCATCCGAATGAAATGTTTTTTGCATCCCGGTTTTCCCGAGGCTATTCCCCCCCTCCCGCCCGTTCCTTCCTCCCCCCAACACCAGTTTACGCTCAAAGTCCTCCTTTTCTTAGAATGTTTGCGAAGGTACTCCACGTCGACACCCATCCTCCTCGGGCTCCCTTTTTTTCCCCAGTTCGATTCAAATCCCTTTTTTCTTACGCCAAACTTCCCACAAATGCTTTCCTCAGAAGCTGGTTCATAATCCGTTTTCCTCTTGTTCCCTTCCTTTGTCTGTTATACCCCCCTCACGGTTCGTGGTCCCCCTGTTTTTCCAAAGGTTCTTTTGAGTGGGGCTCCCCCCCCCCCAAACCCCGGGTCCAGCAGCTAAAAATTCCCTTTTCGAATCATCTTCTAATCCTTTCGTGGGGTTTTTCATGGCTTCCCCCCTTGTTGTGCCGTCCCTCCCTTTCTCCGGTTTTAGAATTCCCCTAATCCATCAGGCCGTTCCTCGGCTGTCGATTTTGGAATGTTTTACCCTCTCTCGGCTTTTTTCCCTCTCCGCCTTCCCCGGCCGCCTCCCTTTCCTGGAAGGAACGTTCTCGGTTCGATTTTTCTCTTGGTCCTCTCTGGTCTCCACCCCTCGTAGTCACCCGCTAAACCCGCCAGTTCTTGGTGACTCGCCTGTCCCTTTTTAAAGGAATCACTCGTTCCAACGGGTTTCCTACTAACCAGACCCATCCTCTAATTGATTGCTTCCGCATATTCCCTTCCCCTTTTCCGATATTTTTTTGCAATTTTTATCGGCCGGCGCGTTTTTTTTCAAGAGCTATTTGCTTACCTCCGATCTGTCTCCTTTCCCCATCGTTCCGAACTTTTCCCTTGGATTTTCATTCTTTATTTACGATGCGCACTTTTGTCGCCCATTCCTACGCGTGCTGGCTTTTGCGGCAACGACAAATTACCCGTCCCCCTCCTCCGATTCCTTTACTTTTCTTTTTTTTTTTTTTTGCGACCTCCCTCTGCTTTTACAACGTTCCCCCCTCCCTTGGCGACGAAATGCCTCCTTCTTTTTCCTTACTTCTTCCAGGCTTATGGGAGTCATCTATTAATCCTCCTCAGTTTTTTTTTTTTATTCTTCTTTCCTCCTAATTTCTTTCCCTGCCCCCCAACCTTTTGTTTTGCAATTCGGTAAATTATGTAGCGACTTTCTCGTGCAGCCGCTCAAGCGGAAAACTTCCCCGCGAAATCCAGTCGTCCCATCCCTCCCCTTTTGATTGGCTTCTTTTTGTGGCGTGTCACCGCCCTAATGCTTTCCATGATACAGCCCGTTACCATTTCCCCCCATCACCCACGGACATGCGTTCCGAAAAACAAATTCCCACGTCACTCTGATCTCTTTTTTCCCCTCCCACTCTATTTGCCCGTCTGCAAACTGGTTGATTTACCTCCTTCCCCCCCTGCCTTCCAGGTCCCTTTTCCATGCGTTTTGGAATAGTTTTTCAACTGGTTGCGCGGATCCTTTGTTTCCCCCTGGTTTACTGCTAGGAGTCTAAGCGGCCTTTTTGTTTTTTCGCGCCCTTCTTTCTTCCCTCCGGATTTTCTCTTTTTCTCTCCCCCCCTAACTAGTTCGTCTTCCCCTCTTTGCCGCCTTCGTGGCGTGCCGTTCGTTGAAGCTCTTATGACAAGGACGACGCTTTTGAACCCCTTTTCTTTTCTTCTGACTTTCTTTAGCGGAGTTTAGCTTTTTTCCCCCCCCCAAACCCCGTTGTAGTAGGCTTTTTGCCCTTATTCTCTGATTTATTCCTTTCTAGGATGCAACTTTTTTGTGCTTACCCCTTTTTGTGGTTTTTCACTCTTGCCTGAAAAACCCTTTTTTTAACCCCCTCTCACTTTCACCTGCGATCAAGTTCCTGCGGCGTCCCACTTCAAGTCTTTTATGCCCTCAGGTCGGTTCCCTCACTTCTGCAAAGTGTTATGGGTATTGTTCTGTTCTGTATTAACTGCTCCACCAAGATGGGGCCTTGCAAGGCCCCAGCTTCCCTTGCCAGTTTTCAATTTTTTCGCCTCGATTCTTTTCTAGTGTTGAGACCCCTTCCTTTGCGCCCCCCCAGTCTAAGGTCCTTCCTCGCTTTTTTTTCCTTTTTTTTCCCCTTTCTTCCCCTCCGTGCTTGCGTCTCCTCTTACTTGTTTTCCTGCTCCCACAAATACTTCGCTTTTTTGCAGTTTTTGGCCTGGCTCTTCCGGAGCTAACTTCCTTTCCATGCCCCAACTTCCTTTTTTTTTTCTTTCCCTTGACCTTTGTTCATGTCTTCCCTGTTGCCGGCCGGCGCTTCTCCTTGACTCCCTCCCCTCGGACGGCGGGGCCCGCCCCCCTACTCCATCCTCACATGCAAACTGTCTCTTGCCTTGAAACTCCATCTCCCTTCTTCTTTGTGAATTCCTTTTTTTTTTCGTATCTCGTTTTTTTCCTTTCCCACATCTCCCTTCTTTCCCCCCTTTTTCAGCCCGCCTCCCCCAAAGAGTGGGGTCCGATCTCAAAGCGTAAAACTGTCCCTTTCTTCTTTTGGGAAACCCTCTTTTTCCGGTCTTCCCCCCCCGGGGGTTTTTCTTTTAACCGTAGATGGGGAGTTTAGTCCTTCCTATCGTCATACCCCATTTTTTTCTTTCTCAGGATTTTTTGGTCTCCCCCTGAGTGTTTTGGTTTTGCTTCGTAAGGAGTCAGTTCGCGATCTCTGAACGGTTCTTCCCCGCCCCCCTTGTGATTTCGTCTTTTGATTGGAACGTTGCGTCTTTCTTTCCCTTCCCCGACGCGCCCCTGACTTCCCCCCTGGTCCCCTCCAGTTCTCTTTTGCCGCTTAGGACTTGCTTAAACGGCGTCCACGATTTCCTTCGCTGTACTTTCTTTTCCTTCTTTTTTCTTCTTTTCTTGTTCCTTCGATGAATTCTGCCTTCCTTTGAAACCCCGCTATTTCCTCTGTCTCTGTCTTGGTCTCTTTGGACGCTGGCTGGGCTTTCGATTCCTCTCATCCTCTTGTTTTTTCTCGCGTCCAAAGATTTTCCCCCCAGTCATTTTCTGGTTTTTGCCGGCATCTTTTCTTCGTCCGTTCCTCTCCGCCCCTTTATCGTGCAAGTTTTAACAAAGAGAAACAATGGTCCTCCCTCCGAGCCCTTCCTCGTCTTTTTTTGTAGTCTTCCTTTTAATCTCGTCCCCCCTGCGTCGCCAGAGGGTTTGACGCGAATGGTTTTTTCCCCTCGTCTAAGTCTTCCACATCTCAACACCGCCCAGCGCCTAAATCCTGACGGACCCAACGCGGCGGAACTCCCTCTCCTTTTTTAGATCGTTCTTTGACGTTTATCCCCACAATTGAGTTCCATCCTTCTCTTTGAAATCCGTGCCCAATTTCCTTGTACGCGATGCTTCCTTTCAGGTGGCCCGCCCGATAACGAGAAGACGACGGTGGTGACGCGTTTCCTTGTCCTCTTCCCTACGGGTTTTTCCCTTTTCCGCATCTCCTCTCTTGTCCCATGTTTATATGCGTGCATGACCAATTATTCCTGTAAGTCGTCCCCCGATCAAATCCCTTTACCGCACTGCCCTTTGCAGCTTCGTCAGTTTCCCCTTCTTTGCATTCGTGATGAGCAATTGATGGTTGCGGGCCTGCGTCCGTGTTCTGAAAGGTCAAGCGCTTTTCCTCATTCCCCTTCCCCCGCGGTCTTTTCTACCTTACAGCGACCGCGCACTTTCTCCTTTGTTATTCCCTTCCTTCCTGTCCGCATGCTTTCCGGAATTCCACTGTCATCGACGGCCCTTTTTATCTTTCGTTTTTTCTCTACTCCCCCCTCAGCAACTGTGATTAATTCCCCCGACCCCGCCAAGGCGCTCACCCACAGTTAGGCTTTCTTTCCTTTCCGAGTTGAGCCCCCTGAATTCCCTCCCCTTCCCCCACCTTCTTCGTTTTTCTTTAAAAAGTTCGGCCTTGCCCTTACCGCAAAGCCCCCCTTGCGTTTTTTCGTCGCCGTTTCCCGCCTCACCCCCCCCAACCTTCCCGTGAAAGTACTGCGTCCAATCGTGTATTTCTCTTTGTCGCTGGCGCCTATCCGGCTTTATTCCAAAGTCTCTGGAAAATATGTCCACCTGTTTTCCCCTTCTTTTCTGGAGCCCCTTCCAACCTTTTTCGCTCCTACACCCCTGGCTTTCCTCCCTGTCCAGACCTGGATAACTAGTTCGTGGGATTTCTCTCCCCCCCTTCTACGACCTTTCCCCCCGGCTAAGCCTTTTCCCTCCCCACCTCCAGTCCTGGCCCGAGAGCTTGTTCCCCAGCCGCTCGGCTAGTGACGCAGTTAGACTTATGTCTTTTCTCCCGACGCTCTTACCCCCTTCTCCCGCCGCTGCTCCCCGTCGGCTCATTGTTCCAATCTCTGTCGAAAATCCCTTCGCTCATTCACCTCCTTCGCGCCACACGCCAACCTGCTGGCCGCCTACCCCGCGTAACCTGGACCCTTCCCTCGACCACCATTTTCTTGCCCCTCTTTCCCAACTGAAACTTGACTTTTCGCCCGCTCCTTGATCATTATTCCCTAGGTGTTTTTTCCAACCAAAAGCGCGGGCGCGTTTCGATCTTTTCTGTGTTGACCCGATTATATGGATCCGCCCATCCCGCTTTTGTCCTTTTATAACCATTCTATGGAAGTGGTCCCCCCCCACGTCCTCTTTTTCTAATCTTCTTGTCTTCATCTTTTCCCTCCCCTGTCTTGCTGGAGCGCCACGCCACACCTCCTCTCAAATTTTTTCCGATTAGGATTCGTCGCCCCTTTTTTCTTTCTTTCGGTTTGGTTTTGCTTTTCATCGCTCATTGATTCTTCCCCTTATCGACGAATGTCCTGGAAGGCACGCGACTATTGAATTCCCTGTGGAAAGTCGTCCCCCTAGTCTATCTTTTTCTTTTTTCCCTTTTTTTTAGAGCGACTTCCTCACAGATGAGTTTTTCTGCCAATAATCTTGCCTGCTTCCTTTGTCTCTCTTTCTAGCTCCTCGAGAAAACCGCGCGCGTAGGGACAATGGGGGCCCCCCCCCCCCCCCCACCATTTTTCAATACCCCTCCAATGACCCTTGGCGATTTGAGCTCTTGTGGCTTGTCCCTCGACCGACAGCCCTCGCTTAATAGGTCCCCCTTTTACAAATCCCCTTATCATTCGTTTTTCTTCGTTAAAGCCTTCCAGCTTCTGGTTCTCCCCTTTCTTCCCCAACCCTCCCCGGCCGCTCGACCCCAATTCGAAAGTGACTTTCTTTTCGCAACCTCCCCTTTCCCTATGAGGATCGGTTCATCTAGGAGTTGACTTAGCATACCCCTGTCTGAGATGCCTTGTTCCCGTTTCCCGGCGAGGGCCATCACGTCTTGTGTAGTGTGTTCTCTCCTTTATGGTTTTTTCCCTAGCTGCCTTTATTCTTTGCACATTTCTTAACGCCTCTTGCTCAGCCCCTTTCCGGCGGCTTTCTTAGGTCAGCGGTAGATGATACGCTCGTTCAATGTTTTCACTCATTCCGTCTCTTTGTCCCCCCTCCCCTGAGGCTCCTTGCTTTCTTTAGTCCTTTAGCGCGTTGTCTCCTTTCCCAACACTGTCGTTTGAACTTTTCCCAGGCGCGGATTTTCGCTGTTTATCATGTTTTTCACAAGCCTTTGGTGGATGTCCCCCCCTTTCCCATTTTTTTTTTTTGTTTCGCCCCATCAGATCGGTCCACCTTTCCCCCCCTGGGTTACTTACCCTTTTTCGATCACCTCGTTTTCAAGCGTTCAAGGGCTTCCGCTGAGGTTCCTTTCCGTTTTCCCTGATTTGTTCTTGGGGAGTTGTATTCAAATTGACCTCCCCTTCTTTTGCTTTGCTCCCTTTTCTTCTTTTTCCAACTTTTACTATTATTTTTTTTTACAGTGGAGGAGACCTGGGCGAAACCTTCAGAAAAGGCGCATTTTCTCATTGGCTTTTTTCTGCCTCTTCTTGCTCGCGAAAAGTTCTGCCCAATTTTCTAGCCCTAGCAAAAACCGCCTTTTTTTTGCAGTTGACCTCTTTTCCTCTTGCTTCCCCCTCCCCTAGTTCATATTGCCTCTTCCCCCTGATTCCTCGTCTTTTGGAATGCATTTTCTGAACCGGCGTAACCAGCTTTTGTCCTTCGACCCCCAATTTTCCTTTCATCACCTGACAACCGCCGTGTTTTCCCTCCCATTTCCAGATTAGGTTCTGCTTGACTCCCTCTTTTGGCGGTCGGGATTCGGTTCCTGCCTCCTTCACCAACTCTAAAGCTTCCCCTGCCCCCTCATCCCCTTCATGGCGACCCCAAAGCTCCCCCCGCCATTGTCTTTTTGGCTGGGCACAAGCCAATTCGCGCGCGTTGAGTGATTTCTCCTTTCTTGCGGTCCATGCTACCCGTCATGCATGGATTTTTGCTTTTTTGGTTCACGCGCTATGTTTTTTGGTTTTTTTTTGCGACGATAGCTGAACGGGATCTTCCGCCTTATTTTTTCCTTGGGAACTGCGTCCTCTTTTGTTGTATCCTTGCTCTCTCTACCAGTTTCTCCTTCCCCGCTGGCCAATCCGGTGGGTTTTTTTTTCGCTTTTTCCGCTTTTCTTCCCTAGCCTCCCTCGCTGTCGCGCTTTTTTCTGTGCTGCCGCTGTTTTTCTTCTTGTTGTCGCCGACTTGCCCGCTTCCTTGCTGTTTGCACGTTTGCGAAAAAATGGAGGGCCCTCGTTCTGACCAGCCTGACTCGGCTTTGGCCCTTTTCGCGATCTCTCTCCTCCGTTTGACTTTTCTCCCCGAGTTTTCTTCTTAGTGCTGGTTAGCCCGCCTCCTCCCGTCACTCTTCCATTTTTCTCGACGTGGCGACCGCCGTGAAATTCGCACCAAGAGCCCCTGCCTGTTTCCTCTCCAACGTATTTTTTTTTTTCGCGAACGGATCCTTCCCCTCCCCCCCCAAAAATTCTCCCCGTTCAAGTCCCCTTTCTTCCCAGTGGTTCCATCGAATGGTCGTCCGAAGCCACCAGAAAATTGTCCCTTCCAATCCTCATCTCCCCCAAGAGGTTGTTTTGTACGTGTACGCCTCGCTCCTTCCGTTCCGAAGCCACACCACATAGTCTTTTCTAACCAAATCTTTCCCTGAAATTTCCAGCCGGTTATGGCCCTTCTTTTTTTCCCCTGGCATTTGGTCGCCGGCTTTCTTTGGTTGATGTCTTTTGCCCCGTCCCGGGCAGGTAAATAGACTATCTACTAACCATTTTCTCTGCGGGACTTTTTCATCTTTTTTCCTGTGCTTCCTAAGCGCGATCCCGCTCGCCAGTGCTGGCATTTCGAGATTGGAACGTCTTCCGGCACCCAATCGTACATATTTTTCTCTCATTGTATGGTTTCTTTTGATGTCCCTCTTCGCTTATTCCCAGCGTTTGAAGCGCTCAGAAGCCCCCTAAATGACTGTGCTTTCGCCCCCCCCCTTCTTTCGACTCCCAGTTCCCTTCCCTTTTTGTGCCCGTAAGTGACGCCCACTCTTTCCGGAAGAATCCAGTTCAAAAATGCCATAGAAGTGTTTTTCCTTGTGCCCCGCTCTTTTCGCGTCTGCCTACGGTGAATTTTTCCGCACATTCCAAGGCGCTAAGCGCCTCCCTCCCTGTTATTTTCTTTTTTGCACTCTCAACATCCCCCCTCTTCGTACCAACTCCCTCCGGTCTCTTGTCAATTGTCAACACCGTTTCGCCGAAGCTGCAAATTGGCGCTCTTTCGCCGTTGCCCCCCGACCCGTCACCTCCTCTAGAAGGCACGCCGGGCCACTTTCGCTGTAGCTTGGCGAAGCCGTTCTTTTCCCGTTTTTACTCTTTCCCAGGTTTCCCCCTGAGGTTCTAAAACCACCCCCACAAAAGGTTCGCTTTCCCACCCCCTCCCTGTTCCTTGGTCGGAGAAGATGGATAACTGCAACGCCGCCTTTTGTCGTTTTTTCAAGGTACCCCGTTTACCCTTTGCACTCTGCTCCGTTTTAGCATCCAATCCGGACTCCTGCTTGTTCCCCTGCTTTCATTGATCTTTGCCGCCGGTTCATCCGCGCTTGCCCTACTTCCTATCGCTTGCGGAATCTTATCCGGCTTTTTTTAGACCCCCCCCCCAATTTTCATGTTTTTTCGAATCCCTTGAGTAACGCCTTCTGAACCCCACCCCCCCCTCCAGATAGTCCGACTCGCCGTCCCCGGTGGACCAGGATCAGTTTGCTCACAGATTGAACCCGAAACTCTTCAAGTCTCTAATTTTGATCTTAGTTTTTTTAATTCTTCCCTTTCGAATAAACGCGATGAAGTTGTCTAGCGGCCCTGCGTCGGTGGTTTCATTTCCATGTTCGAAACCTTGTTTTTCCCCCTGACTTTTGTTTAGTTGTCTTTCTGACCACCCCCTGATCTTGTGATTGACTATGTTTCACGGATGTCATGACTCTCTGCTTGGCCTTCGTCTGCTTCCCCCCACAAGAAGCACTTCTCCGATTGCTTTCATTGACGCGGGAGGTGGCTACCCATTTCTCCGGGGTTCTCTTCTCGAAAAGCTCCCCTCCCTTGGACTCCTCAGGCTCGTATTTGATGCCGGCGGCAAGTTTTTCAAGCCATCTTATCTCCTCCTCCCCTTTTTTTGTTTTGTTTCAGATGCAGTCCTCAGTTTCCGTTGCAAATTCTTTACGCGTCCTTCTGTTCCACTCGCGCGCTAGCATGCCGGAACCAGCGGCTCTGTTCTGTCCATTCCTCACGATCCATTCACTTGTTAACACTCCCCGAAAGCTAGATTCTGGCGTGCTTTTTTTTTTGGCGTGGTCCTAAGTTTCGTTTTTCCTCCTCATAGTTCCCATGTCAATTCCCAACGGCTCCATGGTTTCACGTTTTCACTGAGACCCCGAGCTCCCTCCCCCTTTGTTCCCTACTCACCGACTCGGCATGGACACTTTTCGCTCCCTTGCGCGCTTGTCTTTTCCACGCCTCCTTTTGGTTATCCGTTTCCTATTCACGTCCCTCCTGTCCTCTTTTTTCATTATCACATCCCCCAGTTGGTCTTTGATTTATAATAATGCACGGCTCGGGACATCAGTCTTTCTTTTTTTGGTTTCGGCATTCCCCCCCCCATGCGAATGGCTTCCCCGCGAGAGCCTGCACTCGCCTCCTATGTCTGATGCCCCATGCGGCGGCGGCGTTCTCACAACATTCCCGCCTTTGGAGAAGAGCTTTTTCCCCCTTTTTTTCAAGTCCTTTCCGGTGGTAGGTGCTGCCGGAGCCGAGTTCGTATTTCGTTCAAACAATTTAGCTACCATTACCCCGTTTTCTTAGATTTTATCGACCATCCTTTTTTGCTCGCGCTGACCCCCATGTTTTTTTCTGTTTAGCCACACTCGAGAGCTTGCCCCTGTGACCCATTCATGAGATGCCTCGCCGCCCCTATGCCCCCGCGCAATTTTGGCCTTTATGGCCGCGGCTTTCGGTTCCCTTTTGATTTGTTTTCTTCGAGGCCAGACGACCTCACGCCCTTTTTGCTCCTCAAGCTTCCCTTTTGACTTGTTATTCTCCGCCTTCTGTTTTTTTTTTCCCTAGGTCTCATTCGGGCGCAACTTCAAATAAGCGTCCCCCCCCCCGCGTCTTTTGCCTCCTGGTTATTTGTCGTCCCTTTCTTTCCCTTCTCTCCTTCTGGACCCCTCCTGCCACGGTCGAGCCCCTCAGCAACCTGATTCGTGATGCTGATTCTCCCCTTGTTTTCCCTTCGGGATCCCATGCCAAAGCGAGGTCCTTTTTTCGCTGCCGTAATTGTTCAGAAAGCATGTTTGGATCTTCCGCTTTTCTTTTTCCTTATTCGTGCCACCTTTCCCTCCCCGACCCTTTTTCTGCCCTGGGAACCCGGTTGCCATTTCGATCGGCTGAGTTACCCTCTTCGTTCGTGCTCTTGCCTTTCTTTCGGAGCCCCATCTATCTTTCCCCCTTTCCCGTTTTTCCAAGAATCAAAATTTGCTGTGAAGATCTGGGGCGATTGCGGCAACCAAACTGCCGTGATGGCTCGGCTGTCACCTTACTTTTTCGCCCTAACGGTCTAGAGCGGCTTGCCCCCCCCTTTCCCACTTCCATGACTCCATCTCGGCTT
>Ga0179593_1720611_pt1 | contig 11049 bp, 13 predicted proteins | sample CZODoug2_1_08_16_FD_185931 | JGI IMG/M metagenome (GOLD analysis project Ga0179593, IMG submission 185931) | Vadose zone soil fungal communities from Angelo Coast Range Reserve, California, USA - CZODoug2_1_08_16fungal (PacBio error correction) | ecosystem: Environmental > Terrestrial > Soil >... | reverse complement strand
CTCTCTAGAAGATCGATTCTGGATTCCCCCTAGAAGGAAGCGTCTCCCTCTCTCCTAGATGTCCTTTTTCCAAGCGATGCCCGGCAAAATCCTTTTCCCACAGCAATCCGTCCCTAAAACGAAACGTAAGTGTGATTCCCCCTCTCCGGTCGACTATTGCCGTCATGAAGATTTTTTCTTTTTTCTTGTCGGAAACGCATATGGCCGCGATCTTTTTCTCCCGGGCGCCCGCCAGTGGCAGGATCCTCCTCGCATCCTAGCGCAGGCTTGAACCCTTTCCCCCTTCTCTCCTTTTTTTGTCGTTTAGAAAGAGTGCCAAAAGACTGTTTTTCCATGAGAAAGGTAGTTCGTTTTTTTTTGCAAAGCAACCCCCGAAAGAGGGCGGTCCCTTCGATCTCGACGAGCCTTAAGCACACGGACGCCTCCCCTTCCGACCCTACCTTTTCTTAGTGGTCTCCCCCCTCGGAAGTCCCTTACAGGATCATCCTTCTTTCACCTTTTAGAAATAGGGAGCCTTTCCCCAGAGAAAACCCCACCATAGAATTGTCCCCCCTTCCCACGTCGAGAAAGACAATCACTTTGCCCGCTCGAGGGCTTCCTTCCTCAGTCACCTTTCCCCTCTCGTATCTTCTTTAGGAGTCCGAGCGGTTAGCGGTTTCCAGTGTGGGCCCTTTTTTTCCTTCTCCAGGCGCCATGGCGAAGGCAGGCCGTCCTCGAGCTGAGAACGCTCCCCATCGGGAAATTAGAACCTCCCCCTTTTATATACCTTCTAAGAAAGGAGAGGTTTTTAAGTCGAAGAGACCCATGAAAAGCGTCCCCCGCCCCCCCCCCGAAATGACCTTTAGTTAGGAAATGCTAGTAAAGTGAGATAGATCCTCCTCCCCTTTTTTTCAGCAGACGCTTCTTATTAGAGGGAGAAAACTTTGAGAGAGGGTAATTAGACCCCTTTCTCAGAGTAAGATTAGGCCCTTCACTCCGGTAACCTGAGAGAAATAAAGTACCCTTTTCTGAGAAATAGGGAGATTCCCCAAGGATAGGTTAAGATCTTTCTTTTCTTCCCTTCCCCCCCCCTTGGATCAGCCCCCTTTCGGAGAATTAGGTTGTCCGGAAGGCTCCTTCCCGTTTCGGTCCGTTCTTGGCGACGCCCTGATCGGCCAGTCGGAGGGTGCCAAGGACGCGTCCTTTTCCCCGTTGGCGGCCCCTTTTCCGGAATTCTTTTTTTCCTCCCCCTGGGGCTTTATAAGGAGAATGGTCTCCCCTGTCAGAGCAAAGAGAACTCCTGAAGAGAATCCCTCTTCCTTCCCGAGGCGACCCCCTAACTTCCCTACCCCCCCCATTCTGTGATTAAGGACCTTTAGAGGTGGAGATGGTAGTGGGGATCCTCCCAATACATAAAAAGGCTTAGCTTTTTCCATAAAAGGAGAAGGAGAGCCTTTCTTCTCCCGGATAGAGAGTATTAGATCAAGACTTCTTCCTTTGATGGTCTTAGGCCCTCGAAGAGATAGGAAAGACGCGGTTTTCCCTAAGAGGAATACCATTAGAGTAGAATAGCTCTCCTCAAGGAGGTTAGAAACAATTTTCGGAGCACCGTGCCAGGTGGCCCCCGTTCACACCGTTCTTTCCGCAACGCATCGAGCCGCAACACCGCCCCTCGACGGGAATCCACGGTTTCTGCTAGGGCGTTTCTCCCCTCCAGGCCGATTCAAGAAGGAATTCCCCTCCAAGATTTTCTTCTACCCGTGAAGCCGGAGAGTAGAGACCCCCTTTTTAGAAATATGAGATCGTTGCTTTCTCCTTCCGATCAACCACGCAGAGGCAAGTCCCTTACTAGTAAAGAGGGCCCTCCCCCTGAATGAGGGAAGTCTTCGACGGCTTTTTTTTCCTTTTCTGCACGCCTCTCTTGAGGGAGAGTTGAAGCTACACTCCTTCCTTGGGCCGAAAAGCCAGGTCCTTTCTTTTGAGGGGGTGGATAGTGGGCCTTTCTCCTTTTTTTTTTTTCCGCTCAGCGAGGAGAGGATCGCTCTCGCAATAGGGAAGGGAAGGAATTAGAAATTCGTCCCCTCCCCCTTTTCTTCAGACAATCCTCAACAGGATAGAGGCCTTCCTCTCGCGGAAATGTGGAAGCCCAGGAATAGAAAAATGGCGTTTTGTTCTTCCGACGTCCTCGAATAATAGAAGGAGAGAGATTCTTTTTTTTACTAATATAAGTTGTGTTTTCCACTGATGAGATATATTCGACACCCTCCCGAAGAATCCTTTTCAGAGAGAAAGAAAGGCCTTCGAGAACACTTCTTCCCAGCTTCCGTGATAGAGAATCCCCCTTCTTTAAGAAAGGGAGTCCCCCTTCCGAAGCGAGGAGGTTTCCCTTTCCCGATGACTAAAGGAATGCAACTTTTTCTTAGATAGGTTTGGTAAGAGAGGCTTTTTTGTTCGTCTCTGAATTCCCTCTAAGATTCCCAGAATTCGATGAGAAGCACCTAATAAAGGGACCTATTCTTGTTCCTGGCTTGGCCCCCCCTTCAAGGTAATAAGCAGCTCCCCCCCACTAGCACTAGAAAGACGCCCGGAGTAGAAAGCCCCCCCCCCCCCCTTGTCTACCCCTCCTGAGGAAAGGGACTGCGAGGGTGAGGAATAAGTATAGGTAATGGCCCTTTTGATGCCGAGTGGTGGATTTTTTCTCAGATAAAAGATAGGAACTTTCGAAGATTACCCCCCTCCTGCATTCACTTTAGTTAGAGTTTGTAGAGAGAGTTAGAGTCCCCTTATTAGAATTAGATGACCTTTCTCCTTTAGATTTTTCCAAGGTAGAGTGTCCCTGTTGGGGATGAAATTTGGTGAGGGAGGGCCTCTTTTTTCACTTTGGTAACCGAGGACAACCTTCTGAGATGAGCCCCCCACATGCGGGTAGAATCCCCCCCCCCTTCCTCCCCCTTGAGAAGTTAAAGTGGCTTCCCCCCCCCGAGTAAAAGATCGATTAGAAGGAAGGCTACTTTCCCCGTCCTCGCCTGGCTGCGATAAGAGTAGATCACCGCGAGAGAAAGAGAAACTTTCTCCACTAGTCTTCCTAGCAGGAAAGAATTTCCCTTTATGATGGAACCCTGAAGGTGAAGATTCCCCCCCCCCTCCTTTGTCATAAGCTTCCCAAGGATTTCCTTTTCCTCAAGGAACCTCGCCGGTAGCTTCGCTGCACGCTTCCCCCCGGCGCTGAGGCCCGGCGGCCCTCGGCCGGCCTGCTTTTTCGCTGCGCCGACACTCGAGTCCCCTCTGATAAGGTAAACTTCTCGAGATTTTCCCTTTGTCCCCCCCCAGTTTGTATTGACCCGACTTCCCTAAAGTATCCCCCCCGGGTGGATGATCCCCTCTCTTTTGGTCATGGCGACAGAGCAGGGTTCTGCTCGCGAGCAGACTCTTCCCTAGAGAGGGGATAGGGGGCCTCTTTCTTCTTTCTTTTTTTTCCACGCGCTAGCGACGATCCTTCAGAACGCGGTCCGGCAGCAGGAAAGAGAGACGGTTTCCCCGTCTCTTTCTCAGAGGGAAAATTTTAAATCTTCCCCCCTCGACTTCACTTTTGGTTGAACGTTCCCGATGGTAAGGGAAACGTCTGTATCGGAGACTCCCTTTTTTCCTCTAACCCGTTTTTCTCATCCCGTAGAGGGGGTGGGAGTCGTAAGAGATCAGTAGTGATAGTTATAAGATCCCTTTTTTCTTTTCCTTTTCCCTGTCGATCCGAGGATTTCTCTCAGGAATAAAGGGACCCTTTCCCCGGATAGAGACTCCTTCTTCTTTTCCAGATCTCTACTCTAGTAGGGATATAGGTGATTTCCTCCCCGAAGGGAAATAGGATGGTCCTTCCTGTAGGGTGGGATCGACTTTTTTTCCCTTATCTTCAATTGAGCCCCCCCCCCCTTTGTAATGTAGAGAGTGGGACCCCCCCCCTCATGGAGATAAAGCCCCTTCTCGTATGATCGAGAGTTCTTTTTATGACACTCTCTTTCTTTCCTGCGAAGTGGGATTGGAATTCAATTTCCTTTGTAAGTAGGATAGAGTCTCCCCAGATGATAAGTAGATTTTTTCCCTTATGACTCCCCAGCCACATTTTGATTCGGTTCTGGCCTTCTTCAACAACTCCAGGAACCCCTTTTTTCTTCACTCTGCGTTTTTCCTGCCACGCCAAAAGATGTTCTCCCCGATCGCTGCCGAGCGGTTCAATCCCTTTTTCCTTTACAGAGAATATGGGCTCGGTCCTCCTTTTTTTTCCCTCCTGTCTGAAGTCCCCACAACCACGGTACGTGTAGCACCCCCCTTTTTCCGGGGAATGTGGAAGACCTTGGTCGCTTCCTCCCTTGCTTTTGATCCCCGTTAGATAGTGATAGTGGACTCTGTTCATCTTTTTTTTCTTAGACCGGAGATCCCCTTCTTTGGCTTTCTTTTCTTTCGCTTCCGGTCGAGAGTCGATGAGCTTGGACCCGCCTGGACCCTTTTTTTTTCAGGCGAGGGAGGTGAGATCCCCCCCCTTTCTTTCTCTTCTCCTGGGAGTAGTACCCCCGAGAAACCCCAGGGAGATTTCTACCCTCGCCAGAGGCCGGTTTTTCTTTCGGCGCGCTCCGGGTACAGCAGTCCCCCCTTTTATTCGGCGAAATAAAGACGAAAACCTCCCCTAATGTATGCGAATCTAACGAGCGTTTTTCCCCCTAAGGACGCTGCAGATGAAGGCCCCCCCCCTTCCTTTTTTCTCGTGGTCCCCCCTTCGATAGAGAAGAAGATCCTCTCTTGGTGTCGATGCGGTGGAATTCCAAAGATTCTTCCTTCCCATTTTTTCCTTTATAGATGCTTCCTTTCCCGGTAATAGCGTTCCTTAGACAGGCCCCGAGAACAGACATTCCTCATCGTCCCCTCCCCCCCCCCCCCCCCCGCGCTGAACTTTCTCCAGACGGGAGCCGTTATGCGGTCCCAAACTGTCGTTTACCATGATTCTCCTGGGAGTGAGGAAGTTAGGCCCCCCCCCCTAGCATATTCAGAGGTACTTGCGCTGGAGTCGATGAACTCCTTCCTTCTCTTTTTTTCCTTTTGGCTCCTCTCCGCTCGAGAGCGTCGCCTAGAATCTCTCTCTTTTGAGAGATTCGAGGCTTTTCCCTTTAGCCAAGGACGTTTTTCCCCCTTCCTCTCATCCCATTCCCTCTCGAAGAGGGAAGCTCCATGACTGGGCTACTTCCCGATCACTCTCCTTCTGTTTCCTCCAATCTCTGATAAGGCTCCAGGTCTTTTTTTTCTCTTTCGTTTCCGCGACTCGACTCTGGGCGGTCGATGAAGTCTCCCTGTTCTTTTTTACGTGTTCCGGAAAGCGGGACCCTTCGTGAGCACTTAGATCCGTCCTCTTTCCCTGCTTTGGAAGTAATCCACGCCCCTCTTTCTTTTTTTCTGTACATGTTTTTTAAGAAAGATGAAGCGCTTTTCTTTTTCTCTGTAGAGAGCGTATCTCAAGAGTCAGTAGTTTTCACTTTTTACATTTTGCAAAGAAAGATAGCGTCTCATAAAAAGAAAAAAGGTCCTTCCCTTACATTGAAGATTTCCTTCCAGTCCGCACCCCATTAGAAAAGCCTTTTGAATAGGGATTCTCTAGGAGAACCTTCTCCCGTGCCCTTTGGAAGAAGATCGAAATTTAAAGACGAGCTTTTCAAGGAGCCCTCCTTAAACAACAGGAGGGAAAAAGCCCCCAGCCAACGCGCCTCCCCCTTGCTCCGGCCGCTTCTGATCCCGCCACGCAATAGATTCGCCCGCGCTGCCATATGTTCCCTCTTTTTTCCCCCGATCATCTTGGGATAACAAAGAACAGCCCTTTCTTTTCCTTACCCCATCTCGTTCTTCCGTCATGAGCATCTGCGCCCCCCCTTTTTTTCACAGATATGGCAGCGATATAGCTCCCAATCCGGGAGGACCCATTTAAAGAGCAATCATAGCGAAGGCTGACCTTTTCCCTCTCCTCTTCCCGCTTTTTGTTTTCTTCCTCACTGGAGTGCCAAAGCTCTTTTTTCTCAGCGCACTGTAGTTCCGGATTTTTTCTCAACAGAAAAGGTGAGTCCTCGTTCCTAGAGAGCCTCCCTCTTCATGAGAGAGAAATCCTTCCCCTTCTTTCATTGCCTAAAGAACGGATAGAACCCCTAATGAGATCTTTAAAGCGAGATCTTCCAAGATCATGGAAAGAGGCACCCCTTTCACAGAAACGATCTTTCTTTTCCCCCCCCCACAGATTGTCTCCCCAAATAGAAGAAGCTTTCCCTTGATAGAGTTAATGAGCCATCTCCCCTTTCCCTAGGCTAATTTAAAGGATAGAGGGCTCCCCTGAGGGAGAGTCCCCTCCGATGAGAGTTTCCAAGGAGCATTTCTTATAATGAGAACGGGTTAGAGCTCTTTCCTTTCTCTTTCGGCCCCTGCGATCAGCGTTGCCTTTTCGTGCGAGAAAAAATGGAGTCCTTTCCTCCTTTTCTTTAGACCCTCGAAAAAAAAAGCCTCTCCTACAGGACAACTCTATTTTCCGAGGGACGATCCCTTTCTCGTCGACCGCGGCAAAAGATTCCTCAAAAAACCTCGGTTGCAAGTAGCCCTCTTCTTGCCTTCGCTGACCCCTGTAAAGCTTTATAGCTCCCCCCTTACCTAGCGGACAGATCCTAAAATTCTTCCTCTCTTATTATTCGAGGGGCCTCTACCCCCTTTCGCGGTGTCCCCCCCCCTTCGCGTCCCCCGATAGGGCCCCAAGATCCCCCTTTGTTTTCGCTGGCTAGCGACGAAGGCAGTTCCCCCTCCTGAGACCTACGGGAGAGCTTCCCCTTTCACAACAGGATAGTCTTTAATAAAACGCCTCTCCTCCCTCTCTGAATCATTGTAGTTGGAGATACTACCCCTTTTGGTGCCCTGATAGAGGTTTTCTTCCGACCTTCTTAACTGATAGGAAAGTCTTTTCAAAAGAAGAGATAATCTCTTTTTCCTTTTCAGAGTCAGATCCTTCCCCGGAACCCCCAGTTTTCTGAAGGGATTCTTGGAGCCCCACTTTCTTTCAGATAAAGTTCCTCTCACAGGTTATGCCGCCGAGAAAGAAGTTTTTTTCTTTTTAAACGCTGGTTTATAGGAGCTCTGATGCGTCCTAGAACCCTGATTACGCCCTTTTTTTCGATGAGGAATCAAACCCCCCGGCGAGAGAGGCCCCCTTCCTTTTTTCGAGACCCTCCCACCATACGAGTCCTGCCTGAAGGAGAAGAGATTGGGACCGAGAGATCCTTTCCTCCCCTTTTAGCGTCTTATCTCGATATCGGGTTGAAAAAATGGGGCTCTTTTCTTTCCAAAGGTGGACCCTTCCCAGGGCCCTTTCCCCCCTTCTGGCCCGACCAGCTGAAAGGCCCCCCCCAGAGAAGGAATACACCGAGAATAGATAGGATCCATAGACTTTTTGCTACTTCCCTGCCGAGGAACTTGAAAGTGAAAGCTTCCCCCTCCCCCTCGTAGCGAAGACCCCTTCCCCCCTTCCCCTAGATCTTCCAGAGGGAGAACCCTCCCGGAAGGAAACTCTTTCAGGTAATAAGGACGGAGATAATGATTTCCTAATAGACCCTTAAATTGGACTCAGCCCTAAGTGTCTTGCGGTTAGAATCCCTTCCATATTAATGAGATCTCTAGATTCTCTCCACATATGAGGCCCAAAGAAAGGGAGCACCTGGGAGGGAGTGGTCTTTCCCCTTTTCCCTCCTGATTCTTTTTCCCTTACGGTCAAGTGATAGGCCCTCGCGGATAAGATCGGACCCCCCCGGGAAGGAAGTGATCGGCTCTCCCTTTCCTCTTTAACTCACTGAGAAGAAAAGCGTTTCCCTAAGAATGATAGAGCATCTCTCTTTCAGGGAAATGTGGAAGGCCCCTTTCTTTTTTCGACTCTCCTTAGGTGAAGAGAAGGATCTTTTTGAGATATAGGCCCGAGATAATGAGCACCCCCTTTTCTTAGTTATCCCTTTCTCTTAGGAGCATTGACCCACGCCCGAGCTCAGGGCCTTGAACATAATAAATGTCTCCCCCCAAGCGAACCGCAAGGGTCCTCTTCCCCCTCGCTCCCCCCCACAGGTTAAAGATTACTTGCTAGTATGAGATATGGACTTCCCTCTCCTTGGACGAAACGAGCGGCTTTCACCCGCTCATCCGGAGGAAGCGCGGCATGTCGACCCTTTTCATGCCCGAGGGTCGATATCTCTTTTTTTCGAGGGATCCTCCCTTTCCGTACCACGACACCTACACAGCCTTTTTCCAGAGGAAACTCCTGATAGAGAGCCCCCCCTTCTTTCTCCACCTGGCCTTCCCCAATGACATCTTCCCCAGAAGAACCCCCTGAGTTTGAGAGTCCCCTCCTTCGTCACAGATCTGTGTCCCTTCCAGAAAAGAACGAGAAGAAGCTTTTCCTCTCCCCGTGGAACTTTCTGGGAAGATTTTCTAGAGAATGAGTTTCCTTCTCCTCTTCAGTCCCAGAGGGAGAATCCTCGTAGGAGCTCCTTTAAAGTTAGCTCCCCTATAGCGAACCCTCTCTCTTCTTTAGACGAATAGAGATAGCGTTCCCCGTAGAGTGTTGTTTCTCTTGTGGGCTGAAAGAGGTTTTTTTTTCTTTTGGTCCCGTTTTTCCCGTGTGGGCGATGCGCCCTCCTTTCCCCCTGTAGAAGAAGCACGCTTCCCATACCTTGAGAAGTTCCCTTTTTTTTTTTCTTAACCAGTCGCTTAGAATTAAGGAAGGGCCTTTTCCGCCGCGTATGGCCTCCTATAGATAGAGTACATCTTTTTTTTTTCCAATCGTTTTTTCCTCGAAGGAGAAGGAGAGGAGGCAGAGATTCACCCCACCCTTCCGAGCCGAAGCCGGTGCTTTCCCCAGCAGCGTGCAGATCAACGCCCCTCGCCGTCCTCACGGCTGCTCCTCCCCTTCTCCTCGCCGTATTTTTTTCATTGCGCCGGCGCTGAGCCCCTTCGCCCGTTCGCGGCCGGCTTCTTTCCCCGCTGCGCCGCCAGAGAGGATTCTTTCATTTTAGTCCTTTTCTCCAGAGGCGGAGATAAACAGCCGAGCTCCCAAAAACGTTTGGAGGAGCTCCCTCCCCTCCTTTTCCTCCGACGTGTTCCAAAAGAAAGGACCACTTCCCTATCCGGGGGGCGAATATCCCCGTGAAGGATGGATCCTTTTCTCCTTTCTCCCATATCCTGTCTTTTCCTAGGCCAGATGACGCCCCTGGTCGAAGTAACAGAAGATCCCTCTTTTTCCCCTCTCTCCCGGTTTACTCCCCGTCGAGGAAGGTCGGATTTAGAGGGAAAAGGTGGTTTCAGGTAGAATCCCCCGATTTTGGTAAGCCTTTTGCGATGCGTAATTTCCCCTCCCGAGGGCTTTCCCACCTCGGAATAAGCCTTTCTCCCTTTTTTTCCGTCGAAGCGGTCGTTTTTCGAGGGTCCCGTTTTAAGTTCCCTTTAGTTCTCTTTCTCAGAATCAATGTGTTCTCTTTCCTGCCTGCGGCGCTGCTTACGGCTGTTTTCCCTCTCCTTCACCCTACCAGCAATGAGGACGGGTTTTTTCTAAACGAGAGGAACCTTGGTGCCCTTTTCCTTTCCTGTTTCCCCTGAAGAAGATTATAAATCCCTTTTTCTTTTCCGGAAGTGGTCTGAACGCGAGAAAGACTTTTTTCTTTCTTTCTCTGTTGGAAATAACTCCAAAGAATGAGATCACCTCCTTAGGTAAATGATAGTCTTCCTCTCCTTTCCCTCGCAGCCGAGGTCCCCGATGATGTAGTAGTCTCTCTTTCTTTCCCCGTAGTGAATAGAGAAGGAATCTTTCTTTAGAGATACGACAGTAGCCCTTTCCCCTTTTCTCGAGCGGGTCCTGTCTCCCTCCACAAACTAAAGGAAAGACCCCCCCCCACAACCCCCCCCCCCCCCCAAAACCCCCCCCCCCCCCCCCCCCCCCCCCCCACACCCCAAAAAACCCAACACCCCCACAACACACCCCCCCCCCCCAACACCCCCCCCCAACCCCCCCCCCCCCCACCCCCCCCCCACACACCCCCCCCCCCCCCCCCCCCCCCCCCCCCCCCCCCCCCCCTTCTGAAGGTCCCCAGTCGTTTGCCTGGTCGCCAAGACAAAGCTGGCTTTCCTCTTTCCGATCTACCCAGCGGAGAGAGTTACCTCTTTTCGGCGACACGAGGATGAAACCCAGAGCCTTTTCATAGGTGGCCGCAACAAACCCTTCTTCTTCCCCCCCTTTTTCCTCCGGGCTTTTTTTCGAACCGCGATCTTTTCTTTCTGCATAAACTGAGTTTCAAGACTTGGATGTAGATGGCTGATCTTTCCCCCCTTTCTTTGGCGATTCTTCTCGGTGCGGGATAAACGTTGGCCTTTTTTCGAGGGGAAGATCCCTCTTTCGCGCGAGAGCCTTCCCCCCTGTTCAGGGCAGCGCGGGAGGTGCTTTCAGAGCGCTTCTCGGCGGGCGTCTCCCCGGGTCCCCCTCTCCCCTTTTTCTTCGAACGTCTTTTTCGATGCCATTTGCGAGTTTTTCTTTTCTTTCAGGTTGCGATTTAAAGGTCCATCCGAGTTTGGGTTCCTTTTCAGGCCCTCAGCCAAACAACCTCGAGGAAAATCTTTCCACAGAGCGTCGTGGGGCTCCTCTTTTTCCCTTTTTTCCAGATTTACTAGAAGAAATCATGGTAATGAGCCTTTTCTCCGATAGAGCAGACTCCTTCCTTCAATGGTGGAGCTGAGGAGGACTTCCCCGAGTGATTCTAGAGTTTAAAAGCTCTACGAAGTGATCCCTTTAGCTTCTCCCCGCCTCGCAAGAAATAAAGAGGGGATTTTTTTCCCCAATAGAAGGATTAGGAGCTTTTTTTTTTCCCAAAAGAAATAGCGGCCTTCTCCCTTCTCTTTTCGGACCGTCTCCCCCTTACCTCGAATACGACCTGGACCTTCTCTTCGGAAGTAGCCCCTTTCTCGTACTACGCGGATAAGGCCGCTTTTTTCTCTCCCACCCGTCGTTATTCTACACGCAGCGAA
>Ga0179593_1568927_pt1 | contig 11049 bp, 9 predicted proteins | sample CZODoug2_1_08_16_FD_185931 | JGI IMG/M metagenome (GOLD analysis project Ga0179593, IMG submission 185931) | Vadose zone soil fungal communities from Angelo Coast Range Reserve, California, USA - CZODoug2_1_08_16fungal (PacBio error correction) | ecosystem: Environmental > Terrestrial > Soil >... | reverse complement strand
TACTGCACGTAATGCCCTTCCTGTCGTAGTTGGCGACGATTGGTGACGTTCTTTTTTTTCCCGAATGGCGTCGCCGATTGGTGGCCCTTTCTCCTTTCCACTTAGAATAAGTTTTCCAGCTCGCTCCGGTCGACAGTAGAGCGTATTTCCCCCCTCCCTTCTCCGCAGCCGTCCAGGTGCGCGAACGAGGCCACTTTTTCGGTTCACGCAACCAGCAGTAAGAGCGCTTTCCTTTTTTTTCCCCCTTCAACCTTTACTTTATTTTCCCCCCTCCCTCCCCTAGACCCGCAAATCGACAAGATCCGTTCCTCTCCCCTAGCATAGACGCCTAGGAGTTTTTAGGAGCCAGTTGAGATTTGCTTTTTCTTCCCTCCTTTTTGGGGGTATTTGGGGGTTTTCTTTTTTGGGGTTTTTTGGATGGGTACGCGAGACCCTCCCTTTTCCCTTACGCACTGTTCCTCGTACATCGCGCTGAGAGGTAGTTTCCTTTTCCCTGCGCACCCAGGACTTAAAGGGGAGTCTTTCCCATGAAGGTTCTCTCTCCCCCCGGCTCCTGTTTTCTTTTCTTTCGCGTCACACGCCAGGAAGCAATTCCTTCCTCTCGGTCGCGATCTGAAAGCCTCTTCTTCTTAACGACGGAGAGAGAATCCCCCCCTCTGTCTTTCTTTCCAAAGTAGATCCCCCTTGATAGGAGTAGTACCCCCCCCGCGAAAGAATTCCCTTGCTCTGAAGGCCTCCCCCGAAGAACGCAGTAGTGTTTCACTAACGATTTTTCCACGCCAAGAGTGACCCTCCCCCTTCCGAACTCTGCCGATCGGGAAGGTGTCCAGTCCCAGCAAACGGACGGACAGCTTTCGATGAAGCCCCATGAGTGCTTTTCCGCCAGGATGACTCCTTTTCACCTCAAACTTAGAGGAGCTTTTTTTGAACCGAAGGCGAGGAGGATCGGCCTCGTCTTTTTTTTTTTTCTCCCCCCCCCCAGTGTATCACTTTTTTCACAGCCGTGGCAGCCGAAACCGAGAAATTTTCCCCCCGGATCGCGGCCAGCAGCAAGACGCCCCCTTTTTTCGCGCGCTGGTTGCGCGAAGATAGGCCAGGCTTTCCCTCCTCTCTTCCCCCGAGAGTCCTCACGGGCGGCTCACGGCTTCCCCCCTTTGCTCGATCAGGCCGCCCAGAACGTCCTTTTTTTCTTCGAGAAACGGTCTTTCGTTTCCCGATCGAGCTGCCGACCCAGCCCCCTCTGCAGCCAGACCAGCATGGGGGAGGCTTTTTCCTTCTTCCTCTCCCTTCCTCGACTTGTTCCTTCTTTTTCACACACCGCGCGGATAGCTTTTTTTTTTCCCGGGTGCCGCGCGGCCATCTGTGAGTCATGGCCCGCGAAGATAGTCCATTCTTTCCTTCTTCTCTGGTCCTCCTATGTCGGTCACTTTATGCGAAGTCGAAAGCTTCTTCCCGAGCCTTTTTTTGTGCTTTCTTTTGAGAAGCCGTCGCGGAACCTCTCGACGCAGTCGTGCGCAGTTTCCTCCTCTCAGGCGGTCGCTTATGGCCTGCTTTTCCCCTTTCCCTCATGTTTTTTTTTCTCCTTCGGGAATCGCAGCAGAGGGGATTTTCTTTTGAGGACCCGGGCATTGGCTTTTTTTTCCGGTCGAGATAGTATTTCCTTCTCTTCTTCCCTTTTTTTTTTTACCACTTTCCGCAAACGCCGGCCGATCTCTTTTTTTTTGTGTTGAGAGAGATCTTTGTTCCTCTTTCCTTTCCGCAAAGACGTCTCCCTCTTCGCGCGAGGACAGACAATGCGTCTTACTTCGCCGGCTCCCCGATGCTGCGGCTTTCCCCCTTTGTCGGGGCCCCAAACTTTTGCACGGGGTGACGTCCTCTCCCTGGCTGAGCAGGCGTGGATCTCCCCCCCTTGCCGTCGAGATCTTCTTAACCCATTTTTTTTTTTTTCGGTTTAACCTGCTCTTCTACGTCGGTCGATCCCCCTCGGGGTCATCGCGCTGACTTTTTCTTTCCGTGGCTCCCCCCAGCGATTAAATGTTCCTGGCGTTCCTGACGAGAGACCCTCTCTTTCTCTCCCCTGGAATAGGGAGGGTCCCTCCTCTTTTGAGACCTTAAATTTTTTTTCCCCCTCTTTTCCTATCGTTGCCAGGTGCCTGGTGCGGGACTGTTTTCCTTCTCTCCCTTTCAAGTCGAGAGCAAGAACCTTTGACGCTGAATGACCTTTCCCCTCTTCTTTTTCTAACTTTCGTTTCTTCTCCAGGCCGTCCCCTTTCTCTGAAGAGCCAGGTACCTTTCTTATCGAGCGATCTTTTTTCTGAAGCCATTGCCGCAGTTCAGGAGATATAGGAAGCCTTTTCTTTTTTCGGTTTGAGCCCCTTTCTTTTTTGCTGAACGAGCTGGCGTCTCCTTCCTTTTCGACGCCCCCTCCGGCCGCGTCTTGCTGAGTTTATGTTCGGCGGGACTATTTAGATCTTTTTTATGAAAGTGAGCTAAAGATAACGCTTTCTTTCCCTTTTTCCCTTTTTTTCTCGATTCCCCTCGAGTGCAGATAGACCGCCCCCGGAGCAGGAATATCGCTCCTGAAGTGAGGTTTTTTTTCTCTGGTCCGGCCAGCGAACTTTTTTTCCCCCTGTCAGCTCATCCGCTAGAGGTTTTTTTCTTCGCATGTGTGGAACCCCGCTTTCCGGCTTTGGAGACGCCTTTCGTTGTCCGCCGGTTGAGAGGGTCTCCTTTGTGCAAGACGGCGTATGATCGTGTCTTTCTCTCGGGAACGGGAAAGCCGGTTTATGAAAAGATTTCAGGAAGAAGACATTCTTTTCCGCTGGTCCGAGAAGAGATCCCTTTTCCCCTTGGTAAGGTTTTTTTTTGCGCGTTGGCAGATCACGACGGCCCTTTCTTTATGCAGGTTTACGTTCACCCTAGCTCATTGCGAAAGAAGCCTTTTTTTTTTCATAACACCGGCATAATGGTTCCCCTCCCCCAGTCCTTGTGTTAGAGAAGATGTTTTTGCTCCCTTCCCTACTGTGGCCGTGCGCTCGGTGGAGAGTGTGCGTGGCGCCGGAAGGCCAGCCCCCTTTTTCTCCCCTGGCGCCTTTGGTGGATTCTTCAAGCAGAGAGACAGCTTCTCGCGGCCGACACCGGATAGTGTCGATGGCGGGCGATTTCCTTTATTTTTTTTTTTGCGTTATTCTTTTTTTCCTTTCCGGGTCGGCCCGATATGGTGTTGAGTGGACCTTTCCCCTTCGGTGGCGCGTTCTCGAACATGGATTTCCTATCTTCCAGGGTGGGCCATACGCGCGAGCGACCCGTTTTCTTCTTTTTTTTTGTCCTTAGTCGCTAGCCGGTCCTTTTTTTCCTCAAGGAAAAAACCCTGGCCTAAATAGGAGACCTTCCTCCCCCCTTTTTAAGAGAAAAACCTTTTTTTCTCCAATACGATGGTTCCCCTTTTCTTATATCTCAGGCCTGGATACCGGCAGTCCTGAAGAGAGGTTTCTTTTTTTCTTTGTCGATAGCAGTGAAGGAGAAGATTTTTTTGTACTTTCGTCGCCGATGTAGGCCAGGTGATTGCCTTCTCCCTTCCTTTTTCAAGTTTTCCTTTCCCAGGCTCGCTCCGGTTACGCAGTAGCGTCGCTTCCCTCTTCCTTCCAGCGTCCAGGTGCGAGAACTCTTCCCCCTTCCACGCAACACTCAGTACGGGACGAAAAGGTCCCTTCTCCCCCCTCTCCCCAACGTCGTGCCTTCCCTTTTTGCACCGAAAAATAGAAAAGATCCCTTCTTCTCGTAGAGCACGGACTGTCCCCTTCTTCGGCAATGGGAAGATCCCCCCCCTAACAAGGTATGATGGAGTCCTTCTGAGTGCCTTCTTTTTCTCTCCTTTTGTTCGGCCAGCGCGATCACGTAGAGTAAGTTCTCTTTTTCTCAAGCGACTTCGTAGGGGAAAAAGGAGGACGGTTTTTTCTCTTTTCTCGATCTTTTTTTTTTTTGTTTTTTTTTTTCTTAAATAGTTTTAATTTTTTTGTTTTTTCTTTTTTTTTTTTCGGTCGCATCGCGCTATTAGACGCTCCTCCTCCCCCCTCCTGCCGTATTTTCGCGCATGAGCAACGAGAACCCTCCTTCTTCTCCCCTCCCCAGCGCAACAGCTGGTCTCGGAAAAGCGGCCCCTTTTTTTCTTTACACTCCCCCCCCCTGCTCGGAGTAGTTCCTCCATTTAACCTTTTCCAGCTGAGTGAGGAGTTTCCTACGCAGTAGGACCGGCCTCCCTTTGCGACCGATAAAAGTCTTTTTTTTCCTTCCTGAGGTCCCTTTTTCTTCCGATAGGGCGTTTGTCCCCCCGGCCGGCCAGCGAGCGGATGTTCTCCCTTTCCTTCATCCGTTTGACCTGCAGGTCCCTTTTTCCCCCACCTCAACTATTCTTGTCGGCCTTCGGAACCGAAAGAGAGGAGCGACTCTTTTCGCCCCCATAGAGAACCCCCCCTTCCCCCCTCTCAAGCAGATTATATGTAGAACTAACTTTCCCCCCCTCCCTTTTTTTCTTTGGTTTTTTTTAGCCGAAACCCGAGAAGGTCCCCCCTCTACGAATCGCGGCCAGCAGAAAGACCTCTTTTTCCCTCGCGATGAGTGCGGCGCAGATACGGCCCCCCCCCCTCTTCCTTGCATTCCCCGCAGCAGCGCGTGGCTTCGGCAGCGCGGACTACCAAGCTTTCCCTTTTCTGCTCAGCAGCAAAGATTTTCCAGGCCCCTCGTTCCCTTGCGAGGTTTTCAACCCCCCCGCTCCGGAGCGAGAGGACTCCCTCGTTAAGAATTCTCCCTAAGCATTCAAGCGGAGAGCCGTTCCTGAGAACCAGAAAAGGGCGAGATTGTCTTCCCCCTTCTTCTCGACTTATCCCCCCTTTTCCAGCCTCATCGACCGGTTTCCCCCAACCGATTACAGGTGCTTTTTTTCGATAGTACGCGCTTCCTCCTTTCCCTTTCTAGAGTCATCCCTCTTCTCTTACACGTGCCTCTTCATGTCGAGCGCGATGTAGCGCCCTCTTTTCTGACCCTCTTTCTTCCGTCCGCGTGGAAGAAGAATCTCTCCCCTCCCTGATATAGACGAAGTTCTTTTTTTTTCCCCCCTTATCCACGACGGAATTCGATTCCTCCTTCCCCACCTTTTTTACATCACCAGAACGTTTTAGAGACCCCCCTCTACATCTCAGGAATCCTCTCTCCTTTTTCTGCGAATTGCGCTTCTCTTCAACCTTTTCGCGCTCCCTTTCCTTCTAGTCGTGACTCTCTCACTTCGTAGACCCCTTCTTTCACCTGTTCCGCTATCTCTCTCCCTTTTCTTTGTTTTTTGAGAGAGATAAGGAAGTCTTCTTCCGCACGGATTTCTCCGCAAGACGATGCACAGAAGATCTCCTCGCGCAATGCAGACCCCCTTTCGTTTTCCTTCACTTACGCCGGCTAAAAGTTTTCTTCCCTTACTCCGTATGGGAGTAATTTTCTCCGTGATGGTGATGGAACGCTTCCTTCGTTTTCCCCCTGAGAGAAGAGGTCCCCCCTACTTCGTACGAGATCCCCCCCGCTACGGCGTATTACCTTTCCCACGTGCACCCCCCCCGGAAAGAGATAGTTGCTCTCTGCTCGAATTCGGAACCCTTTTTTTTTTGACCGACATAGACCTCTCTTTCTTTATCGGTCCATTCTCTACCTTTTATAAAATGCCTTTTTTTTTCTCGCGGCCCCTTTTCTCCTGAAGTCTTTTTCTCCCAGTATTAGTCCTCCCCTTCCTATCTCGTTCGGACAGGTGCTGTTTTTTTTCCCTCAGACGTCGCGCCGATTAAACGTCTCTCCCCCGCTTGCTCCTCCCCAGTCTGATTTTTTTTCGATACGGGAGATGGATTTGTTGTTTTTTTTTTCCCCCCCCCTTCCGTTGATCGAATCCCTTCTTCTGGTCTCTTTTTTTTCGAGGATGAGCACCGATCAACGAAGTGAGACAGGAATGATGATCCGTTTCCGCGTCTGGAAGCACCCTCTTCCCTTTCTCTTCTTGACCGAGATGGAAGAGACTTTTCCCAAGCGCGCGCCGAAACCATTTTTTTTTTTTTTTTTCTTGCCCCTCTTCCCTCTCTCCTTTCTTGCCCTTTGTGAAAGTGATCACCTATCCCTTTTTCCCTTGTGAAGGAAAGATTTTTTTTTTGGGTCCCTTCTCCCCCTTTCCCGACTTCCCCTCGGAGCAGGAGATATAGACACCTCCCCCCCCCTGTGCAGGAAAGGAGTCCCCTTTCTCTTTTTTCTGCAGCGGACCTGAGAACCTTCCTCGCGTCCTTCATGTGATGGAAAAAGACCCCTTCCGGCAAAGAGAGCGGTCCTTTCCCCTTTTGGTGTCTGGTCCCCTTCCCCCTCCCTTCCAGTGACTCTTGGGCACGAAGGCCTTTTTGCCTAAGACTTTCCCTCACCGGGCACGCAGGTGATTCCGTCCTGAACCACCTCTTTCCTTACGGAAGACAGTTATCGCTTTTTTTCTCTCTTTGGTTTTGTAGCCGCGGATTTGTTTTGTGCGTCTCCCCGGGCGTCATCGTGCGGATGAGGACGGCCTTTTTTCCTTCCCCGAGCGCGATGAGAAAGTCCCTTTTCTCGATCGACGAGATAAAAACCTTCCTTTTTTCTCCCTCTGTTCTTTTTGCGACAACGCATAAGAGAGATCTCTTCCCTTTTTTCCGAGGTGTCAGTGAGATCCGGTGGAAGCGTGCGTTCCCTTTCCCTTTCCCCCCCAGACTGTCCCGCAAATCGCCAAAATGGCGAAGTATCGTGACTTTCCCGCTCCTAGCGTCGATGGTTTTTTTTCCGACCCGGATAGTGTAGATTTTGCGGGTCCTGTAAGTCTTCCCCTTTTTGCGTGTGCGAGAGGATCCTTTGAACGGGTCCGGGTAGGAAAGTACTTTTTTTTCTTCTCTCTGTGCCGAAACGGGGTGAAGCCTTCTCTTCCACCTTTTTTTTTCTCGGCCTTAGTATTTTTTTCTCCCTTTATTACGCGTCCATTCTCTTCCCCTTTTTCCCTTCCAGGGCTCCAAGCGACACTCCCCTTTCTCTCGCCGAAGTCGGTAGAGCCCCCCCCCCTTTCTTCCGATTGATCCTCCCGGATCGGGCACAGGACGTGAATTCTCTCTCTCCCTTTTTCCTTGTGAGAGAGATAAATGCCACTTCCTCTTTTTTTTTGACGCCATCTTAGTTGGAGAAGCTTTTTTCCTTTTTTTTGACTATCTTTCGCCGATGTATGCCAGGTGATTTTCCTTTCCTTCTCTCCGCGGCTGGCCTCAATTCAGCCTCCTTTTGGACCTCGCATAAGGCTCGCTTTTTTCCTCTTTTTTTTTTAGGCGCCATCCCTTCCTTTTTTCTCCCCGTGTCGGCACGAAAGACCTCCTCCCCCTCCCATCCCGGGCCGACACGGAAAAGGTCCCTCCTTTTCCCTAACACGCAACCCCCGACGTAGATGAAGAACTCCTTCTTCCTCCCCTGGGGCGGCCAGAGTAGAACCCGTCCTCCTCCCTCCAGAGAGAAGCTGGACGAGAAGCTTCCCCCTTTCTAGTTGCTGTTAAAGACAAAGTTTTTTTTTAACAGCCCCTTTTGCCCTCGCGCAAGGAAAGCTCCCTCCACAAACCCCCAGTCATTTTTCTTTTTCCCTCTTTTTTGACAGCCCATCCTCCTTCAACCGGGGAGTAGTGGCCCCCCCGGTGTTGATATAGTCTCTTTCCCTCTCCGGCGTCGAGGATTCTTTGAGATACCGCGTAAAAAGGCCTTCCCTCTCTGAGCCCGTAGAAGGTAGGATATCCCCTCCTTTCTGCGACAAGTACCCCTCCCTTCCTTCTTCCTAACCCTTTCGAGGAACGTCGCCGTAACCTCCATTTTTGCGTCGATAGCCCCTTTTTTCTCCTGCAGAAAGAGTGCTCCTTCCCCGATCCTCCTCCGTCTGACCCTTCTCGAAAAGCTCCCCCTTCTCCCTCTCGTAGGGTTTTCTCTGGCCGCAGCAGATCTTTCTTGAAAATGGCACCTTCCCCCTCTCGGCCCGGCGGAGAGGATGCCCAGGTCTTTTTTTGGCCGGAAGAAAGTTTCCTTTCTTAACCCCCCCCCTCTATATCTCATGCTCAATTGTCGTCTTCTTCCCTCCTCCCGCTCTCTTTTCTCCAAATAGAGCAAACACAGAGGCCTTCCCCTTTTTTCTCTCAAGCGATTATATGTAGACCCCTCAGGCCGAAACAAGAGACCTTCCCCCTCTGCAAGCTCTTACGCTCTCTCGGCCGTAAAAAAATGGTGAGGTTCCCTCCTCTCTTTAGCTCGGAAAGATAGGTAATCCTCCCCCCCTTCTCAACCGGCCGAAAGAGAGTTTTTTCCTACTGCCCCCGTTTCTGGCAACTAGGTGAGCTCCCCCCTTCAGGCAGACAAGAAAGAACCTTTTTGGCTTCGAGAAACTTCTTTTCTCCACGTACCTTTTCCAAAGCAAAATCTCTTCCTCCAGCGATATGCAATACAATTGGGGATGGATCTCTACTTTTTTTCCCTCTGAACAAGAACCTTTCCCTACGAGTTTTTCCGCGGCGATCAGAATCTTTTCCCTCGTTCTTTGGGTGCCGCGCGGAACCCCCTCCCCTCTCTTTCTTCATCGAGAAATTTCTAGTCTCGCTGGAAGCCCTCCCCCTTTCTTTATCTCGTTCTTCCACGGCAATGATGCCCCTCCTTTCCCTCTTTAGCGATCTTCGGATCGACGTCTTCTCCTCAGTTCCCCGCGGGGTCCTCCTCCCCTTACAACCTGGTTGAAGAATATCCTCCCCCCTTCTCGATAGCTTTTTCAGATCCCCCTCCCCCTTTTCCTTAATCCTTCGAACCCACGACTGAAGGATCTCCCAGTTTTCGCGAAACTTCCCCCCCCCCTAATCAGCCTTTTTCCTAAGTTGAGAATTTTATTCTTTGATGAATCTTCTCTCGGGAGACTAGTTCTTTTCTCTTCCAGGGCCGTCCTTAAAAAGGAGACTCCCCCCACCCCATGCGGAAGAAAACCTCTTTCCTTAGGATCTCTCTTCCTCCGCCCTTTCTGATTGATCTTTCCCCCTTTTTTTGCCAGCAAGACTTCTTTTTAATTCCGCAAGCTCTGCCCCCTTTCCTAGCTTGCTCTTTAAAATGCTTTCTCCTTTAGGAAGAACCACCTTTTCCCCGTGCTTTTTTTTTTTTTTTCCCGAGAGTTTTTCTTGGAATTATTTCCCTCTCCCCTTGTGGGGATTCCCCCTCCCCCCTTGTTCCTCGATCGAAAGATTGAAGAAGTTTTTTTCCCCCCTCAGAGGTACTGAGATACTGCGTAACCCCTTTTTTTCCGACCAGAAAGGAGCTGTTTTTCCCCTTATTTCCCCTAAGAACCCCTAAGTAAGCTTCCCGGAACGAGAGAGGAGCTCCCTCCTCCTCCGTCCCTTGTAAGAAGTTTTTGAAAAAGAGACTTATTAAGGGAAAGACCCCCTACCCCCCACGCCCTTTTCACATGAATAGAGGCTGTTTCCCCTTTGGAAACAGTTTTCCCTTGCGAAGCGCCCTTTTGTGTGATCCCTTCTGATAGAACTCTCCTGAAGGACCTTTTCCGCCGTCCTTCCCCCTCCGCTTCAACGTAGATCTTTCCATCCCCCCTGCTGCAGAAGCCTTTTTTTCCTTTTTTGCTGGGTTTCCCTTACTGAACCTCCTTTTTCGAAGCTGGATTCCTCTCCCCCCCGGTCTGGGCGGACGAGCTTCCCGATTTTTGAAGAAAGTTTTCTTTCTTTTTTTCCCGCAGTTTAAGTTTCCCCTGGCTGGCCCCTTTTTTTCGAGAGTGATGACCCTCTCTTCTTTCTTCCGCACCCTCGCGCGCAGAAACCTTTTTCTTTTCCGCGAATAGTGATGATTTTTCTTTCCTTTTCGACACTTTTTTCTTTAAAGTGAGCTAAATATAATCGCTGAGCTCAGTGCGCCACTTGTGAAGTTCCTCCCTGGGGGTGCTAGAGGGTTTCTCCTCCCCCCTCTCCTTCCCTTTCTCCCCCCATCGGAGCAGGAGATATCGTTCTTTTTTTTTTTCCTTCACTTCGTAATTTTCTTCCGGAAATTTCCCCCCCCTTTCGAGCCCTTCTACCGCTCGCGGACGGAAGTTTCTCTTCTTCACCGCAGATGATTTCGGAAACACTCTTTCCTATCGTTTTTCTAAAGAAAGGTTCCGAGGGTAGAAGATTTTTCCCTCCTTTCTTTCTGCTTCTTGAAGAATCCCCCATCCCCTTCGGTAGGCAGGAGGAGAAGTGCTTTTCCCTTTCCCGACGATGGTGATGTAAGGCTACTTTCCCCCTCGACGATAAGATGGTTGCTTTTTTCGTAGCCTCCCAGGCTTTCTGGTCACAGTGAGAGCTTCTCCTTCTACTTCTAATGTGAGTGAGGAGGCCTTCTTTTTCCCTTTGAAGAGGATAGTACGCATCTTCGAACACGCCCCTCTCCCTCTCGACGAAGATCCACCCTGAAATAATGGTTTTCCCCGCCCCGGTTGAAGTAAGGTTCTTGCTGGCTGAGAAAAAGCTTGAGAGTAATAACCTTCTCTCCTCGGCCTGGAAGGTTGTTTACTTGTTAAAGTTTTTTCCGGTGCGTGGCTTGCCTTCCAAGCAAGAAACTTTTTGTCCCCTCCCCCCCTTTTTCGCTTTATCCTTTTTTCCGCAGAACGCCGAGAGTCTGCTCCTTCCTCTGGCCGACCCGGAATAGTGTAGATTCTTCTTTCCTCCTTTTGGGCCCGATGTCTCATAGAAGTAGGTTGCGTCTGTCGCTGTTCTTGCCCTACTGAGGGTGCAGTGTTTTTGCCGACACGGATTCCCACCTTTACTTCTGAGGATCGAGCCTCTCTCCCCTTTTTCTGCGAGCTTGAGACCCCCTTGGCAACTTCTTTCTAAGTGAAGAACATTTTTTTTTTTCCCAAGCAATCACTGGCCTACATAGGGCTCTTCCTCCCAGACCATCGCGCCGGCACCATCGTCGCCCCCCCCCCCTCTCAGCGGATCGGGCAGGAAGTGAAATGTT
>Ga0179593_1417746_pt1 | contig 11049 bp, 15 predicted proteins | sample CZODoug2_1_08_16_FD_185931 | JGI IMG/M metagenome (GOLD analysis project Ga0179593, IMG submission 185931) | Vadose zone soil fungal communities from Angelo Coast Range Reserve, California, USA - CZODoug2_1_08_16fungal (PacBio error correction) | ecosystem: Environmental > Terrestrial > Soil >... | reverse complement strand
CCTTGCCCCCCCCTTGACACTTCCCTCACGTGCAAATTTCCCCCGTATTCAACTACTGGTTAGTTCCCCCTTTCCTTGTATTTTTTCTGGACAAACGGGGAGATAAACTCTTTCATCCACCCACAGATTTTTGCTTCACACCCCCCCCCCTGTTTAGATCCCGGCAGCAACCACTTTCCCTTTTCCCTGGAAAACTACAGGGGACCTTTTCCCCCTTTTCCTCCCCTCGTAGTTTTTCTTTTCTCACGCTTTAAACCGGGCGCTTCCGGCTTTCCCCGGTGACTCTAGGCCGCTCACCCAAGAGCTTTTTTGAAGTTCGTTCTTAGACCCACATTGCCGACCCCCCCCACTTTTCAGAACCGTTTCCCTGACACTCGGGCAACGACTTTTCCGGCGCGGGGTTTGGGCCCCCTTCTCATTCGTAGATTGTCTTCCCCTCTACAGCCGGTCCCTTGCTCTGACCCTTGTCCTGCCCGGGATCTCTTTCATCTGCTATTTGCCCATGCTGGGGCCAGCTAAGGCGATGCTGTCATGTTCACCTCCCCTCTTCAAGTGCCAAAGACGCTTTTCCCCTGGCCCCCTGTGGGGGCTTTTTGAGGGTGAACTATTTTGATTTTTAAAGAGGTACTTTGACCCGTTGTTCCCTTCGGTTTCCTCATGTAATTTTTTCGCCGGGCGTTTTTCTTGCCAAAATGACCCATTCTTAAGGCCCCTTGAAAAGTCCCTCCCTGACATGGCCGTTTTTTTAGTTTGTAGCCCCATCCTGGGCCCTTCAGCGGCCAATTTCTTCATCTTCTCTTCGACACTTTTTTCTCTCTGCGCTTTTTTTATTTCCTGTTTCTGTTGACCGACACCTTTTGATAAAGTAGTCCCCCCCCTCTTTCTGTTGAGCTCCGTTTTTTTATTCACCCCCCCGTAAAAGTTGAGTTGCCCTGGCGTGGCGCAGTGTGACCCCCTTTTCCCTTTTTCCGTTTCAAACCTTTCTTTTTTAACTAAGAGATATGGTTTCCCCACGGTTCCCATTTTCCACAGAATCGCCAATTTTTTCCCCCTCTCTACCAATCGTCTTTTTTTCTGCGCCACATCAAGCCTTTGGCCCCTTTGCTAAGACTCTTTTTTCGTTGTCGTGTTCTTGCATTCCTTTCCTCTAGTGGCCCAGGACTGTGCCGGCAGGTCCTCCCTTCCTTTTCCCCTTTGTAATAATCCAAGTTAAGCATCACCCCCCCTTTGCGTCCCCTGTTACCAATTCTCGGCACTTCTCTTTTTCTTCTAATGTTGAAACCATGGAACAGGGCCTTCGATCAGAGCTGGCCCCCAATTTCCCCTTTTTTCCGGCTCGCCCGTTGACATTGCCCAGTGGTCATCCTTTCCTTTTCCTTACAGGATTTCCTTTGGTCCTGCCGAGCATTTTTTTTTTCGCGCGGTGCAACACCCCCCCCCCCCCCCTTCCCCCCTCCCATTGCGTGCGGTGCGTTCTTTCAACACTAGGTACAGGGTCTTTTGTGTAGGGCCTTTTTTTTTGCCCGTCTGAAGGGCGACCACCCCAACCCCCCTCCCGGGCGAGATCGAGTCCGGCCTTTACTGGCTTCATCCACTCCTTTGTAAGCAGCCTGGTCCCCCTCTCTTTTTTTTTTAGAAGGACTGAAGGTCTGACCCACTTTTACCCAGGCTTTGGTTTTTTTTTTCCAGTGAGTTTTTTTAGTACTTTATTTTGGAATTTTCTGCTCTTTCCCTCCCCAGATAAGGTGGTCCCTTGTCCCTCTGTCGACAAAAGCCAGGTATTGAAGTTCCAGCTGGAAGTCTTTTTCCTTTGCCTCCCCGTGTGGATTTTTCTCCCCCCCTTAGAGATTTGCACTAACCCCTCTTCTTCCACTTAGGAGTGTTCCCTTCAACCTCCTCACCCCAGCGACCGGGTCGGTTGTTCCCCAGTGATTCCTCTGGGTTCCCCTTGGTTGTGCGAAATCCGGCATTTTCGGCATGTGTCTTTTCCCTTTGGCTTCCAGGGGACACCCACCCATCTCTTTTTTCCCCCCTTAGGCATTAACCCGTTTTTTCCGTTGCGGCCTGTCTTCTGTCTTTGGTACGCGAATTTGTTTCTTCCTTGGTCTTTCCCCCCAATCACGACTCTTGTCCGTTTTTTCCGCTCCCTTCCCCCCCATGGAACCAGAACAGTGGGTGCATTACTTTTCAATTCCCCCCCCCCAAGTTGGCTTGGATCGTCAAATGACTGATTTTCGTTTGCTAATAGTTCTCCCAATCCCGCGATTTTCTTTTTTCTTTTTTCCACCCTTCCCGAAGTGGGGTTTTTTTTCTTTAGTCTCCTCGCGGGCTTTTTTTCAGCTTTTCGCCCTCCAATCCCTTTACTTTCGCTCCCGTCACCCCAATTCTGTCTTCCCTCCAACCCCGTGTTCGTGTTCCCCAGTTGTTTCGGTACCTTCCCCTCTCTTTCTTTTGAAAAACCTTGCAAATCCTTTTCCCTCCCCCAGCGCATACGGCTTTGTCCACCTTCTCTTTTATTTTTCCCCTGATCATGATGTGTTGGTTATCCCTTTTCCCTCCTTGTTTTTTCAGGCAGGAAGCCCATGTCCCGTATGTTTTTTTTCCCTTTTGTCCCCCGAGATATGTCGCCCATTTCTTCTTTTTTAGAGTACAGGACGCCACAGCTTTTTTCACGCGTCCTTCCCTTCAGTATTTCTCACGGGCTGGCTCCTCCCTTATACTAGGCCGGACAGGTCCTCTTTCCCTCCCCCGGCCGAATGAAGGCATGATACGGTCGTTCACAATACTAGATCGCATACGTTTTTTTTTTTCCGTTCACCCCGGCCATGGTTGTCCCATGTGGCTGCCTTCTTTGATAACCCAAGATAGTTTTATTTTTCGCCCTTTCCCTTTTTCCCTTTCTTGACCCCAGGAAGGAAGTTTGGATGGAGTCCCTCTTTACTCTCCCGGCTTTGTTGGACTTATCCTCCAATATTTACCTTACCCGCTATTCTTTCCTGTCTACCAGTGCCCAACGAAAGATTTTCTGGGTTACCTTCCTCTCCATTTCTCGGGCCTGAACCCGCCCTTCCCTTTGTGACATTGGTATGTACCGGCGACCCAGTGCTTTGCCCAGCCCTCTTCCGGACGGTAATTCCTTCTTCTTTGTTCCCCGTTAATGGTCCCTGGGCCGGTTTGCCTGAACTTGCTTTCATAGATGGACGTCCTCCCAGTATTGGGATTTCAGCGGCTTTTCCTTTACACGTTCTTTCTTGTCCTGCCGTTTTGCCCTTTTCCCTGGTAGTGAGATGTTTCCTTCGCTCACTCCTCCCCCCCCCAGATTCGGCGACCCCCCTTTGGCAGCTGTTTCTTTGAGTGCAATTCTCCCCCCCCTTTTCTCATCTGACGTACTCCCACCCCCTTGTTCCCTCGGGAGGTTAACCTGGGTCACTTTTCCCCATCTCCCCAGAGGAGGGTCCAACCCCCCCTTTTTCAATGTTTCCGCCAGGTTGTACACGTTTTTCTCCACAACGGTCATTGTGCCCGTTTTTTTAATTTCCCTTTTTTTGGTCATCCGGCCTCTACCTACTCCTACCCTTCTTGTCAGGGAACTCCCTCAGAAATCTCCCTCCTTTTTTGAGGAGACGCGTCTTTTGCCCCGCCGTCTGGGTTTTGGAAGTCTGTTGTCATCCCCCCCGGCACCCTTACAAATTAAGGTCTGTTTGTTCTTTCCCTTTTTTCTTACGGATCTGGTTCCCTGCTGCACGCTCCGTGCCGGCCAGGAGTTTGACCCTTCCCCACACATTCGCAAGCGTACCAACTCCCCGTATTCTCTTTCTCATGCCCTGGAGGTTTCCACATCGGCGGCTTTCGTCTGACCCCCCTCCTAAGAGACGTCCAGGCATTCAAGCCATTTGCCAAGTTTATGGACCTTTTTTACATTTGCGCGTGCAGGGAACCATTTTTCTTTCCCCTACAATTGCGTGCTCTGTCCCGCCATTAGGGCCCTTGACACTTCCCCTCCGCTCGTTTGTAGTTTAGGGCCTCCCTGTTTTCTTGGCATGGTTAGGCCTTGGTTTTTCTCCCTCCTGACAGTAGATTCCATTTTTATTTCTTAATAGACGGTGGAAAGCTTCTGTTTTTCTTCTGCCCCTTCTCCGTCACACCGTGTACTATTCTCCTGTTTTCCCACCGGGAATTGCGTTTTGCCATCTCACTGAGGAGGATTTCGGGCCCCTTATATGACGTGGTTTTGCGCCCCACCAACGCGGGTGAATTTCACGAGTGTTGATCGCCCCGGTGTTCCCTCCCACGTGACGAGTTTTTTTCTTTTTTTGCAGGTCTTTTGTTAGTGGTTCCTTCGTTGATATTTCCTTTTTTTTCAATTACTCGTTTTTTTTTTTTTTTTGCCCCTTAGGGGGGCCTTGGTTTTTCCCAGCCTCTTTTCTCACCTTCCTAGTTCTTCTTCCTTCCCACTTCGGCCCCCCTTCTCCCTGGCGTTTTATATTTCCCACCCCTTACCAAGAAAGAGCTGGGTCGGCTTTGAGCACGGCTTTGCACCCGGTAGTTTTTTTGGCCGGACTTACTTTCCCTTTTTTTGACCCCCCTCTCCACCCCCGGTTGAATTTCTCCCCCCCCTCTTTCCTAACAAGAATAGTGCGGTAGACGTGACCCCCCCCTTTTGCTCCACGCGATTTTCGGGTCCCCCCCTTTGTGTTTGTTTTCCGATCTTGCTTCCACACTTTCTTTTTTTTCCTCCCAGGTTTTACCGTTTCCCTCCGTTTTTTTTTTTTTTTAGAGGATGAGAGATTCTCGACCCTATCTCCGCTTCAACCGGTCCGCTTTTTCCCCCGACCCCAGTGGTTTTTTGCGCGACACTTAGATGTTGTTTTTCCTTTGCAACTTGTTTTTTCTTCCCCCCCCCTGTTTTGTGGATCTTTCTGTCTACCCGTATTTTCCTTCACGCCTCCCCTTGCTTATACTTGGACCAGATGTTTGTTGAATTCGAGGCTTTTAATATCTTTTTGGCTTTGTTCATTGTTTTTTTTTTTTTTTTTTTTTTGTAGGCTCCTCTTTGGACCGGTTGACGTGATTCTTCCTCCTCTTTTGGTGTCACTCTTTGTCTGGCCCCCGTTTTCCCAGGCAGGTAGGTTCCCTTAAGTACTTGCCACACATTGACGTAGACCCCATTGCAACGTGGGCACGGCCCCAAGGACAATGGTTACGAACACCCTAGTAAGGTTTTGGTTTATTCTTGCCCACACTTGTGTCTATTTCACCAAGTCTTGATCCCACACTTTTTGCTCACCCCACGTCGTAATCATTCATCAACCCTTCATAAGAAGTCCTCAGTCCAATTCCTTCATTTTTCATGAGAGAGTATTTTTATTTTCTGGGCTTTTTTTTTAAACGAGAGCCTGAGTTCCCCAAGAGCTATTTCCACTTCTTCCCGCGCGAACGCTTTTTCTCAGTCTCAAAAGGCCGGTTTGACGGGAGGACCCATTTGGTAGGAAATAGGAAACCAGCCCTTAGGGCTTTTTTTTACCCTCTTTTCCCCTTGTGACAGGAAGATTGACCTTCCCAGAAGAAGGTCTTTTGACGATCCCTTTTTCCGCCGGCGTTTTTCGTTTTCCTCTTCCTTCCTTGCCCATGCTTTTTGCTTCCCTTTTAGTCTTGGGCACCGTCCAGTTTCACCGCTTTGTTTAACCGGCCTTTTCCTTGAAGAAAAAGTTCTTGATTTCTTTAAACGCTTCTCCCGTTTCCCTTTTCCCCGGCCGGGCCCCCCCGGCCCGTTCCCCATCCTGCTTCCCCCAAGGCCGGTACCTCCCTCTTTGAAAAAGGACGACGACTTTTTCTTGTTTTTAGTGTTCTACCCGGGGCTGGCCCCCCCCCTCCCCCCCGACGGGCTTTCCCCCGTGCACCTCTTTTCGCGTGAATCCCTCTTGTTTTTGACCTTCTCTAAGGTCTTTACCCACGTGCCGTGCTTAGGGCGGCCGCTGAAGGCTCCCCAACACATTTCCAACTTGTTCTTGCCCCTTTTTTCGTGGAACATGATTTTGAACCCCCCTTTCGAAGGGTCCCCGTCAATGTGTTGTGGTCCGGTCCCCTGTTCCTTTTTTCCGGGTTGCTCCTGTCAGTCCCCCGAAAATTTTTGTTCCTCGCTTGCCCGTAATTGTTTTTCTTTTTTTTCTTGAGACCATCCCATATTTGTTTGAAGTCCCTGACAGCTTTTTAGGTGTCCTGTTGCGCGAAGTCCAGTCTCTTCTTCCCCCTTCAAGGTCCTCTGCCGTTTTTCCCGCCTGTTACACGCCATTTTTTAATGTTTATCCTCTCTTCCCCTTGGGCCTCTCCCTTAAATTATTTAGCCCCCCTGCAAGGTAGTCCCCTCCCCTTCTTTTTTCCAGCCAATGTCCCGATCACTCCTCTGCCATTGGCCCGCCTTACCCAGCCTCCTGCCCCTTTCCCCTTCTGGGGTGGTTGGTCGGCTTTTTTTTTCCATGGCCTTTCCCCAGGCGGAGAACCCCACTTGGGGGCCTTCCCTGACATTTTTTGTCTCTTGTTTGGTTTGGAACACACTCCCCCCTCTCCCCTGGTGTTTTTTTCTTTTTTTCTCTTGAACGCGAGCGTTTTATTGACCGTTTTTTTTTTTTTGGAGGTCCTTTCCTCCACCTCGCCGGGCTCTCTTGAGGGGAGGGTTTTTCCTACCCCTTCTTTCCCCTTGTTATCAGACAAGGCAGTTCCTGCCTCAACTATGTCCCCATCTCCCCCTTTTTGAGAACAAGCCCATGTCCCTTTTTACCTGCCATACTTTTTAGCTTCCGTTTCTCCGAAGTCTTGATTGCCGGCGAGTTCCCTTTTTCCTATCCTTCTCCTGGGATGAACAGATTTTGGTCGCGTCCCCCCCGTGTATGCCGGGCCGACGGGAAGTTCCCTTTGCTTCTGCGTTTTTTTTGTGCCCCCCTCGGAGGCGGACCTCCTCTTCTGTGCCCGGGCGTGCTTTCCCATCACCTCTCCACGTTGGATTTTTTGCCTCTTGTTTTGTTGCTGCTCCTGGTTTTGTTTTTCCTTTTTGTCCCCCGGCCGGGCCCCCCCCCTTTGTTTCCGTTTCTTCTTTTGCCCGTTTTGTCGTCCCCCCCCCCTCCCCCCCCCCACCCCCTCCCGGGCTCGTTCCTCTCTGTCCCCGCCCTCCTCTGAGTCCCACCCCAACAAACTAAAAAACGACCGTCAGTGCCCGTCCTTTCCTTCTTCCCCAATTGTTGTTTTAAACTCTGCCCCCACCACCAAGCCGTCATTGCGCTTTCAATCCTTCCCAAGTTACCACCTTTTTTTTCCTCCTTCCCCCCCTAGAAGAACATTGCTTTAAGTTTTCACCAACCAGCGCCCATTGAGCCTCTTTTTTATTTCACCTAACTTTTTCCCTCCCCCCTCCCCCCCTGCATAGGAATTGTTGCGTCACAGCTTCGGCGTATATGCATCCTCCGCCAACTCCACTTTTTTCCTTTTTTCCCGTCTTTTTTTTTTTCTCCAGTACCTTCACCCACTGCAAACAAACCACACGTAATCTTTTTTCCTCCTGGCGGCCCCCCACCCCCAGAGATGTCCCCTGCCAGAACACACTATTTTTCTAACTCGGCCCCCCCTTTTCTCGGTCCATGCCCACCTCCCAAGCAGTCTTGGTGCTTAACTCCCAACTGCCATTTCTCCTTCTATCGATTTCCTTTTGCCGTTGCGCTTCTTTGTTGCACACTGGCCCCGTGCGTCTGCCTCCCGGCTATCGGCTTTGACCAACAACAAGACGGTCCAAGCACAGTTTCCGTAGTCTTGAGATGAACAAAAACTGACCCTCCATGGTTCTTGGACCCTTTGCAACCACTATGTCTAGGTGACCCGTACATTCGATTGTATTTTCCCCAAACCATCCCCCGTTGCGCCCCACACACCCTCACCCTCTCCCCCGAGGCGGCTACCAATTGCACACGCTACACCATTTTCCCTTCCACCACCCAGGCCCCATGCAGCACCTTGTTATCCGAGTCTCATTTCCTTCCCAGCCCAGTGCTCCGCACCATCTTCCAAAACCCCCCACACAACAATTACCCGGCCCGGCATACTACTCCAAAACCCTTTTGCCTGAGCCGGCTAGCTCCTATTTTCAGACCCCTTTTTGCGGACCACTGATATCAACCGTGCGCCCTGCCAACAGTTTTTTACACTGGCGACAACTCTCATCAAGCCCGGCACTTTTTTCTACTGCTTCATACGGACACCCCTGTCTCACACCCCCACCCACCGCTGCGTGGACCGTTTTGTTTTCCTCCCACTCTTACACATAGCTGAGTTCCTGCTTCACCCCCCCCAAACGTCTCCACGGTACCACACCGCACCAGAGCCCTATAAAACCAATTACCCTGTGCCGTGTTATCCCCCTTTCCACCACGCCCCACAAAGAAGTGCCACAACTCCACAACTTCACCGTCGTGCTGGGAACCAACAAACCCTAGGTCTTCCCAGTGCGGTTTACCGGCCCGTTACGTTTGTACACTCAAGGCTTAACTGGGACCACCCCGGACGGCCGAAGACTGGGCCACTTCAACCCTGTCCCCCTCCTTGAGTAACTTTGCAAAGGCCCTGCGTGCCCAGTTTCAATTTACCGGCATCCCCCCAGTAACCTGTGACAAAACAAAACACTTACGTTTCAAACCCACCGTCCCTGAGCCGTTTCCCTGCCCACAATGTTCCCCATCGCCTGTCCACCAACTTAATCCAACACGACCGAACCACGCTTAAAAGACGTACCAATCCGGCACCCGCTGACCGGTTTGCAGTTTGACCAACCTTACTTTTATCCCCCCCCATGCTTGACTAATTTCAAACACTGGCCTTCTCCCCCCCTTCGAGTGCCCTAACACACCTCACAAGTCAACCCCGGTCCCCCCACCTCTTCCCCGCGCCGGAACGCACCACGACATCCCAAACCCAAACACAATAAATTCAGAACCACCTCCATACGACCTGAACCAACCAACCCCCTCCCTGTTCAACGGCACACGTCCTCTGCCGCACCACTGACTCACGGTTTGAAAACCACAAAAACCCTTGTGCTTGTCAACTCCCGCATCAGGATAGTGACAAAACAAACGAGCACTCCTTCCAACCTACTCCAACCCCATGCACACACCCAAGGTTAACCACAAACTCCACATTGTTCTCCACTGCGATCCTGAGTTCGCTCCTGGCAATTGTTTCCCAGCACCTTCTTGTCCTCTTTTTGCTTAACCACTTCATCTTTCTGCTGTGTTTTTTGTTGTCTGTGTGTTTCTTGGTTGTTGTTTGGTTTTTTCTTTTTTTGGGGGGTTGTCACCTAACCTTCCCGTTTCTGGATTTTTCCCTGGAGGCTTTACGGCCTGTTTTTTCCCTGAGTAGTAATACCGGGCTCTCCCCGAGTCCTTGCCCCCCTAGTTCCTCGTTCAACAAATCAACTCTTTTCTTTTTTCTTTTACTTGACCCCTTTGTCCCAGTCGGTCTTTCCACTTGTCGGTGCAAAGTTTGAAAGAGGATTGAGGTACTTCCAAGCATTTGCCCCCTTATGGCCTTTTCCTCGGTCCTGAGGTAAGGTTTGGCACCCTGTTTTCTCTGCATCAACGGCGGAGATTTCGCATAGTTCTTTACCCCCTTTCTTTTTTGGCCCGTAGAGTCTCTTTTTCCGAGTTGGGCGTGCCCACGTTTTTTTTCCTTCCTGGTTCGGCCTTTCGACTACCCCCCCCGCCTAGTGCTCATTCCCAGGTTGCTCCCTTCCCCACCCAAACGAAACACTTTGAACCTTCTTTTTTCTTTGATTACACAGCAATCTTTTCCGAACCATTCCCTCTACAATTCTTTTCCCACCAAACGCAAACCCGAACGGCGAAGCGTTTTCAACAACCCGGCCCCGGCGCCCACCTTTCAGTACCAAGCTCCTCCCCCCAACATTTAATTATCCCCTGAACCATTCACACACGAGATTCACCACAACGGCCCCCCCCCCATTACATAACCCAACAGCACCCCTTACATGTGACTACCTCTGACGCCCCAGGTCTATAACAACACCAAAAGAACAACCGCTTATTAACTGAAAACACCTCCCACTCCCCCCCCCTCCCAATTCCGCCTACAAAAACAAACACCGGAGTGCCTGAGAACCACAACACCAAGGGCAGGCAGAAAACCACAAACCTGAACCCACAAAAAATAACACAAAAACCATTCCAATACACACCGACAACACCACAACAAAACAATGAACACCCAACAAAGATTCAAAACCCAACTTGTAAACCCCAACAAAAAACCCAAAAAAACAAAAACAAAACCAAACACAACAAAAAAAAAACACAAAAACCCAAAAAACAAGTTAGTGCGTAAGAAGGCACACCTCCCATCCAAACAAAAACTCACAAGACGAACGCATACTAACGAGATATTTACTCAACAACCACCTACAAAATTCAAAACCGTCTAAAACATTACACAACAAACTACCAAACACTTGCAACACACGTGAGTTCGAGGGAAGCACGGATAACACCAAGAACAATAACAAGGGATCAACACCTGAAAAACAATAAAACCACAGTAAAAAAAAAGTACATATTTTCCTGCAACTTACTTTTAAAACAAACAGGGAGAAGTACAACAAGCTTATACATATGCAGACAACACCTACAAAAACAAAAACTGTCTCAACAACAAACCCTACCCCAGACACCAGTGAATGAGCTCTTAAAATTTCCTTCTTTCACTTCAAAAACCCAAAGAATCGTTGCACAAAAAAATCAAGTCAGAAACACAAACACCGGCACGCCGTGAAACACCATTAATAACTTTAAAATGTAACGAATCTTTCAAAACTACTTACAAACCCAAACAAAAAAAGCGACCACAGGTAGAAAAACACCCAAAAACACACTGTGTGTGTGAAAAGAGGCCATGAACCGCATCGTTTTTACGGGACTCCCCCAGGGTCAGGTTAAAGGATATAGGGGCGTCTTCTCTCTTCCCTAGTTTTTTCACCTTCTTTTTTTTTTCTTT
>Ga0179593_1352787_pt1 | contig 11049 bp, 7 predicted proteins | sample CZODoug2_1_08_16_FD_185931 | JGI IMG/M metagenome (GOLD analysis project Ga0179593, IMG submission 185931) | Vadose zone soil fungal communities from Angelo Coast Range Reserve, California, USA - CZODoug2_1_08_16fungal (PacBio error correction) | ecosystem: Environmental > Terrestrial > Soil >... | reverse complement strand
ACACCTCTTCTCAGGGTTTTGGTAGAATTGGGGATTTAAGAAAATTCTTTCTAATCCATCATCCACGAAAAGGCTCTCCTAAATTAGTGGAGTAGCAACGCTTCCCGAAACGTATTATTGGGATTTCTTTATCGATTCTCAGTCATTTTTGTGTTTGTTGGCCCCAACTCGTGAGAAGGCTCTCCTTGAGCTGGTTGAACATTCATATTAACTAAGTGAGTTGTGTTTTACTCAGAGAAGTGGCTTTTTTCCTTTTGATGCTAGAGAGAATGATTCGCGGGTCAGGCGCCGCTGTGCTAGAGCTATACCGAGCCCAGTTCCGACCGCTGCATTAAATTTTATTGTAAAGCGGCGTGTGACGTGATTCTTGATGTGATCTTCCCCTTTTCGTCTTTCTCCTTGGTTCTCACACGTGGACGCGGCCTGAAGCCAACAGGTTGCTCCCTCTGAGGTCCTCTCTCGGCTCGCCCGACCCGTCTCAAGGTTCTTGCCCATTCAATCGACTTCGCGTCCTGCCTCCCCCTTGGGTAAGCGTCGACGTATAGCGAAACCTGCTAAGCGCTGTATCGCCGCCATCAGCTCCCTTACCTTGCTGGGCACAAGGCTGTTATGCCCCCACCCCTCCTTAACCGTACATCCGATTTTTCAAGAATATTCCCATCAGGTGTTTCATTCCCTCCGGTCGAAGTTGATGCGCTAGAGTATTTTTCCCTTTATATTTGACGGGGTGACTTGCCGATGTTCCAATCCCCGATGGTAGGCCCACATTTCTGGCTCTTGAGGCAACAGCATTAGTAACCCTTTACTTGGTATTTTTGTTCGCGCTTCGTACAGATAGCCACCTATGGTAGTAAGACGGTCGGAAAGCACGGTGCTCGTTGCTGACGGCTAGTCTTGAAGAACAGTCGTAACTTGCGGAGGCACTGCCTACTTTACGGACCAGGATTATGCTATATTCTTGTTAGATTTTCTTGCCCCCGCCGAGTTGAGCGACCCGCGCCCTCAGCTGGAATATAATTTGTTTGAGTGCATTCTTTGATCATGTCCTGCGCGCTTCATTCTCGGCAATGATGAGACGTCAACGACTATCGGCTGGTTACCTGCTTCCCTGCTGCTACTGTTCCTGAATTCCAGCTCCCCTTTTTATTTGCCGTGTATATTTGCGGCTGGTCCCTTACCGATTTGTACTCACACGGTTTTTAGACGGCCGAGTCCCTTGCTCCATCTCGGGCTGTACTCCCTCCCCTTTAAGGTCTTAACTTGCATAGCCCTGTGCTCCTCCTGAGCAGACTTTCTGAGTGCGCCTTGGTTACTACTATCCCTCCCCGCGTCGTATGTAATCCCCTGCAGATCTGCCAGTTAGACCCACCTGTGGCTTACCATCGCAAAATACCTTTAAGGACGAACATTTGCACCCGGATCTATCGCGAAACTGCTGTCAGTAGGCTTCCCCAGGGTGTTTTTTTGCTTCTATTTCAAATCTGCAGGCCCAGGTAAGGCTTTGATCGATCAAGCGCCTGGCGTTTTTAAGGAGAAATGTCCCCGAGCAGGTTTTATTTTTGTTTCTTTGATTTAGTTTCATGCGCCGGACTTTAGTTCAGTTCTTTTTCCTCGCTAAAACGTCCAGGAGCCCCTTTTCCTGTTACTTTCCCGTCTCAGATGCCTGCGATTCCCCTGAATACTTCCCCATTCCTGATGACCTTTCCCCCGGCACCCCAAACCCCCTTTGAGCACAGAAACTTAGAAGAGAATCATTTGTTATCTTCTTATCCATCCATTTTTTTCTCTTCTCTCTTCTGATGATCGCTATCCGCGCTCTAGTTGTTAAATCGCCGATTTTTTCTGCATCTGTCGCTCTTGTTCTCTTTTATTTTCCAGTGGATTGTGAGCACGTGGTGAGCTGTATTCTTGCCCCTCTTGCCCCGAGTACGGGTTCCGACGGCCGAAATAGGGACTCGGTGTTACGTTTTTTCCGACTCCCCGCATGCTTTGTCGTTAGCTTTTTTGGTTTTGAACCCGGCCACTTTGTAGTTTCTTCTTGCCGAGCATTTTCACAGCGACTTCTACTCAGTCTGTTTTTCCCAACAGCGTTTACAGTCGAATCCTCGACCCTGCCCCGATGTGTCGGTTTCGCTTAACTACCCCCCCGCGCGCGCTTCTATTTTGTGACGACAGATGTACCCCGTTGAAAGTTTTCCGCCGATATGTCCTCCTTCTGTTGACCTTTAGTGAACGTTGAATGGCAGCCTGTAATCCGCGTCCCTAGTTTTTTGGGTCTACACGTTCCTTTGTTTTTTCGATGTAACGTTCCTCGCCGGTGGTTTATTGACCAAGTTCTGTTTTTGCCCCTACCGCTTTAAACCCCCGGCGTTCCTCGGCCGTTTTAAAGCGACACAAGTCGGAGCGGACAATCTCCTTTATTGTTCCATTCCTATCTTTAGCCGAGAGCGTTTATTTCTTTTCAATGAGGTTTCCTTTTGGGACTGACTGTCGGGTGCCTAACTGGCTTATTCCGTTTGTTAGTCGGGAAGGACTTACTTCCTCTTTTTAGTCATTTTGTTTTATTACCTTCTGCCTCGTATGGGAGAACGCCATTAGTTCGATTTTTCTTCTAGTAGTGTTTGTGCTTCCCCTTTGCTATCTTTGCTTTTCTCATCCGGGTTTTGTTTTTTTTATCGATAGCAGGGGAACTCCCCTCTCGTAGCCATGCAAGGACCTATTGTCCGTTCCGCGCCCTCTGCAAGTTTTTTTGGTTTAGTCGCGCACTCATGTCTACTCCCGGCGAAGTTAGTACCGAACCGTGCGGACCCTTTTGCCCCCTCAACTTCCGCCCCTAATTCTCCCCGCGAGCGGCCCGGCTTCGCGGAGGATCTAGGATTCAGGACAACGAATAGATCCTTTGTGCTCCGCCTTTGCGAAGGTACTCTCTCTCCCGTGTCGGAGGGAGTTCTCTTCGATGCTTCAATACCCGGCGAGTACCCCGCGTCAAAAAACTATCCTCTTTCGAATCATCGCGCATTATAGTGGGCCCGGCGCTTCCAAAGCTCCCCGTTCCTTGGCCCTCGGGCATTTTTTCCCGTTTTCCGGCGCGTCCCCCTCCCCTCAATATCCTTTCTGCTACTTTCCCATTTAAGACGTGAAACCAGTTTCGGGTCACATCCCTTCGCTTCGTTGACAGTACCCACCTCCTTTCTCCCTTCCACCATGTTAGGCTTCGATGCGGTAATTTCCCTTCCCCGGCTCCCCTGCCGACAGCTGACATTTGGCCCTTGGCCCCCGGAGAAAGTAAGGCAGCAGGTTTTTCCAGTGTCCAAAACCCCCCTCACCGAGCATTTCCTTCCCCCCCTTTATTCGGAAAATCCTTTTTTGTTAGAACCCCCTTAAGCTCCCACCTAGTGCTTAACTACCTTCTTTATTGACCCTGCTAGACCTTAGCGTAACATCTGAACTGGTCTGAGCGTTTCCACCGATGTGTTTCCTTCGTTCCTCTAGGAACTCCCCCCCCCGAATTCTGGACTCAAATTCTCCCGCCCCTGGAGGGCGCCGACGTTCTCAGGTTTTTTGGCTACGGTTCACCGGAATTTTCTCGGCTATTTTTTAGGTTTTTTGAAGATGCCTACTTGACCCGGTTTGTGACTTTTTCATCTTTTCCTGAGGCCCATTAAGTCTTAATATCTTGACTCCCCCTTTTCTAACCACCCCCCTAGTTACAGATCCTTTGACCCCTTTATCGTCAATGATGAGAGTTTTGTTCTGCCCTGACTCCCCCTCGCAGCTTTAAAAATTTTTTTTTTTCGTCTCAGTCTGATTGGCCCGCCTCCCATTTCCTTCACCCTACCTTTTATCACAACCCGCGCTCCCGGTTTAAGAGTTTGCGTAATTCCGACTAGTGGGATGCGTCGCCCCGGGTTTTCTCAATGACCGAGTTTGCAGGAGAGCCTACGACTTCTAGCCGCTCCTGTCCCCTCCTCCCCAGCAAGCGAGCTCCTCCTTTGGGACACTGGTTCGATCGTCTGAACAGGTCTTTCCTTGTACGGTCGTAGACGACGGCCGACTTCTTTATCTTCAAGCTGCCCTTACTCACCGTTCTGAGTAAGCGTTACGCGCCCCATCTTTTTTTTTTTTCTTTTGGGTGTCTGCTACGCACGCCTTCAGCCCTTTCCTCCTTCCCCAGTCGCACCCAGTCCGACTAGATCTCTGACGAAGTCGATCTTGGCGGCTCTCTTCCCGCCAAGGACCACTGTAGTCCCAGCCGCCCTGCCCTGATAAAATGCGGAAGTCGGGTGCTCGCGTCCTCTAACCCCTGAGGCGGGCATGCTCTGAGAGAGATAGAACTCTTGCCCCCTTTAATCCCATGAGGGCTCGAGGCATTTAAACAGCGGTTGCAGCCAGAACTAGCAGCCCGAGCACCGTCGAAGAGTCGAGCCGGGACTGACCCCTGTCTCTGTTTCCTCTACGCATGCAAGGCCAACTAGAGCCCTCTCGTTTGCCGTCCCTGCAAGACAATTTCTCCCGTGTCAGCCCTTGCTCTTATGCAAAAAGCGGCGACGCGCCCCCCTGTTTTCCATGGCAAATTGACCCTGACGCGAGGCGCCGCCTTCCAACGAGGCATCTCGATCCCGGGCGTCCCTCCCAGTACCTCGGGGAGTCTTACTCTGCTTTTTGACAAAGGTTTGTCCTCTGCAGAGTTTGTAACGTTCTTGTAAACTTTTACGCCCAGTTTTCCTTTAACGATGCTCTTTGCGCTCCTAGTCCGGAAATTTCCGCGACCTTAGTCCCGCTTCAGAGAGGGTGGCTTTATTTTCCCTCCGTGTAATTCACCTTTATAAAGGCTGGCGCCGTCGGGCCCCGGTCCAGCGACTTGCATGAGGTCAGAAAAGTATTTGGCTGACGGCATCCCTTTCCCGATTCTCCAAGATTATATTCTTACAGTTTCAGCTCACCAGACAGAAAGCCTTGCCTCCCGGATTTTCCACTCCAGAGCGTGTCATTAAAGGGACTTCAGGACTCCCCGCGTGTCGGACGATCCGCGCCTGAACCTGGATCGTGTTACTCCTTTCAGCAGGCTTTCCTAGAGAATTTTCCCCCCGTTAAGCAACTTTTTCTAGGTTGATTCCGTCACGCGACCAAGAAGTAGTGCCGAGGACGTTAAACTTTTTAATCTAGCTATTTCTCACCGAAGTGTCCGCACAAACTTCCCTCACTGCTCTCGAGCTCTAGAAAACCCCCCATACCTCCCCTTCATGTAAGCGGTTTGTTTGTGATGCGCTGCTTGTTTCCGATCTTTCAAGCTAGCTTTTTGCTTCTCAAGCCATTCTCCCTTTCCCCCCGAGGTTTGCCTCTTTTCATAATACTTTTCTCCTCACGTTTTTTTTGTCGGTCTCGACTACACCATCCAAAGGATGTTTTCGCAGGTTCTGTCTAGAAAGACGGACTTGATTTTCTAATTTGGAATTACGACCCAAGTGCCTCTCCCGATGCTTTGAGAGATAACGGCCCCCGATTGGTCTAGAGTTTCGATCCGTATTCTCGTTGTCTGCACCCCTGTGGTCTAGTGTGATTGATGAGCTTTGAAACCCCTGAATACTTCGTGCGCTGTCTTGAATAAGACTTCACTTTTCGTCGAGTTTTTTGCTCGTCTAATCATCTGAGCGACCAAGCGCGCCCGATTCTTCCTTATCAGACCTCGTCGTTCCGCGACCTTCTTACATAGTAGTTTGAACGTCGGGTTTTTGTTTCTGGGAGTGCCCGTAATTATGATCCTCTTTGTTCAATAGCTGCGAATCTGCCGAGGAGTTAGCAGCCAAAACCCTTCCGGTGTTTTTTCTTGACGTTTGCTGCGAGACCTTTATTTCCGACCCGCCTGACGCCAAGCATATCGCCGTTGCCTTGACACGCGTCTTCGTATTTTACCCCCCCCTCGTTCAAGGCGGCCGGGCCGTTCGCGTCAATTTTTTGACCCTTGTCCTTTCTCCGAAATCCAGAGATGTTTACCTGTGTGCCTCTTCCCTACTTTGTTCGCCGAAGCCCGGCATTTGCCTTTTTAACTTTCTTTTTCCTTTTTAACAGACTTATCACCCTTTGCTGTGCCGTTTAGAAAGGGTCTAGATTCTCTCGGTTTTAGAGTTCTGATTTTTTAACTTTTTCCCTGGTTTGAAGTTTCCCCCGAATGTCGTTTTGTCTTTTCTGACGAAATGTTGCGAGATGTTTACCAGTCGGGCTGTGTTTCTCGTCGGTCCCAACAGATCACCCCCCGTAGAGTTTGGCGTCCGTTTAGTTCTTGTCTAGAGCCACCCTTTGGTTCCGGTCCGCATTCCCCCCCTTCCCAGCTGAGCGTTGCTCGTTATGTTTCTCGTTTTCTTGTATGATCTTCTGTTCCCCTTCTGACGTTTGCCCGCCTACAATGGCCGCACCTTGGTTTTTTTTAAGTCTCATCTCGTATTTGATCTCCCAGTGCAAGAAAAGTGGGCTCTAATTTTTTACCTGGCCTTTTTCTTTGTTCACCGGGCGGCTGGGCTCTGTTCCCTTCTTCCATGGATCTCTAGTTTCCCCTTTAGCGGAATTTCCTTCCCCGTCTCTTCCCCGGCGGGAGGCGCGCCATTGGCTTTCTATTCCCTTGCCTGAATGTTACTTTGTTCTCTTCCGTGCCTATGAGACGCGGAATCCATAGTAGCTCAAAATCTCCCGTTACTAGCCCTGATCCCGTTTCGTCTTCCTCCCTGGACGATGCACTTTCATTTTCCTCAAGACCTGAGAAGACTCTTTTGTTAGATTTTCTGTACCCTACTGACAAACCGATAGTTTGCTCTTTGATAATTTTGAAAGCCTCCCCCCTCTGACCTCGTTTTCTCCTTTCCTGCCTTAGTCGTTCGTCAAACACCCTCTGTTAGCATAGCCACCATAGTCTCCTTCGCCCCGCGATAAGCCTCATTGTTTGCACTTGGTTTTTCTCGAAATGATGGTGGTTAATGCTCTTTTAAAGGGTCCTTACTGTCTCGGACCTCTCATGTCCAACGGTTTAATCCCTTCTTGCCCTCTCCCGATGGAAGAGTCTGAGCTTTCTACCATTCAAAGCTCCTCACTGTCCTTTTTTGGCTGATTGTCTTTGCTCCTTAGGTGGCTCCTCGGCATTTCCTAGCATCAGACAATTAAGTCTAAGTTTCTCCAGTTGAAGGCCTTTCCTCACCTACCCACGCGCGATCAGTCAGACCTCCCCCCCTTCGGCTTCCGTCGGCACCCCAAAACCCCCCCCCCCCCTGAGAAATTAATCCCCGCGGCACTTTCTGTTGTTTTGGATTGGTCGTAACTTCTTCCCTGGAGCTCTTTACTTCCTGAGCTCCTCTTCGTTCCACGCTATCCCCATGAAGCTGAGTCTACTCTCTTTTTTATTCTGGATAATCCCCCCCCTTTATTTTAATTTTCTTGAGGGATTTTATTGCTTAGCCCTGAGAGTCTTGTTTGATCCCCGTATAAGCCCTCCATATGTTACCAGCTTGAGATTCTTCTTACCAACTGTACAAGATGCCGTAGTTTCGTTTTCTCCTAGGGCACGGTCCCATTATCCCCTGGGGACGTGCCACTTGATTACCCTTCCGGGAAATCTCCGCCCCCCTAACCCGTGTTTTGATCTTTATCCAAGTGCGTGATCTTCGAAGCCAACAGACTCTTTCCAGATCCCTTTGATTTTTTTTAAACTTTTGACTCGAATGAGTCCTCTTCTTGCTGTGTTTGAACTAGCCATACTCCTTAACTGCACCGACGTTCCTTCCAGAGACTGAAGATTCTTCCTATAGTGGAACGTTCTCCTTGTCTTCTCCATTTCCCCTGCGACACCGCGAGATTTCTGTATCTCCCCGAGTTCCCTTTTTTTTTTGAGGTTTTCCGCTTACTCGCCTTTTTGTATTTTCAATCACGACCCGACCCCCCAAGTGACTCCCGGCGTAGAGGACTCTCGCGCATGTTCCTTGATTCTGCTTCCCCGATAGGCTTCTTTCATTTTCTATCTGTCCGCAGAGAGTCTTTCGCCGTCTACTTGATTTAAGGTATTTTTTTCTTTTTCATTTCTTTCCTTTGCAGTTTCAACTGGATTTCGGAGAGGACGTACCGTCATTAGCAGAGTGAAGACCCTTTTTTTTCGTCGATCTGAAACAAATTGCATGCGCCTCTTCTTTCTAACTCCATTAGGAGTCCTTGAAGGTCCAGCTGTCTTTTTGTTGTGTATTCTATATATATACCACTCCTGTTTTTTTTCTCTCAGATTTCGATCCCCCCCCACCCGAATGTCTTGCAGCTCACTTCTCCCTTCCTTTTAAACTACATCTCGCATACTTAAAAGGTGGGGTATCTAGACAGAACTCAATGGGCTCCCAGCAGAGGAAGTCGTCCGTCCCGACCGTCCTGAGAAGACGTGAGGTTCACTCCTTCCCTACCCGCTTCCCCATCTTCAGCCCGTCCCTTTCCTTTCCGTACGCTTCAGATATCCTATGAAGACCCTCGCCATAGTCTTGTGTCGCCGTTCAGGAGCGCTCGCGCCGGAAGAGGGGAGTACCACTTTGGTTAGGATTCCCCCCCAAGACTTCTACTTACTTCCCATCGTCCCAACACCGAGTAGTGTTCCCTCTCCCCCTAACACCCCACTTTTTCTCTCTTTTATGAGGAGGACCTGGATCCTTCAATTTTCCCTATTTTGATAAGTTTGCTGTCAAGTCGTTCGGGCCTGGTCTCTAAATCATCACAACCGTCTTCCCTCTTCTTCTGGTTCCACTTCCCGCTCCCTCAAAATGTTCTCTTTTAAATTTTTTCCCCTCTCCTGTCCGAAGCAAACCCCCCCCTATAAAGCTCCCCCCCGTTCTTCTAGTAAGAAGTTTGTTTCGCAGGTTCCAGATCTGCCCTACCGTGTGAACTGGGAATTTTCCCCGTATCTAACAGTCCTACTTCCTTTAAGTTTCCCTTTAACAACAACCCGCGTCAAATATTTACCGGCTCTCGGCACCAGTCTTCTCCTTGGCAGCTTGAAATACCTCCCCCCCCCAAGTTATCATTTCCACTTCTGTCCGACTCTTAAGCTCCCCCCTCGCGAAAGTGTTTCTCGCTTTGACGCGCGAGGTCTCTTTTCGTACGATCTTCTTCCCCGCAAGACTAGCTCACAATTAACTACTCGACTTCCCCTCAATTCTGTGCTTAGTCTTACGGTATCGGTTTTTTTTTTTGCTTCAGTCAGACTGACGTTTCTTCGTCGCTTCTAGAAGTTCTTGATCCGGAGAATGTACCGAACTTTGCCAACGGGACTTTTTTCTCCTTCTCTTCAACTCCTCTCATCCTGCGCAATTTGTCCTCCCCAATCCCCCCACCCCCCGTTCTATCTTGTGTTTTCCCATATAGAACTGAGTCCGCAGCTTCTTCGAGAGGAAGAAATCTCGCCTGTCCCCCGGGCGGCGCTGCTATCGCTCTATTAAATACCTCCTCCCCTTTTCCCCCTTTTAATTTCTCCCCCACCGAGTAAAGTCTCTTCCATCGCTATTTACGTTCTCCCTTGGTCAATTGCGAGCAACCGGGTCTTCGAACGTACAGTCTTCTTACTAGTCCTCCCTTCCTCTGAGTCGCTTACTATCACCAGATAAAGAGGATTTTTCGCCTTTTCTAAATGTAGAAAGTCTTCCAACCCCATTTCCTTCACGCTGGTTCTTCGGGTTAAGCATCTTCTGGCATGCGCTTTTTTTAAAGTCTCCCCTTCTTCTTCTGGCCGAGTCCGCTCGAAAATAGCACTTCCGTACTTCTCAGGCCGGCCTCTTCGCTTCAGGCGCCGACCCCCCCCCAGCATCTCCGTTTTCTCTCAGCAGGCCGTCATGAAACCATAGCCTTCCCATTCACTTTAACGAATGACACCCCTAAACTCCTCCCTGATGAGAAACTCTGCATGCGCCTATTCTTCCAAGTCGTTCTTGCCCAAGGAGATATTTTTCCATACTCTCTAGCCCGTTTTTTCCTGAACCAAACTTGCTTCCATTTTAGTCTTCCTCAAGGGGAAAATTCCGCTCTATAAAAGACCGTCATACAACTATCACGTGTATCTCCGAAATCCCTTCCCCCATTTTTTCCATAGTTGATCTCTCTCTCATCACACGGCGAAGAGCAGTTATCTTCCGACGCTTTGTTTGCCTCCCTCAAAACAGTTTCCCCATTTTAGACCCTGCCCAGACTTTTCCCGGCTTAACATAGGAGCAGTACCCCCCTTCCCCCCCCTTCCCACTTCCCACTAACTGGCCTCGCCTGCAGACCCTATACCCCTCCCTATCAATTTTTTTAGGGCCCGAATCCATAGGTCTGTCGCTTTTATTTTCCCAGGTCTTCAGACAGGGCTCCCGTTGAAATTATCGCGACCCCCTCCGTTACCAGATGACATCGCTTTTGCTTCTCTCTGCAAGTCTCCCTTTCCCTCGTTAGCCCTACACCTTCCCCTAATTGAGGGGTTTTTACGAGAGTCTCCCCGTTAACCACCGTCTTCTCCCTTTCTTTGCGCCGTTAGGAGGATCCTCTAGCGATGGTTCGGCCACACTGGTCATCTCCGGCTTCTTCCCCCCTTGAGAGCTCCATCTATGGAGAGAATCCTTTACCGCCCGAACCTCATCCAGAATCGGCGAAGTGAACCATCGCTGCCCCCCCCCCCCCCCCCCCCTAAGGTTGAAGCTTCTTATTCCCTACTCGGTAGGCGATATTCCCTCCCCCTTCGCAGTATTTCCTTGCAGCTGCCCTCCTGAGCAGCCAAACGCGAAGAACCGTTTATATTCTTCTTTTCACAGCACCCTCTCCCGCATTAGATTCAGATTACGGTCCCCACCAGGCTTTACTGGATGCCCCCGCTCCGTAAACTCCCCCCCGTTGGCCTAAAAAATTACGTCCGCCTCCGCTACGATTCTTCGCCCCCCCCAAACCGCCTCCTTGACTCTTCAAAGAAGAGGCGTTTCTCGAGTCGGAGGTTCATTCCTTGAGCTCTTGCAGCGGTTTCCCCTTCTTGAACAGCAAATGCTCCCACTGCTCTACTTTTTGATT
>Ga0179593_1660152_pt1 | contig 11050 bp, 5 predicted proteins | sample CZODoug2_1_08_16_FD_185931 | JGI IMG/M metagenome (GOLD analysis project Ga0179593, IMG submission 185931) | Vadose zone soil fungal communities from Angelo Coast Range Reserve, California, USA - CZODoug2_1_08_16fungal (PacBio error correction) | ecosystem: Environmental > Terrestrial > Soil >... | reverse complement strand
TTATTTTTCCTTTCTTCCTCTTGCGATTTTTATTTTTCCGGGCGTTGTCAGAAAATATTCTGTTTCTCCCTAGGTCAATCCGGGTGACCTCGATTCACCAGAATTTCGTTTCTTCGGGATTAAGCAGGTCCCCCCCATATAGCTTTTTTCTTTTTTCCAGTTTTCCTCCCTTTGGTGGTCCCCCGATGAGGTCCTGTCAGGAGGAAGCCCCAGGCGTCATAATCGTTTACGTTTCTTGAACCTCCCCATCATTCCCTCCCTTTCCTTTTAATATCCCGGATGATTCCGGACGGGCTATGCATGCCGCGCACAAGAACATAGTTGAACGCTGTGCGAACTGATACGGCCTTTCCTTTCGGCCAAGGTTTCCTTCGACTTCCACGTGTCTTTTTTTTTCGGTTCCCTTCGATCGCCGGTCCTTTGACACGTGGCTGGTGAGAATATCGCGCTAGTAGTTTTAGCTCTCTTCGCCCCGGTTTTTCCACAAGAAGTTTCTTTCGTTTGGGAGGGAGGGTATCGCATTATGCACAGACGTAAGTTGCTGGGTTTATGGACAAGTTTTCCTTTCGAGACGGTTTAAACTTTTCTTTGCACTTCTATGCGCGGGGTCGCCATACTTCGCCGCTCACGGCTGCTTCGACGATTTCGACTCCCTTTTCCCCTTGGCCACAGATTCCTTCCTCAGAAGTAGAGCATATTTGGTTCTTCTCCTTTTTTCTATCTTCCACTTTCAGTGAGAAGCGCAGCGACCCAACTCGGGACGGTCGTTCGTTTGGGGTACAAACTTCGCTCCTATATACTCTTGAAAAGACAGCTGCACTGCAGTGACTGAACGTGTTTAGGATGTTTTAGATAGATTTCCCTTCTTCTCGACCTCCCCTCCCCCCTGAACCAATCAACGAAGATTTTAGCCATCTCCCCAGGCACGAACGGTAAAGTCTTCCCTTTCACCTACCCAAGGCGTTTTTGTCCCCCCCCCCAATCGCCGAGCCGACCTTTGCAACCCCCCTAAGCATCCTCGTATTTTCTTAGTCGATCTTGGTTTTCCCATGTCGCGGCCGATGACCAGGTCATCTACTTCCAGCCAATCCCCTTTTTTTTTCTTCGTCAGAACTTTCCTATGATTTCTTGCTTGCGATTCTTTTCTCTGTTGCGGTCCCTGCCATCTTTTACTTGTGGGTTTTAATTGTGCCACCACCCCAGGAGACAATGCAGTTTGTCCAGGCACTTGTGTCCAGTGGCGGAGACCCAGATGTGCGGCTTCTTACAGCAGCTGGCGGTTGGAGGCAGTTTGTTGTTGTGGTTTCTGAAGTTTTTTTTTTCCCCCCAAAGGGCGTTTGCGTTCGATTGTCATTTTTTTCCCCTTTCTGGAGTTAGGAGTTGGTCCCTTCTTCACAGCGCGGCGGCTGGCCAATTTGTTCGTTTCGTGCTCGCCAGCGCTTTCAGAAGACATTCGCTCTTTTTCTCTTTGGTGATGATCTCGATATTCATCTTTTTGAGAGCTTTTATCCTCTTTCCTCGGGGCCATCCTCCTCGAATCCATTGCGAACTCTCAGCGCGAGACGCACTACGACCCTTGAACATCATTTCAGGGCTTCTCTCGGCCTCAACGCCCCTTTCCCCAATGTCCTGTCTTCTGCGCCTGTTGGGTGTCCTCCTTTAGCTCGAATACCACCCAACCCGCCAGCTGATGGCCCGAGACAGACCTCGGTAGCCTCCCCCCGTGAACGTTGAACTCCTTTCGCTTTTCCCCTCGATTTTTTTTGAACAACTCCCCCCACTCCCAATGTCCCAATTTTACCCTAAAGACCGCTTCCCTGCCTTCCCTCCATCCTCTTCTTTCTCTGACTCAAAGAGGACCATGTTGCTCGTCTACTTTAGAGATCGGCCTGGTCCTCTTCCTAAAGGCCCGCAGATCGCCCCCGTCAATCTCGTACTCCATTCTTCCTTTTGGCCCCCTCATCGCTATGTGCAGTCCAACTCTTCCCCCTCGAAGTAGTATACGACTTCTTCGGCTGCGCTGGTGGTGGATTTTCGCCGACGCTCCGGTTTTTGCTTCTTCTGAGTTTGACTTTAGATCACCATTTAAATTCTTCGACGGCGACATAATCTTACCAACCGTGAAGGCAAGCAGCTTTTTGAGTTCCCCTAGTGAAATGGTTTTGCCGGGTAAAACTTTCTCCGCACCGCGAACCTAAAGCCCCTTTCACTCTTCGACCCTCCCTTTTGACGTGTCCCTGTTCTTTTGGCATGCCCCTTAACGGAACATTTTTCGCCCTACATCATCGAGGTCCGGTGGCAACCTCTTACTCTACCGCGTTTCTTCGAAGTACCTTTCTCTTTTTTATGATATGTCTTTCTCGCATCTTTCCCATGTCTTGACCGTCGAGCTCGAGTACTCAGTCGGGTCTGATCACATTTCCAGCCGGCAGATCTTACACCCTCCCTTCCCTTCTGATTCCAGACTCTTGGTTTCTGCTTATCACCGGGTGCCCTCGTAAATCACTTCACTGAAATCGCACTGAACTCATGCTGATCCCGCTACTCCCAGCTCCTTGTCCCCCCCCTGACGGCGTGAGGTGCCGTAACCAGAAAAGGTCCATGGCGCCTTCAGACCTTTTTTGAGCGTCCCCTCTTTCGTTTGCGCGTCATGCTCCTTTTCTAAATCCTCGGAGGGCCATGTGTCGGATTGGAGATGTCTTTCCCTGACGTCCGTTTCCCTTCTGATGACGCAGTGTCATATACCCGATCTTCCCTACCCACCCCTTTGAGGTACCATCCGCCCAGATCACCTGTCAGCCAGGGCGCTGTTTCTGATGCTCGAGGGCCCCTCCCGCAGGAGGTTATTCTGGTGAACGGACTTTTCGGTATGACCTCCTCCCCCCTTTCCACAAGATCGTTCGCTTCTTTTTACGCCCCTGCCCCCGGGAAATCTCGAAGAAAATTTTTCAACGAAACCTCTTTTTTTGCCCTCCCTCCTCCCTGAGTCTCTTTTGGTCTCTCCTACCACTCTTGATGTTTTGTTCTTAGGGCCTCCCTTAGATATTGGGATTTTTTCGTCCCTTTTTGCTGGTTTCATCCGGGGGCAACAGTCGCTCCAGGAACCTTCCGGGGCCGTAGCCTTTCCCTCCAGCGACCTTTCTTCTTGCTGGGACAGCTCTTTGTGGTTCTTTCCCCCGTTGTCGGAGGTCGGGAATCGACAACGGCTTTTCTCGGCGGCAAGTTCCCTTGCCCGGCACTCTAAACCTCGTAATGTGCCCGAATTTCGACTGCGTTTCTCCTTGAATTTGTCTGGACCGCAGCACGGATTATGAGTGGTGAAGACTAAATTCCACTTGTTAGCTCAACCTTTTTTCCTCCCTGTCCTGCCCCTCCAGATCCCCCAGAGCATTCTTTCTTATAGCCTGATCCTCCGGTCGCTCTTAGCGTCCGTCTGAGACTCTCTTCTTCTCGTGAGTTCGCGCTTGGGTTACGCCCCCCCCCCTTTGCACGAACGCACCCCCCCCTTTCGACGTCGGCGGCGATTCTGCAGTGTTTTATTTTTGATACTACTCATCCGTCTTTAATGTATTCTCTTGGACGCTCCCCGGACTTAGTACTCTTATAGTGCTAGACTAAATTCGTCGCTCCGAGGTCTTTTCCTCTCCGTAGCCCCTCTCTTCCTTTCACTGCGTGCGCTGCTCGCCGAGGTCGACTTTTTATCGGGTGGGGCCACCGGCCTAGATATGTCAGACAGTTTCGATGGGGTCGCCTATCCTCAACCAAACTTTGTAGCAGCGAATAATCTCTGATTTCTGGTGAGAAGTTTTTGTCCCTGGGTACCACCCACTTGACGCGGCCCTTAGAAGATTGACCCGACCAAGCGCCTGCGTGCCTCCTTGGTGCTTAGTTCTTTTCCCGAGCATGTACGGATACTTCCCCCCCGTCAGCAGCAAACTCCCCTCTTTTCGCGGTCGGCGTCAGTAGCACCCCCTCTGAGTGAAAGGCTCTGGAGATTCGTACCCTTGGTTTCCCAATTCTCGATCCCTCTCCCTAGTTGGCCAACCCCCCACGAAGATGTATTGAGAGGTGTTCCTGAGCGACGACTGTCCTTCCCTCTATTCCCAGTGATATTTCTACCTTTTTTTTTTTCTTTTTCTCCCGGACATGGTCTTTTTTTTGACGAGTAGTGACCTTTTCTTTAAAACGGATTAATAATCTGGTTGCCGGTTCAGCCTTGCGGGATTCTTTTTATTTTCTTTTCCAACCACCCGTCCCGCCCTTTGACCGGGGACAGCTATTGCAAGGTGTCCACTTGTTTCTTTTTTAAACAGATGGGTGTTCGGCCCCCCCTCTTTGTGTTTTTGGCGGCCGGTTTTTTCGGATTGATTCGAGAGGCAACGGTGAGGGTTGCACCCCCCCCGGGCGGTCACGATGCTTTTTCTTTGTTGGTTGGAGTTAGGGTCTGTTGGCCCCCTTTCCGACTCTCTTTTCCTCCGGGACTGTTGCGCAGCGCGTTTCTCCCTCTGAAGTCGCGAAGGGATCGCGGACCGAAGCTGCCTCTTTTTTCCGGGAATCTTTGGTTTTGCGAATGGGGGTTTGATGCTAGCTTCCTCCTTCTGATCTCCCCGCCTCCCGGCTCTCGCTAAATTAGCTCCCCGGTTGACAGGCGCAACGACCCCCTCCCTTGACTTACGCGCTTGCTCAGTGGCCCCCCTCCCGCACAAACAAATCCAGGCGCCCCCCCATCTTGCAGCAACCCGCCTGTTGGGGTCATCCCCCCCCCCCCCACCCCGGGGCTTGTTTTCCCAACACGGCCGACACCTCGGCTGGACGACCTTAGCCTGGATCACACTCTTCCCATTGGCCACTGGACCGTCCCCGTTTTTTTCCCCCTCGGTGTGGGTCCCCGGAAAACTACGCCCAAGTCAAAGTGCTTTCGGGACCCGTTGCACACCTCTTTTCTGTCTGAGAATCGTGCCGCGGCCCCCCTCCGAAATCGTTAGAAAATGTCCCCCTTTCCTACGAGGTATCTCTCTTTTCATCGGCCGCGCCGGAGGCGAAACTCTCTAAGCACTGCTGTATACTCTTCTGGTGGTTGCCACGAAGTATCGGTCGCCCCCCCTCGTGCAGTGACCCCCAAGCAGTTCTACGTCCGAAGTCGGATCCCGCCTCCCTGGGCCGGTTGCCCGACCCTTCAAGGCTTCGGTGTGCGGTCTTTTAACGGTTTTGACAGTGCTTTTCCCCCCTGCGACATCTCACCCGTGCAGGTTCCTGGCAGCTGTAGCGTTTTCCTTCCGGCACCCTTGGTCCTTTCTCACCCCCCTTAGCTCCCCTAAGCCAATCCTCTTTATTGGGTCGCTAAGACCCTGACTTTGAAGATGTTATTCTCCGTGGGCTAAGTTCTTACGGGATGAATAATCGATGCCGATTGGGCACTCTCGGTCAATTTTTCTCACCCCTCTTCTCCTCGACCGTCTTTCCGGTTTCCGTGAGCGGCGAGGTTATTTCTGGGGGGGACACGCGAATTTTTTTCATTTTTCCCCCCCTCTCGCGTACTCCCCGCCTTCCCCAGCTACCTGACGGCTCGTCTCCGGATCTTGACCCCGGAAGCGTCGACTTCTCATCAGCGTCGGTGCGGTCTTGTCACCAACAAACCCCATCACTCTGCCATAGAAGATCTCCGCTAAGCGTGTCGGGCGCCCCTTATCAGGCGCTGTTGAACCTTTGTTGACGTCGTCGGTTCCGCCCCTTGGAGACCAGGTAGGAGCTCCTTCTTCTCGTCAAACTCTCCCCTTTTTCCTTTAATGCGATAGAAGACCAATAGCCCTTTTAGGCCGGAGGAGATGGTCTATGTAGGTATGATTCGATCTCTCGCGATTCTGACGCGTTCTATCCTTCCAGAGTATCTGATTTCCCCCCCCGTTGGCGTTTCCTTCCCAAGCTCATTCCGGCCAGGGCCGCTTTTCGAGTGCCTGAGTTTTTCTCCTATAGGACCCTCTGTGAATGATGTCCCCCGGATTTCTCATACTCCTTCCAAGATCTTGTTCGCGATAAGCCCCTTCTCAAACAGGCGAACACCCCCCCTCCGAACACGGTCTTCACCCTCCCAATATATTTTCTCCCTCAGTTTTTTTTTTGAGGAGCTTTTTGACCATTCTTTCTTTGTCCCGATGGTGTAAAGGTTGCGGTTGGCTCTCCCAAGTCCCCTCTGAGTTTCGGGGGGGCACAGTCTATCCAGAAAAACCACCAAATCTGATTTCTTGTTGAGTCTCCGGCCCTCTTCTCTCCTCCCTACCCATCTCCCTGTCCCGGGCCCTGTCTAAGTCGCTGGACCCTTCTTGGTGGTACAATCCCTTTTAGAGCGGAATTCTTTTTTTCCCATTTTTCGTAATCATAGGCCCGAAGGCGGCCTGCTCACATACGACATTCCCAACCCCTCAAGAAGCCTCCGTTCCGAGTGTATTTTAGACGGGGTATTTCCTATAGCACGACCAGAGTGTGACTTCTGGATGACGTTGGCCTTCTCTCAATTTTCGTCATTCCTCTCAGATTACTTCTTCAGGATTTTAAACTTTTCTCCAGATAGCCTTTCCAGAAACGCTCTCCGGTGTCCTCGGCGGATATTGATACTCTTGGGCTAGACGACCGCCCGACGTTTCCTTCTCTTTGAGGGTTGTTAACGTCTTTTTCATTCCGCGCAGTTCCGGGGTCATAGCCCGAACAAGGAAATTGAGTTCCCCCTCTCCGGTTTTGCCAGGGCCTTTAATGCGCGGGTTTAGCCCTCCCTGCCAAGATCCCCTGCTCGCGGTTGCTAGCCGAGGTCGATTTCTTTGGCCACCGCGGACTCGATGATTTCAGGCCCGCAGATATGTACGGTCTTCGTTGCTCTCTTCACTTTTTTTTTCTTCCGCGACCCCTCTCGATTGGTCTTTTGCGATGCTTGCCCCGGTCCCCTGGCCCTTAGGTACCAGTCCCCCCCCCACTGTATTCAGACGCTGACACCAGCGCCTTCCCGTTTTGCACGGGTTGTATATGATCGTCGAAGAGCATGTCATTCACCGTTCACCCCCTCCCCGAAGAAGAAAATAACCGTCCCGTGCCCTTCGCTTTCCATAGCAACCAGCCTTTCCTACGGAGTTGAACGTCGGACTTCGATTCGTACGAACTGCGTTTTTTTTTTTTTTCAAATCGCGAGCGATTCCCCTTTTTTCCCCCACCCAGCCCGCCGATTCTGAGGGTTTTCGGAGATATTGGCAGACGGGCAGTCCTGCCGATGACCAGGGCCTCTCTAATAGTAGTCGAGCCCCCTGCGTTTAGGGTCGTTTTTACATTAACTGTTCCTAGATGGAGCTTTGGAAGAAGTCCCCTTCGTGTTTCAGGGTACAGCCCATCTTTGACATGTTAGGCTCGTTTGTGCCACCCACCCCTGGTTTCGCGGTGTGAAAGGGGGAAGTCATTTTTCCCCTAAGGGCACTTCAATTTTTTATTTGAGTCTCTGGCTAGGGCGGACCGATGGTGGTGGTGGCGGCTTTGGTGAGTCGAGCGGCCCCCCTTTGGGTATGAACCCCCCTTTCCCGTTTCCGCTGATGCTTCTTTTTTTTGGCGTTAGTTTTTTCACGAATGAGAAAGCCGATCCTTCTCTGATTCGTTGTCTTTCGTCTCTATCACGAGCGAAGTTCTCTCCTTCGAGGCCGAGCGCTGCGTCCTTTTGGTGATGATCTTCTATTTTCTCTTTCCTTTTTTTCTATCACCTGATTCCTCGGATCGCGCTTTTCTTTTGCCCCTTCGCGACCTTACTTCTTCGCTCTTAGTGCACCTCCCTCCTTCGACGTGACCAGCTGCTCCGGACTTGATAAGCGTGTCCCCTAAAGCCAAACAAAATCAGTTCCCACATGACCATCTCGTCTTGCTCCCGCTTTTTTGCCGGCCCCCAACGTGGGGCCGCTCTGACTCCCCCACCACCCGCCCAGCTTTTTTGCAGACCGATCCGACCCTCTCCGCCCAAACACAAACGTGACAGTGGCCCCCCTTAATTACGTTTCCCACTTTCCCCTGAGACCAGTGCAGGGTGGGTTCCCAAGAACCCTCATGTCAAAGTTCTTTTCGGGACACATGCACAACGACCGCTGGCTTTTCCGCAGGCATCGTGGCTCCCCAGCGGCAGTTCGACTCCTTTTTAAAACAAGCACATGGTTCCGCCTCCGCTTTTGTCTTTGATCGGGGCTTTACGCGACATGCCCCTCCTACCCAGATTCAGCCAAACCCTATAGGATACCCTTTGGCTGGGGTGGACCCCTACTATAGGCTCGCGCTTCCCCCTTGACCCCAATGCTTCCTCCCCGAAGTCGTACCCTCCTCTCCGTTAGGGCCGACGCTTTTTTCCCCTGGAGCCGACGAGCTCCTCGCTAGGTGATCCTGATGACAGAGAGCGTGAACTCTCTCTCCAGACATGCCCTCCGAATTCTACTCACCTTTTACAAAACAGTTCAAGGCCACTTTTCCGGAGATGTATCTTTAAGAGTCCCCCCCCGTGACTGGTCCGATTTTGACCCCTCCTGGGACCAATCAGAGAACCGGTCCCCAACCTGACTTGTTCGAGCCTCCTGACATAAGTGGACTCCCCTTTACGGCCGGCTAATCCTTTATTCTGCGCGACGGCGGACATCCCTGAGGTGGCCAACCGATGACTTTCTTTTTTCTACCTCGGCGAGAGCGCACCGTCTTTTCGAGGAGAGGAGAGGTGAATTCCGATGGAACTTGCCCGGGGCACCCCTCTTTCCAGAGTATAGTTCTCACTTGTCGTTCTTCCCCCGCATAACTCCTCTCGGATTGCAGAAGGATAGTGCACACCACTGAAAGCCGTCGCCGCCTCTTTCGGTGCGGTCTGCGTACCCACAGTCTGCCACTACATCGCCGAGTCTTTTTTTTTTCCCATCGCTAAGAGTGTTTTCCCCGACGCTATCTTTTTTCAGGAGAAGTTGAACTCCTCTCCAGGAGTTGAAGTCGTCGCAGTAAAAGGTGGCTGACTTTTTCGAGCCCCATTTACATCCCACTTTGCTTCTTCAACTCTCAGCGTATGCGATCGTCGTCCTCCCCCATCGCCCCCCGATAGGAGGGCTTTGGAGGAGGATTGGAGATTGTTGACTCGAAGTACGTCTGGAAGCCGTCGTGTTCTTACATCCCTCGCTTCATCGGAGTGTGGACCCCCCCCTTTGGAGGGTCAGCTCTTTCAAGCTCATGGCCCGCCCCCTTTTGGAGATGATGCTTGTCTTGCTGATACTCCCCTGTTTTTGGCCACATCAGATGGGTCTGGTGGGGATTTCACGACTTCCTCCCAGAGCGCGATACGCCTCTGCCCTTGGACACCACGCAGCGCCCGTCCGGTCTTCAACGAAACCTTTTTACTCCTCCTCCGTTTTTCGAGAGATTTTTCGTGACAGTCCCTGCGCGATTTTGTGTCACGGTTGCTCGGCCGCTCGGTTTGCTTCCTCTAGATTTTTTGTTTCAGATTCACCAGACCCCCTGTGCCTCTGCGGGGAGTAAGGTTGGAGCATAATCTTCAGCGTCTTGGGCCCGATGAGATGGCCATCGCCTACCACGTGTGGTAAATCTTAGTTGGTTGCCAGCCCCCCTTTTCCTTCCTGGCTCCCCGACGGACGTCGTCAGCCTCATCTCCAAATCCTCCTGTCCGCATGGTCCTCCGATCGCGGACGATTGGTAGACGGCGTTTGATAGGACGGCAGCACGCCCTTTTCCTTTTCCGCATTGTTTGACTTTCCCCCCGGAACTGTCGCCAACCACGCACCGACGACTTAAACGACGCAGCAGAGTTTCCGCGCCTGCATCCGATTATCGTTTGACACGCTGAGCGGGTTTGAGAATTGGCCGATGGACTGCTCGTTTCTGCGCTTGGGTAAGCCCCCCTTTCCCCCGACCGCACCCGACGCTTCCTCGTCGAGGCATGCAGTTCGGGGGTCCCCCTCGCATTCTGCAATCCGTCCTTATTTTGTTTTTGCGGGGTTTTTTAAACTCCTGTAGTTTCACGTCCCTTTTTCTTCCTTTTCAGGTGCACGTGTCAATTCCTCATTGCGCGGGTCGCCATATAACTCCCCCCCTCTAATTTGTCTTCACGACAGGTGCTCTTTTCCCGGTTTGCTCCGTCATCGGTGGCCACTTTCGATTATTTCTCTTCAAGTCTTTCTTCGGTTCTTAGCCTCCAGAAGACAAAAATCTTTCCCCCGCTGTGTCGTTACAGCTCAATTAGATTGGTGGGGTATCTTGATTGCTTTCCCGACCGGTTGGTACACGTCACCCTTTCTCCTGAGACGATACCCTCCTGCGCCTGCAGTGCCACGGGTGGGTAGATGGTCGTCGACGAGAATGTCCTTTTCTCTCACCGTCACAGCAGACTCCTTCCTGCAAATCAACCGACCCTTTGAGCTAGTCGGGCGTCCTCTGGAACCGCCACCCGACCGGATATTCTTCTCCGACTTCGATTCGTAGCCCTCCGTTTTTTTCAACCTGCATCGAGGACGCTTTCGTTGGCCACCACAGCACCTGTAGTAAGAGGGTTGGCTGCGATCTGGAGAAGTTTCTCCCCCCTCGGGCGAAAATGCCGATTCCTCGTAGTCGAGCACCGGTCGGGTTATGTAGTCGAAAGGTCCCTGAGCCCGATGACTTGCCTTCGGGCAAGAGGGTCGTTGCCGGGTACCCCCTCCTCTCCTTCTGTAGGGGAGTAGTTGGCATTCCCAAAACCAGGCACGAGCGTTCACGGGGACAGTAATTGCCCTTGGGCAAGGGTTCAGGTGGGCGGCGACAAACGTCTTCCCGGCGGCCAGAAGATGGCGGTTTTTTTCTGGCAGGGGGTGATAGAGCTTGCCCCTTGGGGTCTGCACCATTTCGGCGGTGCTCCTTTTCGAGTGGTCAGGTTTTTCCATGGATTGTGGTTGCGTTAGGAGTTGGCTGGTCGCCATCGCGCAGGCTTTCTTCCCCTTAGTTGTCGTTGAGCCCTCTCCCAGATGATTCCTCCTGGGATTCGCGGCCGATTCCGAGGAAATCTTTGGTGATG
>Ga0179593_1656780_pt1 | contig 11050 bp, 7 predicted proteins | sample CZODoug2_1_08_16_FD_185931 | JGI IMG/M metagenome (GOLD analysis project Ga0179593, IMG submission 185931) | Vadose zone soil fungal communities from Angelo Coast Range Reserve, California, USA - CZODoug2_1_08_16fungal (PacBio error correction) | ecosystem: Environmental > Terrestrial > Soil >... | reverse complement strand
CCCTCCATACAGATAGTTGGGTGTTTCTTCTCCCGGAGAGATCTTCTCCCCACCTTGGAAGTCTGTACGAATCCCTTTTCCCCCCCCCCCCCAATTGATGGTTTGCCTTCGAGGTAGTGAAATTCTGGGAACTTGCCTTTCAGCCCACCCAGCTTGCCTTTCCCCGCCAGGCGGTGCTTTAAGAAGGATCACCCTTTCTCCTTTCTCCGCTTCTTTTTTTTCTCTCAATTGTTTTTCCTTGTTTGATTACTCCCTCCCCCCCCCACCTGATGGAGATGGGACCAGGGAGACAAGTTCCCACCTTCCCCTTCCCTTGACTGTCTGGCTTTTTTTCCCTCAAAGAGGGCTTCTTTTCCCCCTGACGCGCTTCGAGAGCCGACTCCTACTCTTTATTCACCAACCTGGTTTTACGAACTCCTTGCGATGAGAATACTTTCCTCCGTCGACTCGTTGTACTTTCTTTTTCCAGTTTTTGAGTTGTTTACTCCGTTACGAAGCGTAAAGGAAGAAGCTTCCCTCCTCTCACTTGAGGGGGTTTTTTTTCTTCCGTTTGTCCCCATCGCAACCGTGGAAAGAAGGGTATTCCTTTCTATTCCCCCATCGCCCCGCATTTTTTTTATCGAGTAGTCCTCCTTCTTCGTCGTGTCTTTTTAATAACTATAACGGTTTTTCTTCCCGCCAGAGGCCCCGCTGGATGTTTTTCCTTTCTTTATAGTTTTTTTTCTTAAATATTGCCCCGGGATAGGTGCGCGCCGGTGACCTCCGGCATCACTTCAATGGACTTCCTCCGTTCGGTTTCATGACCCTGATTATATTCCTCCTAAGAAAATTCGTCATTGAGGGAAATGTCCCTTTAGCTATGGGGAGTGCTTCTTTTTCAACACCGTCAACTTGATGCGTCTTTCTGTCGATCGTTTCCCTGGAGGGCTTTTTTTTACCTTTTCCAGCTATCTTTTTTCCCCTCCAATTTCGCTTGTGGGGGCTCCAGTTGCTTCTTCATTTTTTTTTTCGTGGGTTCCCTATGATTTCTCTCCGTTCCCCCCGCTAGAGGGAATGCGTCAGGGCTTTTTTTTTTTGCGTTCTCATTCCCGGTGCGGGTTTGCAATGTTAGCACCCCTCTGGACCTTTCTGCCTGTAGCTGAAAACCCCCCCCTCAAGAAGTGGGGAGCCGCCTTCCTGTATCCGGTAGAAGTACTCCCCCCCAACCTCCCTTTGGGCAGGGGTACCCCCTCTGATGTCCAGCACGCTTCTCTTATAACCTTTTTTTTTCCTTAGAGAGAGGTTCCTCCAAGAAGTGGGTGTTGTTACTCGAGATAGTTTTATTGTATCCGCCCTTTTCCCTTCTGCACTTTTGAGACCCGGGCCCCCTCAAGCTAGCGCGGGGATGTTGTCGAAGTTCTTCCCCTAAAAGCTTCAACTTTGTGCTTTGGTACGTTTCAGGCAATCTTTGATCGACAGCGGCAGGAAGGGCTTCTCAAAATTTTCCTTCCCGACCCGCGGGGCGCTTGCCTCCTCCCCCAGCAGCGACCTTGCTTAACTCTCGAGGGAGGTTTCCTGAAGCCACCCTTGACCATCCCTTCTTTCCCGTAACCCCTTCCTGAAATCCTCTTTTTTTAGGAAAAACTTGCGCGATAAGAACAGCGTTTTTTCGCTCCGCTTTTCCTCCCCAAACACGCCTCCCAAGAATCGTCTTCCCTCCTTGTTGGCTGGTTTGGGGAAGCGACCCAGCCCCCCCATCCCTATCGGTTTACCATGTCAAAGGCGGCGGAGGATGCCGATGCCCTGGTTCTTTTCCCCTCAGTTTTTCTCCAATTCTGTTCCTCCCTTATGAATGCGAAAAGGGCTCCCGAGACAGTAAGATTTTCCTCCTTTTAACAGCAAAGCATCTTCCTCACTATTCTCCAGCTTAATCGTTCAGTCTCGGATTCTTTCGCAGTGACTCTCCTTAACTCCCGACGAAGCCTTCCTTCCCCCCTGATTTTTTTCCTTAAGAAACCCGATGAGGTATTCGGGGGATGGACCCCCCTCCTCCCAAAAGGAGAGTTCCTCGACACCACTGCGCGGCTCTTATCGGACCTAAGCCGGTAGAAGAACTTCCACCCATTTTGTTATCGGCGTTGACCTTCCCAGCAGCGAGTCTCCAAATGCCCACCACGGACCTTTGTTTCACCCCTCTCCTCCCCCGTTGTCTCCCCGTCTTTAAGCGACTGGTAGTGCTTTACCCCAAGTTGAGTCCTCCCTCTTGAGGCGGTCCCTTCTCTCCTCCGCATCAGGCACGTTTCTTTTTTTCATTCCCTCTCCCTTACGATCCAAATGGACGGTTTTCTCTTTCCGGAATTGGCCCCCCCCATCTCCCTTTCCTTCGTCTACTCGGGTCCTTTCAAAGACTTCCCCTTTCTTCCCCCCGAGAAGAATTCTCGCGGTGAAGGACCGATCGTCCCCTCAGCTTTTTTTTTTCCTCGCAGTGGGCGCGTGCTTTTACGTTTCCCCTCCTGAATTCCCAAAGCGCGTCGGCACCCTCTCTCTGGATGATCCTCTGGGATCCCCCGGTTTTCTCCTCGCGACCCTTTTTTTGGGACAGAGACTGGCTAAAACCAAACCTCTTTTGGTAAGCAGCCCAGGATTCGCTTCCGGTTGCTCTTTTCCAAATTACTTCCCCCCCCTCTTCACAGAAAGAGCGTGCATGGTTTTTCCCCTGAGTTTTCCGGGGATTTGCGTTTCAGTGAGAATTTCGTGAGATAGTCCCCGACAGGAACTAGGTTTCTTTTTTCCTAAATCTTCTTCTGTTTGCTCTCAAACCTCAAGACTCATTGAATTTTCGAATTCAATAGTCTCTTTCTGAAGCCGACTTCCCCTGTTATGTTCCCTTGTTTTTAAGCTTCTCCCCCAAAAATGTTTCGTTAGAACCCTTCCACCTAGAGTGCTTTTCCCCTGCTCACCCCCAACTCCCTTTTTCGGAAATGATGGTGGTTAGCCAAGCCGTTATTGTACCTTTTTTGAATTGCGGCAACGGACAAACCCTTAGAACATCTTCCCCAAGGTTGGCTCGAGAAGAATTTCCTGGACTTTTCGATTAAGGGGCCTTATACAGAATCCCTGAATTTCCCGTCTCTTCCTTCCGTCCTACTCTCCCTTCTCGATTGAAGTCAATCTTCTGGCTACACGGACTTGGACCTTTCTTCTCTATAGTTTAATGTTGTTGTTTTGAGTCATATACCCTTCGTCAGGATGAAGGAACGCTTGGATTAAGGCATATTCCACCTTCCCCATGTCGATTCCTACCTCCATGGCCGTATTTTTAAGTTAGACCTCTATTGGGAAAAAGAGAACCCCTCTCTCCGGAACTTTCTTTTTCGACCCCATACCTCTATCCTTCTTTTTATCCCCTCTTTTTAATTAAAAACTTCTGCCCCCTTACGGGCTGGTGACTTCACCCCAGACCCTTCCATGTTCCCTGATAGGTCCTAGAGTCCTCTGGGGGTAAGAGCCCCAATCCCCGACACGGGGCGTGATTTTTTAACCGGCCCGAAACACTGGAAAAATCCTTCGAGGTTTCCAAATGCCTTTTGTAGCTGATTCCGACAGGCAGATAGGCGGCTTTAGGGATCGCGAGCACTCTCTCCCTGTATCTCGGCGGAAAAAAAAGATTTTGTCTTAGGGTCTTCCCCGACTTTCTCGAAAAAGGGCTGGGCCCCCCTTCTATACCTTCCCTGGGATACCTCACCCCCTTCTCCCGTCCGTTCGTGAATTCTGGTTGAACCCCCCTTGTTCAAATCCTTTTTTCTCGTTTGGTTCGTTTGTCCCGAGCCTCTTTTCAGCTTGCTGATCGGACCCCTTTTCTGGGGCCCTTTACGCATCTTTCTCCTCTGGTAGTGGCAGGATTAATTCGTTTTTCTTTCACGGCACGAGCTCGGGCAATCCCGCGCCTCTCCCCCTCCCCCAGTTCCCTCCGATAGGTCACCCCGAGCTAGATCTTCTCTTTATTTCGCATACCTAATCTGTTTACGCTTTCTGTGCTTCTCGAAGAATTTTTTCCCCTGATTTTTATGGATTCTTGAAAATTCCAACTCGTCTAACCCTTAATCTTTGGGCCGGGCGATGGATCCCTCAGAGGATGCTGCTCGACCCCCCTCACGCTTTTTTTTTCTCGATCTCCCCCTCCTTTCTTTTCTGAACCTCTGAAGGCCTTCCCATCCTGTTCGCTTACGCTGGCAGAAGTCTCCAACTGGTTTTCTGTACCAATTCTGAATTTTTTTCTGAGGATCATTCGCCGGAGGTTTTTCGAACTTTCGCAGTGCGTAGGGTCTTCCCCGGTTCTGCGGGTGTGGGAAGAGGGAAAGCGCCCCCTCGTGGACGACTTTTCCGTCGGGATTCCCCTCTCGAAGAGAAATAAGGAGGGGGGAGTCTATCGAGGGACTTTTGCTTCGTCTTACTCCCCTTTTTCGAAACGACGAGCTCAACACTCTTCCCTTTGAGGCCTTGCTATCGCTTTGTCGTCACTGTTCTTTTTTCGCCTGACATTAGCATCTTCATCGCTCCGGCCTGTTCGAATGAAAGGTTATAGAAGAAGAACTTTCCCTTTTTAATGTTTTCTTCCCTAATGCCCTGGTTTTCGGCTTTCTTTCCATTAAACACCCAAAAAATGGCCTCAGCTCCATAGTTTCGATTCTTGCGTTTGTTTTGGTTATGCTTTTTATGCTTCCCTTTCCCTTCAGGGCCCCACCTCCTTGGTGTTTTTTCAGAACCAGTTTTTCTTTTAGAGGGATCCATTCTCGGTTTCGTTTCCCAATGGGATGTTTTCTTTCTTATCGTGTCATGTTCTTTTAGCTTCTTCAGCAGTTAGTTTAGTTCCCAACCTATGTTGGCGCTTCCTCCCTATTCTTTCTTAGCGTTTTTTGAAGGGGAGCAGGGACAAAACTTTTCAAAGAAAGCCGACGCTTTCCTTCTCCTTACAATTACCCGGCCATTCCTTGCTTGGGAAGGGGTGGGTTCTCTTTCTTGATCTCGGGATTTCCTCACGTTCTCCCTTTCTTTTACTCCCCGTTTTGTTGGTGTTTCTTCTTGGGTATTCGTGTAGCCGCCGTCGCGAATCTTACTCTGTTGGTCCCCCGTCCAAAGCTCCGCTTTGCGGGGATTTTCCCCTTATACAGAACAGCTGCTTCCCATTTTCTTTTGTTCCGTTTTCGGCGCAAATGTCCCGGCAAAGACCCTTTTCAATTTAGCCAGGCTTTAGTTTAGTGCCCGAATCTTTCTAGTTGCCTAAAATGGCGCCCTCAGAAGCCTGACGAAGTCCCGCGAGTTTTGGCCCGACCCTCCCCTTGCAGAGCACCCCCTGCAACACGTTTTTTCCCCGGGCCTTTCTGCCAGCCGCTTCCAAGCTCCGATCAAGCCCAGCGTGATGGCGCGATTTGAACAGTCCAGCTTCGACCTTCTCCCAGCCTCCCCGATCTCCTTCCCTTTCACAGCCCTTTGTTTGAATGGGGAATTCAAATGTGCCGCAATCTGTTCCCGGTCCCGACGGAAGACGGACTAGGGTCGGGTTTGAATCAATGTCTTGTAGTTGCCTCCCGATCCCATTATGACTTCCGCTTAAGTGATTTCTTTTCAACTTAGACCGTTCCGATATGTTTTTTTTTTTGCCCTTACGCGCCTTTCCTAGTAGCCTCCAGCGGGAAGCGCTTTTTTTGAATCGTTCGTCCAATCGTTTTTCTCGTAGTTAAACAGCTCCACGAAGAATCTTCCCGACCCCCCTCAGAAAACTGGTATTGTCTGTTTTCGAAATCTAATGACCGGCGATGGTCCCAATTTCTTTTTCCATCTTCTAGGAAAGACCCCCAGAAGGGCTCATGAACTTAAAGAGCATTCAGTTTAGTGGCCTTTTCCCTGATTTGCGAATCCCCTGAATGAACATCCAAAAGCCCCTTGGAACCGCCCCATTCCTCATCCCCCTTTTTTTCGACGTGATGCATATGCGTTTTCCAGGATGTGCCCCCGCTTTGGTTTTCATCCCGGAGTCGGATTCGCCGGATACAGACTGCCTTTCCGGCACGCCTTTTTAAGTTGGGGCTCTACTGACCCTGCAACTGGGTGGCCTTTATAAGCTTTTCCCCCGCTTCCTTTAGGTAATTCCTTTCCCCCCCCCCCGCGCGGGCCTCTTGAGTAAAAAAAGATTTGAGACTCCCTCTGAGCGCGTGCTTTCCCCCCCAGCCTCCCGCTGTGTCTCCTTAATCCGTCTGGCGAGTTTTTCTCGAATCTCTTTCCCTTGTAAAATCCGAAATCCCAACAGACCGCGTTTTTTTACAAGCAACCCCGACCCCCCGCCCTCTCAGATCCGCTTCCCCTTAGAAGGCTCGCCCCCTTAAACGAAACACCAAACATTTTTTTCCTCGGCGACCTTCAAACGCCCTCCCCCTCACGGATAATCTTCCGACCGCAAGTTTTCCCATGTTTTTATAAAATGAGTGTACTATGGCCTTCTCTGTCGCCCCCGAATAAAATCTTCTCATACCGCTTTTGACTACCAGCTGGTGTTTTCCCGCGGAGAACCCCCCCTAACGTCCTTTACTTGCATCCTGTCCCCTCCGCTGAGCGTAATTTTCTGGGGCCTTCTCTAGTGCACCGGCCCCCCCTTTCGGAGAATTCTTCCAACCGTTTTTCCTCTCCCATCTAGATGAGACCCCACAAAGAGTGGAAGATGTCCCTGGAGTTTTTTCAACCATTTAACTTGGATGCAAACGATGAAGAGTCCCCAACCCCCCCCATTTGAAACCCTGCCCAGATCTTCTTTCTGGGCATTTCCATTATATGGGCCAAAAGCTGCCGGGATCTTTCCCTGACTTTTTTTTCTGCCTCGGATCTTTCCTTCCATCTTAGTGCCCCGGATTCCGTCACTTTGGCGCTTGGATTCTTTTTTTTAATCGCTCCCTCTGTTTCGCTTTCTCTGTACAAAACGTGTCGCGCCCCCTGATGACTGGCGGCTTCCGTTTTCTCGTCTTTTCGCTTCTTGCGATCCGCACTAAGGCAGGTCGTTTTTTCCAGTCTAAATTCTTTTAACAAGCTCTAAGGCCAGCTTTGAAATCGGATGGGTTCCAGTTGGTGTACCTCCAATTCACCCCCAGACTTGTGGGTTCCCCGTCCACGACATTGCATCTGCCAATACGTTTTTTTCTAGGCCTAGGGTTAATTCCCTACTTTTCCCAGATCACCCCCATGGTGCTCCGTTGACCGAAACATTTGCCAGGCCCCTCCCCCCTCTTTAGTCTCTTAGCGGATCTCTGAATTGCAGGGTCTCTTCCTCGGTGGTCGCGGGGCGCTTCGCTGTTCGTTTTCTTTCCAACACGGAGTCCTGAGTCACTTTTCCACATTTCCCCGATTTTTTAAAGGGTTGCGCCAAGAGAGAAAGGAACTTCCCCCCAGTTATAGAGTCCCTACCGCATTTTTGAGATTGGAAAGGAAGGATCAGTATTAGGGTCCACCCGGGAGTTCCTTTCCTAATTTTTCGACGCCAGTTTATAGGTTTTTACCTTTCTCTCTTAGTTATTCCCTTTGATTCGATACGGAGCTTTTTGAATCCCATCTGGACACCTTGCTGGTGGTCCCCCCGTTGCAGAACCTTTACGTGTACTCTTAAAGTCGGATAACCCTAGGACTTCCCCCGCCCTTGAAGGGAACGATTCCTTACCCGAGAGAGATCTCTTCGGATTTTAGCATACCCTCGGACATTTTTCCGGGCTTTTTGTATCGAACTCCCCTCAAGTGGAGATGGGAACATTCAGCTACTTCCTCCCTTTTTCCCGGGAAACTGTCGGGGCCCCGTTCGATTTTCTCGGGCTCCGATCTCCGCGACTTCCGGAGATTTTCCCCCAAACTCAAAAGGTCTCTTTCACTTTGCACCTGCATTCGATTACGCGGGCCTGTCCTAACTTGGTTTTTGCTGGACCATGCTTGGGCATGTTCCCCTCGCGGCTTTTTTCCCAGGCTCACAAGGGCGCGTCTCTTTTTTCCCTATTGGAGAGGTTTTAGTGAAATCCAACGATGTGCGTCTTTTCCTTTTTTACGATACCCCATTGACAGTTTCCCTGCAATCGTTTCTGTAGAGATGATGGACCTCTTATCGGGTGGATCCCTTAATAACTTAGTTTCTCTTCTTATGAACATTAAAGCTGGAGGTTTCCATTGAGAATTCTCTATAGTTTAGGCAGTTTCACGGTCTTTTATTTTACGGAAGCGCAGCCCTAATGGGACTTTTTCGCCCTGGCTGGTAATCCCTCCCTGCCCTTACAATCTAAATCCAATTTAGTTCATCGGGGAAAAGGATTCAGTTGTTGGTTGGTTAGTGTGATGGGTCTGCTTCCAAGAACCAACAAACTGTTCTGCCCGCTTTTTTTTAGATTCTTTGGCTTTGTGTGGCGTATTTCGGTCCTATATTATGTGTCTGCCCACTCTTTTGACGTTTTTTATCAATTTGGCAGGCAGGTTATAAGGTCTCGGTTGGTTGACGGCCTTGGCGCTTTTCGGGGTGCCCCCCCTTCGGGAGTCAGGCTTTTGCTGGGCGCGCCTTGTTTTGCAAATCTTTCCGGGGCGGGCGTTTCTTTTCGCCCACAGCTGCTTTTTTTTAGAGACGGTGGTTTTTTTTTTTTCCCCAAAATCACCTGGCCCACGAGCTCGCTTTCTGTCCCGAATTAAGGACCACCACCTCCAGCAGTTTGCCCGGTTACCCATAGGGAGCAGTGCCCTCGATTGCTGTATAACATGAAGGTTTCTATATATACTTTCCTTCCTCCGTTGGTTGTTTCTGTTTTCGCACCTGTCCCTTTTTATCTGCGAATCAGGAGGGCTGCACTCTCCTCAACCCCTCTGGGCGGGGCTTTTTTTCTCAGTCTAACGGTCGAACAGCGGCGTCAATGCTTTTCGGTTGCGTTTGTCCCTTCATTCCCATGTCCTCGCGAAATCCCGGAAGCATTCTCTGTCCGACAGCTCCCCGGAACTTTTCCAGAGTTGCGCTGCCCCCCCATGTTTTTACGCATCCGAGAGCGTGCTGCCCGGAAGCATTCCCCTTTTCTCCGGCAACACCCCCTCGGACACCTGAGACCAATTTTTACCCCACGTAAGCCAGTGCGCGGGCTTGCCGCGCTTGACTTAGTTTCCTTAATAACTAACCTTAAACGCCGAATCTTCTTTTCGCCGCTCCCCCCCTCCAGTTTTTGGTGAAGGCCTTCCTCCCCCCACCTGACTTCAGGTAGATCCCTCCGAATGGCCAGAATGACATGTTTATTTTTTGTCGATGGTGAAGTGTTTTACAATCCTGGGAAGAGATGCTACCATTGGATTCCGGTCTTCCAGGAGGATAATCCAGGTGTAAGACCCACTTCGAGAGATGAGAAAATCCATCCCTGGTTTTTTTAATGTGTGTCTGTCGGTTCCTAATCTTTTCGAGGTAGTTCAAACCTGGCAGTGATCTTACCCCCCACCCTCACCCCGATGCAGGATTGAGGGAGATGTCTCTCCCGGACCAAGGCGAGTCTATAGGAAATCCGAGTTCTCCCCTCTAAGAGGAAAATTCATTCCCAGAAAGTCTTGCGGAGGTCTCCGCCCGCAGAAGGGTCTCCTTGTAAGACTAGATTCTCCCCAAAGCAACCGAGCGTCAAACCCCCAGCCTCAAGGGGACCTTCCAAGCCCACGCCGTCGGGGAGCTCCCTCCTTTTTCCAGAGCTCCCCCTCCAGGAAAATTTTTTACATTTCATTAGAACCTTATTATCAATCTCCGTTCATTTAGGAGGCTATCCTCAGAACTGAGCTTTCTTTTTATCGAGCATCATACTGCCCGTGGATTCCTCCCAGTCCCGCGATTGCACCTCCTGTGTTTCCTTCTTTTTCCCGATGCTGCACACACCCTCCTTCTTCGAGAATGGGCCGCTCAGTCTTTCCAACAGTTGCGAATCATAGATTCTCTTTTCGCCGAGTTTCTCCGTCGTCCAACGTAGTCGGGGCCGATTTAAATCCTTTCTCTCCGGATACGAGCTTTTTCTTACTTTCCCCCCCGATTTTTTCGGCCGCTGTCGGCCAGGAAAGGTGGCTTCTGCGAAAAGAGTGGATTCCCCCAACTTTGGATACGATTTTCCAGCGCCCCCTTTTGAACCGTAAACAGAGAGGAGGGGTACCGCGCTGACAAAGCTTTCTTTGAGACCCAGAAATCAGGTTTCTTCCACAGGCCGACTCTCACGGGATTCTTTCAGCCCGGCTTTTCATGTTTTATAGTTTTAACGATTCCCGAGGCTGTGGATAGAGTTTTTCTCCCCTCCCTTTCTCTTTCGATCGCTTCATAAGAAATGACTCGTTTTTTTGAATAGAGAACTGTCTCGGTGTCGAGCGCGACCCCCTAAATCCCCTCCTCCCTTTTACTTCTTTTTTCAAATTCAAGTCCCCGATGCAAGCCTTTTCATAGATTTCGTGAAGCTGTTCGTGGCATGGTGGGCTCCCCCCACAACTGTTCGTCGCAATTGTTTGCCTTTCCCAAAAGATTTCTTTCCAAACTTCGCGCCCCCCCTGAGTGGCAGATGCTGCCTCTGGTGGCCGTTCACAAGACCTTTTTTTTCTTGTCGTTCGTGGTGGCCTTCAAAGATGACGTCAAAAAACTAGCCATTAGCTTTCGCCCCCCAGTGATCCTCTTTTAACCAAAGCTGGGGAGACTGTAATTTCCTCCCGAGGTGCAGGGATCTCCTCTTCCGAATTCCCCTCCGCGCCTCTTTTTTCCGTCATATGTAGTGTTCTGAAACGGCATGTGTACAGGGTCGCATCTCTTCCCCCCCGTGTTGTTGTTGCTCTTCCCCCCCCCTGTAAAACCTTGTCCTCTTAATCAGACCCCCCAGAAGGGGCAGGCTTGGCTATTTTCACAGTCCTTTCGGGAAGATCAGAACTTGGCAGGTTCCCCCTTCTCCCTTTCCCTTTGTTCCCCTTACCCGACGTGCGGGCCGGAGGGAGAGCGCCAGCCAGGGGCTAATGGTCAGGGGGGGAAGGAAGCGTTTTTCACTTCAAAGTACAAAACCCCCTT
>Ga0179593_1552964_pt1 | contig 11050 bp, 15 predicted proteins | sample CZODoug2_1_08_16_FD_185931 | JGI IMG/M metagenome (GOLD analysis project Ga0179593, IMG submission 185931) | Vadose zone soil fungal communities from Angelo Coast Range Reserve, California, USA - CZODoug2_1_08_16fungal (PacBio error correction) | ecosystem: Environmental > Terrestrial > Soil >... | reverse complement strand
CCGTCCTCATGCCTTGCGCTTCGTTCGCGAAAATGTTTTCTTTCGAAGGACATGCATACCCTTTTCCCTTTTTTTTTTTGCCCCTTTAGCTCCTTACTGCGGAAACATCTTCGTTGCTCGCGCACATCTTTTTTGTGATGTTACTGCCTTCTTTCTTACGTTTTTCTTTTTCCTTTTTCCCCCCCCTCGCACGATCCGTATGAAAAAGGCTCTCTGCATGGCTCGTGTGGACTCTCGACAAGCACTTTTTTTTTCTCTTTTTTCATCGAGCCAGGGAGGACCTTTTTTCTTCGTTCGTTACGGGCAATCGCCTTTTTTCCAGCTTGTACGCAAAAATTGTCGCCCTTTTTTATTTTTATATTATTCCCCCGCTTTTTGCATTTCGCGCGAGCATGTGTCTTTCTGCGGAATTGCTGGAGATCTTCCCCCTCCCCTTTCTCCGACCGCGATAATCGCCGTTTTCAATCCGCAAGGTTTTCTCCCTTTCCCAACAAAGCAGATTAAAGCTGTCTGGCCTTCCCCGTCCCCCTTTTATTAACGAGTTAGGACGATAGAGGATTCCTTTTTGTGCAGAATAAATTAGTTGTGGGTTTTTCTTCCTCGCTGATGACCCCTCCCTTCTCCCGTATTCGGAGGCGTTTTTTTTTTCCCTTCCCGGAAAACGTTTTTCCAATTATTTTCGAATTCGAACAGTCCTTTTCTTCTCTGTAGCTCCTTTCCCCCCCTTCTTGCGCGTGGAAGCGTTTATTGCTTCGTTTGTGCGGAAGTTTTTCCCATTCAACATATACCCCGCCCTTTTGCGCAGGTTTTGCCCTTGAATGTCCGGTTTCGCAAACCCATTTCCTTTCGACATTGTTGACACTTTCTTTTTTTTCTCGATGTTCGACACTTCTTTAGCCCGCTCTCTTAATTTTGTCGAAAGACCTTTCCTCTCTTCTAAGTGATCCATGCTCTGCTTTTTTTTTCCCCTTTTTTTTCCCTAAGGGCGATGCAGGTGTTTTTTTTTCCCAACGCTCCTCCCTCGGAGCCCGAGGATATTAGGCTCTCCCTTTTTCGTGAAATGTACGGGGCATTTCCGGACGCAGTTGAAGCCTGCCATTTCCCTTCCCCCCTAGGGTACGAGCAATCCTCTCTTCCCCTTGCCGTCGGGCGATTTGCTTCTTTCCCTGAAGGGAAGAAAGAAGATTTTTTTTATCTAAACTTGGTGTTACTTCTTGCTTTGAAGGGGACTTTCCCCCTCCCCCCGAGAAGACTTTTCCCCCTTCTTCTCGCAATCGTAATTATTAAGAAAAAACTCCTTTCCCACATGCCCCCCCCTCGCGGAGGATTTTCCCCCCCCCCCTTCGGTATCGCGGAGAACTCTTTTTGGCCGTTGTTAGAGGAATTCTCTCCTCTTTTTAGGATCTTTCTTTTTTTTTTTTCTCGAGTGTTGCCATGTTTCCTGTGCCGAAACGCCTCCCCATTGAAAGAAAGAGTGTTTTTTTCTTCGCGCGTATCGCTTTCCATTTCCATCAGCCGAAGTTGCCTATCTTTCCGATCGCGGTGAACTGCTTTTTAGATGAGGGTGCCCTTCGGCTGTCCGGCGTCCGTTGGCCACGTCGTTCTTTTTTTTTGCTGGGTCTTCGGGTTAGGGAAGGGATTTTTGTTGCGTTTTTCCCTTTTTCTATTTTCTACACAGTGTCCTTTTTTTCTTCTCCGTTGATGGACAGTCCTTTTTTTTCCCTGGGGCGTCGAGAAAAGAACTTTTTTTTCCTAACGGTCTCCCTCCCCCCTTTCTTCTCCCCGGTAAAGAGGCTTTTGGACGTACGTCCAACTTTCCTCTTGGCTGTGCAGCGTCAGAGTTTCCCCGGTGCTTCCCTTGGTCTCTCCAGGGTTGAATTTTTTCTTCCACCGAGCCGGCAGCAAGACTTTTCTTTTCCTATCCGCCCGATGGTGTCCTTCCTAGAAATCCTTTCTTGGGTCAAAACTATCTCTTTTCAAAAATTATTTTTTTTTCCTTTCCGCGATAAAGAGGAAGCCCCCTCTTTAGTCCCTCTCCCCCTTTTTCCCTCGGCAATCATCTCTCTATTTTAATAATCCTCCCTTTTTTTTTTTGATGATTGGCGATTTTTTGAAATGAGGTCTCCCCTTTATATTAGGGCGATTTATTTTTCCGCCGATTTCCTTTTTTTTTTTCCCGGGAGTTTTCCTTTGCAAAGGGGATTACTTTTTCTTTTCTCTCGACAGACACCCCCTTTTGCGGATTCTGTGACAAGCTTTCCGGGCGGCGAGGGGATTCCCTTTCCATCCCTGTTTTTCGATAGAGTTACAATCCTTCCTTTACCGCGGGAATAGCAGCTTCCCCTTCTTCCGCGGCAAGAGAGAGATCTTTACTATTGCACCCGAGCGGGACGGGGGGGTACAGGGAGAGTTCCCTTATGGACAGGTTCCAGCATTTTTCCTTCCCCTTCCGTCAAGTTTTCTTTTTGTTCACCAGAGATTTTTCGCCGACTTTACGTATCGCGTTTTCGTGTTAGGCAGCTTTTCCTTCCTTGCGAGACACTTTCGGCACAACCCCCCTTCCTTCCGAACCCCCCTTTTTCCTCGCCTCGACGCTCCCCCCCCCCCGGCCCCCCTTCCCTTTCCCCCCGGCAATACCGGTACAGCATCTCTCCCCCGAACCTCTCTTCCCCTCGATCGATGGCTTTTTTCTTTCCCTTTTTGGCGGCGAGGAATTGCCCTTTTTCGATGCGAAATAGGCTTAGTATTTTCCCCTTTTTTCTTTTTTTCTTCCCTCCCCCAGGAAGTCCCTTCCCGCTAGCGGAAACACTTCCCCTTCCTCGGACATTAGGTATAGACTTTTCCCCTTTTCACCCTTTCGTTCTTCGGCCCCCCGCGGTTGTTGGCAACTTTCCTTGTGTTTCTTCCCTTCTTCATCAGGGGCACGTTGGCGATCCCCCCATCCTACGCGAATGACGATTTTTCCTCTCCTATTCTGTCCTTCCATATCTTTTTCGTCCCGCGTTCTTTCCATATCTTTTGACTTCTATATTAAAGACCTTTCCCCCCAGGCAATTTTCCTTCCATCGCTCAATAGACACTCCTTTTTTCAATTCGTAGGCTTTTATCCCCCGCCATCCCTGTTTCTTCTTGACGGATGTACAGCATGGCGGCGAACTTCCCTTTGTCAGGCCCCCCCGTTCGGACAGCCGTCCCCTTTTCGTAACAGGCAGGTCCGCCCCCCCTACGGGCGCGACGAATCTCCTCTTCTCGCCTCGGAAGGCCCTTTCTTTTTCCTTGATTGTTTCACGCCCGTCACACTTCGCGCCAGGCCTCTTTTTTTCCTTAGTTTTCTCTTCGCGGCGGAGTCCCCCCCCCCCTCCCAAATATTTTTATCGTTGTTCTTTCCTTTTGTTTGTCGAAGATGTTTTTTACTCTATCGAACGAGCCACCGTCTTTTCTCTTTTCTTTGGAGGGGATTCCCCCTTCTTTTTAATGTTTCCCCCCTTCAGTCCTTCCAAATGCCGGCTTCGGGGGAGAGGGGACTTTTCTTCGACGAAAAACCCTTTTTTTTTCCAGTTTTTAGTCCTTTCGCAACGCAAAGTCTCCTTTTTCGGGCCCCCTTTCCCCCCCACCTGCGTTTCGGCCCATTCTTCCGTTGATGTCTCCTGAATTCCAGTATGGGTTTTTCCCTCGGAACAGAGGACCCCCCCCCCTTTGAATTTTTGGTCTTTTTTACAACCTGCCGCTATTTCCTTTCTGTATGCGCCCACAAATTCCCTTCTTCTTCTTTAATCGAATTCATCCCTTTCCCTCATTAACGTAACGTCCCCTTCCCTCCTCCAGAAAGCGCCTTGTTTGGTTCTCGTCTTGCTTCCCCCCCCCTGTACTGTTCTGCAGAAAACTTTTTTTTGGTTTCTTTTTTTTTTTTTTCAGCATCCGCCAGCAATTACGCACCTTCTTCCCCTTCCAGTGGCGCGATCTTTCCCTCACGCGCGAGAAGACCCTCTTTCCTGCGCCCATTTTTCCGCTTTTCGCCTTCCGACTGGCAGCTTTCCCCCTTCTTCCTCCCCCCTCTGTCGCAAGTATACCCTTTTTCTCGCCTTGCTGCGGCAAACCTTTGTTTCCCCACGTGCCTTTTTACACAGATAGTGCAAAAAGAGTTTTTTTTCTTCTGCTTCTTTTGGGCCAACGCCTGCTAGAAGAACGCTTTATTCAGAGCTTCCCTTCCCTTCTCGGTCACAATACGATGTGCTCGTGCTTCCCAGGCTTAGTTGAGTTCTTCCCCTCTAAGCTTCCCCCGTCAGCTTTTCCTTTTCTCTCGAAATTTATGTTTTTATGTCGTAGACCCTCTTTTTCGAAGCCTGCATGTTCTCCTGATCTCTCTATTCCTCTCCTTTTTGAGAGAGATCTTTCCTCCCTTCAGCGCGTAGTTTTTCTTCCTCGCGATTGGCTTGTTTTTCTTCTTTCCCCAGCGTGTCTGACCCTCCTTTATTTCGAGAAACTTTTCGAACCGGTTCTTTTATTTCTTGTGCACCCTGAAAGGCCCCCCTCCCTCCCTTCGCCAATCGGATGGTTGTTTCTTTTTTTCCTTTCTTCGCTCGGATGATCCGGCTTTTTTTTATCTCTTCTCCGAATACGTATTCCCCACTCCCTTGCCCTGGCTCGTGTGGAACTTTTTCTTCGGAAGCCAACCTATCCAGTCTTTTCGCCCCCCTGCAAATTGCGTCGCCTTCCCCACTCCCTCCCCGTAAGGCGACGCAAGTCCTTTCCTGTCGCATGCGGAGCCATCCTTTTTTCTCCTTTGAGGATCGTTGTTTCCCTTTTTCGCGGCTGTTGGCACTTCCCTTCCTCGGAAATTGCTGGCTTCTTTCCTCTCTCCGGACCGCGGCTACGCGACTCCCTTTCTTCCGGCGTAATTGTCGTCCTCCTCTTTTTCCCCCCAACAAAGCAGATACGCTTTGTGTTCTTTCTTCCTTTTACGTCCGATTAAACGACTTTCTTTTTTTTTTCCGATTCATCTGCTTGCAGGAATAAGTCGTTGTTTTTTTTGCTGGTTTTCCCCTCTCCTCTCTCCTTTGCGTTTTTTGCAGCTTTGACGGAAACGTCTGACCCCCCCCCCCCTTCTTTTCTTATGAGTTAAATCCCCCTTTCCCATTTGTCCTCCTCTTCTCCAGCTAAATATCGGGGAGTTTCTTGTGAAGCCGTTTCTGAATCGGACCCCCCTTTTTTTTTCAGGGAGGGAATTTTTCCTTAGGGAGAGCACCAGCGGCCTTTCCCCCCTTTATGCGCGGAGTGAGAGTCCCTTTTCCCGTTTCGCAAAAACAGTCTTTCCCTTGGGGACCGTCTTTTCTTTTGAGGACTCAGACCCGGGCACATCTCCGACTTAGCCCGACTTTTTGTTCCTCCCCCTTTATTTCGAGCCCGTCTTCATGCTAGGATTGAGGCATATTCTTTCGGCGCTGCTTTCCTGCTGTTGCCTTCTTTTAACGCTGCACCGCCCTCTCGGAAGAGATGCTCTCCGGAATATCTTTCTTTGAGCTTGCAAAGGACTTGGCCCTCTGCTGGAAGACGCCCTGCCATGCTTTTCGGGGTAGCCTCCTTTTTTTGTGTAAATCCCGCACCGCCCCCGGAATTTTTTTTTGCCGCCGAACCCTTTCCCCTTCCGTTCGGGTCCTCGATCTCTCCTAATTTTAAGCCCATGCGGAGTTTTTCTTTTTTTTTTAATTTGTTCCCCCTTCTCTTTTTAAGCTTGCAGGAATTTCCCACCCTTTTCTGTCCGGGACGTGATCTCCTAAGTAGTCCTATTTTTCTCAACTACTCTGGTTTTTTTTCCTTTTTCCACTTATGAAGAATACCCCGTCCGTATGAGGATTACTCCCCGGACGGTAAGAGAGCCCTCTGTCCCCCTTTGTTTTTTCGCTTTCGCCCTCTATCCGACTCTAGTAGGGAGTTCTTTTGACTTTTTTTCCGATGCTTGTTTTTTTTTTTTTTTTGGTGTTTTTTTTTTGTTTTTTTTTTTTTTTTTTTTTTTTTTTTTTGTTTTTTTTTTTTTTTTTTTTTTTTTTTACATGTTTCTGCGAAACGAATTGTACTCCCGAATTTTTTTTTCTTCCCATTTTGGACGTGTAGTCTACTTTCCCCTATTTGACAGTAGATCTCCCCTAATTGGCAATCCCCTCCCCTCCCTTTTGCCGGGTAAGGAAGCCTATCTCTAAGTTTTCCTTCTTTAGGTTGAAAATTACGCCTTCCACTTGTATTGCCGGAGATAACTTTTTTCTCCGTCGTTTGCAGAATAGTAGATTTCTTTTCAGGGTCCTTTATTTGAAGCGGTTGTTCCCGATTTTTGTATCTCCACTTTTTAGAGATTCCCTCCCCCTTTGAAGTTGTCCCCCGTTATTTTTTATTGCCAGCAAGTGGATCGTTCTAGCTGATGGTGGAGTCCTGTCTCTTGCTCCCACGGGGAATCCTCTTTCCCCCCTTTCTTCCCTTTTTCCTCGCAATTTCTTGAGGTGTGAGCAGCCCTTCGCTTCCACAGAATTTTTCTTTTACGACCTTCCCTGACAACAAGGGAGCGAGATGTCTTTCGTTCAGGAGGCGCTCTTCTTCCGGGCGATTAAAGCCTCCGGTGCGGACTTCACTCGATAGTGTCTCTTTTTCCTGGTTTAAGTTTGCCGCAGAAATTTGTGGTGCTTTTGAAATCTTACGTTCTCTCAGCCGCTGGTGTAGGAGAGCTGTTACCATTCCTTTTCCTATTGGTCCCCTCTTTTTAGTTCAGCCCCCACCCTTCCGGTCCGGATGCCATTTCCTCCTCCCCTGCTGCGCCTTTCCGTGTCGAGAAATCCCTCCCTTTCCGGGTGTCAATTCAATCTCTTTTTCTCTTTTCCTTTTTTTTTTTGTTCTAGAGGATTGCCTCTTTTTTCTTCGTGGTGAGGCATGTACGACCTTTCGGGCGAGATTTTCCGCCAACCACCAATCTTCGTCCAGTCTTTCATTTTTTTCTTTCTAGTTTGGACTCCTCCCCACGGCCTCAGTCTCAAAGCTCCTCTCCCTCCCACAGAGTCTTATTTCTTCCGGGGCAACTCTCTCTTCGGAGGCGAGTGATGAGGAAACTCCCCCCCTTTCACGATCCCGCCTCTTCCCGGCTTTCTTCTTCCTCCTCAGAAGCCCCTCTCCCCTCCCTTTTTTGATTTTGTCACTCCTTCCTTTTCATTTGAAGGATCGTTCCCGCTTACTGCGGGGCCGCGCTTACTTGGCGATTCCCCTCAAACAATCGAATTTTTGTGTACCTGTGATTAATGTGGCTCTTTCTTCGTCAAGGGGCTGTTCCCTCCTTCCCCCCCCAGCACGGCCCGTCCCACGGTCTTGCTGCACGTTCGGTCCGGTTTTTTTCCCGCGCGAACCTTCTTTTTCCCTGATAACACAACCTCGGAACACACCCCCCTGCGGAACTCAGGCCCTTTTTCCCCTCCCCCTGGATGAACCATAGCGCCTTTTTTTTTTCCTCCCGTGGACAACAACTGCTCTCCCCTGCAAGACGGTACAGGCATCGTTTTGGGGTGCCCAGCAACTACTTTTCCTACCCCCCCTCACAGCCAAGTGGTTTTTTCACCTCCCGGCAAAGGCGGCCTTTTTTTTCCCCACTTCGGAGCGTCTTTTTCCCTCCCATCGGACATCGGTGTGCGTTTCTCACGTCCCCCTCGTAATGGAGGCATGTTCTTTCTTCCAAGGCAGGCAGGCAACCCGCTCGGGCAACAAAGCTCTTTCCCCCCCCTATCGGTATTCTGTTTCGCGACAAAGGCCCCTGTTCTCCCTGTGCCTTCCCGGGTTCAATTCCGCACCCCCGTCCTCCGTATAGGGGAACGTTGGGCTCCTCCCCCCCCCCCTTTTCCCCACCCCCCCCCCCCCCCCCTTTCTCTTTTTTATCTCTAAGAGAATGACGATTGCGCCCTGGGACCGGATGGAAATTCATGCCCGCAGTTTTTCCCTCTGGAACGCTTATTTCCCCTTTCCTTCAGGAGGTCGGGTCCCCCTTGTCAATCGCTCAATCGCCGACGGGTCCCCCTTTCTTCGCGATACCAGCAATTCTTTTTTCTTCCGCAAAGGGCGGCTTTCCCTCGCCGGATGCAACCCCTTTTTTTTCATAAGAATCCCGTCTTATTCAATCCGCCGACAAACCCCCCCCTTTTGGCGAGAGATATCCCTTTCTTTTTCTCTTAAACGGCCGTGAAGGATTTCCTTTTTTCGTACGGACGCCCCTGTCTTTCCACGCTCTGACGCCGATCCTCTTATACTTATCTATCGCTTTTTTTCCACAATTGGAGACCCCCCCCCTTCTCGCCTTCTTTTGGGCTCGATAGAGCGCCAGCGCCACTTTTTTTGGCAACAAGTCTGGCGTTTAAACTTATTTTTTTTTGTAAAAGGGACTTCATTTTTCTCTCCGATAAGCCTTTCCCATTCTTTTTTTGGGATGTTGAATGGCGAGTCGTTCTCCCTCCTCCCCCCCACCCTGGGTCCGAGCAGAACTTTCTTTCTCCCCCTCCCCGAGATTAGCGGTTTTCCTTCTTTTCTTGCCCCCACGCGGGGCAATGTGCGGTTTCCCCCTTGTGGCGAATTCTCTCCTTACCTATGTTTTTTGTCATTCCGTTTCCTCCTTTTTCCCAAAAAACGCCGCCTCTTCCTTCTTATACTCCGGAGGGTACCCCCTGCCAGATATATTTGCCGACTGCTTGGCCCCCCAACTTCACTTATTCTGCAAGTCCTTTTCTCCCCCTACTCTAATCTCTTCCCTTCTTACTTGCCTCCTCCCCCTTTTTTCTTGACTTTTTTTGGGTTTTCCTTTCGACACTTTTAGAAGGACTTTTGCCTGGTTCTTTTCGCTGAGCCTTTTTTTCTACTTTCTTTTCTTTGGCCCCTTTTTTCCTTCCCTCATTCGGACGCAACTGGCCCACGTCTGCTTGAACATGCCACAAAGCGCTCTCCGTCTTTTCTATACTTTCATGATTGCTCAGTTTTGGCGAATAGATGGCGTTCGCCTTCCTTTTTTCCCTTTGCAATGTGAGCACGGTCTCCCTTTTTTTTTCTTCTTCAGTGCGCGCAAATGTCGTTGGCTTCCTCAACGAGCCAGTGACGCCAACCTTTTTTTCTTCCTGCGATCGATTTGCAAAGCCTTTCTTCTTGACGCGATGATCGATCCTGCTCTTTTTTCCCCGTAGAAACTGGTGAAATAGATGTGCGCCTCTTCTTCCTTAATCGTCCCTTGATAATATTTTTTTTTTCCCCTAGGAAATTTCTGTTCGCTCTTTTTTCATGTCGCGACCCCCTTTCTTTCACATTTTGCAGAAGAGCAGTTGCCTTTTTCCTCCTCCTACGTTTGTTGGTTTTTTCTCCGATCCCATTGGCGCGTTCGCGCCCTTTGGGCGATGCTGGGTCGACGACATTTTTCCCCCGAAAAATATTTTACATTTTATTTTTCTCTAGAGAGGGACGATTACGGCGGAACCGTGCCCTTTCGCGCACATCGGATGTGTCTTTTTCTTCCTTTTTTCGCTTTGGCCTAGGATCGATCGCGGCTTTTCCTCACGACTCCGTTGCCACGGCTTCTTCACGGAGGACACGTTCGATTCCCCTTTTTGACGCAGCACTGAACCTTTTTCCATTATTTGACCGTGCGCACATGCCAATTGGTGTCCTCCCAGTAGGAAGGCGACGCCAGCTATGGTTTGCTGAGCAATCAGAAAGGATCGGCCCCTTCTTTGTGGCATTTCTCTCTTGTTTGCCGTTCGCCGATTTTTTAAAAAACGCCTCTTTTCCGCCGCCTTCGAGTTGTGCATTTTCCCCAGGTCCTACGAGAACCAACCCTTGTCTGGCTGCGGCCCCCCCCGAATTAAAAGCTTTCCCCCTAGGAGGAAGTCGATCCCCTTCTTTCAGCTCCTCAGTTGGGGGAGAGTCGGCACTCTAGCGATGTACCTCCGATCATAATTCCCCCTTTTGTTTGTCCGCGGGTGCCCCTTTTCCCCCAAACCCAAATTTTGTCGAATTCGGCCAGCACGTAGCGCGCATCGAACTCCCGCCAATCTCGGGTGGGACGTCGTCTTTTTTTTCGCGGACCTGTTTGTGTTCCGTCCATTCAAACATCTACCTTCCCCCCTGGCGCGTCATAGGACTTGGAGCGAGGTGCGTTTTGCAACAACCATCCCCGCCAGACATGTGCACCCTTCCCCTCAACGTCACGCCGCAACTCGTGTCCTTCTTTTCGGCCCGCGTTTGTCGCCCCCCTTTTCCGCGGATTATCAGCTCTTTCTCGCTTGAATCCGGCAGCGCGGGTGTTGACGTGTTAGTCGAACGAGTCAAGGACCCCTTTCAGAGGATTCTGCATATTCGGTCCGCCTTTTGTCGGCGATGAAATTACTGGGTCAACGTCTCAGTCTTCGCCGCCCATTTGCGGTCTCCCCAGGAATTGCGGCGTAGCCCCCCCCCCGAGAACTCCGACGAATTTTTGAGCGATTGCCGTTTTCCCGACGCTGGCTGTCTTGAATATAGCCGTTCTCAAGAGGAGTTTTCCCCCCCTTTCCGCGGACGTCTGCATTGAATTTCTTTTCTGACGGATCGCACTAGAATTCTTCCGAATGGTGCGTTCGCCACTCCCCAAACGCCGTTGCGGAGGAGTGCAACCCCACCGCTTTCGCGGAGAACGACCCGGGGCGGACTTTTGTTCGCGGAGGCTCTCGTTCGTTCTTTGGATCTTTGTCTGCCGACTATTTGTTGCATGGCTGCCGTGCCGACACGTCCTTTTTCTCAAGCACTCTTTGCAGGTAGAAGAAACCCTTCAGTCGATCCGCAGGAATTTCTCCTTCCGAGGTCGTCACGCCATTTGATGCTGTGCCGTCTCAAGTTTGTTACTCCTTTTCGGTCCTGTTGTGATGCTTCTTGAGATCACGTTGTTGTCCACGTCTTTTTTTCTCTGATGGTGATCCGGTGCGGTTCGGAAGGCCTTTTAGTGCCTGCGGTTGTTTGTGCCGATTTGTGAATGTTAGAGATGCCCTCCCCCTTTCAGACCGCTGAATACGTT
>Ga0179593_1448571_pt1 | contig 11050 bp, 10 predicted proteins | sample CZODoug2_1_08_16_FD_185931 | JGI IMG/M metagenome (GOLD analysis project Ga0179593, IMG submission 185931) | Vadose zone soil fungal communities from Angelo Coast Range Reserve, California, USA - CZODoug2_1_08_16fungal (PacBio error correction) | ecosystem: Environmental > Terrestrial > Soil >... | reverse complement strand
GGGAAACGGTTTTGAAGCCCGGAGTTCTTCTTTGACCACAGCCACAACTGGGCGTATTTTGCGCGCTAAGATCGTCCCAACGTGTTTCGGTGGATGACCTTGTGACGAGTCTTGGCCTTCTTGACGTCCCCATCCACTTAAGTGGCGTGTCGTCGTCTGCTCGGTTTGCGCCGTGCTTGGTTCTTCCCCTTTTTTTCAGTAAGGTCGATATTTTCGGTCGGCAATTAAATTTGAAGACTGCGGTGAATTTTCCCCCCACACCCCCTTCCGCACCCTTTCACTCTTTCCCCGGCTTGCAGAGGCTTCCTTCCCCGTCCCAATTTTACTGATCCTTCGGCGTCAATCTCCCCCCTTTTAAGGAGAGGGCCCTTTTTTTTTTCGGCGATGAGTCTATTTCCCCTTGCCCTGTCGTTGGAGGCCACCCTGCCGCGCTTTCCCCGCGAACGTCTCCTGTCGCGCGTTCGCCGTACTTCAGCATACCAGCATTGATCGGAGGTGTTAATAACATGAATTTTATATCAAGAAGTTTTAGCTATTGTGGGTATGGGCTTTTCAGGTTTGACGAGGTTTTTGTCTCCCTGGTACTCCTTTGGAAAGGAATTTCGTCATCAGGCCCCCATTCACGAGGTTTGCCCCGTCGATGATGTGTTGTGCTACGAGCTTTTAAATTCGATCGCTTGAGCCTCGCGTTTTTCTTCACTTATTCGCACGATAAGCCGAATGCACCCGATTGTTGGTGAAGTCGTTTTTTCCTCAATGCGGTTGTCCCACTTAGAGCCTCCCAACTCGCGACCCCTCTGTTGGAGGGGTCTTCAGTATACCTTCGTTCTATGAAGAGCTAGCAAATATCTGCAGACCTCCTCTCCCAAGCCTATTGTAAAGATCACAAAACCCCAGCTTTTAAGTCCACCCCTTTAACATCAATTTGATTTCCTCCCCACGTCAGTGCCCCTAAATTGTGCTCAGAACTCACTGCTTCCCACGGGGCCACCCTTTATGGTAAGCCACTTTCTGCTTCCCCCCCCTCTTTCGAATAGTTGTTTGACTTTTTTCCTCTCCGTTCACCTGGTAGCTCTACTGCTTCTTCCCCTTCCGTTCCTCACACGCCCCTTCCCTCTTTTCTGTATTCGCGTACCTCCATCCCCCAAATCCTTCCCTATCGTTTCCCTTCCAATCCGTCTAGTCCTGTTTTCCCCTTTCCCCAGGCTTTGGTTCTTCGTAAAGGACCTTGTCGTTTCTTTCCCGTTTCCTCTTTGAGTGAGTCGCGGTTTTCAAACTTGCTGGCGCAAACTTCCCCCCTGCCCGAAAAACGACCATACGCCGGCACCCGCTCTAGTTTTTGCGGCCGCGCACATATCTTGTCCAATAAACTTCAGACAGGCATTCGGATGAGTGCTAACTCAGGCCTTTCCCCATTTCCAGGCCTCATCCTGGGCAATGTTGCTTCCCTTTTTCAAGATACAGGGTCCACCGCCCCTTTTCCCAGCGCGGACGAGATATTCATCTCCCTCGTTGTTGTTGTAGGGTCTTTTCTCCTTTCATTTCCTTTTTTTTTATGGGTGATTTGGGTCCTTTCCCATTGTGAGTGCTCCGGTCTCCTTGGATGCGTCCCAAAGACAGAGTGCTTTCCAGACTGACTTCTTTATTTTCAGTTCTCTTTGCTGAAATTCAATCCTCCTTAGGGCGCGTGTTTTGTTTCCGTTTTCAGGGAAGAATCGATTGCCCCGCCAGTGCCCCTCTCCCAGCCATCCGTCCGGACACCCGTAACCTCCGTTTACAGCCTCCACCCGCTTTCCCCTTTGTCGCTAAATGTTCTTTTTCTGCTTGTCCGGCTTACCCTTAACCAGCCCAAGGATTTGTCGGTCTGGAATAGTCCCATGTGGCGCCGAACGGCTATGGTCGTTTGATCTTTTCCTTACAATCTTATTCCTGCCTGCGCCGGACGCAGCTATCGTACGGTCCGTTTCGGATTAACAAACTTTTGCTCAGATGTCTCCCCAGCCACACGCCCTGTCCTGAGGTCAATAGGGTCTGCCCCCCCCTTTCCAGTTTGCCCCTATCCCCTTTCGGCGCCCTTTATTGTCCCCTCTTGTTGGAATTTCTGTTTTTTCAACGGTGTGCACCCCGACTCGACTTTTCCTGACGGACCTCCGCCTTTTTGTGGTTCCTTTGTCCTTTCTCCCTCATGGGCCAATTTCTTCAGACACGCTCCCCATTGGATCGTCTCCCTTAGGAGTTCTCTAGTTGTTTCCCTTTTAGGCCTACTTGTCCACCAACCTTTCCACAGCAATTCGGGCAATCTTTTACGAATAGTGAGACCCACTCTGGTAAAAACCCCCGCGATATCTCTTTTTTCCATTCCTTTATCTGGATTTGAGACCCGACTTCCTGCGCAACCTCTTCTTCCCTCTCTGGCCACTAATTCTTTACTGCTCCCCACTACCTGTCCCTCATCCTTCATAACTGTCAAAGTCCCCTCCCAGTTCACCTCCTCGTCCCGGTCAATTAAGGGACACGCGGACCTTCTGTCGTGAGGATTCCTTAAAGTTCCCTTCGTCGTGCGTGCCGAGCAGCAAGTTCGCGTTGCACCCCCATTTTTATTTGCGGAAGGGGGGATTCAGCCAAACGGTTCTCTAAATCAGGATTTTAAAATTGCCTCCTGTCTGCCGGGGGCACAAGTTCCAAGGCCAAGCGTCCCCCGTCTTTGAAGCCGGCTTTTGCTTTTTCTTTTGCGGGGGCGTTTTGCGGTCCTTCAAACCTCCCCCTCAGAGTGTGGTCGACGCGGAAGTGGTTTTTCTTCAATTCCGTCTCCTCCCCAGTCCTTCTCCGTACAACGGCTGATCGCTTAAGTCAATACTCGAAGCAAGTTCCAGGCTTACATTGTGTTGACAGCACCTCCCGCCCCCCCTTACAGTTCTCCCCTATTCTGTCCCCTGAGCTTCACCTCCCCCCCCTCCGATTCCATTCTTGGACTTATGCGTGAGAGTGTTTTTCAAAAATACGGTGGCTTGTTTTTTTTCCGTTGTTCTCGTTGGGTTCGCCCCCTTCCCCTCTTTTCATTCCGTCGGGTCGACTGTCATCCACTTTTTGATGTTTCGTAAACTCTACTCCTCTCCTTCCCCGGTTGTTCCCCGTTCGGTTCTCCCACTTCTCATTGCCACCACTTATCGATGCCCGCTGCTCCTCCCATATTTCTCGCCCCCCTTGCTTTCCGGTTGTTCGTCGTTTTCCCCCCGTTGTCTCAAATTCCCCACACGCTAAGTTTGCTTTCCCTGAGTAGCTTCTTTTCGTCGACGGCCAGCACCCTTCCCGAAATGCCCTTGCAGCCAGGACCACCTTCGCAGTGCTCGAGTCACCGCCTTAAACATCTACTCGCGGCGCATTCCCACAGCCCCCCTCCCCCGCTTGCTCATTAGCTTTCCCAAATTTTTAACAATTTTCGAACCATTCTTGCACTTCTGCTGTGGAACAAACCCCTTCGGAGAAAGCAAGTCTTTAAATTTTCTCCTCCAACCCAGTTAGCTAACGCTAGTGTCCCCAGCCGTGTCCGCGGGTCCAGATCTATCCCTTTCCAGAGGATCGGAAAACCTCCTGGTTTTTTTTTACCCCCCCTTCCTCATGCCTATCCCTGGTTGGGTTTGTACCGGCTGTCCCGTTACGATTTCTTCAGAACGTTGTGGTCGCCATCATCCACCACTCGCTCTCCCCTTTGGCCCAAGGCAGTTTTCACCTTGCAAGTGGAGCCTTCTCAAAATACCCAGTTCCCAACCCGTTCCAAGCCTGCGCCTGCCCCCCACTCCTTACCTGTTTCTTTCCCTTACAACTTTACCCCTCGTGTCCCCCCCACATTTCCAGAGGATCTCTTCTCCCTCCTTTGTTTGAATCTCCCTCGCAGTGTGGTTGCATTGCCCCCTTTGCTTTCGCAAGTTGTAACGTTTCATTCTATGCGTTGCCCCCAGGGCGTGTCATTGTCTCCCTTGAGTGAGCGGGACTCCCAGACCCCATCAACGGGCCGATGCTCTGATGCCATTTTGAGCGCTTTTTGTTTACTTCAACTTTCCTCCTCGGATCAGTCTGGACCTTCTTTCTAGGAAAAGCCCCCCAGAGGTGTCGGCATGCTGACCCCTCTTTGGCTCAGCCGCGGCCTCGCTGAACCGTGTTTTGATTTGGCCTTTAACCCTTGAAAGATTTTGTGGATTCAAATCGAGTCCCACCTTTGGATTCAGCGGTGTGACCAATCCGCATTAGCACTTTCTCCGTTTTGCTTTTGGAAAGCGGGCCAGGCGGTATCCCCGGCAATGACTTCCAGAGTATCAAACGGTTGTCTGCGGCCTTTTCCCTTTGCCCTTCGGCAGGTGCATGCGGCGGTTTTCCGAGGTTGTTTGCGCGCGGACTTGGCCTACGAGGGTTCCCCATTTCGGTCCCTCTGAGTCCTTCGTGTCTCCCTTTTTGTTTCCGATTCGTTTCTTGGTCTTCCTCCCCGGAAAGCGTTGTCCTAGAAGTAAATTTCTCGTGGTGGGAAGATCTTTTTTTCTGGAATTTGAGCACTTTCCTGCAACCGGTGCACCGGTTTCGCCCCGGCCCCCCTGTAAAGTCTTTTTTTTTCCTCCACACTTCAGACTCCTTCCCACTGTCTCTTTCTTGACTAGTCGACCGCCTAGAACGAATGAAAAGAGTTTGAATGGGCTTTAAGCCCCCGTCCCCTTGGAAAAATGCCCCCCCTCCCCCCGTCGTATTGGGTCCCCCGCTTTTACCTTTATTGACCTTGGGAATATCCCTGTCCCGTTTAGCCGAGAGGGGCCTATTTCCTTCTCTTTACCCATCAATTTCTTTGGCGGAACGGTTCTCTCTTCCTCCCGTTGGGGGCTGCTCTCGGCCTAGTATTCATGAAGGTGATCCGTCGCATTGAACCCTGCTTCTGCAACGGCTTCCCACAAACGGTCCAGCGTTTTCTACCAGCACGTCTGTACCTAGTCCCTTCCGAAGTCCGCCCTCCAATCTCGGTATGGAGTCAACTTTGCTATGTTCCGGCAGGTTTTTCCCCGTTTCAGCGGCCCTGCACCCGGAGTCTTCTGCCTTTGTTTGCTTAAAGAATGAGTCCCTCTGATCCTTTCAACGCTATGCAGTTTCCCTCCCCTCTCCCCACGCGTGAAGGGACGCTCGGACTTTTTTTCGCGGCGTAGCCCCCTGATTTTAGTGCCCCTTTGATGTCTAAGGTTCTCCATGCGCTGAGAGGTTTTGTAGCGGGCGCCTTGGAATTTCCCCTCTTCCCGTCCGCGTTTTTTTTCTTTGGATTTCCCATCCTCTCCCGCTTCTAACTCGAAAACAGGCGTTTTTTTTTTAACATTTTTTATGCGCACGAGTCTCCGCCTTTGACTCATTTCCCCTGAATTTTTGTCATCTTATTGTGGTTTGCTCCCCTTTTCAACCCCGCGAACAAAGTCTTCTGTTGGGTCTGCCCCTTAGGACGTTTCTCCCCTCTGACTATCGCGCCCGGACCCCCCGACTTTTCCCACCCTCTTACGGCTTCGTCCATTTCTCTGACCTTCTTAGGGCTTTGCGAGGAACTTTTTCCTCTAACCTCACTTCCGATTTCCGCAACTCCAGTGACCAACTTCGGTCCGACATCCTTTTTTGCATACCCTCTGCTCATTTCCCCCTGCCCCAGGGCGTGATGCTTGCTCCATGCTCGACAGTGTTGGTATCTTCTTTTTTCCTCTATTTCTTTCTGTCTATGCAGGACACGCTTTATCTTCCCCTATAAACGACAACCCTGCCAGTTCGCGCCGAGTCCGGTTTAGGACAAAAATCCTTCCCCCTTTTTCCCCCCTCCACAGCCTACTGCCAAGAAGGACTTTCCTGTTCTGGTCCCCCTTTCTTTTTGGGCGTCGTCACGGACGTTTTTAAACGGCCGGTCTGATTTTCTTTGAGTTGCCCCTGGCGGCGGCCCACATCCCTCTTGCCCTTTTGCCGAAACGCACGTCCCCCCCCGGCCGCCCCATAGATTGCGGCTCAGCAATATCGTTTCCTTCGGCAACTCTCGCTCTGCCTCTCCTCCTCTGCTCTTTGCGGACCCATCCAGGTAGCCCGGCACGTTTTTTCTTTTTTTTCATACAACTCCACATCCCTGCCACCACAGCTCTCTTCCTTCCCCTCCTCGTTTTTTAGAGCCTCCTTTTTCTCTTCTCCTCCTTTTTTTCAATTTTGACCTGTTGTACAGGCCCAACTTTAGGGCCTGGATGGAGGCCGCAACCCTCCTTCTTCCTTCTCCCTTTTTTTCTCTCTGAATTCTTTCTGTTGGAGATCTTTCTCCTCTTCCATCCGCCCGCGCTTTTCGTATTTCGTTTCGCAGGTCCTCCCATTTTTTTTTGAGCGCAGCCAGTCACTCCGCTACTACCACCAGCTTTCGTTTCCTAATTACGACGCCCCCCCCAACAGCCTTGCCCGGTACAGTCGGAATGCCTTGTGGCCTTCTTGGAACCTTTTACGACTTGGGGTTCCCGTTATTTTATTTACTAGGCCGCTCCTGTTCAGACGTGCACTTGTCGTTGATCGTTTCCCAGTTTCTTTTGCCTTTGACCTTCTGTCTCCCTCTAGATTCAAGGGACCTATAGATCACCAACCCCGGGAGCTCTTTTGGTCTTGAAAGCATCACTCTGTAGCTGCAGTTCTCCTGACCCTTCATCCATCTTTGCGTCCTCCATCTTGAATGAAGTGGAGGTCCCCTTCTCCTGTTGCGTAAAGGGTTTCAGCCCCCCCCTTCCTTTGGATGATGGTCCTTCCCTTGATTTGAGAGTCCGTTTTCCTTGCTGAGACCCGGTTCCTGCGACATAATTCCTTCCGCGGTATCGCTACTCCCGGAAGGCCTCCCTTGGCGGTATCTATTTCCCCCACGCGCAGGTCCTTCACCCACTATCCCATCCAATTATGGTCACCTAGGCTAACGATCGTTCTCCTCACCGCTCCCAACTTTTTTCAATTCTTTTTCTCTTTTTCTTCCCGGCCTGATTGCGACGACCATTGTTGTGCCGACAACACCGTTTCTTCGAGAGGCCATTTTCCCTTTTACCTTTGCGGCCCCGCTTCCACCTCTGTCTCTTCCGCCGGATCAAAAAAGCCCCCATTCCTCTCCTGACGGTCGGCCCAGTGTTTATAAAGCCGTCTCCCCCTTTTCATACCACCATTTTCTTCACTCTGGTTCCAGCGTCCAGAAGCACGTTCTGCTTTTCTTTACCCCAATGATTCAGCGGTCGCGCCACTTGACCGTCTGCCCCCGCTCTCAACGAACAGCGCTGCAGCTCCCTGAGGAACTTCTCTTGACGTCGTAACGGATGATAAGCTTTTATTGTCTTTCGTTCCTCTCCAGACCGAAATCCCCTTTCTAAGCTTGCTTTTGTGGTTTGACCCCTCACAGTACCCGTCTTCAGTTTTCGGCGATGCGGATTACCTCTCGAAAATCTGCAGTCCACCCCTGCTTCCTTTCCCTTGTTTCTTTTTACTTGGTTTTATTGGGGTGTGCCTTTGGTAGTTGGTGGAGGTGTGGGAAAAATTTTTTTTTGTTTCTTACAGGATGCGGTGTTTTTTTGTGAGCTGTTTTTCTTTTTTGTGTGTGATTCCTTAGTTTTTTTCGTGTGGGTGTCTTGGTGTTGGGTTTTTTGCTTTTTTTTTTTTTTTTTTTTTGTTTTTTGTTTTTTTTGCACAATGTTTGTTATTTTTTTTTTTTTTTCTTTTTTTTTTTTTTTTTTCTGTTTTTTTTTTTTTTATTTCCTTGAAATACGACACCTCCCCCCCCTGGTATTGGGCTTTCAGTCCCCCCTTGCTCGGCTTCACCAGTTCTACGCAGATTCCCACGCCCCAGCCGGAGAGTTTGGGTTCCCCTATCGGGGTTGATTTTTGCATTTTCCCTGGACTTAAGAGTCTCTGCTTGCTCTTCCCCTGTTTTCTCCCGTCTTCGCTCTCAAGCTACTTATTTTTCTGTTTTATTAAACTATAGAATTTTCTTCGGCGAAAGGCGTCTCCTCTTTCGGCGGAACTACCCCCCCCTATCCAAGACCGCGCGCGACAATGATGAATTATTGAATCCCTTTAGTTCTGACGTTTTCCCTTTTTCGTACCCTCCCCCTGACCCTCTAATTCCTTCTTCAGCCAGGGCTGTTATGAGAGGAGCTCTCCAAGTAAGACGAGTCCCTTGCCCAACTTCCCACCCCAAACACCACAACTTCTTCATCCGCGCCATGTTCCCCGCCCCTTGCTAGGCCCTACGCGGGCCCCAACTTTGATGAATAGAGGCTTTTTTCCGAAGAACCGCGTCTCTGGGCTTGCCCCCCCTCCCTCCGCAAGTCCCATATTTTTAGGTTGTCCACAAACCGACCTTGTCTTTCTGCTAGATTCATTTTTGTCGGTCCTTCCCACCCCCATCAGATGTCTTGCCCCCCCCCGCCCTTTTCCCCCCCCACTTCTGCGTTCAGGCATCGCAGTTTCGGACCCCACTCAAGGTGATCACAGCAGCACTTACTTTCGGGCTGTTCCGATCATTCTTTCTTCCTTTTTAGCAAATTTTTTCCTTTCCCCCCCGCACAGCAAAAATCCGCTCTCCCCCGTCTGCCCTTATCCGATAAACTCCATCTTCCTTTATTACGATCCACCTCCCCCACTAAGCTACTCTTTTCCCCGCCCGTCGCCTTCCACTGTTTTTCAACTGGTGCTTCCCCGGCACAATCGTCTGCAACACACCACGACTCTCCTTTTTCTTCCCACTCCGTTTTTGTGTCTCCTTCCGTTTTGTGGCATCGTTCACTTGTGAGATGATGCTACCTGACTAACCAGTTCGCTGGCTGTCGTCAGCAGTGGAACTTTTTTCTTGTAGCTGTAAGAAAGCAACTGTTCGTTAGCGTTTCTGACGTGGGTGCCCTGCGGATGATCTCTGGTGCTTCCCTACCCCCCAATTGGAGCCCCCCGCTCTGTTCCTGGCCCGGTTAGCGTACACTCCCCCCCCAACACACTTTCGGAGTGAGTCGACGCTTCATCCGGGTTTTTTGATCATTTTTGCTTTTCTGACTTGGGGCTTTGTGAGTGGACCTCCGTGGCCAGTACTTGGGGTGATTCCTCTGTTCGTAGGGCCGCACATGCGGCCACTCCCTCCTTCCATACTTGTTTTGAGTGGAAGCTTTCATTGCCTTTCGTATGCGCTCACCCTGAACTTTTCTAAATGTTCTCTTCCGTCACGGGCCCGCCTTTTTCCCCTTCGCGGAGAATTTGAGTTACTGTTTGATGTCGTGCAGGACGTGGCTAGATCTCTCACCCTCCCAGGGTTCCCATGCCTTTATAGGGTCGCGTTTGAGACCTTTTTTTTCTTTTCCCCGGTAAAGCCGTTTTGATAAGTAATCGGTCTCCCTCCTCTTTCGGTTGCCTTAAAAGGGACTTGATCCAGTCCGTAGACGCATCTTTTTTTCCCTTCCCCTCCCATTCTCCTAGGTTCGCTCCCCCCTTCAGTTTAACCTTGCACTTCCGTATGTTTGCCAGCTTCGACGCCTCCCGGAAATGACCGAAGGACCTGCAGGGCTGAAGACGCTTCTCGTAAGTCCATGGAAACCTGCACGGCAACAGGCCTTTTTTTCCCCCCGTCTTCTTCATTTCCCTTTTGTGGTTGCGGGGAGGAGGTGAAGCTTCCGCGTTTGGCCTACTCGTAGTCTCCCAATAAGTTTGTCCTTCCTTCGATTACGGCCCTCTCTTTTTCCTCTATGGACGTCTGCTTTTTTCTTGATTTAAGGTCCGTAAGGTTCTCTGGTGACCGGCGCCCCGTACCCACCTTCGTCTCTTCCTTACCCCCAGGATTCGCCCTCCATTTTCTTTCCTTTTCCCTTCTAGAGCGCCGCAAATACTCTTTACCAAAAGCTTCTTCGTCCTGACAGCTCGGGGAGCCGGCAGATGCTCTTGAGGTCCCGTTTTGCTCTTTCCTTAATGCCTCTTTCCGCATTGCTTTCAATGATGTCGTTGCGCCTAAGCTGAAGTTCATACTCCCGGACTTGTCTCCCCGTCCTCTTGAATCACTTCTTGGTCCTTTATGCTTTCAGGTTGATCTTCGCTCGACGAGTTTTTTTTTTTTTGTAGCGGGCGCTGCTTGAAATCCTTTTTTTCCTTCGCTGTCCAAGTTTCGACACCTTTCTATGTTCTTGGCTCCAAAGCGAGCGACGAAAAGCGCACAGTCTTGAGACTCTGGGGGCCATCGTTTATGCTGCGCCCAATTTGCTCTTTTCTCGTGGTTCTTTCCAATTCCCCTGTTTTATGCGGGTTTTTACATGGACGGTCGTCATCGATAGAATGAACCACCCGACTCCCCATAGTAGGCCGCTTCTTTGACCCTCAACTCTCCTATTATCTCGCACACATTCACCCCCTACGACTAATTTTCGGCCACACGTGCCCACACCCTAAATACCCCCCCCCCCCCGGTTCGTCTTCCTCAGTTTCCACAAGTGTCAGGGGCCCTGATCTCTACAGCTTCCCCCCAGCTTGTCCAGAAGAGCCTGGCGTTTCTCTCCTACCCTCCCCTTTTTTTTTGGTTGGCGTCCACTATTGCTCGTCTAGCGTGAGCTTGTTTGAGTTTTTTTTAGAAACCTTGTGTTTTCTTGTTTTTTGCTGAGTTCCTGTCTTCTAAGGACACGCGTTTACCCCCCCCTCCTCCAAAACCCTCAACTCACTTTCGTGCCGACAACTTGGCATTCCCCCTCCAACCCCCGGTTACACCTTCATCCTCTCCACATGCCTTTTAACCATTCGTGTTCGACAAGCGGTTTGTCGTCTTAAAGGACGTTAAACTGGTTCCTTTCTCGTGAGTATGCTTTTCCTTTTCCTTCCCCATCGATTTCTCGACCCCCGCCCGGTCCCTCATAGCGGAGGAGTGCTCTCAATACCTTTTCTTTACACCCCCCAATCTAGCGCATTAATCGATGTCCCTACCCCCTCAGGCTGCGGTCTTTGCGTCCCCCTTAACTTTTTATGCCTTGTGACCCTCCCCACAAGGTCCACATATTTCCCTGCATAGCGATAT
>Ga0179593_1362404_pt1 | contig 11050 bp, 11 predicted proteins | sample CZODoug2_1_08_16_FD_185931 | JGI IMG/M metagenome (GOLD analysis project Ga0179593, IMG submission 185931) | Vadose zone soil fungal communities from Angelo Coast Range Reserve, California, USA - CZODoug2_1_08_16fungal (PacBio error correction) | ecosystem: Environmental > Terrestrial > Soil >... | reverse complement strand
AGCCTCCCCCTCCACCACGTGGGAGTTTTGACTAGTTCTTTTCCCCCCCCCTTTGACTCAGTCGTTCACTCTGTCACCCACTCTTATGTTCCTCCAACATAGCCGAGCAGGCAGCTAATATAGCCTTATACCTCCTATCTCCCTTTGGCTACTCTGGTTGGCGCACGTTGGCACCACATTGGATCGGCGCAGTCCCGCTTGTGTTCCCCTGTCAAGTCGCACACCAGTCGGTCACCCCGCGCTCAGACCATCCAAGACAGGCCTGCATGTCCTTTCCTTCTTCTCCATGTACTTGTCCTTTCAATAGGGCCCCGCTATGCTAGTTTATCCTTTGCCCCTTTCCTGTGCTTGCGCCCGCACCCCCTTCCCCGTCTTCCTGTTTGACGGAATCGTCACCGGCCGCCAGAGTCCGTCCGCTCCTGAGATTCCTCTTCCCCATGCGGCAGACGTCAAATTCGGAAGTGGGAGTTTTTTGATTCAAACCCCCTTAGCTTCAAATTTTTTGCCTTTTCAGACGAGGGGAGGGTTGCTTCCCCAGCGTCCCCTTCTATTCGGAAAGCCGCGGTGTCTTCAAAAATCTTCGGAAGCCAAGGTTCTCACCCCGCCCCCCCCCCACCCATCCGATGAGACTGATGAAAGATCTCCCGCACCTCTTCGCTTGCGAGTACTACTCCTTTTTTTCTTCCAATTTAGCCCGCCTTTGATTCCCAGTTTACTTCCTTTTCCCTTCATTTCTTTTTCGCAGGATTTTCTCAAAGGACTCTCTCCTCTTCACGAGAATCCACTTTGACCCTGGTGCAGCCTTCTTTTCTAAACCTCCCTTCCAATATCGGTACGTTGATTTCCTTGAAGCGACTTTTCCGCATTGCTTCCCTTTCCCTGGGTTTTACTGCTGGGGTAGTGCCTTTGATCTTTTTGCTCTTTTCCCGGATTTCTCTTGGGAATCATACGTGATTCCTGGCTTACCCTACAAGACTGTAAGATTCTTCTTTTAGTAGTAATTGCCAGTCAGGGATGGATTTTTACGCACCCTCGTCCCCTTTTCGCTTCTTCACCTTTTATCTCCAGGCACAGTTGACCCGCGCCCCCTCGCGGGAAGCCCTTCCCCTCTGAACATTTCCGTCCTAAAAAGTATTTCCCTGGGCAGTCCCTTGTCTTCGTCACGTCGCCTCTGCCATGCGGTCCTTCTATCCTCCCAGTTTTTGCTTCTTCTAGTCTCCGTTGACAGCCGAGGTCTCTGATGACGGTGAAGCTCGAGTTGACTCGGGGTGCTTTTCCTCTTTTTTCTCTTGTCCCAGGTAAGTTGGACTTCTTCCATCGAGGCGCTCTTTTCCCCCTTTTGGTCTTCCCCTGGGAACGCCGTTCAGAACCGACTTGTAGCTTTCTAATCCCTTTCGCCCATTTTTCCTTGAGGATGAGAGACCCCCAGAGCGTTTATGGCCCCTTTTCTCTGAGCTCGTGTCAAGGGAGTACCACATTAGTCCTTTCCATCCCCTAGATTTCCCTGCCCCATCAGGAAAACCTCTGCAAAGTTTTCGTCTTTCTCGTCCTCCCTTCCCCCTTCCCCGTCTTCCCGGGGTGTCTTCTATTGGACCTCTATCTTTTTCGCCTCCGAGGTTCAGCATCAATTGTCCTCGGTCGCTCCTCGCTCTTTGATTCTGAAGCCCCCTCCTTTCTGCCCTAAAGTCTTGAGGATGTCCCTTTGGTACCTCGGCTGACTTTGGCAGTATTTCTCTTTTTAGCCGAGCATGTTAGGATCAGGTCCTGCATTCCTCCGTCCTTTTTTTTCCCGTTTCCCCCCTTCCTTAGCTGTTTGTGGGAACTTTTCTTCGAACCTTTCCTCTCGATAATCTTCCCTCAAAGAGAATCCCTGATTGGCTGTTGATCCCTCCCCTTTAAAATGATTTGTGATTTGAGAGTTTTTTTCCTCCCTCTCCTAACTTACCCTACGCCTTGGCCCTTTTCCTTCTGCCTCCATGTTGAATAATAGCGCGAGGGTCCTTTTCCCTGAAGGCTCCGCATGCATGGCCCACTTTTTCCGACATCTCTTACTTCCCACGAAGTCCTCAACTCGTCCTTTTCCGTTAGGTACATTCATTTTCTTGAGGCTTCTGCTCCCCTCTGTTTTTCTCCTTACCAGTTTTCCCAGCGCTCCCTCCTCTACCCGGGGGACCCTTCTTTCAACCCGTTATGTCCCTCTTCTTCTGGATTTTCGATCGGAGAGATTAGACACTTCTCGGCGATTCTTTACTTCAACTCTGAATTTTTTTTGACCCCAGCTGGTGCAACGACACCTTTGACCTCTTGTACCCCGTGTTCACTTACAACCACTGTTCTTTTTATGGGTATCTTTGCCTATCACGGGTCTTTCTGAGTGCCCCCCCGGCAGTCTGACGCTCGTGTCCCCGAACTTCCTTAAGGTACCGTTGGTTCCCTTTTTCACCCTTAGTAACTTCCTCCGATTCTCTCATGAACTGAACTTCTTCACTTCCACACTAGGTGAGGAGTCCCCCCCGGTGCGGCGGTTTGACCACCTGTGCCTGAAACCAACTGTCAGTGACGGAGGTGTCTCTCCCCTTGCCGTTACCGTCCCCGAACCTGGCTCTTCAACAGCTGCTCCTTTTTGCTTTTTATGCTCCCCTGGATCAGGATGTGGTAATCGTTGATTGGATCCAAAGTTTGTGTGTTAGCTAACCTCTTGCCCAATTTTGGAACCTGTTAGATCTAAGTTCCTTTTGTCTCGTCTTACTTGCTTCGTGGGGTCTCGTCGAGTCCCACCAGTTCGGGAGAGTTGAGAATCTAAGGGCGCTTCTTTCCTTGACGCTTTTCCTCCTGCCTCTCCCCGCCCCTCTGGGTCCGCCTTTGATGTGGTTTTTTCTTTTCCTCCCAGCGGCGCGGCAACGTCGCATTAACCACCGACTCACCTCCTTGTTTCCCTTCCACCATTGTCTGATTGTCCTTACTGGTTTTGTTGGTGTTTTTAGTGACCGGGATCTGTGACGGTGCTCTCCCTCGAAAGACTTTCCTAGTATCTCGAGCTTTCGTTTCATCTGGTTACATCCGTCTTTCTTCTCGAGAAGTTTCTTCCTTTCGAGGACCTGTAATTCCGGATCCCGGAGCCTTCTCCTTTCTGTGACCTCTCCGCTTTTTCTCGGCGATGGCGTTTTTCCATCGGCTTCTTTGCCAGCCCCTTTCTCTCGAACGCGCTCTTACACTGTAGCCACTGTTATGCCTCATTCCGCTGTCCACCCTTCCTTTCTTTCTTTTTTTTTGCCCACTACAATCCTAAGGAGGTTCCCCAGAGCATTGAGTTCTAGGCGTCCTGACCAGGCGTGTGGTCCCAATGGCGCTCTCGGCCTACCTCCTCCTTAGCTCTTTTCTTTGAAAGCTAGTTTAGGCTCGGGGAGACTTTCGCTCTCCGATCTCGTTTTTACGATAATTTTTACGAGGCTCCTACAGTATTTTGCAAAGTACTCCTCTCTTCATCGGCAAAGTATCGGCTGTGAGTGACGGCTTTTGTACCCCTACCCCCTTTCCCCCCCCCCTTCCTCTCTGCTTTTTTGAAAACGTCTGTCCATTTCGTGGTATCTATTTTTTACATTAATAGGTCGCTTGTTTTCTATAGAGGATCCCAGACATGATTGCAACGACACTGGCAGCTTCCGCATTCTACTCCTTTTCTTTGACTATAGGGAACGCCGTGCAGTCCCGAGTCTTGACTCTTAGACTCCGGCGGGGAGAACTTTTTTGCTCCACCCTGTAGAACTTATTTCGACACCGCATATGCCATATTAGCAGACCCCCCCCGCTTTCTGCCTCTCACCTTTCTCCAAAAGTTCGACGACGATGTTTCATGCTGATACTCCTAGTATCGGCAAAGTTTCCTCATATGGAGACCTGGCAAACAGTACGGGATTCCCCACTCGCCTATAACAAACTCCACTTTTCTCCCTAGGTTGCCCCCTCGTAGAGTTGCAGTCCCCCTTTCGCTGTTTGAGAGTCCATGAGAGACGCCTTTGCCCACATTCACTCGACTTATGCCAGGCCTGGCCGTCAAACTACATCTTTCCCTGCCGCCCTCTTACCTCGGGATGACGCCACACAGGTCGAAGGTCCCCTGGGGTGGGAGCACGGGTTCGCTGGGCTCCGACTACAGACTTCCCCCCAATGCACTTTCAACGACTTCGATACTATCCCTTCGACCCCTTCTTGCGCGGAACCATATTCTTTTTGATCCAGGCTCGAGGAGCCCTTCTCCTCCTGCTGAAGAGAAACTTATCTTATTCCCGGTCCTACGACCGTTAAGTTCACTTCCTTTGTCCAAGGAACAAAGGTAGCGCTTTTTCTTGGGATTCCCCAACCAAGGCATCTTCGCAACACGGGCGCCCCCCCCGCTAACATCGAGCTGGAGCTTCCCCAGATGTGCTTGATCCTGGGAGACTCGTCCAGGAACGGGTGGCCTTCTTCGTCCTGTCCTTTTCCCTAATCTTTCCAGGCGTTTTTTTTTTAACGAATTCGACGAGTACACCTTCATTCAGGCCTAAAATCGGACAGATTGGTCACGCTTCCTTCCCTTTTTAGGTCTCTCCCGAGTACCCCGCCCTGTTGACCGTGTGCCGTCATAATGGCCACATTCCCTCCCCTCGGGCAGGTTGACGCTTCCCAGTTCCCTCCGTCCTATCCAATTAACGTGGATGACCCTCCGCCCAGTTTTTTTGAATTTCCACGTTAACACATTTCCGAACCTGATACATCATGGTTTCCGGGCCTCATGGTCCTTTCAAGGGGCAGGACTGGCGACACCTGCTCCCATCCGTTACCTTTACCCTTTATTTTCACAGTTCCGTCCACACTATTGAGAACCCATAGAAGTTTTGATACCGCGACACTCCAGCGTTTCCGCGCCAGCTTAGTCCCTCCCCCACCACTTTTTTGTCGGAAGCATCATCGTCAACCCACTCCGGCCACCCCTCTGGTCGTTCCCCCTCTTTCAAACAGTCCTGACTTTTATTCATGACCCCCTCTCCGAGATCTTTCTAGCTATCCGATTCCCCTTCATATAGAGCGCCCGGCAATCATGGTTTTTCTGACTCGTCCTTTTTTTCCTACGGATTCTTCTACAGCCCTGGTTTACGTTGCCCTTTTTTGTCCCCTTACGAAGCCCCCTCAGACAGCCCTCCTCGTCCCCTTACTCGTCCGGTTTTTCACCTCGTGAGAAGTAGTCTAGAGATTCTTTTGATAACTTTCCATGGCATTAGTTTCGCGTCTTTTTTCCTTTTCAAACCTCTCCTCTCCCTTCGATCGGCGGTTACGAGGATTCAGATGTCATCGTCAGTCAAAGGAACCCTCCTTCTCTCGTAAGGGAGTCTTTTAGAGGGATTCCCCCCTCAGCTTCCCTCTTATTGATGCACTAGGGGTTCTCGTGATTTTTTAAACCGCGCCCCTTTATCTCTTTCTTTTCCTTCATTTCTCGTGCGCCCGAGGGCCTTAGAAATCACGCCTCCTACCTTTTCCACAACTTCCCTCAAAGCGATGACGTCCTTCATGATCCTCACCTTCTTCGGGATAGTCTCCCTTTTTCTGCCCCCCTCCGTCAGACTATTTTCACCGTTGAGCCCTCTCCCTTTCTCTCCCTCTCTGTCTCAATGAGGCTAAAAGGGAGTCACGCTCCTTTTTCCCCCCCGGTTCTTGCTCCAGCGGCTGGCCTACCCTCTCGTCTGTACCTATACAGCAAAGTTATTCTTTCCGGTCTTTCATGACGAGCCCAGGTTACGCATGGCCCGTCACTTTCCCTCTGTCATGCCCGGAATAGCAGTCCTGGGCTCTTCCCGGGGAGTTGGCCTTCCCCGCTTTTAGACACCCACTGGGCGCCGACTGCGCTTCGTCTGTTTCTATCCGCCTCAATTTGGTAGGGTCCTCGACCCCCGTCGTCCCTCAACGTTCTTAGATCCGGTCATTTTTTTAGTCATGTCAGGTCGCGCCTCTTCCTTTCCGCTTCTGATGACATGCTGGCTTAAGCTCAAAAGCGGCGGCACCCCGGAAGTACATTCTTTCCGATCGTCAACCCTCCCATCCCTCGGCCCCCGACCTAATCTGCACTTCTCTCTTTCTCTTCCTTCCGTGTTTTTGTTTAGATCTGCTTCTCATTCCCGAGTCCGATGCTGTTCTGACTTCTAGTTGACAGGGTCGTACTTGTGCCAGGAGGCCTGTCAGCTTCTTTTCCACGAGCGGCGCTTTGGCCTTGGCCCCGTTCACATAAGCCTAAGGGTCGAGTGCGAAATCCTTCCATTTCCCTTCGAATCCACACATTCCCGTCTTCGGACGGTGTTGATACGCGCCTGACGGGACTATACTCCCAGACGGTGCCCCCAGATTTTTTTTTTTGCCCTGCCCCCAGCCTTACCCCCTGAGGCAGCAATGAGTCAGTTATACTTCATGAAAGTTCCCGTCGCAAACTTCTTTCGAGATGTTCCCCCCGTTTTAGCAACTCGCTTTGCAGCATCCGATTCTAGTTATCTCCCCCCCCCCCCTCGCCTTTTTTTATCCCTACTCTCAGCCACTACGATCCCCTCCTTCAGGACTGTAGTTCGGAAGTTCCCTCCTTTTGATACGACTTACGGTCACCCAGTTCTATTCTCTCCTCACTTCCCCCTTGCCTCTCCGGGTTTACGGCGTTTTGCTTTTCTATTTTTCTCTCCGATCTTTCTCAACGACTGTCTCATCTCTGTGTGTGAGCCTCCACCGTTCACCTTGCTGCGACTGCTTTTCTTTTTGAATGAACGTGACTCCCCCCTCCGGATGCAGGTTATTGTTCCTCTAACTTCCTCGCCTTCTTCGTATTTTGCCCCTCTTCTGTAAGAGTTCTCCCACTGCTTGCACGCATGTCATTTGCCCCTGCGTTGACAGATTCATCTTAGCACTGGTCCCAAGGGAAGATGCAACTCGCTCGTTGCCAGTCTCTCTTTACGGAACTTTTTTCTTGCGGCTGGCCCGCGGTGGACGGACTTTTCCCCCTCGCCTCTCCTATCCTTTCGGCAGCAGCTTGACGAGTGGCCAACCCCTTCTGATGTGGCCGAGTATTTTGACTCTATCTCGGAGAGCTACCTGTTTCTAATGCTCTGGCTAGGGGGGTACAGAACTCTGCATGTTTTCCATCTTTCTATCTCCGGGTGGCTGTAACCCCCAGATTTCCTTCCCCCCCCCCCCCCCCCCTTTTATGGGTTTCTATCTGGGAAGCGAACTGACCCTGTCTATGGTCTCGTTATCAACCTGGAAGTAGACTAGTTTTTCGAGCACCAATGCCCTTCATTTTCCAGTTCTGGTATGATGTAGAAGGTCATCTGCTCCATTCTCCAGTTGTCCCCCCCCGGCAACAAGTCCTGTAGTAGGTTCCGGTCTTTTTTACGTGCCGGCACTCAGTTTATTTGTTTCCCCCTTTCTTTCTCTAATCCACTCGACTTCGCCTTAACCTCTCCTCTTCTGTTTGCCTTTTCTCTACCCCTACTGGACCTTTCTGGTTCCCCGCTGAGTCTCTTTCTCCAGGAAAATGTGAGTCACTCTTTTTTTCCCCTGTTTTCCGCCTTTTAAAAACAAAAACTTCATTTCCTCTTCCTAAGGCCTCGTTCTGCCCCTTGTCCACAGTCGGTCATGTGCTGCATGACGAATGAAGCACATCTTTTCCTCTTTCCGCTTTCTTCCTTATCCGTTCCTCCCCATAGTTTGTTCGCCACCTCTTCTGTTCGGGTTCCGTGGGTTGGTCCTGAAGACAGCGCAAGGTCAGTTTCTTTATCCAAACAGATCACCGACGGAATTTCCACTCCTGTAGTTCTCGTGATTTGAATCCTTTTCTATTAAGACGTAGGCCCAGAGTCTTATCCGTCAGTGAAATGTTTTGCCATGTTCCTCATCTCCCTTTCTTATTTAATTTCTGTTTTTTCCCTAAGTAATCCCGGATCGGCGCCGCTTTGTCCTTTATTCGTACTGTAGCAGACAGCCTATTACGGATCACGCGAACATATCCTTCTGGTGAATCCCTTCCCGATTTTCCTGTGATTGAGTTTTTCTTTCTTTCTCATCGTTTTCTTCGTCACCGTCCTTTGAGATTAGACGGTGAATGTTTTCGAATTCTAGACCCTTTTTTCCTCTAAGTAAGGCACTCTACCAGATAACCTCGTCATTCTCAACTAGTTCTTCCTCTTCCTGTAAGTTTAATTTTCCTAGGCATCTCCGAAAAGGCCTTTGTTACCATGTAGAAATTTATTGGAGGATTTCCAGACGCCATCATTCCCTGGAAGTTCACTGAGAGTTGCTTGATTGATTAGAATCTTTTAGACGTCCCTGGATTAGCTTTTGTCGTCCTCCTTCTGACCTTGGAAAGAACTTCTGATTAGTGTTCCAGAGTCTCCCTTCTCATTTCTTCGGCCAGCTTGATTCCTGACTCGGTCTCAGTTAACCAGATAGTTCAGAAGACTTTCCTCCATGCGTAAGCTCCCTCTTGGCCTGTACCCCTTTCAGGGATCTATCTTCTCTTAGTTGTGTTTGTTGATAGTCAGACCCCGAAATGATCTTGCAAAAGACCTTCCCTTATTCCGCAGGCGTCGTCCGGTTCTCCAAGTTGTACGCTCCACTATTCGTGAACTTCTAAGTACGTCCGACGGCGTTCCGAGCTTCTTCCCGAGAGTTGTAGCCTTTTTTTTCTTGAAATACCAGGCGGTGCCCGCAGCCCCCGGATTTCTGAACACGCTCCGTGACTTTCTCCCTTCATAGCTTTCCTCTCATTACGAGGGTGGTATTCCCCTAGTCAGAGCCAAAAGGCGCATATGTCGTCCCTTGTACACCGGCGGGTTCTGTGAAAGCCTCGTCCCTCCCTGTTAGGAGCTCGCGATTTCGAGTCTCATATGCACGCTCTCCACAGTCAGTTTTGATTTTCTCTCCTTCCCCTTTAGTTCGCGCGTTTTTTCCGAGCCCATCACCTCTTCACTGTGTTTCGTCCGGAACTTCTACTGCAGCTGTACATCTACTGTATTCTTACGGACGAATGTCTTTTCTTCTCACTTCGGAGATCCCCAAACGGATAGAAGGGTTCTTATCGTCCCCCCGCCCTCGACAATGCCCTTAACGACTTAGCCGCTTCCTTAACCTACGGCCGGCTGACCTTTCCTGAAGCAGGAAGCTCTATAGCCTATCATCGTCTTCATATACACCATTAGAAGCCCCGTTTCTCACCACCCCGACCCGAAGCTGAACAGATCTGGTCATTTGAATTCCCCCAGTATTTTTATCTGGTTGTCCGCTCTTCCACTCAAACCGGATTTTCATTTCCTCCATTAAATGGTTAGAACACTGCCTACGTTTTTTTCGATGATCCATTATTTCTCTCTCTGCCCTGGGTTATTTCACAGCGGTCAAGGACCCTGACTGACCCTCTTTTTTGAAGGCTATCCAGCCCTGGTAAAGCGTGGTTACCCATGAGGACGCTCCTCCTCGTAAGACTGGTCCCCTAGGATCTCACCAGCTTCTGGTCCCTTTTCCCATGGGTCAAGGCACTTCCCCCCCGGTCGCTCTCCCTATAACAAGAGTTACCCACAGCAGGATCAAGGTCCCGCCTGTTCAGTCATGACCCGGCACCTCCTGATCTCGATGAACTCCATCAAAATTCTTGTAGGTAGTCCCTTTCCTCCCGCCCCGAGGGTGCTACCCTCCGCCTCGGGTGTGGCCCGGCCGAAGGGTTTTCAACAACATCGCCCCTCCCATATTTTCATGGGAGCCGTCGTCCTGGTTCAAGTGTTCCCTGTGAGACATCCATGAACCAAGCAAGCGGAACCTGAAGGGCTCCGTTCTCCCGCACGTCTTTAGATCCTCTGAGTTTCTTCTATCCACTGACCGGAATATCTGTCTCGCCTATCTCCTTCCCCACCCATGTCCTTTCGGCAGAGATTTGTTGGACCTACCGTATCAACGGTCGATCAAGCTTCCCCCCGCCCACACAGGAGTCTGAACACCTCCCCCTCCTCCCTAGAATTAGTCCTAATCTCACGACCTCGTCTATCCTACTTCTGCCCTGCAATTTTTTTTCGCACTTTATATGCGGGTGGATCGGGCGAGCCTCTGGGTCCCTTCCGTCGCAACAGTGATGACCCTTTAAGAATAAGCCATTCCTGTACTAATATTGATGTGCGAATTGACTCCCCTACGCCTTCCCTCTTGAGCCGTAGTGTATGATCGGTGTTGACAACTCTTCTTCTCCGTCGTTCTCCCTTCAAAAACCCTTCTCCGACCAGCGGACGTCCCCAGTGGCCCTTCCCTCCCCGCTTTCTCATCTCTTTAAAGAAAATTTGTACCCCTTTCCCCCCAAAGACTCCATTTTATCCCAGGGAGTCTTGCTTGCTTCTCAAACCCTCAGAGCATAAAATTTCGCCTGAGGGTCGGTGGCTTTCTGAATCATCTCAACCTAAGCACGAATTCTTTACTTATTTGCACTGAAGCGCAGAAAAACCTTGTCCCCGTCCTCCGCTAAGTTTCTCTCACCCTCCAAGCTTATGCGAAGCCTGAAATGATCCTACTTCTCGGGGCGAGCCCTAATCCTTTTTAATGCCAGAGTTTTTTTCCAAGCTTTCCTATCCTCCGACCATTCTGCGCGTAGGTGTTTTCTTCATCTTATACCCCTCAATCGAGGTGATTCATCATATTTGAATACCCCCCCCGAGGGGTTTACCCCTATTTCCATTACTACCCCGTTCTTGACGGGACTCTGACTCTCCAAGGACGCATTTTTCTTGACCTTTTTCATGTCTTGGACGTCATCGCTCTGGGCTCTCCGGCGAGTGGTTGGCTCCTAATATCTCTACACACCCTCCTCAGTCCTCCTCCTCTTTTGTGATCGCCCTCGCGTCTCCCTTTTTTTGAATAGACAAGTCTCCGAAACCTTTCTTCTCCTTCTGACTTTCAAATCACCCTATTAGAGCGCGCTGACCTTCACCTCCCAGATTCCATGTGATAGTACTTTAACACCCCCTTCACTTCACCTTCTCTTCTTTCTATCTTCCCCAGT
>Ga0179593_1422489_pt1 | contig 11051 bp, 10 predicted proteins | sample CZODoug2_1_08_16_FD_185931 | JGI IMG/M metagenome (GOLD analysis project Ga0179593, IMG submission 185931) | Vadose zone soil fungal communities from Angelo Coast Range Reserve, California, USA - CZODoug2_1_08_16fungal (PacBio error correction) | ecosystem: Environmental > Terrestrial > Soil >... | reverse complement strand
GTGTCCCGCTTTCCTGACCTTCTGCTTTCTTGCGTGTCCAGCAGCCTTACCCGCCAGTGTATTTTTCAAACAGGCGCAATGATTCCGGCCTCGCATCATCTCTCTCCTTGGCTTCAACCCATGGATTGATTCTGGGGTGCCCGCTTTTTCGTATGCCATGTTTTTGCTGGGATTTTTCAAACCCCTTCCCTGCGCTAACAAGAATGGCGTACTTTCTTCGCTGTCGTGAAGGGGTTTGGAGACAAAAGCAGGATTTACTGCGCAGAGGAGGTGAGTTCCTGCTGTCTTAGTAGCTTAACTGACCGTCCTTTTCCATCTGCCCGCCTTACGTCGTTCGCGCTTTCTCTTTTACGGTTTCCCCCTAATAGGTCTTTTTTTTGCTAGTCCTAATTCTGCAGATCGGAATCTTGGCGTTCGGTTACCTTCTTTTCCCCCTTCTGTATTTCTTTTTGCGGCCCTGAATCATGCTGGTGCTGCTATCGCAAAACGCAACGTTTTTTTGTGTGATGGTTCCCTTCATTCTTTTTTATCTTGGTCTGGTGGTCGAGTCCTTACCTCTCCGCCGGCCGCGCTTCATCTCTTAATTTTTTCTGGGTTCAGAGGACACCTCCCACTGCTAAGGACAAATTGGACGCACCTGAACCTCTTCCCTTTCCCCCACATTGAAATCTCTGTTGATGTGTTTTTTGCAATCCACCACCCTTTTCTCTGTTGATAGCGGAAGCCCCAGAAGCGGGCGAAACCCCCTCTTCACCTCCCCTTTGGCCCTGGTACCCCCTTGAACTTCGATGGGCTGGGTTCGGTCATCGGTGCGGGCATATTGTGTTTTTGTCCGGGTGCGCACTCTGTGTGAGTTTCTTTACTAGTTCGTGCTTCGACTTCCTGTCGCTTTGCTGCGTTTTTTCTATCTTACTTGCAGCCTTCCGCTGGAAGGCCAGCGCGTACCTACTCCTCCTCTCCTTTGTGTAACATGGATAATCGTGTGGGTTTGCCGCTGGTCAGAATTTCCTCAGCCCGGTCTCCGGGATTGTTCCACCCCTTCCCATTGACTTTCTGTATACCTTACGGTCCTTGTGGCTGGACGGACAAATGTGGACCTTGCTTTGGTCCCCCGCTTCTCCTCCTTTGCGCTTCATCTTTTAAGGGACATTTCTAGTGATGTCGGTACTCTTCCCTTTCCCCTCTGACAGGTGCTCCCCCCTCGTCAAGCGCCTTCCTCTCATGACTCTAGACCCTAGCCTTTTTAGTTTTAGCGGGATTGGACGTTTACGAATTTGGGACAGCGAATCCTTTTTCACCGATTTTCCTTTTTTCCGAGAAGCGCCCTTGCAGATTTTGTCTGCTGCCTAGAAGCGAGGTTTCCCTCTTTACACTCTCTTCTAGAAAGGTTTCCCTCTTTTTTCTTTCCTCCTTCATTTGATTTTTACACGGCACAAAGAGCCCTCCTCCTTACTTACCTTATTCTTCTTGTAGTCTTCTGATATTTTCCCAAGAAGTGCTGTTAGATATTGCGATGCAAAACGCCTTGCTCATTGTTCTCCCCCCTCATTTTTATCCCCCAACTACCTTTCCTCCCCGGAGAAACATCCATTCCCTATGAGTTTTTGCGCTGATTTATGTTCTCTCCCCCTTTGCCATCCCTTTCCTGCCGGTTGCTTGCTCAGTTTTTTTCCCCTTAAACCCAGGATTTAGCAACCTTTGTTTAGAATAGTAGACCTTCCAGCGGCTCCCACACTTCCTCCTTCCCCCGACTCTTGAAGCATTTTGCCGTTCGTTTCCAAGCGATATCTTTTACGGCACCTGGTTTTCATTCCGACAGGAGTCCTTCTTCGTCTCTCCTGCAGGAGTTGTTTCTTTTCTTTGCATCTGAGCCGAACGTTCCTTAGCGCTTCGCTTTCCCTCTGGCCTACCCATCCTCAGACCATTCGGAGCTTTTTTCTTCTCTCGACCCCAAGTCTTACCCTGCCCTTCAGTCGCCAGAATTATTCGCTTCTGGTTTTCTTACTTTGCACTGACGATTGCCTTTTGATTCTGGGTTCTATGTAAATCTCTCTATCCCTTGGTATTTCTCTTCGGAGTTTTATCCCGTTTTCTCGCGTAGTCCCTCCACCTCTATCCGGTCCGTTGCGTCGCGAAGTTGACTCCACAGTTTACGACGACCCTGTAATGCCCCATCCTTTCCGATCAGTTTTTCTCCCTCTTGTTATGCCGTCCTGAAGGGATTTTTCCGTGTTCGTCCTTCTTTTAAAAGGGGATCTAGTTTTTTGCCCCCCCTTTTTCCGACGGCGTTACGGGCCGCACGCCATGAGATTTCTTCCCCCCCTTCTTTGTGACTTTTTTTTATGCCTTCGTCCGACAATCCAAAAACCCCACTTCGGGATCGTAGGACCCTTGGGTGAAATTGCACTCTTTACGAAGGCTTTCGATGCGTTTGCGTTCCCGTTCCTCCTTTGCCTGTTGACGGTGACTCCCAATCTTCTTTTGACCTTACCGGATGTCCCTTCTGTACATCCCCGCGCGATGTTCTTTTTTCTGATCACGCCTCTGTCCCTGTCTCTATCCGGTGCCCCTTTCGTCCTCTTGCATGTCTTTACCTCACTCTTCCTTTAACCTCTTTGGCCAATGCTTTCTATCCTTGTCCATTTTTTCCCTTCAACGTCCCTTTCCCGCACTTCGGTGAGATGTCTTTGTTTTGGTTCCTCTTCCGATTCTGAGGGAGACAAGACTGCGAGACCGCTTGCGCCTATTTTTATCTCTGCTGCAACGGCAGGTTTTTGGCGAAACAGGCCTTGTCCTGGAGTCTTTTCCTCTTTTCTCCCCCGTCATCCCTTGTTCCTCGAAGCCCACGGAGGATCCTAGCTGACTTTCCCTTTTCCCCTCTTCCCCCTCTACCGCTCCAAACTTCCTTACCCACTTTTTTTCCTCTCTTATACGGCCTCGAATTTCTCCCCTTTCCCTTACCCCGAGTAGCGTTCTGGATCTATGGGGTTGTCTGGTTCGGTTGCGGTTCCACAGGTTTTTTTAGTACCGGCTGTCGTTACCCCTTCTGCGCCCATAATTCTCTCTGAGGGTTAGGTAGAGCCACCCCCTCCACCATTTCAAGAAATTTTCTCGTCAGGTCCCAGTTGAAACTTTTCTCTAGACTTCCCCGCACTAGGATTCCTTTGCTTTCTGCAACGATTTCAATCGCCTCCTCGTTCTGCTCCATCCAGCCGTGGTCCGATAACTTCGTGAATTAGGCTCTTTTCCGAACGCTCACAGTTCGCTCTGCTGTTGACTTCTTAAAATTGTCCCCTCAAGCAAGGTCCTTTTCGGTTTTTTTCGCGCCCGCAAACCATCAGGTATAAATACCCGTCATTTAACCTTTTCCCTTCTTTGCATTTTGAGGACCGATGCGGCCGGGCTCCTTTTCGGCCGGTCTGCTTGCCTGTTACCATTGGCAAGCGAGAATGTAGGTCTAATTTTTTCTCTTGACGAAGAGTCAGTCGACTCCCCTCTTCGCTCTCAGACTAAACGCTAAGGAGTTCATGGAGTAATCGTTTTAGGGTCCTGAAATATTCCCTTATCCCCTCTTGGCCACTTGAAGAGAAGCCCCTCTCTCCTCTCTTTTCCCCCCATACGTTTTGTTTTTTTAGTTTTTGAGTCCTTCAGATTTCAGTCGTCTATTGAATATTCCTTCCTCCCTTTATCTTCTTTTTCTCTGATCCTTTCGTTTTTCGCGATGCTGCGTTGGTTTCCTCTGAACGATTTTTTCGAGCTCCCCCCTGCAAGCCTATCATCTCTCTGGCCCCCTTTACCACTGCCTGGACTGCTCCGTTTTTGCCTGGCCTTCCTCAGAAAGCCCTCCCCGCCCAGCTTTTAGACCTGGACGGTCTTCTTTTCTCACCCTCCCAAATTGGTGCTTGGGTTCAAACACCTCCGATACCGACCCATTTCTCTTCTGTTTCCATTTGAAAAGTCAACGCTTTTTACTTGTCTCCCTTCTTGACGTCGCCTCCGCAATTTTATCATTATCCGTCTTCCATTTTCAGCCTTATCTGTTCCCTGCAAAGAGTTGCATTGCTCTTTTCCCTCTTCCTAGTCTGTTATATCTCGTCAATCCTTTTAAAACTTGCCTGCGCGATCCAAAGTTAGGTAATTTTTTTTCCTGTTGTGTCCTCGACCTTCTAACACTCCTGCGCGCCTATTTCGTCCTGTACCTCGTCGAAACCCCCTTTTCCCCCGACCTGGCTTTCTTCCCGCGCCCTTCCCAACCCCACATCTATCCCGTCTCGCGATTCTTCTTCAGGCTCCATTTTCCGGCCGGATAAGCTCCCCGTTTTTTTTCCCCCAATGTGTAGGCTTGTTCGGGTTCTCGATCGATGTGGTACTGTTTTCCACCCTTTATCGGTAGGGAGGGCCTTCCTTTGGCGGTCGCTTTTACCGTTTTTCTGATGTCTTTTGGTTGTGACGTCCTCCCCCTCCCTTTCCAGCTTTTCGTTCGTCCTCTACTTCTTGCAGACATTTCCCCCTTGCGCCCACAATCGGGTCTCGAGTCTCTGTCTCCTCCTTCGAGACTCTTACTTTTAGAGTTTTTGCATTTAATTTCGCATTCTTGTAAGGGCATTTCTCGGGACAACCCGGTGCGAGTCTCGTACCGTATTGGCCGAATTGTTTCTCCTCCTCCTTCTCGTTTCCATCCATGGCAAGTAACGGCTGGCTGTGACCGGTTGATTCAATGTAGCATTTCCTGCGCAGTGATCAGCCCGACTCTCCCTTGGTGTGGCTACATTGAATATGGTTCCGGGGTCCAGATGGACAGATGTGGGCCGGGAGTGTCAACTTCAAAAATCCGACTTCGAACTCCCCTATCTCCCGGTTGGCAATATGAGAGCTGGCAATTTCACCACCCCCTTGCATCCCCATCTGTTTTATGGCTGTGCGGAAGACATCTTTCATGGTTTCAAACTTTGGTACGCCTCTTGGTCTTGGTCGGCTTAAATGACGGCCGCTCATTCCTGTTCACCCCTCTCTTTTTAAATGTTTCACTGCCCGGCATTTTAGTTTTTTTCGCAGTCCCTTTCCTTCCTGACCCAGCACTGGCTCTTGACGGTACCTGCTCGGAACTTTCTGGCAGTACCGCCCATTCCTGACTTTTTATTCCCATTCTCTCCCCTTCGCCTTCTATCGGGTTCTGACCACTCCCTCGATCTGCGATCTCCCGCCTTGAAGACCCATCAGATGATCATACTCCCTATCTTTCACATTCCCACCAAGACTTGCTTTGTAATGGCGTCGCCAACAGACTCTCCAACTTGCGGGCTCCCGTGTGAGGCAGTTTCAACTTTCGGTTCGGGTTTGCGCAGGTGATCGGCCGTTTCCTGCTTTATGGTTTATTTGATAGCTGGCAAGCGCCTAGCTCCCCCGATTCGTTCGGCTAGAAGGTTGGATTTAAACCAACTCCGGCAGGGATCGACCCTGCTTGCTCGGTCGTCCTGCCCCAGATGCCGTCCACCAACCCTTATGGTTCCTAAATCTCCCCCCCCCCACGCGTCCACCTTCTGAGCTTTGGCGTGCTTCACTGTTTTTGTTGCTCCCTGTGCATTATAGAAGATGGCGGCCCGCCAGTTTTCGTCATCCCTGTGTTGTGAACCTTTTTTTTCCCACCCGTCTTGCCAGCACCGTCGAGGCTTGAGGAACTTTTCTGATTCCTCCCCCTAAGAAGAGACTCCATCCCCCCCCCGTGTTCATTGGGGGGTTTTCCTTTCTTTTCGCGGGGCTTTTCCCTTGCTGCTCCACCGTGTTCTCGTCAGACCCCAAGCTCAGGCGTTGGCATTCCCGGAACTCTCTTCATGCCATTCCTCTTTCTTTCCTTCTGCTTTGAGCATCCGTAGTCCCCTCCGAAATTCTTCTTCCTGCGTCAGGATTCGTCTCTCCTTTTCGTGGCAATCCAGTTCCAACCGATTTAACTCTGCCGCTACTCGCTTTGGGAACCGCATTCTTAGTCCTCTCTCCTCCCCCCCAAACTTGATTTTCCTGCTATTCGTACGGCAGCCCCTGTAGGTTACGGTTCCGCCCCTTTCTTCACGACATCGATCCATGGTGCCACCCGTTTAGGGTTTTAGGCGCTTACTCAGCTCTTGTACGATGGATAGACCTTGCTGGCATGAATCTTCGGTCGCGTATCGATTCCTGTGCCCTCTGGACGCGCTCTCTGTAGCGGTTCCCCGCCTCGGTCGTTCGTCCAGCCACAATGGCATCTTGTCTGAACCTCTCTCCCTTCCTTACTGGTGGCCCCATGTTTTTCCTGTTCCCACCCCCTTTTGTACTTCCCCAGGTGAGGTCCAGCCTCTTGGATCAAAGCTAATCGTTCCCCCCCCTAGTCGAGTGTGTCCGGCGGCCTGCCAAGCGTTCATCATGCCCTTCCGTCCGTAGAAAGCGCCGCACCCTGTTTTTTTTGAGCCCCTAACGCAGCCCCTTGCACTGCCCGCTTATTTCACCCAGTCCCGAAAAAAAAAATATTGCTAACCGAATTGACCTCCCCCCTGCCCATCCTCGATTTTGACTTTCCGAGGTTTGTGGTTTTCGCTATTTTCTTTTTCCCCTCTGAGTTTTCCCATTGATTCATTTTTTTCTTTCAACCAAGTGGCTTCCATGTGCACATCCTAGGGTTTTTACCGTTTTTTCCCTCTTTCCAGGGTGCGTCCCATTTTCTTAAGCGTTGTCGGGCTTCCGTTGTTCCTCCTAAAATTAAGCCCCGAGGAGTCGGTCTCTCCACCATGGACCACAGGAGATCACCCCTTCCTCCCGATAAGTCACCCATCCTACCACCTCGTTTTTCTTTTTTGACTAATAGAAGCCCAGCCTTTTTCCCTTCTCCCCAATCATACAGTCCCTCCCGTTGTAACCTCCCCGCAGGATCTTCCGCTCGGCATTGCCGTTTTTTCCTCTGCAGCACCCCCCAATCCGATTACTTTACACCAGTAGAAGCGCCCTGCGGCGAAGGAAACGTTCCTCACTCTCCTTCTGCTGTCCACCCTTCCGTAGACTTAATCCTGTAAAGTCTTTTTGTCAGTTCTTCTGTATGTGATGCCAAACTGGAAACATCAGCCCCTCTGCCTGGCACTTCCCTTTTCAGCCGCTGCGGTGGATTGAATCAAAGCCCATTTTTCTCCCGAAAATATTAGTTGCATATCCTAAATTTTCCAATTGCTCTATGATTTCTCCTACATGCCATGGCGTCTGTGGGTCATCAAAATCTTGTTCTCCGAGATGCCCCAGCCGTTCATTTTTTCGGAAATCTGCCCCCATATAGATCTTTTCCTCCCCTCCGTTTTTTTTTAGGCTTTTCAGACATCCCTTCCTGATGATTCGTTTTGTTTCTTAAATAATTTCTCCCACCTTCCCCCATGCCCTGTCAGTCGCCATACTCTTCTTACCTTGGCTTAACCCTGGATTTTCTGTCCCGGCGAGGTTTCCCTGTATGAAATTGGAAAGTGATGGGCTTTCTCCCCTCCCCCCTTTTGAGAATGGCGTAAACAGCTGCGTGATGGTTTCACTCCTGTATGCGCCCTTGGTCCAGTGGAGTGCCGATTTCTAGTAGCTACTGCACTTACAGTCCCTATGGCGATTCCTAGTCTTCGCCGTTGTCTTCTCCTTTTCAACCAGGGATTTTTTGTGTATCCAACAGGGAATTCCTGGCGGTCGGCGTCCTTTAAAGTCGCTCTTTTATGTACTGAGGTTCGGCCGCCACATCATGTTGTGTTTTGTATATACAAAACGCATACTGGGCGCTGGGTTCGTGTCTGTGCGGTTATCTTGTTCATGTTTGTTCGGATTCCTTCCCCCCTGCCTGCAAGCGCTTAATGCTTCATTTTTATGGCTTTTGCCCCTATCTCCAATTCTTTTCTTCCCCCCCCCAATTTTACCTCCACCTGGTAATAGAGGGACCCCCTTTCAACCAACTACTTAGTTTAAGTCAAGCCCTTGTTTGCCCAAGAAAACGATGAGCCTGTTGCTCGCTTAATCCCATTTTCTTTGGGGACCCCTTGCAACGCTTTCCCGGTTCACTTGACCGTCTTTTCGTTTTTCCCTTTTTCCCACCATTCAAATTGTGAATTTTTTTGTTCGTGACGGGGTGCGCACATTCCGGGCTTGCCTGATGGCTCGTTGTTTATCTCCTATTGGCTGTAGAGTTTTTTTTTTTTCTAAGCGGACCTTTTTTGACGTCCATCTCTGCTTTCGGCCCGCTCTTATTACCCCTATCCTTACGCTACCCATTTGGTGATATTCTCTTGGATCACGGCTTTTCTCCTCTGGCATCATTTTTTTGCACTTTCTAATTGGCTGGTCCCCCACCCTTCATTGATGATGACTTATTTTCCAGATCCAGTTTGTTGCTTGGCCTAGCCATTGGACAGGGTCTTGCACGCTACTCGATTCTTTCTCTTAAGATTGGGGCTTTCTTCTGCTCCTTTTTGCTGCACGCAGACTTATCACAGGTCGCACTCGTAGTTTCACGCGCCTGACCTCTCCAAGAGCCCTGGTTCACCCCGGGCGTCTTTGGACCGGTTACTAATTTGAATATAAAAGATTTTTGTCCTTTCTGTTCTTGAGCCTCACAAGCCTGATTTGTCCCCCCTGCAGCTAGCTAGCGCGGGTACATCCTTTAGAAAGAGTTCGTTGGATGTTCACTGGATGCCTCTGCAAAGCGAATCACCCTGACGCTCTTTTCGCGTGTCGCTGCTCGCTTATTGGTTCAGTTTTGGCCTTGCTCAGTATCGATCAACGCTTGCATTTCTTTCCCACGTGGAGTATTCCATTCCCCCCCCCTCCCCCCCCCCCCCCCCCCCCCCCCCCCCCCCCCCCCCCCCCCCCCCCCCCCCCCCCCCCCCCCCCTCCCCCCCCCCCCCCCCCCCCCCCCCCCCCCCCCCCCCCCCCCCCCCCACCCCCCCCCCCCCCCTTTAAAGCCGAAGATTCCACAAAGTTAAAATGTGCCGTTCGGTTCTGCGAGGTATGATTTGTTTCTGTTTTCATAAATTGCCCTTCTTCCCGTTGCGGCTGCCTACGCGGTGGTCCCGCCATTTCACAAATGGACTGACCCCTGTATTTATGCCTTCGTCGACCGCCACTCTCCCAACCTCGTGAGCCCGAAAAATTCCATGTTTGACCTCCATTTGGTAGCCCATTTCAGTGTTCCCCCCCCTGACCAAGAAAGATTTTTTCACGGAACGGGTAGGAAGACCGGAGTCCCGTCCCTGAGTTCTATATGTCATGAGTTGGTTAGCATCCGTTGCTATAGAAGATACTATACTTGTGGCTATTGCGGACCCCCCCCCCCCCCCACCCACCCCCCCCCCCCCCCCCCCCCCCCCCCCCCCCCCCCCCACCCTGCCGCTCTCATTACCCCTCCTCTAATGATCCCCTGCGCGAGCGCTGAGTTCCGTTGAAAACGCATTGATACTGAAGCCCGTTCCCGCATATGCGCTTGTTTTGTTGGCGACCGCCATGCCTCCCTCCCACTTCCTTTGTTTTTCCTTCCGCCTCTTCGTTCCAATTTTGTCTGCTTTAACGGCGTCTTCTGATCCCCTCTGATATCGCAGTTGGTTTCCCCAACCATCCACCGATTACCCTTGCTTGCGCTGCAGATTCATCAACCGGGTCCTTCCTGGTCGGCTGGCAAACCTTACGATCAGTGTACCCTCCCCTTGTGTTCAGTTGAAGTGGACTGCCTCCCCGCTGGCGGCTCCGTCCGGCAGTGAAGCATTGCTGAAGGGTCTGCCCGTCTTTGAGCTCGTGTTATTTTATTGACCCCAGCCCACTCTTTCGTACCAACAGCTGTTCCACCCAGACGATTTGACTGCCTCAGCCCTCAACCCCAAACTTTGACGGTCCCCTTGTTGTTCCTTTCTATCTTCTTCCGAAGTGCCGCTTCGATCTTCTTTGCGTCGTAATCTAGGCACTTCCGTTGATCCCACCCAATCTCGAAATATGGGCCCCCGTACTTTTTCGTCGGCCCCAGCTTCCTCGTTGTTTCTTTAACGTTCTGCCCATTGATACTCGCCCTGTCACCCGTCTCCTGCCGCGTGGCAATTCTGACAACCGATCGCTCCTTCCCGATTCGTCCCCTTGCCGTCTCACTCCTTCGCACTTTTTCCCCTCTCCCTTCAAAGGTTATGCCGACCAATTTTGTTCTCTTGCTTGTCATCTGCAGGATTCGCGGACTTCTTTAGACAAGCATCGTATTCCTTTTGCCTCCTTCTTTTTAAGATATGCGTCCTCCTTATTTTTCCGGATCAGGTGTATTTTTTTTTTGCTCTCCCCTTATTCCCCTTTCTCATAGCCAGCCTTCTGATGTCTCCCTAGCTTTCAGTTCACACTGTCCCCCCCCCAATCTATCGCGACCACCTCCCCCCGCCCACTTTTTTCCTAGATTTTAGTGCCCGGCGTCATCCCTGCCGAATATCTAGACCGTATTGTCTCTATGTTTTTTTCCTGTCGTTGGATCCGTGGATTTTCCTTTTGTCCCCCCGACTTTGCTTTCGTTACCGTCGCGAAACTAAGGCCTTCAGGTTGTAGTTGAGGCAAAACGCCAAAACTTCCCCGACATTTTTTCGCCCCGCCCTTGCAGTTCCACTTGCTTCCGCGCAGTTCACAGATAAGTCCTGGGGACCCCACGAGTCATTTTCTTCAACCGATTCCCCCTCTTTAGATTATGTCCACATCTGATCTGCTCACCTTGTCTTGAATTAGTTCGACGTCCGAACTGTCCCACAGCGTCGGCGCTGCGGTTGAATTTCCCTCCCCTCCCGGTATAGGTTTTTGCGCATAACCGCAACCCCATTTTTTCGTTCCTACCTCCCATAACCGGCTAACCGCTGGGTCTTTCTTTTGATCCCCGCTGTGGGCGAAGTTCAGGTCCGGTGCGGGCGTTTTTACGGTCCAGCTCTCCTTCCTTGCGTGTTGCGCTAGAACGACAGCGTCAATCCTCCCCCTCCTCGAGCCCTTTCAGCCACTCTCTCTGCTGGACTTTCCCTTCTTTAAGTACTATAGCGTGGAAATCGCCTCGACCA
>Ga0179593_1351019_pt1 | contig 11051 bp, 11 predicted proteins | sample CZODoug2_1_08_16_FD_185931 | JGI IMG/M metagenome (GOLD analysis project Ga0179593, IMG submission 185931) | Vadose zone soil fungal communities from Angelo Coast Range Reserve, California, USA - CZODoug2_1_08_16fungal (PacBio error correction) | ecosystem: Environmental > Terrestrial > Soil >... | reverse complement strand
TTGTTCCCGACCCTCCAAGGTGATGTCTTCCCCCTTGGTTTCCTACGCTCTCCGCTGCTCTTTCGAGGGCACGCCCTGCTTCCACACGTGCCCTTTCTTGAGGTGGAAAGGAGAATGCTTTCTTTTCTACGTACATTGCCAATTCCTCCGAGGCCCGTTTTAGATACGACGATTTTTGCCCGCCGCAGCCGTCCCTGAGATATGTCCTCCTTGTTTTCTTATTATCGAACGGGTCTTGACCCCCCAGTTTCCGATGATTTATACTTGCTGCTGATCTTCCCAGACTGCACATCGCAAATCCCGTAGCCTATGCAGATGCCTCCTCCAAAAGTAAGGGTCTACCTTTAGAGCTGTCGGCGGTCACTCCGGCCCCCACCATTCTCTTTCCCTGCCTAAAGTGGGCCCTAGATCCGTTATGACTGCTTAGGTGGCACTTTTCCTACGCTCACTCTATTCATCCCTCCACCTACTGTACAGAAATACACAATTCTTGATGACAAGCCTTAGTCTTCGTGCAGGCAATTGTCCTGGCCCCACGCGTTTAGTCATGACCCAGCGGCTACCTTTGTGGTTTGGCCACTTGAGCGAAATGTCATCCCCTTTATTCGATCCCCGTAGTTCACTGACCCTGGCCTCCCGCTCGCCCCCTTTTGACCTAATCTGATCTTCTGACCCACTGAAAGTCTAATTCCCACGACACCGGCTGAGTTCTAGCCGATACCTGCAGAAGTCTAGCGGCCCTCTCTAATGGCCTAGATCCCCTAAAAGAAATTTATCCGTATTTCCTCAAGGTTGGGCCCACGTACCACCCCGAAGCGACCCCCCCCATACCCTCCCGCAGCTTATGGCCGCCCCCCTACCTGTCCCTACGATTTGTCAGGCGTTTCGCCCCATCAGGACTCGACTATTCTTTTCTACGTTGGTCTTTTGAGATGGTTTTTTTGTCCAGACCGCAAAAAAAATTTTTTTTTTTTGGTGGAATTTTGATGTTCTCGATTGCCTTTCCGTATATAGTTGCCTTGTGCCTGCCTTTTCCAGTGGACTCTGACATCCACCTTAAAGTTTGAGAACTTCCACGACGCGATGTCCACTAAAGTGATTCGCCCTCCTGATTAAGATGATGGTACCAGTGTAGTCCTCTCAGATGATTTTTTTCAGCCTCTGGGAGCCCAATGTTCTCAGTGGTCTGCGCACTGACTTGCGGGTCGACCTTCTTCTCTCTCCACTACTTTGCAGCGCCATTGCATCCCCCTCCGACTTCAACTCCGGGGCAGGGAAACCTGAAGTTGATTCGAAGGTTGAAGGACTGATGGTCAAAATGGCACCCTTGACCGTGTTATCCTTTTTTTTACGGCGAGGATTTGAATTCCAATCGGGTTCGGTCCCCCACAGGGAGACATCCTGGTTGGAGAATCCACGTTTTTTCGGACCTCTCTCTTTTGGAGCCGCCCCTTTTTTTTGCCTGACTTGGACCTCAATCTAATTTTTCCGAGGTTTCACGGACGGTGGGTGCCCCACTTGGTACAGTTTTTTCCAGAGGTTTCTTTTACTCCTTTAAGGTTTCGATTGCCGTTTTGTTCTCCCCCGGACTCTCCGTTCCTGCGTATTTAATGTATTTACGCGGGAAAGATCCCTTATTACCCAAATGTACTTTGGCCCCTTTCTCCAAGGCTTCTCTTCCCTCCCCCCTTGACCTGAGAAAATAAGGGAGATCGGCCTTTTCTTCCCCTTCCGGCACAGTTAGCAGGTCTTCTTCACTTAGCAGGAGAGCGCCATCCCTTCTTGTTTTGATGCCGCCCCTGGGAAATCTTCCCACTTCCAAGGCCACTCCACTTCCCATATAGGTGCTACTTTTCGTCTTTGCCCCTGGAAGGCGTCCTTACCTCCCATCGGTCCTCCCTCCGATTGAGCTTGTTCGATAAGTGCAGTTCTATCCTTAGCTTTCCTGCCATGCCACCAGCGACTTGCATCCTTAATCTCTTACCTGGCCCCGGCCGGCAGCGGCGTTGTGCCCCCCCCTTCCGCTTTTCCCCCGGTATTACTCTCCGTAGGAGAGCGCTGCTGGGAAAGGGAATGACCTTTATTTTCCACTGCTTGTGCATGTTCGCCCCTTCTTTCAGTTAATACCCTGCCCCCCCGGGTTTGTTCCGGAACGTTCCTGCTTCGGTCACCTCCCCCTAGCTGTTTTGTGCCCTATCTGCTACCTGTCGTGAAAAGGCGCCGCCCCTTGCTTCACGGTCTGCTTTGAGGATTTTCTCCCCCCGCTTGAGGGATACAAGCCTCTGCAGTGTTCCATTTGAAGGAGCTCCTTCATTCTCATATTTTTTTCCCTTGGAGATTTGCTATCCCTTGTTACCCCCTATCACCTGCCCTTCCCCTCGTACTCCTCCCAAAGAATTTAAGACGGGCCCACCTGACTTTTCGGCATTCTATACCCTCACCTGGTCCGAAATCGGCGTTTTTTTTCATTTTTCAAAGTCTTTTTTCTGGTTGTTTCGGGTCCGTTTAGGTCCGCATCACCTTAACGACTCTGTAGAGTTGACATTTCTCTTTTCACTGATGGCCCCACCGCCTGGTTGCAGCTGTTCCTCTCTCTCCCCTCCCCCCTCTTTTGAGTTTGAGCGCAGCCCCACCTTCACGGTTGACCTCTGGATACGGACTCCTATTCTTCCTTTTAGCCTGGACCTTCCCTGTTTCCTCACCTTGGATCCCTTCCAGAAGATTCTGTCAACCAGTTTTTCCAGTTAGCGTAGATCGCTCGCCAAGGAGTGAATTCTTCCTAGTTCCCGTTTCGATTTCGGATTGGTAAAGGGTATCTCCCTTCTGTACCCCCCTTTTCTGTCGGTACCAGCCCTCCCCTGAATTTCTTTTTTGTGATTTTTTATCTCGTCCCTGAACAAGTTAGGGTACTCCATCAACAAGCGAAGCCATCTGACCTTCAGCCTGCGTGCTCAATTCGGAGTCCGTGCCGTCCTCCCCCCCTCTTGGATCTCTCCGAGCCCCGGCTCATCTTCTGTTTTCCATCCACTCTCCGCCGTCCCCACCTGGCTTAGGATTTCCATTGGTTCCTCATTCATTTCCCTTTGCTTTCACCGGTTGATTCCTTCAAGATTCCCCGTCTGATCTTCTGTGGTAAAAGGTGACCCTCTCTGTGAACAGCACGTCCCCTGGCTATCGAGGCCGATCCCTCATGTATTCCGAATGACCAAGCTCATTATCTCCGGCTCTTTTATTTCTTTTACCTCCCCCCTTTCGTTTTAACGCCCCGCTTAAGAGGACTCCACCGAAGGACTATCCACTTAATTCCAAAGTTACTCGATCGGCTTCGTTTGAGAGGGATGATCTACTTTAAAAGTGTCCCTGGCTAACAAACTCCCCCCATCGCTGGATGGACTTAAGCTCAGGGGAAAGACACGCCTGCTAACTGTTGCAGCCTGCACCCCTGATCATGTTTTGATTTCCTGCCCGGGCTTTGGCAGCAAACGCCCTCCTGTAGTTTCCCACAGATTCACTTTAATGTTTGCATTTGTCGCTTTTCCTCTTATCATAATCTTTTTCAGACGCCCTTTTTTCGCTTCGCATCGGCCCCCTCCCCCCCACAAAGTCCTTTCCTCTTATGACTAACCGAGCTAAGTTACCCCCCTCCACACTCCTTCCCCTGTTCCTCGATTCCTGAATGTTTCTTTTTACGTCTGACAAGGGTTCTTATACACTGATCCTATATTTCCTTCCAATATTTTCTCCCGGATTCTCCCTTTGTCCTCATAGATTGACACCTGGCATGATCCATGGATAACATCGTCCAGCGCTGGCGAGACATCAGTGACTGAATTGCCCCGTTTACTAGGGGCTTGATTTAAAGTAACAGGCTTATTTTTTACAGTCCGTCCTGCCCAATGACGATCTCCCCCGTTGACACCCCCCATACCGACGTTTTTAATACTACCCCGGTCCCGGTTCGTTTTTACGGCAAAGCAAAGTTTTCTACCCGCTTTTGCCCGATTGACGTAAAATGATTCCTTTTTTACAAGCCGCAGCTTTCGAGGGCAACCATTTTTTTGGACTCAGATGGGAGGTCTTCTCTTCTGGTCCCTTTTTGACTGGTTTTCGGCACCCCACGCCCTTTGCATCCACGGCAAAGCCCCTATTCCGTCCCCCCAGAACCGCGCAGCACTCATCCCCTTGCCCCCCAAACCGTTGCGGCGCCCCCCCGCCCCAGTCCGCCCGCCGTCTCGGGAGGTTCTGATTGGCTCACTTCTCAGCTGTAGCAAGGCGTCCCCTCCTTCGGCGGTCTTCCCGGCTTAGTTTGTCCGTCCATCGTTGTTAGTTCCGGTCGCCAGTAGCTTTTTCTGACAGCCTGATCGCTGGCTATGTAGCTTTATATTCTTTCTGCTCATGCCTTTCCATATTTCTCGGGCGTAGCAGTACGAAGAATTTCCCCTTTAAGAGACCTCCCTTTAGCTTTTTCCAGTAACCGAGACGTCGGGCACGGTTCGCAATCTGCAGCGTTTTTCTCCTGAAATGTTCGCGAACCGGTTTTTACCCCTTTTGATGGTGTTTCCTTAATACGGTATTTTCCTTCACCATCCCCCAAGTCCTCCAAGCTTTTACTTTTTTCCCCCTCCCCCAGCGGTTGGAGGGTCATTTTGCAGTAGGAGTTTGTATTCCTCTTTCTCTCCCTTCCCCTGGCATAGAAGCCTCCTCAATACTATTTTCACCCGCTTATGAAAGCTGACCTGGTGGTTCCCCCTGATGATCCCTCCGCTTTTTCCCTATGAAAAGGAAGTCAGTTGAGGATGTCTTGCTACCTTTGTAGCTGGTTTGGGCCTAGCATTCCTTCTTGTGTGGTTTTTGCTTGCACCTCCAGGACGGAGTCTGACAGTTTGCACCCCAACCATGGACACAATTTTTACCAGTTCCGTGTCCTGACTCCATTAAATCGCCGGAATTTGGCGTCTTTTTGCACCTCGCCCTTGAGAACCCTGTGTCGACTGGCCCTCGAAATTTCAGCGTAGTAACAGCTTCTTCCATGTCCCCCCCCACCTCGAAGACCGTAATGTTGTTGTGTCAGACTTTCCTCGAATCCGCCGCTTGGCCCATCTCCATCCCTTCACTTGGGCCCCCGCCGCGTGCTCCCGCACCTTGTGGGCCTCGCTTGTCTCCCTTTTCCTTTTTTTTGCTCGAGTATTCCGGCTTCTGGCCCCCTCAAGGTTCTGTAGTCCCTTGGAAGGACTCCGTGTCCTGTTATCTCTTCGGCGCTCGTCGCCGTTCTCCTCGTTCCCGTTCGCCACCCCCACCAATCTGCCGGCGGTGGTCCTTTTAGAGCGTATGTTAACGTTCCCTTTCCTTCATTCGCATTCGATCTCCGCGGTATACTGACTCCTTCCAACTTCAAATCAGTTTAGTCCCAATCCCGATTTTTCCGGAAGTTTTTTGAGACTTCCTACGGCATTCACAGGTGTCCCGTCCTTCTTATATCCCGTCATTTCTATCCCTTTTTCCCCCCCCCACCTACGTCCCAAGCCTGATTCAATACCAATCCGAGAAGGAAGTCAAGTTCCTCAGCTTCCCTTTTTCCCCGTACGGTTTTTTTGCCCCTGGGCAGATCGTAGTGTTCCGCCACGTCCACAAGTCTCATCTGCAACTTGGCCTTTATACTGGAGGCGGCGGCTTGGTCCCCCTTGAACGCTCCGCCCTCTTATAATCCACCGCTTTTCCTCCTCCCACCCTGTGTCTGTTCACTGCCGGTATTCTTTGGGTGTTCGTTCCCTCCCTGCCCCGTATGTTTTCCCGACCCCGGCCTGCCCTTGGGCACTTGCTCTTTCTTCCTTTTCGCTTCCGCGGTTTTGCGACGCCCGGGCCCCGCGTCTACTCCTGGTAATTTTCACCCCTATAAGATTTCTGACACTGAGTTTTCTTGACTCCCAGAGCGTTTTTTTTGAAGGGTATTTTAGATCGTTCATATGATACGCCTCCCCCGGCACCGCATTTCCTAGTCTACCTGACTTTCCCCCCCCATAATCTTCATCGACCTGGCCTGCCTTTGGCGTCTTCCCCAGGAGAGGCAACTTAAACCCCCTTTTCCAAGCGCCCGTCTTACCCCCTACCGGCCTCCAGGGATGGCGGACCGCACCCCCGAGCCCTCCCCCCCTGATGCTCCCCCGATGATTCCCCCTTCAAGGAGTCCCTAATGGGCGCGTGGGTCAGCGGCTGGGGAATGGTTTGCCCTCCAGTTTTCAACAAAATTTTGGGGCCGGGCTGGCGTGAGGCAGTTTTTCTTTTTCTCGTGGCATCTTCCCCTTTCTCTGTTTAGTCCCAGGGCAGGTGGTCCTAAGGCCCTGCGAACACTGGCCGTTGTGACGGTGGCGAATATTATGGTCCCCCTATGTCCCCACAAGACCCTCTTGCGGGTGACCCCGCGAGAATTTTTTTTCCCACTTGACGGTTCCGCTGAAGGACCAGACGTCTTTGAGTCCCCCCCAACCTCTTTTTCCTCACGTTGATGGAGTCTCACTGCCCTGGCAACAGTCCTGAGGGGCTTTTTTTTGAGGCCCGTTTCGCGTTCCTTCTTGGGTTTTTCCCTACTACTGTCTGCCTTATCCGTGACTTGTACACAACCAACTTTGTGAGCTTTTTCAGGGCAGCCACTAACAGGTCTTTTTCCGATATTTCCCCGGGCCTTTTATGGCCCAGCCCTCCCTGTTTAATGTATACCGGAGCCATCCCCAGGAGTATTGTCCAATCTTGGATCCGGCCCACAGTTTGAACCGGGATCAACTACTTTTCTTCCAATCTTATTCCGTTTATTTACACCCCTTTTTCGCATGGCCTTTGGACATTTCCCCTTTTCTCGGACGTTTCACAGGAAGGTCTCGGGCCTCTTCCACTGCCACTGGGTCGCATGTTTTCACTTATGCCTCCTATTTTTGTTGGATTCCCTTTTTTTTTTCAGCCTTTTTCCCCTTCCGCCCTCTTCTTCCCCTTCGTACCTTGAGTATCTAAGCGTACTCCCTGACTGGGGAACACACCTGTCATTCAGTTTGTGTTTCCCTTTTTGCCTCCAACTGCTTTTCCCCTTTTGGCTCCCGTCTTCTGCCCTGTTTGACACCTCCCGTGGCCCTCTTTCTTTGTTTTCCCGTAAGGCAAAAAATACATTTCCTTGGCTTGCCCTTGAGCCGTTTAGCGCCTTTTCCGCTTCTTTTAGGACTGTGTTTCTTCCCGCCCCGGTTGAGGTTCTCCCTTTTCCACGGAAAAGCCGCCCCAGGCCCCCGGGGCCTCAGTTCTGCTAGAATGCTTTTTACTTTGTAGTCCGTTTTTTCCCGTTCCCCGATTTTACTCTATGGAGTTTCGTAACCGGACTTTCGCTGCTATTTGCAGTCTTCCCTGCCCCCGCGAAAAACACTCGCACCCCTTTTTCAGTCTTTCAGCCAGGAATTCGGCCACTTTCCCCCAGTTCGGTTCCCAGTTTGTCGCGGTTCCCCGTTTTTTGCCCCGTCCCAACCTTCTCGATCTCTGCTGCTTGAAATGCGACTGACTGTGAAGAAGAATGGCTTTCGCCCGTCTGGTAACTTCATTACTTCCTGTCGGGTGGGGCCTTGAACGGCCCAGGCGTGGGCTTTCACCTCCCAACCAGATGAGAAATGTCATCGCTAACCGCTACCCTTGGCCCGTTAACGGCCCCGTCCTACCGACCAGTTCCGGATTTTTTCGTTCCGGTCCCCTGTAGGGAGTAAAGGGTTCGGATTCCCAAATGACGAACTGGTTAAGGTTGGTTCCTATCTTGTGTGTTTGTTTGTTTCCCTTCATAACTGTGGATTCCGATCCCTTTGATTCCCTGAACCATCGACATCCAACTTCGAAACCGACATTTTTTTTTCTTTTTCACAGCCTTTGGCTTCCCTAGCCCTTTTTCCTACTCCCGCCCCTGTCCATATGAGTATGATAAAAGTCTGGTATTCCTCCTGTCAAAGAAGGTCCCCCGTTCTGCATAAATTAAAAGCATCTAAGAGGTCTTGATATCGTTAGACCCCCTTCTGGAAAGCTCTGGCGCCTCGGTGATATCTCCTTTCATATAATTTTGTGTTGTCTTCTATTATCCTCACCGCTTTTTTTTGCTTTTCTTCCAGGTCGTCCCCAGTCCATCTCCCACTTGACCCTTATTTTTGAATGTTTTTGTGACCTGTTCCCTTTTTTCCCCTGTTTCACGTCCTCGCTTTGATCCCAGCGATTGATTGCCAGGTGTCTAGTCTTTTTTTAAAGTTTTCATCGGGATTACCTTTTCTTTTCCGAGTTAGTTGTTTTTGGTACAAGGACTAAATCAGGGGGACACATTCTTGCCGGAGGCAGATCCCAGACACGACTTTTGGTTTGGAAGTCTTTCCCTTACCCCCTTTGAACTTTGTCACTTTTGCCCCCTCTCCCCATGCGTTGGACCTACAAATATCACACTGACTGAAAGCATCAGAAGTGATCCAGGTCGTTGTGCCCCATTTTTGATTTTTCTCAAGTATAGTTTTTGAGATTCTTTCACTTTGATCACGTCTTCGGTCCCTCCCCCCCTCCTGACCCCTCCCCCCCGTCAGTGCGTAATTTTATTGCCCTCTGTTCATAAATGCTTTTGATGGCCCTTCAGCCCCCCCCCTTTACCGCCTACCCGTCGCCTTTCTTGTTTTTCACTCACATTCCCCAACCCGCGCTGGGACAATTCCTGCCAACCCCCGGTTTCAGGTTGATTGGTTGCCCTGTTTATTGCACTTCCCGATGGTGTGCAGGGGCCTTAACACCAGAGCCTTTTTTTTCCAACCCTGGCGGTTTTCTCGACTCCAGCTTTCCCTCCGATGTGAAATGATCCGACCGGAAGAAAGTCCCGCTCCGAACTTTCCATGCACATTTTTTTCTGGGCCTCTTTGGGAGTGCGTTTGCTGGGAGTCTCGCGCACGTGGCTTCCTCACACTCATTGCCTCCCCAGAGGGTCACGGGGCGTCTCCGAGACATGGTCCCCTCCCCCCCATATTGACCCCATTAACTTTTGCGTCCCGTTCCCGACAGTTTTCCATTAGCGACTGTGATTACCTGGACATTCCCACGGTTAGCACGACCCGACCGCTTTCTGCTTTCCCTTACCCCAAACCCTTCCTCTGTCATGTCTCCAGGCTTTCGATTCGACCTCCAGTACGACCTTGCTTTCCTAGGCGCTTGGGTGACGCCCAACTTCATCCCCCCAACATTCCGGCTTTCCTCCTTGACCAACTCGCCCCGGTCCCTGTGACCCCCAAAATGTTCCCCCCGCCCCCCGCCCCCTTCCCCCCCGTATACTTACATATCACCAGGCTGACACTTGGGGCCGTAATCTTTTCCCTCGTCCTATCCTCAACAATCTCGTTTCTCCCCGTTCTATTTTTTTACGTTACACGTTTTTTCCCAACTCCCTCGTCGACTCGATAAAGGTCCTGCTCGTTCGGGCTCCCATCCTGATTTCAGTCCGGCTCCTCTTTGAGGTCTTACCTTTCTTCCTGTTTTTTCACAATTAGCTTGTTTTTCCCCCTTTAAGTTTGCCTTTTTTTATTGACACTCCCCCCTCCTCCTGCTAAGTATTCCTTTCCCCCTTGCTGTATGTTGCCCCAGTCCTCAGTCAGTGAGACACGTTCTTTTTTTTCTTCCTCGGCCTTACCAGATTCCTCCTGCTGCTCCCCTTACCCCTGTCCGCTCGCTTTTTTTCAACAAGACGTGCGTTTTGCCTCTTTGTTCCCCCTCTCCCCGGCCCGCGCTTTTGTTTTTTTGTACTCGGCCCACCTCCCTGTTTGCCGAAACCCCGCGTCCCACGTCCTTTAGCCCAGGCAGTAAAACATATCCCCAGCACCTAATATTCCCCCCCCAAGGTTTTTCCTTACCTCACCGCGCCACCAAAGCCTTCCTCCTGCACCTCCGATTCTTTTGCTGTCTGTTATTTCTCCTTCTCGATACTCCTTCTTAGAATTCCTTCTACCAAGCGAGTTATGACGTTTATGGTCGCCTTCCCCTTTAGTGTGTTTTCCTGTCCCCCCCCCTAGCCTTGATCAAAATTGTCTCAACTTTCCGGGGTCATTTATTTTAGACCTTTCTCCGATTGCAGCTTAGTGATTAATGCTTTAGTTTCTGACTAGACCCTAGACCGAACTCGAAGTTTTCTAGGGTTTTCCCGAAGACCAGCTTACGAATTGTCCGACCTCTAGCGAGTTCAAGTAACACTTTGTCGAATTCCGGATTGCTCCCCCTCCCCCCTCCCCTTCCCCACCTTCATGTCATTCCCCATCCACCCCACCCAATACCCCCTCCCCCCCTTCTGTCTCCCCCTTTTTCCCCCCTTCTGTTAATAGCGCGGAATAGATAAGAGGACTGTAGGTTCCTTGCCCACCCCCGTAGCACTTTGGGTCATCTCTCCAGCGGTTGCCTTCCCTGTCAAGGGATTCCCCCCCAGTTCACTAAGTCCTTCCCCCCCTCCCGTAGTTTCTTTTGACGCCCCCTCGGTGGTAGCCCCTGGAGTGCGTTCTGGATGGCCTCCGCAGCGCCAGAAGTCTATTCCCGTTTGAGTTCCCCTCCTGCCTTGTGGTTCCAGTTTTCCTTTTTTTTGAACCGACGACCATTATCATAGACCCCGGACTTACTTCTTCTGCTTTCCTCTCCCCTTTTAGGTGGATGTGACCTATGAAGTGGTTTTTTTTCCTGCGGCCGTCCGTATTCTACGCTCGATTTGCCATTGGAATGTGCGGTCTTGAGCTCCCTTTTCATGAACGTCTCCCGGTCTGTGGGGTGTATTTGAGGTACGATCCTTTGTTATTCCCCTTATCTAGGCTGACCCTGAGAGAGTACTTCTAGGATGTAATGGCCCCATTCGTTCTTACAAAGCCCCTAAATTTTTCATAATGTTCCATATCTCACCAGTCCCCCCCCTATGTTGTTTTTGTGCCTCGGTCTACGCAAGATCCCACTAGACATTAAGTGAGCCTTAACGTTTTTAGGATCTGGCATACTTACTCAAATTCCCCAAAAGTGATTTTGCCACAGCACTCCCT
>Ga0179593_1343053_pt1 | contig 11051 bp, 15 predicted proteins | sample CZODoug2_1_08_16_FD_185931 | JGI IMG/M metagenome (GOLD analysis project Ga0179593, IMG submission 185931) | Vadose zone soil fungal communities from Angelo Coast Range Reserve, California, USA - CZODoug2_1_08_16fungal (PacBio error correction) | ecosystem: Environmental > Terrestrial > Soil >... | reverse complement strand
GAAAACACAATTCCCCTCACTGTTCGTCCCACGGGACAATTATGAGTGCTTTCCATATTTTCGCCCCCTGGCAAAAAGGCCTAAAACAACCCAGTTTGTTACAAAACCACCTTGATGTTCCCTTCCGAAAAATTCCCACACCCTATATGCCAAAACCTTGGCTCTGGACTGGTCTGACAGCCCTCCATATCGTTCCTTTCTCCTCTTCCTAGGTGACGACCCATACCACCCTTGCAGAACCGGCCGAATCACTGGTACTCTTCCTGCCTACATCCCTCGCGCTTCCTTTTCTCTACTAGCACTGCCTACCCCCCCAGTAACATGCTGAACTTAACGGAACGAGATTACGGGACACTCTGCAGTTCATCCACTCCTTACAATTCCCTATTATTCCCCAGTCCATAGACAACCCCTTCCCAACCCTTCTGATGAAATCTCTCCATTATAGTCCTTTCACTTTTTTCCTCACGATTCTTCCCTTCACCTAGCCCAGCCTAGGCCCACGGTTTATCTTACCGGCGTTCCCACTGATGTACCCTCCTTACAACGACCTTCAAGGGACTTGATGCCGATGTACTCCGGTGCGTGCTTACTGGACTCCTGTTGCGCGTTGTAGAGCTTCTCAGTTATGCCTCCTCCCCATCCACCACCAGGCTTTATCTTCGCACGTACCCATACACTGGCATCCGGTCATTTTCGACCGTACTCCCCACCTCCCCGGATCCGGTTCCGCCCCCCTTTTGTCCTTTTCCATGTCATTACAGAGACCCGACTCCCCCCTCCCCCGATTTATTTCCCCATGTGCCGTCGTCTTCCCCCCTTTACGGTTATTTTAATGAGTTTTTATCTACTTTTACCATCCTCTGGTGGTACCCTAAAGAAATTGGTCCATCTATTTCATCGGGACGGTCTCCCCTCGGCTTGTTCTGTCAGCCGTCCCCTGACAAGTTTGTCCCCAATGACACGCTAGTTTTTTTTTTCCAATCGTGCGGCACTTGCTTCGATTTGTGTGTGCACCTATCCCCACCATGAACCCACTTTTTTTAACACAAGCGACCCACACTTTCGAACCCACTTTTTTTATCCCCGCTCCCACTCCTTCGTTGTGCCTTATTCCCCAATTTTTCTACTCTGAACCCACCCCATTCCTTATTTTCGCTCCGAATTCCCGTCCATACCCGCCTCTCCACTTAATACCGCCGCCCCCTTTTTGGCCCGACCTTCTGACACAAAGATAAACTCACCGTAGTCCACGGAACTCTTTTTACGCGGGCCTTTGTACCTTTTTTTGGAAGTCCCCTCTTTCCAGTCCCCAGACCCAAGGCCGGAACAAGGTCTCCACTTGATTGTCCCCGGAGCGAGGTCCTGCTTACGGCCCCACCCAACCGGTTTAGTCCCCTCTGTCCACCGACCGGGTACCTCCGTGGTACACGAGTTCCGTCTTACCTCGTTCCCTCTTGTTCTGGGAGACCTTCCCCCCCCTTACCCATTTGCTGACTACAACGCGCGGCCTCCTTCATCAAAACCAGCACGGTGCTAGCTGCTCAGGACACAATACCGCGAACCAACATATTGAGGCGAAGTCCACTTTATGGCATACACTTATTACCTGTTCTGCACCGCCCCTAATCACTCCCTTTCCCCGTTTAAGACACTTTTTCTTTGGAAGCACCCTCAAAACCTAGGTGTCTCCCCATCCGTTTGACGAGATTGGCGTTTGCTCCTCCTCCCCAGAACGGCGCCAACATCCGTATGCTCCTTAGCGACAATCCCTTGTCCTTCTTTCTTCCTCCTCCCTTTCAGACTCTCCTTCCTCACACCCAAGTATAACTCCGTCCTTATTTAACGCCCCGGTTCCTCGACGGTCCAGTCGGGGTTATTCGCGACCGGCCGGCCCTGACATTTCAAACCTTTGTACAGGAACCAAGGACCCCACTCCCCCTTTCCATCCCCGGCCTTCCGCCCGTCCCAGATATCTCCCCCCCCACAACCTATGTCCAACCACCCAAGCGCCGCCTTCAGTCAAACACCCCCCAGCTCCTTTTTGCAGCATGCTCACCTGGAGCGTGCCTCCCCATCGGCCCCGTTCACCTAGTCCCTTTGTTATACGCCCTCTTTCACAAGAAACTCATCTATTTATACCCTTCCCAACCCCCACGCAGCGGGGTCTTGTAAGATACTGTCACCGTTTTATCTTCACCGTTGAACCAGTTGTCCGTATGACCTTTTGGCCCTATTCGCCACTTCTCCTCCCATTTTCCAAAGATACCTCTCGGCAACCCACAGTGTCACCACAACGTAATCCCCGACCCGCCACGTAAACGGTAGATCAAACTATCACAGTCTGCTTAGTCCTTCACCTCTCCCAACTGCCAAACGCCCCTTTATACCCTCCCGGGGTTCGTTCCTTCTCAAGCCCCCAATTGGATGTTCACCAGCCACCCTGTCACTAGCGACAACAATCTCTTGGGAAACGAATCAAAAAAAACACCCACACCCAAAACATTTTTTACAAATTTTTACATGCCACGACCCTTTCCCACAAGGTCACGGTTCCCCGTCCCATTGGATCTGCATCTTCAGTCCTTCCACTTTTTCCGACCCCCCCACCATTGACATTTTTGTTGTCGTTGGGTACCCCTTGTTCGTCCTCCCCTTCTAAGGCTTCCAGGCTTTGTATTTCCCCTTTTCCCCATTTCCAATATCTCCTCTTCCATCATTGTTTTGTTCGCTTGTGTAATATATCCGTTCCGTTTCTTGGACGTTTTTTTTCCTTTTGTTCCTCTCTCCCTCCCTTTCTTTCCATATTCTGCTTGCTTCGCCTTCCCCATTTATGAGTGTCCCTGTTTTTGTTTGACATTTTCTCTTCACGGTATTCTGTTCCTCCCCTGTTCTTTTGGTCTCACCTCTCTTCTCTTTGTTCTCTGTTTTTTTCCCACACGGTACACCTTACAACTGGCCGTCTTCCTCCGTCACTCGTCACCCTTCAAACAATATATGCTTCCCCGATACGTCAAGCGATAAGCGGCGAGGTCCGTTGCCGTGTTGGTATTTGTTGTATCTTGTTGTTTTTCAGCTACCTTCCTCCTTTTCGCTCCACCCATATGCATCCCTATTTCTTTTGTGTTTTTTTTTCTTTTTTTTTTTGTCACCTTTCTCTTTTTTCGTTTCGCCCAGGGTTTACGTTCGCCCTCCCTCTAGACGACCAACACTCTCCCACTCTTCCCAAAAGTTCCCTTCCAACCCCCCCAGCTCCTTTTTCGTGCGGTTGTTCATTTTGTTTGCTTTCTTTTACTCTGATTGTCCTAGAGCTTTGTCTTTAGATCTGTTCTGCCTGGACGTCTACATCGCCACATGCGCAGCACTCGCACCTCAGCTACAGAGTCCTTTTTTTTGGTTGTTCCTTTACACCCGACCCTTTTGTTTTTTTTTTTTAGGATATGTTTTTCCATCTCTCAGTCGACGCGTGAGCAACACCCCAGCCCACACGAGAGCAGCCCCCCTCCCCCACCGCCCCCCCTACCCCATGTCCATAAACCTACTTTATTAACTCCCTCCGCTTCCGATCCATTCCCCGGTAGAAAGACCCCCTTTTCGATGGACCCCCCCTCTTCACCCCGTTGCCGTTTTTGATCTTTACCCCAGGGAGTTGGCCGCTTATTTTTTTCCCACTCCTTCGGTGTGTGTTCGGTGTTTCTTCCCCTGGTTTCCACGTTCTACAGCGCCCTTCGTTTTCGACTTCGTGTATTTGCACCTCATGGTTGTCGTTTTTTTCTTTTTTTGTCCTTTGTGCTTTTTTTGATTTCACTTTCGTTGCTGTCTATCAACACACAGTCTCCGTTAGGATGCTTCCACCACAGGTCAAAATATTGGTTTTCTTCCCTTCTTTTTTATTTTGCCCCATGGTACAGAGTCCCTCGTCACTCTCCCTTTCACTCTGTCTTACCATAGTCGACATTCACATATTCCCTCTATCATCTGCCCCTCCCCTTCCCCCCCCTCCTGACTACCCTTTTCTTTTCTTTTAATTTCCCTCTTGGTAATGCTTCTTTTCTGACCGTAGGATGGGCGTAGCGCGCCGGATTGGTCTTTTCTTTTTTTGGTGTTTGAGCTTTTCTTTGTTGTTCCCTTTCCTCCGCCCAGCAGGTGCAGTTTTTTGTTGTGTGGGAGATGGTTGGGTTTTGCTTCAGGTCGGTCCCCGCGTTGTAGCCAGTCTTTCCTTGTTTTCACCTTATAGAGTGACCTATTTTTTTTTTTTTTCAAGTCAGATTATTTTCGGTTCCACAGAGGGATTCTCTGCCCCTTTATTGTTCTGCGGGTCCCAGGCTCCCTCGTTGGTGCCGACGCCCTTTCCCAGAGACCTGTCCTGCAAAGTTAATGGCCCCCCTCCCCTTGGTCTCTATTGCTTGTCTTCTCGCCCGGTGGGCTCTTTAGTGACACTTGTCGTCCTTTGCCCTCCTGTTCGTTTGGAGCCTAATCAAGATCTCCACCTCAATCGACAGCGTTTTCCTTTGTCTCTGAGTATTCCTCCTGACCTTTACCCCCCTCTTCCCTTCCCCCACAATTTTTTGCCTTCTCGGATTGTTTTTTTTCTTTCCCGAGACTCTCAAGTGAAGGTCCGCCTGCCTCCTCCCCACTTTTTTTTTACAATTGACCTCTTTTCCGTGATTTTTTTCGTTCACTCTTCCCAAGGCTCTGTATTTTGCTTCCCTCGCTTCCTATAGTCTTGGAGCCTTCTGGTCAGCCTCCCCGTTACCTTCCCCGTTTTTTTTTGTAAATTCCCCCGACTTGTTTGTATTTCGAACCCCGAGCCTGGGTTTTTTTGTGTGATTGTCTTCAGGATTGTACCCCTTCCCCTTCACCCTGCCACCGTTATTTTTGTTGCTCCCCCTGACCCACCCTCCATTCCACCATGTCCACCTCCTCCGCAGCCCCCCCCCACCCCCCCCGCCTGTCGTATCAGCAGCAACCGCAGAGGACCCGATTCGTTGTTTCCTCGCCATCCTTCCTCTTCCCACCGGCTCCTTATTTGTGTGCCACCTGTACCACCCATTAAGATTGCCCACACTCGTTTCTTTTCCCCGCAACCACTAATAGGTAGAAATAGAGCAGATCATTGAGTACCCCCCTTCCTTTGGCGGGTGAGTTGTACGTGGTGGGTTGTTTTTTGGTTGCGCGGTGACCCCTCTTGGACCACGATCTTTCCCCTGTTCTCTTGTCCTGTCGGTTCCCCACAGAAGAACTTCCTCTTTTGACTCAGCCCTTCCCCCCTCGAGTATTATCGGGCAGACGAAAGCCATCTTAGGTTAAACCTTCACACCTTTGTCAGACGAGCTTCCAATTCTATCCCACACGTCAACGCAACCCCTCTTTTCATCCGCTAGGCGGCGACCCCACCAAACCTTCCAAGAATCTGACGGTAATCTCCAGGCCACCGGTTTTTACTCGAAAACCCCCAAGAATCCCCCTTCTACGAAGCTGTCTATTATTGTTTACCAACCAGTTCCCTCCTTTTTCCCCCCCGCTGCCCCAGACGAAGCAATAAATGCACCGCGCCAGAACCCTTCTCATTAATGTTATTCCACCCCCTTCAAAACACCTTCATCCCGTCTTTCCCATCACACTTGTATGGAGACGCCCCCTTCAGTCGATTTACCTTTATATCACTTCCCTTCCAGACGGATCCTTAAACTTCTTTTTCTTGGACATTACAACTGTCCGGGGGTGTTTGGCATTTTTGATTTTTCCACGGCGGGACCTTCTCCGTTTAAACATCCCCCCGCCCCCGACGCCCTTTTCAAAGAGGAGCCCTTTTTCTTATGAAGTCGACATACCGACTCCCGGAATTTGGATGGCTGCTTCCGATAGATGAGCATCTTTTATGCCTTCCTTCACCCTAGACTTTCCAAGCTTCCCTTATGTCCATGACCCCCTTTTTTTTCATGTCTCCCTTTCCCGTGACCCAACCTTCCACATTTTCCCCCCCCGCCGTTCGACCACGCTTCGATTTGCATTTGTAATTCCTCTTGGTTTCCCTTCCTCGCTCCCCGCACATTTTTGCTGTAGTTTTGGTTTGTAACTACAGATTCACTTTCGCTTTCTTCGTTGTTTCTCTTGTGACTTTGTTTAGAGGTTTTTTGAGTTTTTTTTCTACTTATTTTTTTGGCGTTTTCCTCTTTCCTTGACTGCATTTTTCTCCCTCCGACTCTCGCGACCTACCGTACACCGCTCTCATCCCCCCTTTGTCCTCACACTCCCCTTTACCGTCACCTCACGTGTGTTGTTATGTTGATTTCCATTTTTCTGGACGGAACTAACCTTTTTCCCACGGCCCCTCGAGATGTAACGAACGAATGAGGACCTGCTACCCGAATCCAGCGGTACAGGGGTCAATGCTCAAAGTCCAACAAGAAGTAACCATCTAACAACCGAGACCCGGATGTAAAAGTTAACATAGCACCTCACCGACTATCACCCTAACTCAGTCGATGTAAACAATTTGTGAACCTCCCACATCAATTCCTGCACCCTTATGGTTTCGAGTAGGGTCATAACACGCGAGCCCCCCCTCATGATTTACTTTCATCCCTACCCTCTCGCTCAGGGCGAAGCACAGGTCTCACTCAGTTAACAATTTTTAAAACACACCAACTTTCCCAAAGAAAATAAACCAAAGGGGAAAACACCCCCAAAACCTACCTATTCAAACGCCGCCTTTTTTCAACCTGCTCCCACATCCTGGCAACTTCCTTCCTGATTACCCGGAAACTCCACAAAGTACCGAATGGAATCTTCAACGCCTCCCCCCCAAGTGCTTTCAATACCAAGAAAGCCACCGGTTCTTAACCAGTGTACTCCCCTTTCACCCTGGACCTTCTCCGAACCTACAAGCCCATGACCAACCGTCAATCCGGACGAATTTCCCAGCCCCCCGTTTTTATTTCCTTTTTTCGGATGACCCTTCCAGGAAACCTGGGACGCCCCTTCTTACCCTCACCTGGCTTCGGTTTTTGTTCGACGCTGTTTTCCTGGCCCCCCTGAGAATCGTTTTAAACGCCTCGGTTTTCTTGCAAAACGAGGCATTTTGGCATTGGTGTCCCCTAAATATTCGATCTCTCCAGATCACTTGTTTTTACTTGACGCCAAGACATTCCTCCTCCGCCGACCTACCTCATAGGCCCCTACTTACTTTTGAAATGGCGTGACTCATTTCTTCTTGACCAATCTTTTTCAGGTATTGTCCGACCTCTCTCGTCGTACACCCCAGTAAAAACCTGACCCAGTTACTACTTTTGAGACCTACCCAACCTACTCCGGCCGTCAATAATACCTGTAAAAAAATGACAAATCTAGTCAACGGTGGACCCTGACAAACGTTTTTTATAGTTACTCGAGCGGAGAAAAGCTGAGTTTTCTATGTCTATGACTTTACAGTTTCCTTAAGGCCCCATTCCTCATTACCTTTTCTCCATTTCTTCCAGTCACAAAAAGATCCTTTTCTGAACATCCTTTCGGGCAAGAATAGGATCCCTCACTTCTAATTTCCGAGTTAAAACATGCACAAACTATCCCCCTGGGGTTCTCACGAAATGTGGAGTTCCCCGCTACGTTTTCCATTTTCACGGAGGTGAGTGGTTACTTTTGCGAACTAGTGCGATTCCCAGTTTTCCCCCTCCCAAGGCCCACTTCTGCTTCAACCCCATCGGGTAGAGCTCCTTCCCCAAGCCCCCCTCTCCCTATTTGATAACCGGACACCCGGGTAGCACCTTTGTACAAAATTAAAATCCAGCCGCCAGATCTAAACTTCTTCCAGAAAGCCCGGATGTTCGGTGTAAACTCCCCGGGAACGGAAAGATGTTTCATTTGACTGTTGTTTTCAAAAACCAGGAAATTGCTATAACATGGGGCTCATGCCTCCCCCACACTCCCCGCGGTTTTCACCTCCAGTGGTTTTCGATCCGCCCTTTTCCCGGTACTTCGAGCGCGCCTTTTCTGATAATTAATCTGCAGTGATTGCTCCCACTCGACAGGATACTCCCTGCACGATTACGCTTCATTCTTGCGCTATGGAAAGACTCTCAAACCACGCGACCAGTTCCCATTCATGTGAGCACTTTTCCTTCCTTTAAAACTAAAATGAACCGCTGAGCCCCCCCCTTGACACCTTTTTTCGACTATCCCCCGGACGCTGTTTTGCGTGGCGCTCGTATTTTTCTTTTTGCGCGGTTTGGACCCCCCCTACCAATTTTTGCCCCGGCATGTTCCTCTTGCGGCGCTGCTGTTTGTTCCTGTCACATCCTCTTCACGGTTATCGTTTTACACTGATGGGTTATGTATTCGCCTTTCACACTATGAACGTACCCAGTCACCCCCCCGATTAGATTCTTGACACTTTATAAGTGTTACCTATCCGTCCCTGCCTTTACGGTTTCTTCTGCCTTGCCCACACCCCCGATCAATGGGATTCTCTGACCGATTTAATTTTTCCCGGGGTAACGACTTCGGATTCACCCTCCCCACTTTGATATAATCTTATTGGAATTAAGACTACCTCATTTTCTCTCCTCTCCAAGCCATTTGCCATCAAACTCTACTGACAGTCAAGGCCCTACGGACGTCGCTTCAAACGGGGGCTTTCCTCCTTCCTCCTTCGACCCGCTTTTCCCCTTTTTCCTTTTGTAACTTGTCCACCCGGACTTTCTTCTTGACGGACCTGACCCAAACCGGCAATTTGAAATGTTACAGCGCGGGCCGGCCTGATTCCTCTTCCTGGACTGGCCTAATGCGCCCATGCATACCTCTCGAGACAGACTTTTCTTTCCTCTTTTTATGATTAGGTCCCCTTTTTTCCCCGCGCCGGTTCCTTGGTCCCCTACCCAATTGGCCCCCCCCCCCCTGATGACCCACATTTTCAGGACCGCCCTTCCCTCACGTCAGGATCACCACTGGAGACCGCATAACCCACCGAAGCGAGTAACATGACGCCACTCGCTCGTACCTCTCCCTCCAGATCTCCCCATTACCTTTCACACCCCAGTTCTACACCCCTTGCTCCCCCCCCCTGCACCACGGAACTAGCTTTCCCTTAGTCCCTGTTCGCTACCTGTTTTTCCTTTTTTTCCAGGCTGCCGGACCGACCCCCGCTTCTCCCCGGCCTACTGTGAGAGACGTTTATCTTCCCGTACCAACCCCGGACCGACCCTTTTGCCCCGATTCAACCATGGGACACCACGAGTCCCCGGCAGTTCGTCCATCCTTTCCCAATTTTTGCGTCCCCTTGCAAGAGTAAAATTCTGCTTCCCCTTTCGCCTGATTTGACCCCAGGAATCCCACCCCATGACCCTTTTAAATGCACCCGGCCGACAATCCGCCCCAGAAGCCACGAATACAACTCTAGAGCGCAACACCTGCGGGGGTCACCCAGTAACCCCGCTCTCCCTTATCTCCATCCCCCCCCCACTCCCAGTGAAGCTGGGTAGTTAACCCCCCAACCCTCTTTCCCATTCTCCTTTTTTCTGTGAAGAGCAGATCTTGGCTGGTCTTGAATTTTCTTCGACGGACTGACCCCCATTTGAAGTGCACAAGTACATTTTCCTCACTAACGACCTGGAGCCTTCTTTTGGGCCCTATGAGCACTCTTTACGCCCCCTGACACCCCAGGTTTTTCCATAAATGCGTCTTACTAGTTTGAATTTAGTGACCCTCGACGAGGCCGGATACTTTACTGTATACGTGACCCGTAGCACCATCCGTTTATGCCAAATATTAACTGGAATACCTGCCCCGCGCTACACACAGTCACAAAGCCCCCTGCCCTTCCCCCCCCCCCCATATCCCCAAACACCCTTCATTACCACAGAAACCCCGGCCCCCAAGCTAACCTAACCACCACTCCACTTCCCCACCCATGCCGGCATCATTCCCCCCCACCGGACTAATATGAAACACGCTCCTGCCACGACTTGCACCCTTGGCACGGCATATTTTACTCCCAAAAACCAAGCCAGGCACCACAGAGCCCCCCCCCGGTTCCCCATTTTCACACCTGGGTTTTGCCGACAGAACTATCACCCAGACACTCCCCGCCTCCATTTACCACCTCCCCCCCACAAGCCCCAAAAGTTGTTGCTTTTTGAGTCAAATCCACCAGCACCATTTTACCCTCAATGCAAAGGCCCCACCACCACAAAAACGGGTAACAAATCAGTAATAGTTGATAGCACACAAGAACCTTCCCCCCGAATTGTCAAACAAAAAAACACCCCACAACCAAAACCGCAGACTCGAAGGAAACACCCAAGCCACCCCCAGCTAACAACCATAGCCCCCTCATCAACACTCCCCTCCCCATGCTCAATACCACAACCAAAAACATATATACACACCACAAAACCACCAATCACCGGCCCATCCCCACAGATTTCCCCACGATTTGCCCCGCGGAAAACCCCCATAGACCACTAGTCTCACGTAAATCTTAGCCGGTGACAAACGTAAACCCGACCGTTCTTTCCACTATGCCATATTTACACTTCGTGCAAGAACTTCCCCCAGGAATCGGGTTCTGCGGGGTCCACAAACACAAAAAAACCCCAACCAAAACAGAAAAACACAAGTAAAAGCCCCCAGGTAATTACAAAAACCATCCCAGCCATCCCCGAAGCCCTCGGCTGCACCGAAGACGTCTTAAACCAGCTCAGACCCCACATAACAAGGATCGAGGCCCTATACCAAACCAAAGCAAGACACCTCAGCAACCTTATTCAAAATGGATCCTGAGTACTTTTTCTTCTCCCCAAGTCCGTCCCCCAACCATTCAAAAAATTGACCAGCTCTTCCAACACACCCCTCTTTCAGCAAAACCAAACACCAAAATAAAAACAAGCAACCCTTACCCCCCATAGCCCCTTACGTACGGAAATCGGCCCACGCCTTAAACGCGCCAGACCCCCCTCCAAACCACTCCAAAACATGGGACACCAACTTTCCACAATCACCCCCCGTCCACGCAGCAACAGAGCGGACAGCCCCGTTAAAACCGCTGAGGGAGG
>Ga0179593_1312082_pt1 | contig 11051 bp, 10 predicted proteins | sample CZODoug2_1_08_16_FD_185931 | JGI IMG/M metagenome (GOLD analysis project Ga0179593, IMG submission 185931) | Vadose zone soil fungal communities from Angelo Coast Range Reserve, California, USA - CZODoug2_1_08_16fungal (PacBio error correction) | ecosystem: Environmental > Terrestrial > Soil >... | reverse complement strand
TGAACACGCTCTGCTGCACGCTGAGTGTAGACCTGTTTTGCTGCAGCTCCCGATCCCTTGGTTCAGAGTTCCATTTAGACGGCGATTTCAAATCTCATCTTTCCCCCAACTCCCACCTCGTTCTGTAGATCGGAGTAGTGCTGCTCATATTTCCCCGCTTTCGCCCTTTGACCCTTCCTCCTGTGGCGATCATGCAGGTTTTCTGGCCCCCCGCCCAACTGTCACCACTACGCCGATCCCCAACACGCCTTGCTTTTGTCATTTTCCGTCTCCTTTGATTTTCCGCGACCTTGCTACTTGGGTGATGGCTCGCGGAGCGTTGAAGGACGCAGAGCTTCCCCCCCCCCCCCTGACTGAACTGCCGTGGTGTTACTCCCCGAGAAGTCCCTAGACACGGCTTCTTCTCTTCATAGTCTGAGAGCAGCCCCCAGGGGCCGTGAGTTCCGGAATGAGTCCCCCTCCCGAAGATGCTACGCTCCCTTCGTTACTGACGTTACTGCTTGTTTTTCATAAAGCCTGCGATAAGTTCTGCTCAGGGATCGCGTTCGCGGGTTTATCCAAGCGGCGACTTCAAGTAGTGTTTCATACCCCAATCTTCCCGTCCAAGAGGGTGGTACTCACCGGTTTCTCACTCTCGACCAAGAAAAAGTTAGATTGCCATGAGCTTCTGCGCATTCCCAGGTCCACTCACGACCTTTTCAACTTACTTTCGAAAAACCAGGAGGATGGAGCCTTCTCGGAACCTACCATGCTCTGTAGTGACTATGTTCGCTGGCTCTAATTGGCCATCAGCCAGGTGTCCTTTACGTGGCTCCGAACCTTGTCCCAACTCTCGGCGACTCGTCATCTCGCTAGGGCAGATCCTGCAGGCTCGATCGCCCCGAGGCCTCCCCTCCCGATATACCCGGACCGGAAACTCAACGAGGACCTCTCCCCCGGCACCCCACTTTTTCTCAGCTTCCCTTCATTGAAGGAGGATAATGGTTCCTACGGTCACAGCAACCCGTGAGAGCCTATCTGCAGGTCACCGGTCCACCCCCCTTACATCATTGCTAAGTGTGGGGCAGGCTGGTTCTCTTATACTTTTGAGCGAGCCCGGGTGTTTTTGTGACTACTACGGCCTTGTCCGGGCGCGTCGAGGGGCATGTCCGCCCAGTCCCCCTCCATTGGCCGATTCGATGAATCCGTCCCCCAGGACCCGTCTCCCCCTCTTCTTCCTCTCAATACCCGCCAAAAAGGAGCGGCTTGCTGGGGGGCCGGACCCGGCCCGCGTTCCCAGTTCTTTTTTGACTGGAGTCTGCGGCACGTATCCCTGGGTATTGCTCCTCCCCGTCTTTTCTCGTGCGAGTATTTTTATTAGACGAAGAGCCACCCGCCCATTCTTTTGGTAGTTTTCTGTTTTTTGTTTCCCCTCGATTTTTTCAACCCAAACTTTTTCACCGGTTCCCCCCGATAAATATCACCCCCCCCTCTTCCGTTTCTTTTCTCCCAATTGGGGATTGCGGGACATCTTGTTCTTAGTTTCCCCCGAGATTGACCTCCAACTATCCTGCTCTCTCTCGACGGCGATTCTTACCTTTCGTAAGGAGAACGAGTGCTGAGTATCTTCTTCGGGCTACTCTATCTTGTGAATCATCAGATCTTCCCTGCGTGGCCCGGGCAACCCCACGTTCCGCACGACCACTTTAGGTTTCCTAGTTCGTTTTTACCACAATGGCCCCTCCCGTCGTGTTCCGTAGTGAGAACATAGGATCTACGCGACAAAGACCTTCTTTTTCAGTTGATTCGTGTTTTTACGTCGCCTTCCCTGGACCCATAAAGCGGGGTGTTTTCCCGTTCCCTCCTGTAGCCGTTGGAATGCGTTGAGCCTGCACTTTTTCCCTTATCCAATTCTTCCCAAAACGTCGTTTCGCCCCTGCACGGTGGTCGATTTCCCCGACCTTTTCCCAACATCACCGGGCGGGCTTGGGAAGGACGCTGCTCCCTCCAATTCCCCCCCTTTTCTTCCTCCCTAAGCCTATGAAGTACTATGTCTATTTTAGGGGTCTTTTATAAGGTCTTCAAGTTCCCCTCAAAATTGGGACCCAATTCCGGCCCCCTTTGGAGTACGGCCCCCCTTTCGAAGATGATCTGTTACAAGGCGACTTTGAGTATTCCCTCTTAACTTAGTGCCCCAGGATCTCGATCACTGGGACCCCCACTACATGTTGCTTGCCTAACGCAAGGATTCTCCGCCCCCTTGCTTAGTCGTCTCCGAGGAGCTTCTATCCATCTACCAATCCCATGACGTACGGGCCCGGCATCGTACACGACCGTTTACGGTAGGATTCCTTAATAGCTCCTGGTGTCCCTTTTGACATCCCTGTCAGATCATTCCCCCTTCAGAGTCGTCTCCTCCGTTTTTACCCTCCCGGTTTTCGACATGACGCCCTAGCTTGTCTTTCGCCCTTGACAGTCCCACTCGTGTCCCGTTCTCCAAGCTGTCAATCCGGTCGTTCCTAAGATGAGCCTGTGATGGCGATTTTCAGATCGGTATGCGTCGCGATGCAGCTATTTCTGCCCCTTCGTATGACCTCGGACGTGTCCTATCACGAGGCTTAACGTTCCCTTTATCTCGGGTTGCCCAAACTAAGAAGCGACAATTCCCGACCCCGCGCTGCTTTGCAAGTTTTATCGTTCCGAGCCTGAGCAGGGGCTTGCTTGTTCATGACCCAACGACCCCTACACCAGTTCTTCAAATGATGACAGACGCTCTGATTCCAGCTTAGTCTATTTTTCCTGTTACTCCTCCCCACTTAGTTGGCTCTAAGGAACATCGGAAAGAAGTCGGCAATGGTAAGCCAGCGTTCAGGGTACAGTTCCTCGAGGCAGCCAGGATAAAGTCCACCCCGGGCGAGTGCGTAGCGATTCCTCGGAGGCGAAGTCCTTTTCTTACTCTTTAAGCAGGTGCGGGCAGTTCTCAGTCTGACCTCGTCTGCCCCTACTCGTTTTTTCATGAGAGTATTCTTCCCCTTCTCTTCCTCATCCGAAAGGAAAGCTGAGGAAGTTTCATACTCTTTCTTTTTCGTCCTTGTCACCTCTCTCCTTCTTTGTGTTTCATTTATCTGAGATGATTTTCAGGTCAAGCCAGCGATTCTTCCTCGTATTCGAATACGGTTTCCCACGTGATATTTCCTTTTCCTTTCTCTATACGCGTTGAACTCTCAGATCTCTCCCTCCCTTCCCCCCCCGTTTTACATCTCAATGTGCAAGTAACTTGAAGGAATCGACTGCGCCGCTGCTTGATTTTGTCTGGTCTGCCGCTGTCTGCACTCCGGCCGGCTTAACGTGACTTTTACCTGTCGCGTCCCTGTTTCTAAGCTTATTGCCCAGGCCAAATTTTACCTAGTCTCACCCCTCAGTGTTGCGGAACTACCCTATATTTAGTCCCCTTTTTAATAATGGGTTTTCACCCGTGGTCATTGTACCTATCAAGAAAAGTAATTTCGGCTAGCCCCTTCCACGGGACTGTTTGATCGGGACTTCTTCTTCTTTTCCAGATGCGGATTTAAGGATAGGATCCCGATTTAGCTGTCTACTCCTTGGCTCCGGTCCGAATATAGTTCCTCGCCACTCTCTCGCATTCTACCTCAGTGAAACTCTTCCTTTCCTTTTCTAGGACGGGTGCGCGAGACGCGATACTTCCCTGATTGACCCCCCGGGATTTGATTTGTCTGATCTTAGAATAGATCTGGTCTTGTCGAGCCCTTCCTCAACTTGGTCCCCCCCCTTCTCCTTCTCCATTCGTATATTCTCTTTAGATCCCTTTGTACGTGTTTTCGAGTCGTCCTGATTTTCGTCTTATTCCCAGGCCCTTTCTGAAGAGCCTCCCAGAAGGCTTCCTACCTCCTCTTTTTTTATGGCGGTAGTTTTTTACCGCTCGAGTACCGCAGGTAATCTATGCTCATCCACTATCTTTTCCCAAAAATTTTGCATTTTTTGGGGGCAGTAATTCGGAATTTTCCGCTAAAGAGCCTGATGGTTTTTTATCCCCCGTAGTCTCTTATCGCGACCCAGCCACAATGTTATCTCTTGGTCTCCAACATTTCGTTCTTTTCTTATAAGAAGTACTTACTTGCCGATTCCTGTTGGCTTGGTAGCTAGAATGGGAAATTTATCCCTTCCATCGTGGCGCGAATGGGCATTCTAGTTTAATCAACTCGTTCCGCTCTACTTTTCTGAAAAGACAACAAACCCGTTTTATTCTTTTTTTCTTTGGCAAATCTCCTTCAATTGCCCCTTTTACCCTTGGGCCAGGTACACGCGGTGTTATCTTACAATATTTCTTAAGCCTTCCCCCCCCGACGTCTTTTTCGGTGTTTCCTTCCCCTCTTCCCCGGTTAGTTTCTGTTAATGACCTTAACAAGATTTACTCTAGTCCAACGCTTCCTCCGATCCCTACTCTCCGAGCCACAGCTTCCTTTTTCCGTTTTGCTCCGGCACGTCAGACTTACGTCGAGCCTCTAAGTAGTTTTTTTCCTCCTTGTCTAGAACTTTACCTACACCGAGCCCCCCCTATAAAAACCCCAGAACGGCCCTTCTCTCATTTGAGAAGTGAAGTTGGGACCCCGCTTTTCGAGCTCCGGGGTGTATCCTCCCACGACCCTCCCAAATCTTAGGGTGTCGGTAGCCTGAAATCCCGCGAACTCGGTCATGGCCCCCTTTAGGATCTCCTGCCGAAGACTATACCCGTGAAATCGGTTCCTTCCAAACGACGCCCTTGTTTGACTTGAAGTCTCTTTTCCTGATAAGCGCATGCGGTCGTCCGCGACTATTTCACTGCTAGCTGATCCCTTTCTTTTTAAGACTCGGCTTAGAAGACCAGGTCAAAATGCCGTGGCTCTCTTCCGTAGATATATCTCCCGCTCTGCCCCCGACTGACCCTTGAAGATTTTTAATTGTTGATCGAGACGCTTGAGCGGTTTTTTAGTACGGAGGATTAGCAGAAGCCTGCTCTGGGTGATGATCTTTCGCGGAGGTCTTTCCGGGATTGAAGTCGTAAGTGAATGAAGCCTCTTACTCCCACCCCCCCCCCCCCCCCCCCCCCCCCCCCCCCCCCCCCCCCCCCCCCCCCCCCCCCCCCCCCCCCCCCCCCCCCCCCCCCCCCCCCCCCCCCCCCCCCCCCCCCCCCCCCCCCCCCCCCCCCCCCCCCCCCCCCCCCCCCCCCCCCCCCCCCCCCCCCCCCCCCCCCCCCCCCCCCCCCCCCCCCCCCCCCCCCCCCCCCCCCCCCCCCCCCCCCAGGATATCCAGAGAAGTTTTTTCTCTTCTTTCTGCAGAGCCGCTCCCGTGACTCACAGCGTTTTCTTTTTCTCAATCGCCTCGCCCCTTCCTCTTCTTAAGATCCGTGTGCAGACTCTCGCTCCATGCTTCCGTGCCCCTCTTATAGCAAGCTCGCAGTAGTGGGAAATTCTACGTAGGACGCTCCTCTTACACTTCGCGACCACCTTTAGATCTTGATATTAGCCATCTTCTTCGCAAAGATCGAACGCTCCCCTTTTTCAGGCCCTTCTCTGCAGTAGGTTCCCACTTTTTTTTCCGCCGGACCCCTGATTCTCAAGTTGGTAGTAGATCGTCTAATACTCCCGGTGGGCTCGCGATTCCTCCTTCTATCTTGCCGGTGGCCGGTAAGTACGGCACGGTGCCCCGAGGCCCGGACGACACGTTTCTTAGAGGAGATCTCGCCTCACATTTTTTCCAGTCCTCTCCCTAATCTTCAAACTCCCCTTTTTTTTGGGTGATAGGCGGAGTTTTCTGGCGGGGTTACCAGCACTCTCTCCTCCCAGTGATGGACTTTCTCTCCGCTATAGCCCATACGCCTGAGTCGAACGTTTTTTTGTGCGCGATTTTGTTTTTTCAGGACGTAGACAGGGACAGGAGCATCGACTTTTTCAAAACCTTTTTCCAATCAGCTTGCTCCATAGTCAACCATATCCCTACTCTTTGTGTTGTTCTGCTTGAATACTCATGCGAGGCTAAACCTGATTTCTGGAATTGTTGATGAAGATCCACCTTCTCCTAAATAGTCATATGTACCTCCCAGAGCCAGCTTTTAGTGCTAGTTTTTTTTTTCTCATGACGTCTCGTCTTGATAATGGTTAGCTTCCCCTTTGTTGTATCAACCCACGGTCAATCCTCCAGTAGGACAAAAACTTTTTTTTTCCTCTGTGAGTTTTGCACATATTTGCTATGGTTTTTAGAGTTCCCGGACCCCTCATCCCGACCTTCGCACTGAATACTCCCCCTTTTCGTTTCTGTTTCAAGCCAATTTACCCTGCCCGAGTATCTCGCGAGCCGCCCATGTTTTCGTTTCTTTTGCCTTCCCCTCGTTCTCTCGATTTTTCTCCCCGTCGTGTCGGACCTCCGCCCTTTATGAGTTCTTTCTCTTCGAGTCGACAAGTTGCTTACTTCCCCCGACCCCCTGAGTGGTCCCGCTCCGGTTCAACATGACTCGGACGAGTTTAACTTATGAAAAGCTCCCCTTCGCAGTAGCTCCATCCAGCCGCAGCCCCCTCCAACCAACTTTTGCTGTCTTCCTTCTTTCGCCCGATACGTCAGCCGATGTGCGCTGGCGTTTTTACTTACCGTGTCTGTAGCCGACGGGGCAACGTATTCCTCATCGGCCCCCCCATATGATCTCCCGTTCTTTTCTAAGGCCCGCAAGCCCTTCTCCGGACTTAACGCTTTTTCCATCATCCCCCCCTTTTCGCAGCGGAGGGCGGCGTCCCGCGACTTTCCTAAGGCGCGCTGCTATTCTCCCAGGGACCTTCATCTCGACTTTGATCTTTCATGATCTCCGACGCAGCGCTCCACAGCGGTTTTTTTGTGACGGCTTGGCTTTTTATTGATTGGTTGCCCAATTGCTATAGCGGATCGGCGGCTGCATAGCTTAGAGATGGATCATTTTCCCCCCAGACATTCTAGGACATTACGGCCCCGTCTTTCAAGGTTCTTGCGGCTTTTCTTTAGACCTGTTTTTTTTCTGCGCTTGGCTTCTCCTTTCGACTCCCTTGACACCGACCATCTTGTTAGTTATTTTTTACTGCCCCCGCTCCTCGGCATTTCCAAAACTTCCCCAGTTTCCCCCAATTTAGCGCCTTTGACAGTTGTTCCCCCCTCACTTGCTCTAGGCGTCACAAAAAACCTCCGAGGTTTTGTCCTCCGGGTCACCCCTACGTGCCCCCCTCCTTTCAGTGGGCGAAAGTCCCCCTCTTGAACGATTTGCGCGCGCCTCGTTTCCCCGTTTCGCGTATGGCCCGTTTCCCCCCTCCTCCATAGAACGCGTACTCATAGGGAAAGCAGACCTCCCGCGTTAGCGTACACCAATTTCCACGATCGTTGGTTCTTGTTCTCTCGCCCCGACACGCGACCCTTGTTGACTTTCCTCCGGTTTTTCCGATTTGCGTCCAGGTTGTTTTGTCTGTGTAGGGCTTCTCGCGTTTTTTTTCTCCGTTCACGATCCCCCCGCAGCCCTTTTCCCCTCGTGCGCCTTAGCGATCCAGGACATCACGAGTCCTTGACGGCCCCTTTTTCTTCCTCCCCCCGAAGGTGCTGGCCCCCATGTACTGAGTCGATCTGAGGGCGTCCCCCCTCTACGGAAGAGGGACTCAAAAATCTGCCTCTGGCCCCCGGCCTTTCTTTTTCCCCGGACTGGCATCTTTGCCCCCTTGTGTCAAGAGCCCCTACCCTCTCCTTCAACTCGAAACTACCTGTGGCTGCTTCCCTTCCCTCGGTCATTCCGCTGGGCAGATTTTTTTTTTTGGCTTCTAAACTCATGATCCTTCCCCCCCCCGGAATCGCCCAACAACATTAGTTAGAATGGGAGTAGTTTTAAATCGTCCTCTTTTTCCCCAGTCTCTAGTCTCCCCCCCCTCCTCCCTTTTGTCCGCCCTTCCGACTAGCGTTGTCTCGTCCAACCTCTGAACCCTCTCAGGTCAGTTCTCCCCTCCTTGCCCGTCGTTTCGGTGATGGCATCTGCCCTCCAGTAGACCTGCCGTCTATGACCTTTTTTGACCTTTTTTTCGCGCGCGGGTGTTCCCGTTCCACAGGCCAGAGCCCTGTGAGCGCCGCTGGGATGATCCGTTCCCTGACACTCTTGTACCAATACCCAACCCCCCCTACATCCCCTCAATTTATGCCCAGACGTCGCAGCTCGATCATGCGTTCCCGCCTAAGTTGAAATTCTTTGTTGAAAAGTTTTCACTTTTCGACGTCCTCCCGTAAGCATTTCTCGCGATTACGTATGCTAGTGAGAGCGCTTTTCGTTTGCTCGGAGAAGGCGCTTCGCGCCGAGTCTTCCCTCTCCTGCACTCGTCTGCAGCGCGGCGTGTTCCGATGTCTTTAATACTCTTCCGGGCCTCACGTCCCTCTTCTCAAGCCTTCCCCGTGGGCTTTGCATCTCGTTTCCGGTATATCTTTCCTCTGTTTTTTGTGTGAGATGAGCCTCCCCGTACATCTCTGCTTGCGGGGTTTTCTTTCGATCGCCCACGATGGAGGCGCGGACCCACTGCCTTCTCTTTCCCTCCCGCATAGGTCAACCCCCCGCGTACACCTCCGCCTGCTCCTGAGCTACGTTTCCCCCTTGACTCCTTGAGGAGCCGGGATGCTGAGAAATTCGCCCTGTCACGTGTGAACTTTCGGCCTCCCTCCTCTTTTTGTCCGGAAACTTTCAATGCTTGACCTCCTTTCCTCCTGCTTGTCGTCGCTGTCATCAATGAATTTTCGTATGTTTTTGCCCTCGCAACGGTGTCCCGTGCACGGAGGAATCTCTTGCGGCAATCCCCCTCCCCACGGTCATGCTGGCGCTGGCGTATATTGACCCGCCGTCGTTCCCTTACAGTTGTCCGTTTGATTTTTTTTTTCCTCCGGGTCATACGACTCTACGGGATCGATCCTTCATCGCCCCCCTCCTCCTCGCATCGCCCTTCTCCGGGCCTGATTTTTCATTTTTCCGGTGACGATTGAAGACGCCTTTGTCCTGGGGCCCGGGATGCTGTGGAGAGTGAGAGAGCGGGTACTTCGTGCCTTCCTATTAACCCCCTGGCACCGTAGAACCTTGATATACCTTTCTAGAGATAGGACGTGTCTGAGTACTTCCTTTTTTTTTCTTGAGCCCCTTGAAACCCGTATACTAGGATGCGAAAACTCTGCGTTTGCCCCAGGTAGTTACGTTGATCGTTCTCCATCTATCCCCATCGCTCCCCCCCCCCCTCTTCGGGGAGAGTGCGTAGAATAAGTCCTTTCCACGTTGTTTCCGATATTCGACCTTCCTGCGTTTGCCACGTAGATTACCCTTGTTTAATTGGTTCACCGTCTGACTCCCTAGCTTCTGGATCGCGAAAGTCAATTCGCTCCTGTGCCATTTCTCCGAGTGTGGGGCCCGGAATCGTGAACGTGCAGGGCCTTAACTTCGATTACGCCGCCCGTGCGGCACGCCCCCCCCCCTCCCGTCGGTTCTCTGGAAAGTGGGCTGCATTTGCTCACCGCGGTCGCCCCTGCTCTTCCCCCAGCAGAGTCTTTTGGCTTTTCGAGCGACCCGGTTCGCGGCATGCCCGTAGCCCTCGTGCCTCTTCTTGGCCCTTGACCGATTTCGGGCGCCCTCGCCCCCCCGGCCGGCTTTGCTTGCACGTCGCGTCTGAGCCAATTACTTTTTGAAACCTAGAATCCACTAGGTGTCGCACCCCCGTCTTGCCCGGGCCGTCGATTCCTGTTAGACCCTTGATTTTTATGTAGTCGAGATGGACTCGTCCCAGGAAAGACAACACGGGATTGTTGATTTCTTCCCTCCAGAATACCCGTGCAGCCGGCAACCTTGAAGACGTTAGCCTTTTACGACCGGGCATATCCGGACAGGGGCCGTGGCCTCCCCCTGAGCTCTTGTGTTTGGTCAGTTGACATAGATCGATTTTTTTTTGCTTCGCTAGTGACTGCTAGCCTGGAGACGGTTCATTCCATCTTCCCCCTAAGCCAGTCCAGCCTTTATTCTCCCCACAAACACTTTTTGGCGCGACCCTAGTAAGCAAACTTTTCTTACCCCCTTTAGTGCCCTTCTGCCTAGACTAGTCTCTGCGGCCATGTTCCGCAGTCAAGTCTGCCAGATATCGACTCTTTACGCCGCATTTCCAGTTGCCCTTATCCTCGCGTTTGGATCTGATTTAGGGAAGTTTTCCCGTACCGAGCCGACTTCCTGTTTGCACCGGATATTACTCTAGATTGAGGCTGCAGTTACTGTTATGTAAACCCCGGCCCCCTTCTTCGAAACTGGCAGAACATATCCAGCGTTTTTACGTCCCGATTCCGCCTCCCAGAGACAAGCCTTTGCTTTGTTTTTCCCTTCTAGGCTAGAGATCCCCCCTTCCTAGCTCGTGTACTGACCTTCTTCTTAGCAGTGAGAACTTCTTCGGTCCCACCTCGTTCGGTGTCGCTCTCAGTAGAATAGCCTTTTCAGCACTTTCTTTTTTCCGCTATCCCTTAGAAGGGACTTTCGCTGTTTCCTCCAAGAAGGCTTGTACTTAAAGCAGAACGCCGAGTTGAGGTTTCGGCGAGGGCACTAGGATCGTATGACCCTTGTTCTTCTCGTAAGATGATCATCCCCTGCAGTGCTGGAGGAGAGTTCAGCACGCGTTCGAGTCATTTTGCAGCGAATGTTTCCTTGCCTGACAACAGCACTCCTATCTTAGTCCCTTCCACACAGGCGCCTACACCGAGGAGCCCCCCCAACTTCTTTCCCTTAAAATACTTTTCTTTCTGTGAGGTGCCCATCTTTTTTTTTTCTTTTTTCCCTTTTTTACGCTTTTTTAGCTGGGTTTCCACCCTCCCCTGAAGGATCCATTATAGTCTTTCCCCCCGGCCCCCCCCCGTCCGACCTCGGCAAACTTTCTCTTCCACACGACGCCGAGAGTCTAAACAGGCCGGGTTTTGACCTTATACTTTCATTCCGTAGTATTACTGTTCCATTGATGGCTCGGAAGAACCAAGTCCGGAAGGTTCTAACGACACATTCTCGTTTGCTTCCA
>Ga0179593_1665515_pt1 | contig 11052 bp, 16 predicted proteins | sample CZODoug2_1_08_16_FD_185931 | JGI IMG/M metagenome (GOLD analysis project Ga0179593, IMG submission 185931) | Vadose zone soil fungal communities from Angelo Coast Range Reserve, California, USA - CZODoug2_1_08_16fungal (PacBio error correction) | ecosystem: Environmental > Terrestrial > Soil >... | reverse complement strand
TCTTCTAACATCTTCGTCGTTTCCCCTCCCCCTCCATTTCTTTTCGCTTAATCCCCTCTTTCGAGCTTATTTTCAGAGTTGCTAGAGCCTTTTCAGCCATCAATCGAGTCAACTTCCCGTTCACTACCGCTCCCCACTGTTCTTCGAGCTGTGTCGGCCCATTCCTTGGCCGCCAAACTCGCTTCCAGCTTCAACAACTCCTGACAGGCAATCCCCTTTTTTTCAAGGGGTTTTCGCGGACGACTGGTCCCTCTTTTGAGCTTTTTTTTCTTTCTTGCGGACTGGGCACCGGCGTTTTTTTTTTCCGAAGGCGAACGGAATAATCCCCTTCCCCATGAAGCCGATATCGATCGCCCCTCCTCTTTCCTGTACTACTTTTCCCCACTTCTTCCTTTTCAATAGCACGATGGTCGGGCGAGATCCTCTTAAAGTCGTGTTCCATTGAAGTCCCCTTTGCCCAGCAATCGACCCTTTTATTTTCCTTTGTCCCTCGTCACATTCTTTTCCTAGGCGAGTTCGACTTTTCCTTTTTTTTGATGAGGCTCCCGTGCTGCCGTCGATAAAGGAACCAGTCCTCCCCAATTGGCCGCCCGATTGATCGGCTTTTTTTCGCCCCTCAGACGCAGAAGACTCCCTCCCCAGGCCCTGATCAGAAGCGGCTGCTTTCCAGTTGCCGAAAGGGGGGTTCTCTTTTTCGGTGCGGCTTGCCCCCTTATGAATTCTTTCTTTTTTGTGCGGCAGGCGAAGACGAATTCCTTTCCCCGACTCTACTGGTATTGGGCGTTTGATTGTCCCTTTGTGGGGAAAGGGTTTTTTCCTTTTTTTGCGGGGACCGGCTTTCTCTACGCTAAAAGTATGGCGTCCCCTTTCTTTCTGGCCTATCGCGCCCCCCTGGTGACAGAAAAGCCTCCCCCCTACTTTGCTCGAAACGGCAATTCTGTCACCTTTGTGACAGAATTTCTGCGGAGGGCCGCCCCATCCCAAACCTTCTTTTTTCAGTTCTCCGAGCGGCACTGTACGCCGCAAAGACGCTTCCCCTTTGGGCCGTGCTCACCGTTCAGATCTCCTTTTTGCAGGCGATCACAATTTCCCGACCTCTTCTCAGGCGCCCTTCCCCCTTCCCGTACTGTTTTTTCTGCTTCGAGCAGAGCTTCCTTCCCTTGATCACATTCAAAAGTTCCTTTTCCTTGCATTCGTTGGACGCCGGGTACCCTTCCTGGACTGCTGTTCTATTTGATTTTTCATCGACATCAAGGATGAAGACTTTTTTTTTCCCAAATGACTACTATCTGTCGGCCGGATCCCGACGATTGCCTTTTTTTTTCCCTAACGCTCGTCTTTGGATATGCTTTCCCCCGGCATCGCAGAATGGCAGACGAAGCTTGTTCCCTTCTTCGCTTGCGACCATTGAAGAAAGTGAATCGCATTTCCCCATCGTCCATCATTCGCGAGTTCTCCCTCCCTTCAAACCGGGGTGTTCTCACGTGCCCTTCTTTTGGGTTTCAAACCCCTTTCCCTTTGCTACGCCGCAGGCTTCGCAGTTGACTTTTTTCCCGGAGTTCGAGTTCAGCGAGGCGCCCCTTTTTTGTTTGATATCCTCCATTCGACTCGCTAACTCGACTCAGTCCCTTGAAATTCCTCTCTTTTCGAAACCGTGCCAAGAAGCACTCCCTTTGGGGGGGGTTCTCCCAGTGAGTGCTTTTTCCTTCACCTTGTTTTCAGGTTTCCTTTTTTTTTTCAGGAGGAAGCGCTGGTTCAGCTTTTCTTCAATTTATCAATGGTCGGGCAAGCTTTTGTGAACAAGTTCGTATGCCTTCCTTCTGTCACGGGGATATCCTACTTGACCCTCAGGAGAGCCGAAAGGACTTTTCTTTTTTTTCCATCTTAAGTGTACACTTTTTTTGACCGAATCGGAGGTGTCTCTGGACGAATCCACTCCCCCCCTCGAGTAGTCGTCCGGACTCCCAGTCCAACGAATGCCCCCCCCCCCTGAACTTTTGAAGGGATCCCTCCCCCCGCTCTTTTATTGTAGCCCTTTTTTTCTTGGTCCTTGAGAGATTTCCTGAGAGGCAGGAAGGCGTTCGGGCCCCCCTGGCGCCTTTCCATCTGAACGGTGGCACGCCCTTCCCAGGCGTCTTGGCGGCGTCCTGCGGGGGCTTTGAGCTTGCCCTTTTTCGTTTATCGTGTAATGGCAATTCTGTCACAGCTTGCCCTTTTTTTGCCCTTCTTTGTCGGGAGGCGCTTTCTTTTCTTCCTGGGCGCGATAGGCCAGAAGAAAGCTTCTTTTTTTTCGAAAATCCCTTTTCCTGGTCCCCCCCGCCCAGGACGAATCCCCCCCACCTTCGAAAGCATGCCGCTTCCCCATATCCATAGAGTCGGATAACTCCGTTTTTTTGGCACGCTTTCTGTCTTCTTAATTGCACTCTCAAGCCGCCCGGGCGTAATCTTTTTTTTTTCTCAGACCCACCCTTTCGGCAACTTTCCCCCTCTTGCATCAGCCTGTCTTCTGGTTTTTTTTTCCAGCCGGCCCATGGGTTTCTTCCTTGAGAATGGCGGAGATTCCTTTACGACGGCCTCAGGTCGTCAAAGAGATGCGAACTCGCCCCTTTTCCTTTTTCCAAATCTTTCCCGTTCCGTCGTTTCCTTTTTTTTTTTGTTCGATTGATGGAGACTCTTTCTGAATGGAACACGGAAGCCCTTTTTTTCCCGACATCGGGCGATTTTTTTCTCCCTCAATTTGTGTCCCTTCCCCCTATTCACGACGGAGTAAGCGATCTCTCCGCTCAAGCATTAGGTCTCTCCCCCCCGGTCCCCCACCACCCCCCCCCCCCCCCCCCCCCCCCCCCCCCCCCCCCCCCCCAGGGAAAGGGGGGGGGGGGGGGGGTTTTTTTTTTTTTTTCTCTTTTCGTTCTTCACATTCTCGGTAACGTCTCCTCTCTTTCACCGCCGCTTGCCTGTAAGGAGTTTTCTTAGTTTTTTCCCCTTCCTCTTTCCAGCTCGAAAGAACATTTGTGATGGCTTTCCTTTCTTTTCCCCGGGAATGCCTTGAGTTGACCCCCTTTTTTCGATTGACCTTCGAGGAAACTCTACTCCTCATACTATTCCCCCCCCGATTACTCTCTTCCTTTTTTCGAACGACGAAGATGGATTATGTTGCTTTCCTCCGTGTGGTTGGTGAGAGAGATCTTCTCACATATTCGTCGCGTTCTCTGCCTTCTTCCCCCCTTGCTAGTTAGTTTTCTTTTTTCTCTTCTGTTGAATCGAGCAATGACAAACCTTTGCAAGCAATTCCTTTATTCCCGGTTCCCTTTCCCCCAGCCTCCCCTTTCCCCCCCAAGGTTCTTTCGAGCTGGGCCCTTCATGACTGATCGCAGCCACCCCCCTCCGCTGATCCCCTCTTTCCCTTCCCTGAGGGTTTCGCGACGAATGGCTTTTTTTTTTCGGAAGGTGAAGAAACGAAATCCCGGCTCTTTTTTTCCCCTTCAAGCTCACCTCTCGTTTCTTCCTGTGGCCCATTGCAGCCGATATCTCTTTTTTTCTCCTGACTATGTGCCTACTTCGGCTCAACATCGCGTTCACTCGCCCTCTCTCCTTTTCTCGTCATCCTTTCTCCCACGTTGATAACGGGCTTTTCCCTCTTTTCCGACACAGTACCTTCTTCTTGAACGATTGTAAAACCCCCTGCGTCGTTGCGATTCGTTCGCATCTATTTCGACGTCTCTTTTCCAGCTTGCCGTCGATAAAGGAACCTCTTCCATTACAATTGGCCGCCCCTTTTCCCTTGTCTGGTCACTTTCTCCGAGCAGAAGAAAGGCCTTTCTCCTTGGAAACGTACGGTTGAAGTTGCCCTCTTTTTGAGCCACGCAAGAATTTTTTTTTCCGTCTTGCCCATCTTCTCTGTTCTTCTTTTTCGGCAGGAGCAGACAGAAGAATGCTCCCCCTCCCTCTACTGGATATTGGGAGTTTGATTTTTTTCCCTACTTTTGGGGGAAAAACGTCTTTTGGGGTTAAATTCCCTTAGGCATTTAATGGATTTTTTTCTTCGGATGCGCGTTTTGTCACAATAACCCTCTTGTTACATAACCTTTTTCCCCGCTGCCTTTTTTTTCTGGGATATCCCTTTTCCAGGGAATTGCCTGCGGACTTTTTTTTCCGAACTCCTTTTCAAACTCCCAAGGCCCCCGCAGATCTTTCGCAAAGGACGATTCGTGCTCAAACGTCAGAGCGGAAAGCGAGTCTCTCCTATCCAATTTTTTCAGTCGGATGGACCGGACTGGCGCACGTACCTGTTTGACGTCTGACTCTTTTCCGTCGACGAGGCCCTTTTCTCCCCCCCTCAAAGTTCCCTCACTCTGGTCTTCGTGGAAGCTTTTTGCTTTCAGTGGGGACCTAGACCTGCTGTTTATTCACCTGATTTTTCGTCTTTTCCCGCCCAGATTGCTTCTCCCCTTTTTTGCAAAATGAACTACCTTTTTTTGCTTAAGGGGCATCCCGGACCTCTTCCCCTTGGCGAGCGAAATCTTTTTCCCCACGCGTCAAGTCTGGCCGCCTTTCTCTCCTGGAACCGCTGATGAAAGGGGAGCTTGCTCCCTTTTCCTTGTTCTCGGACAGGGAGGAAGCAGATGACCGTCCCGGAGGAAGCACATCTAGCAGATCCTCCTTTCCTTACCTACCCTTCTCTGGCTGTCTTTTTTTTCTTCGGTGCTCTTGCAACGGTTGCTCTCTTTTTTTTTTTTCTTTCATTTCAAGGGAAAGGAGTTCCCCCTCCTCTCTCTTCATCACCTCAGTTGGGTTGTTTCTCTCGTTTTCCCTTCTACGACTTGTCCCTTGCCCCGATCAATTTCCTCCCTTTTTTCAACCCCCGCGACAGCCCCAAGCGCCTGGTCCCTCTCCTTGCAAAGCGGGAATCTGCTCTTTTTTTTTCCGCGCCTTGTTCTTTTCCTTTTCCTTTCTTCAATGGTCGGCAAAGCTCCCTTCAGCTTTTCCTTTTTTCTGCCATTAGGCGAGCCGATCGGCGTCGCGAGTCCCTTTTCCTTGATCCGATTCTGTAGACTTGCACAGGATTCTCCCCTTTGGGATTCTGCCTCCCCTTTCTTGCACTTTTTTCCCTTTCCCCGATCGGCGGGTTGAGAGTTCCTTTTCGACGAAGCAACGTCTCCGGTCGATGTAGTCGCGTCCTTGTACCGGCTTCCCCCCCCCTCGAGTTACAACCCTGAAATTTTGTCCTCTTCTAGGTCTCGCCTCGTTCGCGTCAGAAAGTAAACGTCTCCCTGCGGCCTCTCCGTGACTGCTTTCCCCGGAAAATTGGTGATAGCCTTCCCTTTCGATATCCGGTGGGAGCACGGCCCCGGCTCCCCCTTTGCGTCCCAGTCCCCGGGTTTTTTCCCCTTCTTGGCCCCAGGGATTCGGGACTTTTTTCCCGAAGGCAATTCTGTCACATTTTCCTCCTTCCCGTTTCGAGCCAGCGCTTTTCTTTTTCTGTCCTGCTGTTGCCTCTTTTTCCGCCAGATAGGCAAGAAGGTTTCTTGCGCGGCGAAAATCCCTTCACGCCTTATGAATTTCCAAACTCCTTTCCCAATTTCTACATTTTCCCCATATAACAGTGGAGGTAGGATCAACCTTTTTTTTCTTTGCGCATGCCGAACGCGCGTCTGAGGACCCTCCCCCTTTGTTGCCATTGGCGTCCTCAGTTTTTTTCCTTCAGCCCCCCGTCGGCAACCTCAGCATTTCTGTCGTCTTGAGGGTCAAGTTCCTGTCGAGCTCTCCCCTTTTCGTTCAGGCCCTCGATTCTCTGTGTTACTCCTTTCATAGCGAAAGGTTCCTCGCACGCTGCATTGCGGATTTTTCCCCGCAGGCTTCGTTCTTTTTTTCTCCCGGTGAGATTGCGGGCGCCCTTGAACACGACGTAATCGGGCTTCTTCTCGCCCGACCATAGGGCGATTTCTTTGGTTTGTAGGCAATCTTCTTTCTTCACCCTTTTTCTCTTCAATTGTCCGGCACGCATCGGTTTCTTTTAACCGCCATGACAGACCCTTCTTTCGTTCTTCACATTCCTCGGAAGTCCTTCTTTTTTTTTTTAAACCTTTCCCCCTCTCCTTTCATTCTTTTTTTCAAGCGGGAGTTGTCCGTTTTCTCGTGGTCCCAGCTTTTCTTCTTCTGACTATGGCTTATCGTTTTTCTTTGCCTCGCCTTTCTTCTTTGGTTTCGATTGATTCTCTTCGCCGTACTAACTACTAGTCAGGATTTCTTCCCTTTTTCTTTCGCGGCGCGGTCTACTTTTCTGGTGCAGGCAGATCTTTCTTCTTTTTTCGTAGCTATCTTCCCCTCCGAATCTCCCCGCAGCGAACTGCTTCGTTTTGAGCTACGGCAGAGCTTATTTTCCTCTCTTCCACCACTCCCATTCTGTTCCCACATTCCCTCCTTTTTCCAAAGTTATTTCGAGCTGGGACCACGGCCTCCTTCGACGCCAACTCCGTTCCAAAGCCTACCACTCCGGAAAGGCAGCGTCTTTTTTTTTTCCTATTCCGTCTTTCCTGGAATTGAAGTCTGTCTGTCATGGCTTTTTCCCCCTTCCGGGCGAACGGAACCTTGCGGAACAAGGCAGCCGCCGCTCCCCCTTTTAGAGGGACCCTCTACACCCCCTTTTTTTCGGTGCAATCGAACGAGGGTTTTTTCCTTCTCGTCAGCCCGAGTACGTCGTTTTTCCACTCCTCATGTTTTTTTCCCCCCGGGACTCTCGAACTTTTCTGGGAAAGATTTGTACCTTTTTCGATTTTTTTGGAGCTTTCCAGTTTCCTTTTCCAAGCAGAGGATCGCCGTCCGCGAAGCGTCTTCGGAAACTGACTCCCCCCCCTTGCTGATGCAGACTTTTTTTCCATTCATCGTCCATTTTCCTCCTTTCGCAAGAAGAATCCTTCTTTTTTCTCCGGGAGGCTCTGCCCAACTTAAGATGCATTTCTAGAGTCCTCCCTTCTTTTTTCTGACGAAGGCGATGCGTTCCTTCCGGTTCTTTGATCCTCCCCCTTTTTCTGTTTGATTGTTGAGAGGGCAGGCCTCTAGGTCGAAGGTTGGGGAAAGGCGTTGTTTCGTTCAGAAGGGAGGTTAAAGGCATTCCTTTTCTTCTTCCTGCGTTTGGGGTTTTTTCCCTTTCCCAAACAAAAAGACTCCCTCCTAAAAAGCGCCAGCCCGGGACCCTTTGTCTGGGGCTCCCTTCTGTGACAGAATGCAGGAGGTCTTTTCTTTCCTTTCCGAAATCCCCTGGGGCCCCTCCGCTCAAAGCCCCAGCAGCCTTCCTCCTTGGAACCCGTCTTCTTCTCTTTTGCTCACCGTTACCCCCCCCCCCCCCCTTTTTTTCCTGCGCCAGGGAAGGCACGAAACGCCTTCCTGCTCCTTTTGTCGCTCAAGCCCCGTTCTTTTCGAAGACGAGCTCTCTCTTTTCTCCGTGATCCATTCCACCTTTCTTTTTTGAATTCGTTCGCTTGTTCCTTTCTGACGCGACTACATCGACCTGCTGTCTCTTCGTCGTCATCGACCTCAGATGAGCCTTTTTTCCCCATGAACTACTATCTGTCTCCCTCTTGCATCACTACGATTCTCCTTCTCTGAAAGATGGATCAAGGCGGTTTTTCCTGAAGACGATCGGCATCGGCCTTTCCCCTCTCTGCCGAACGATGAAAGGATTCTTTCTTAATCCGACCTGCGACCTTTCCTCCACTAGACCCTTCCTTCCATCATCCGCGAGGATTCACATTTTTTTCCCTTTGCAAAACATGGGCTGGACGTACCTCCCCTTTTGCTGCGCGGGGTAAACATTCTTCTTTTTTTTTTCCCGGGCGCTTCTCTCTTTGACCTTTTTTCTTCGGCGAACATCAATTCTCTCTCTTGCCTCCTCTTTTTTTTTTTGGTTCGCTCGCTGAACTCGCCTCTAGCTGCCGGCGAGCACGTTGCAAGAGCCTTTTCCCCTCCCTCATGCCCCCTTTGCTGCTTGCTTTCTTTTCTCCCTTGCAAGCGGGAATCTGCGAGAGTGATCCTTTTTTCTTTTCTTCCTCCTGTCCGAGTCGGATTCCCCCTCTCGGTCCGGCAGCGAGTGAACAAGCTTCTTTTCTGATCTGCCTTCGCCTCTGCAATCTTCTTTTTCCGCATCTTTCGATTGCACAGGATGAGCCCGACTCTTTTTCTCTTTTCTCAGGAAGCGGTACAGGCCGACAGATATCTTTTTTTCGAATTCTTTCATATTGAGGTCTCTCCCCTAACCCTCCCCAGTGTACCTTCCCTTTCGTCGTACATCTAACACGGGACTTTCCAACGAAGGCAAAATACGGCTCCTTTAACTTTTGAATGTGATCAAGTTCTTAGCTCGTTCTCTCGCCGCCTCCCCCCCCAGTTAAGGGTCCTGAGCCTTTTTTGAATCGCTTTGGAAAATTTTTTTTTTCGCTCCTCTCTTTTTCCCTCCCCTTTCTCGCCGTGTCCAGCGTCTGGCGGCGTACCAGTGCCGCTTTTTGCGGACCAGGTTTTTTTGCCTCGTTGTTTCTTCCGGCCCTTCTGTCACAGCTGTGACAGACTTCCTTCTTTGTCGGGCGGCGCTCTATTCTGTGATGGGCCGACCCCGAACTCCCAGCTCTCTTTTTCCCATCCATGAATTTTTTTTCCCTGAATGTCCCCCGCCAGCCGCCTTCGACATTCATGCAGCTCAACAATCCACTTTTTTTTTTTTTTTTTGTGTTTTGGGTTTGACGACAGCATCGCCTTCGTCTTGCGCCTCCCGACTATAGAAAGGCTTCCTCCGTCCGGCGTATCCTTCTCCTGGTCTCTTTTTCTTTTTTAACTTACCTTCGTGGCCCATCAGCCTTTTTTTTTTTGGCGTCGTGAGGGCGGTCCCCATGTCGGCTCGCGGTCGTGTTTTCTTCGATTCCTTCTTTGTTTTACGAGTCCCTCTCGCGCCAAGGGCGTCGTCTTTCCTTTTTGCCATTGCCGGACTCCCTTTTCGTTCCAAGAGGATTGACCGTCCGTCGGGTTTGTCTGTGCGCTTTCGTGCAATGGAACCCGAGCCTCGCCAGACCATCTTTCCGCTGTTGTCATTGGTTTCTTCCCCGACGGAGTATTTTCCTGCAATTGTCCGCTCAGGAATCGGGTATTTTTCTTCCCTGACAAGGGGACACGGTGCCTTTTTCTTCATCGTGTACTGACACCCGACTTTCCCTTTCCCCCGCGCTTGCATGTCAGGCTTTTCTCTGAAGCGGAGTTTGCCCAATTGCCGAATGCCGGTTCCCTTTCGGCTTCCTGCTCTGTCGGTTTGGAATTTTTCCTCGAATTGTGCTTGCAAGTGTTTTTTTCTTCTGAAAATAGCTCTGGCCTCTTCCCTCTGAAGGAAAGCAGTTCCTTTTCCCCGTCCGCTATGTATTTTTCCCCCCCTCCTCCTCACGTTGGTTTTTTTTTCCTAATCACATCTCGTCGGCGTCCCTCGAAACTGCTTTCGGACTTCCCTAGTCGTTTCCGTCTAGTAGCTCTTCCCCCCCCCTTACAAACCTTGAAGCATCATTCGAGTCTCCGGTTCCACTACCGATTGTTTTTTTTTTTTTTTTTACCGCCAGTCTAGTTTACCTCCCAGTGCTTTCGAGCTGGGACCACGGCCTTCTTCTTTCGGCCGCCAAACTCACGCTTCCTGGATGATCCTTCTCGTCAGGGGTTGCTTTAATGGCAGTCGGTGCATATGACTTTTATGTGAAGAACGGAAATCGCGGGCGCTCGGGTGACCTTCACTTTTTGAGCGGACAATTGAAGCCGCTCTCCTTTGAAGAAGGGACTACTTTTCCCCCCCATGCGGGCCTCACCTTTTCTCTCTTTTTTTTTTTCTTTTTTCATTGCGAGAAAGTGGCTTGTGCGCCAAGCAATCTCCCCTTTTTTTTCCCTTTTTTCAGGTCACGCATTCGTTTTTTCCACCTCAGGCCCCTTGAGTGCGATTTTTGCCGGCATCTTCTTCATCTTGCCTTTCCTCTCTTCAGAGAATCGCCGAATTTTCCCTCTCTCCATTTGTGAGGACTCAGCAGAGAAGAAATTTTTTTTAGTGCTCAGTTTTGACTTCCTAGGTCTTTCTCCCTCCCGCAGATGCGATGACGCCTTTTTTTTCCGCTGCATTTAGAGAGTCGTCTCTTTCAGTCCTCCTTCCTTTTTTTTGTCTGTTCCTTTCTTTCTCCTCTACGGGATATTGGGCGTTGATTGTTTTCTCTTTTCTGAAGGGTGGGGGAAAAGGCGTTGTTTCTCTAAGGAGTTTTTGCCCCTTTGATTTTCCGGGCTCCTTTCTTTTTTGCGGGTTCTTCTTTCTGGTCCCTCAAAGAATCGGTCACAAGCCCCCCTCCCCGTCCGCCCGACCCACCACTTGCTCGAAAAAGGGAATGTAAAAGGCTGATTTTTCCCAGGGCCCGCCCCCCCTCCCTTTCACTTTTCCAAGCCCCGACAGAGCGGCATGTCCTTTTTCACACGGATGGAGAAGGGCATTTTTCTCAAGCTATTCAGGCCTCCCCCCTTTTTTTCCCTCCCTCTTCCTGCCTCTCTTTTTCGGATCTGGAACGGCAGGCGCCCTTTTTTGAATTTCTGACGCTGCCTTCTGAGACCTCGAACCAGTTCCCCCGTTCTTTACCTCCTTCTTCCATTCGTGGACGCCGGGGTACCGCTTCGTGGGACCTCCCTGATGTTCTATACTGATCTCCCCTCACTCTGAATCTTCTCACGCTCTCCTATCTGTCGGCCGTGGACCTTTTCCCTCCCCGACGATTGACCTTCCTTCTTTCCCAGATCGGATCAAGGCGGAGTATTTTATCCCCCCCTCTTCATGCCCTTCCCTTTCCTTCCGGAACCGCTGATGAAAGGGAGCTTTTTTTTTTTTTCCCCCTCTCGGACGGGGAGCCAGATGAACCCTTCTCACATCTCGCCGATTCACCGCTTTGCCCCCTTTCTGCCTACCTCACGGTCCCCCCCCGGCTTCTTTTCGGGGTTCAAACAGTAGGAGGTTTGGGCAGCTTCGCAAGTTTGAATCGGATTCCCTCTCCTTTTTTC
>Ga0179593_1557420_pt1 | contig 11052 bp, 14 predicted proteins | sample CZODoug2_1_08_16_FD_185931 | JGI IMG/M metagenome (GOLD analysis project Ga0179593, IMG submission 185931) | Vadose zone soil fungal communities from Angelo Coast Range Reserve, California, USA - CZODoug2_1_08_16fungal (PacBio error correction) | ecosystem: Environmental > Terrestrial > Soil >... | reverse complement strand
CGTCTCCTCCGCTTTCTTGCTGAAAGATCTTTTCATCTGCAACCCTTCCCGACCAAAATTTTCGGCCTTTCTTTCGCTCGGGCCTCCCCCCCAGTGAGACGAACGCGACTTTTTTCCGTAAGTCCGAAAATAGTGACCTCCGATCGATGGCGTAGTTCCTGACAAGGTTGAGTGAAAGCTTTTTTTCCCTCCGCTGTAAGTTTTTTACAAAGCAAAGCTCAACTTCGTCTAGAGAGAAGGTTTTCGTGAGCGTGCGATCTCTTAAACTCGCGATGAAGGAGGGAGCCTAAGATCACTTTCCCGGATTACCCCACTGTTATTCTCTCTATTGTGCAGTGACTTGAGTTTCCCAGAATCAAGAATTGAAAGAGAATTCTGCTGATGCAAGTTTTTCTTTTTCTCCAGGTCCATGGCCTCCCCCTTTTCCTCGGTTGACGCGTACTCCTCCTGTAAAGACCCAGAAATCCGAGCGGCTCCCAAGCAGTTCCTTTTCTTTTCCTGTTTCCTCTTTGTTAATAGCCTCTCCTTTGCAAACGGTCGCTTCTCCACGTCTGTCAGCGTGTAACCTTTTGGCAGAGTACCTAAAAATAAACCCTATTCTCAGCTGAGGATCTTCTTTTTTTCTTTGCATCCTTCCCGTCATGCCCCGTCCCTCTCTCCGAGATCGGCTGGCACATCGTCCCAATGTGAGAGATGGGATCCCGCATCAGTTCATTCGCCGTCATCAAACAATCCCCTCCTGGCTGCGTCCCTATCGCGCGGTCGAAAAATGGCCCATAATTCGAGAATTCTCGGCCCGTCTACGTTACTTACCCCCAAGCCGTAGCTCCCGCCTGCCCCAATCTCTACGGGAGATCGCATACCCCCCCCCCCCCCCTCCTTGTGCCAGAGCCTGTTTTTCGCTTTGACTTTTCTCTGCTTCGATCGCCTCCGAGGGTCGGCGAGACCCGTGCCTCTCTTGACGAGGGACTTTCGGGTACTGCACGGTTTCTGACTTTTGACTTTTTTTGCCGCCTTTTGCTACGTGCGCCAAGGCAGGCACCTTCTACACGGGGCGTTTTATAATTTCGTTCGTGAGCCCTTCCTCGTCTCGTCCCTTGGTGTCCTGTACTGAAGCCCAGTCCCCCTTGGCAGGATGAAAATCGGCCTTCGGATGCAGACAAAACGGTCCCTTCCAGTAACCTTCTGAGTGTTTTTGTCGACTGGCACATTGTTCACTCCATTCCTATCACTGCACCTCCGAAGTGCTAATCGACTTGTCTTCCTTCTCCCCAATAAGGGGTCCTTTCCCCTCTCAATCTCCTCGCCACCCTCTGATGTAGATGATCACCCCTTCCGTGGAGGAGAGCGTATTTTTATAAGAAGGAGCATTCCTTCAAAGGAATTCTTCTTTCTTCTCTGCAGCCGACATTCCTCTTTACCGTGCCCGCCTTCCTAGGTGGAGAAAAATCTCTTTCCCTTCCCCTTTTTTTTGGTTTATAGGATGCTGCTCCCCTCTTCTCCTGACCTTCCGGCACTTTTTTTATGTAGGAGATCTGAAGCATTTCTCCTAGGAGTTTCTCGAGGGAATTTAATTCATCTTTGATTTCCTTTGAAATGGGTAATTTTCTTTCTGGTCTCCCTCTCCAACAGAAGAGGCTTGCTAGGGAAAGTGCTGTCATGAAAAGCTTCTTCTTGTTTTTCAAGGCCCAGTCCCCTCGTTACCTGCCCCTTCCTTCGGGGTCTAGTAGTTTGATGGGACAAGTAGTGGAAGCAAGAAACACTTTCTTTGCACATTTCAACCCCTTTAGAAGAGCTCCCCCTTAGTGCCGCGTGGGTTTGAAGAAGGGTTTGCAGCATTTCCCCTCCCGACCCGGTGGTCGGAGCCCTTCTTGGCTCACGCCCCCTTCTATCGCCACGCCACGTGATTTTTCGCAAGATCACATTCCCTTCCTTCCCGCTCTGCCCAAAGTTTTTTTTTCCCTCAATTTCCCTATCCAAGGTTCGAATGGATCGTCTCTGCCCTCCTCTGGGACCTGAGGATACGTCTTCGTGCCTTCAGTCGGGAGCTTCTCCCCTTCTCCCTTCCCGGAGAGTCAGGCCCCCGGATGGTCTTGTATCCCCTCCGATGGTGTTCAAGGAGGAGATTCTCTCTCCTTTTGGCGAGAATTTGGCCAGGCTCCCCGCTTGGACCTTCGGTGTCGAGCCTACATACGGCCTATTCTACACCCCCCAGGGTGACCTTGATTCCCCCTTCTTATGTCACGTGTCCACGAGCTCCCCTCTTTCGTCCGCTGTTCCCGCCGAGAGAGTTCGGAGAGGCGAGGACTCCCTTTCGCGCCACCAGCCTTTTTTGCCTTAGTTTCCCTGTTATTTGTAGTTTGATACTCTGCCCACCACACTCAGGTAAAAGAGGCGCTCCTATACGCGCAGGTTCCCATCTCCTTAATTCAAAGTTATGTTTCAGGTCGAGGAAGGCGTGGCCTTTGGCTTAATAGTCTCTTTGTTCCTCGGACAAAAGCTGGTCTCCTTTTGTTAGATGCTCTCCCCCCCCCCTCGACTGGTTGATTCCACGTGCGAATTTTTCGCTTTTGATGTTGGGCTCCCTCGCTGCTCCTCTTATTAATCAGTGGAAACCGTTTATGGGATGTTGAGCGAAAAGCCTCTCCCCTCTTTTTCCCCCTCGGCCTTCTTTTTCAGAGAGTACTCCCTTTTCTTCCGGCGCTCGAAGGTTTTGATAGGTTGCTGTTGTCTTCCCTGTCCTCCCTTTATTTCTTCTTTTGTCAATCAAACCTTTCCTTCTCTCCCTACGCATCTAATGGGTAAAATTCAACTCTCGTTCCCCTTCTCCTGGAACCTTTTTCTTTTTTTTTCCGGTTTTGTTTTTTTTTTTTCAGGGCGCCCTCCCCCTCCCCCTGAACAAACTTCATGGTGAAGATGAGGACTTCGAGCGACTTTTTTCCTTCCTTCCTCAGGAGCGTCTCTCCCTTTTTTCTCCTCTGGAGCGGTTTCTTCTGGTGTGCTTTTTCCGCGGCCGCAGCCCAAGCTGTGCCGAAATTGCGCCCCTAATGATTTTTTTTTTGGATTTTTTCACCCCTAAGACGGTCTTTTCCCAGCGACCCCACAGTTCCCTTTCAGATAAGTATGAACACTCCCCTCCTCCTTCTTTTGCCCTGGTTCCTTTTTTTTTAACTTAAGCAGGCGATTTTTTTTTTTGCGACCGTTACCCCCCTCAGCCCATCAGACGCTCACATCAAGGGGGATCCCCTTTCATACTTCGGTCGTAACTCTTCTCGTTATCTACTTCTCCCGGATAGTGGTCGCCTCTCTTCAAGGGAAGGTATAGACCCGAAGAGATAATCGAGCTTTTCCCTTCTCACGTGCTTTCCCCTTTCCTTTCCCGGATAGATACCTGAAGTCCCTCCCCTCGCAGGGAGCTGATAAGAGAAGAGGATCGCCCGCCCAGGCTTTGACTACACATTTGAACCTTTCCCTTTCGCTTCCCCTTTTTCGTCGCCTGGACAAGTTCGATCCTCCCGAGCTCGAGAAACAGAATCGCTCCCCCGGGGGCGATATGGGGCTGGTTCCCACCCCCTCCGGTGTCGAAGTATACGTCCTCCTTCCCCTCTTTGGTTTTTCATAAATAACACTCATTTCTTTCGTGCACGTCATTCCCCGTTCCCACTCGCGACCTGAAACTTCTTTCCTGGAGAAAGGTGGTGCAGAAACCCCTCCTTTTTCCCCTCCTTAAACGGAAGATTTTTTTCCCCCTCGAGTTCCTCTACAAGAACCCTAGCGGTTTTTTCCCCCGCTTACCCCTGAACCGTCAATCCCGATGCAGATCTTTGGTGTTGTTGAGAGAGTTCCTTTTTCTTTTCTATCGGCGCGCAGGGATTGCCCTTTTTTTTTCTATTGAACATCCTTTCGGAATTCTGTTCGCACCACCTCTTTTGTCCCCCTTCGAACGGGGGCGGTGTCAGGTTTTCTTTTTATGACGTGAAAGCAAGTACTGCGTCTTCCCTTTTTTTTTTTATCCCGGAATTGTTCTCTCATTTTCCATTAGGTGGTTTGCTTCCCGCCGTTGCTCTTTCTTATCCCTTTTTTTTCGCGAGCTGGTAGAAACTTCTCTTTTTGAGCGAACGGATCTTTTCCCCATTCTGTGACCTTTCTTTCCTCCCTTCCTTTCCGCTGTCCGTTCGCGAAGCTCCTGCTCGTGTGGTCTTTTTTTCTTTTTCCCGGTAGCGACTTGGCACCGTGAGGCGCGACCTCCCCTCCTTTCTCTCTCTCTATCGCCTCTGTCCCTTCCTCCGAATTCGCTTTCGAGCGCGCTTCCCTCTTCTCTTCCGCTTGCCGGTGATCACTCTTGTGGCATCTTCAAATCTCCTTTCTTCTTCTGTTTCTCCTGTTTGTCTTTCTTTGGAAGGCGCCGAGCGCATCCCCCTCAGGAGGATTTCCTTGAGATTAAGGCACTTTTTTTTGTAACGGTGGTTTTTTCTTTCTCCGATTGTTGGTTTTTCATGAGGGGCGCGACTGGGCCTTTACACCTTTCCCTGTCCTAGGTCTGGGCTGCGGCCGCGGCCTAGCGAAGTGGACAGCTCCCCCTCCTGGTTGTGCTCGTTGTTTGCGTAGCGTTCTTCCTATTTTTTTTTTTTTACGACGCCGCAATCTGCACCATTCCCCCCCTTCTTTTCACCCAGGGGGTAGGGAGCAAGGGCGCGTTCTCCCCCTCCCATGCAGTGCGAAAGACCCCTTTCCCGCAAACTATGTAGTGTCCCCCTTCGCCTTAGCTGGCGCTTTTTTTAGGGAACGAAGCGCGGCATATCTCTACCAAGGTGATCCTCCAACGACCGCCTTTTCTCTAGCGCCGGACGCTTCCTTCTTTAGCGTGGCGCTCGCCGCCTTTCAGGAGGAGATCCCTCCCCCGCCGCGCAAGGTTCCTTTCTCTCCTCCTCATTTTACGCCGCGCCACGCCAGCCCCATCCAACGATGACAGCGCCCTTCGCAACAAAGTAGAGGGCTAGCCACCTCACCATGAGAACTCTTTCCTCCCTCTAGGACTTTATTCTCCTTTCTCAAAGCCGTTCATCTATTTTATCGGTGCGAGTCTTACGAAGAAAACGGCCGTCTTTTTTTCACGCGCAGAGTTTTTGTTTTTTCTCATAACATATCCCCTTTTTGCTCAGAAGCCGAGAGAGGGCTTTTCCCTCTCCTGAGGCGCCCCGAAAGATTCTGCTAGGCTCCTTGCTTTCATGCCGCTTTTTTCTCGCGTGATCCCCGTTCAGGAGTCCCCCCGTAAAACTGTTTTCGCATTTTGGCGGGAGGTTCTCGGTTTAAACGCATACGTCAGAGCATGCCTTCTCACGTATACTTTACTGCTCCCAAAAAAGCTCAATTCCTTCCCGGATCTGGGATTCCCCCAGAAAATCAGGTTTTCGCGGGAGAGCCTCTTCTTTTCTTCCCCCCGCTGCTAATGCTTCTCCTTCCTAATTTCCTATTCAAGTTCCTTTTTTCCTGAGATTGACCTTACTGGATCGGGGAATGCAGAAGAAGGTGGTCGATTCCCTTGCCGCCTAAGGTGATCCTTCTCTTGCGACTTCTCCGATCACGTCTCCTTGGTTCGTGAGCCCCTTTCTCTGAGCTCGACGCACCATGTCTCGTCATGTTAAAAACGAGGTTTTTTTCCCTCGCTCTCCTGGAATTCCCTTTGTTTCTTCTCGTGGCCCGCCTTTCCCCTCACGAACGGCTACGACGAAGGACCTTCGCGAGTGCTATATGTCTTCTTTTGTTTTTTTCCTCAATCAAAGGGGTTTTCCCCCCCTTTCATCCTTTGGGCCTGATTACTGCTGCGTCCTCTTCCCCCGCCTCGCATGGAGCTCCCCCAGTTACAAGGATCTTTCGGGAGCCCTGTGAAGGACCCTTTTTTACTGCTACTTTTTTCTAGCGTCCCCTACATCTTCCCCCCCCCTTTTTCCTCCTACGTGAAGGTTTTTTTTTTCGAAACATCTATATCTTTTTCCTTCCCCTTTTTTTTTTTTTCGAGAGATGTGCTTTCCCTTCTTCCTTCTTGCAACTTACCCTAGTCCTTGCAGCGGGTTAGCCGCTTCCTCTTTCCTCGATGTACTTAAGCTGCTCCTTCTTCAACTGGGTACTCGACTCGCTTTTGGTGATCATCCTCCCCCCCAGCATGTGCAAGGTTTTTTCCACGTGAGGAATGGATTCCCCCTCCTTTTGCGACCAAACGGGCTTTTTTTGCCAGCCGTTTTCTGCCGTCGCTACCTGTCCCTTCCCTTCCTTGTCTCGTCGTAAGCCGTTTTGTGAAGTAGGCCACTTTCCTCACCATCTTCCTGGTGAAGGATTCGTTCCCTCCGTGTATTCGTTTCAGCCGGCCCGTTTGTGTCTTCCGACATGGACAAGCCAGCGGGAGATAACGACAGACGATAAGGCTTTTTCCCCGAACACACCCCTCGTCTTTTTCAGATTTCCTTTGAACATTGCGCCCCCCCTTCCTTGCGTAAATGCCCGTCAGTAGGCTATCTTGGCCTTCCCCTCCCCATAACAGTATGCTCTCTGCCTGACTGTTTTTTCTTTACAGAGGCTTGCGGCTTCCTGGCAGGCTTTTTCATAAGCGGATCTCCCCTCTCGTTCTATAGAAGCAGGCCTTGGTAGTGGTTTTATGCCCAGATGGTGCGCCCCTTTTCATTCGGCGGGCGTTGGTCGTCCTACGTATACGGGCCTTTCCTTCTCCGAAGTATCCCCCAGGTTGTCGAGCAAGCGTCTTTCCCTCTCCGCCGACCCATTTCTTTCTCCCCCGCGCAACACAGGGTTCTTTTTCGGAATGACGTGACTTTCTGCGGAGAAAGCTTCCCCCCTTTTTTCGCCCCTTTTTTCCTTTCCGATCGAGTCGCGAGAGTCCCCCGGAAGCCCCCCGTTCTTTTCTGATATTCCGCCTCCCTCTCACCAGCTCCGCTTCAGATGAGGATTCAACTGTTGTAGTTTGAGGCCTTTCCCCCCCCCCCTAATGAATCTTTTTTCGTGAAAATATTACGCTCTTTCCGTACCCCAGGAAACTAGAGAACCTCCTGTCAGGTCTCTTACCGGATTGTGTCCCTTTTCTTTTCTTGTCCCTTGTTAAGCGACAACGCTTTTTGTATGGCTTTTAGGAATGGTTATGCCCTATCCCTGAACCTTGAATGTCCCCTGATTTGAGTTTTTTATTTCTCTGTATGAAAAATCGGATATTCCTTCCCGTCCTCTACCGTGCTCTCTTTAGAGAAGAATTAATATCTCTTTTCCTTTCTTCTTCTGGGAGACCCTTTCTCTTCTCCCTCCCCCCCCCTTTGCAGCTCGAGCTTTTCTTCCCTTTCTTTGTGGAGGCCTTTTTTGTAGGAGGCCGAAGTTCTATTCCCTTTTTTCCCTGCACCCCTTGTGCCCGCCAGGAGAGCGCGCCTTTGTTTCATCCTGGACTTACTCTTTCTTCTTTTTTTCTCCTGAAGTCCTCGGTTTCCTCAACATTTTTCCTTGTGCAGATGAGGACGCCCCCTCTTCGCGCTTGCGAAAGACTCTTTAGAGAAAGAAAGGCCGCCACCCCCTTTTTTTTCTTCCCCGGTAAATTTTCAAGTTTTTGAGCCTCCCTCTCTCAGTCACCGGCTGTTATGCCGCATCCCCTCTGAGTTTTGGAGCCGTGCAAGCCCCCCCCCCTCCAAGAAGAAGGGTCCTCCTCCCTCTCCCCACCAACGTTACACCTCCCCCCCTTTGCTCTTTTCTGAACCCCGTATGCCCCTTGCTTTCCCTTTTGCGCATTTCCCTCCCCCCAAGAAGGACGGTTCCTTTCAAATAGAAGAAGTTTTTTTCCCCTTTTAAACGTCAGCAAACACCCCCTTCTCTGTTCCCCCTCGGGTAAGGTTTGGCCTTTTACGAGGAACTCACCGCTCCTTTCCTCTCTCCTCTCTGCTCGAAACCTCGTGGTGAGCGCCCTCTTCAATTCAGTTCTCAGAAAGAGAGGCTTTATATTTTCTAATCTCGCGCCCACGTGAGACAGCGGTTTTCCCCCCCCCTCTCAATGAAGGACAGACAATTTTTCTGCGCGAGGAATAAGAGACGCCTTTCATTCCCCATGCATTGTCTTGTGGCCCCTTTCGCTCCCGAAGTTTTTCCAGTGCGAGAAGTTCGTCCCCCGCTCTTCCCCAGTCCATCATGGATCTCCACTTTTTTTTTTGGTTACAACCCCGAAGAATGTTGGCTTCCTTTCCAGGACTCTTCTTCTCTTGGTCACCTGCGGCTTGCCGTCATCCAGCTGCCTTCTCCACTTTTGACACCGCCCCCCCCGTCGCTCGGTGCTTGTGAAGAACAGAAATTCCCTCCCTTCCTCTCTGAGGCACCCCTCCCCTCCCTCCTACAGGACCCGTGGTTTTCGAAGCCCGCTGCAGATCTATCTCTTTTTTTCCTCTTTTTTTTTTTTTGAGAGAGATCTGCATCGTTTCACGGGCTTGACAGGAGGCAGGTTTCTTTTCCTTTTTCTTTTGGCGTTGGGACTTCTTATTTCCTTTCTGAAAGCCTTTTTTCCGACGGGGGATCCCTCCTTCTTCTTGCTGAGCAGCTTGGATACTCCCCCGGCTGGTGAGGCTTTTCCCCTTTTCCCTTTGATGCGACATCCCTTTCTTCCCCCTTTTTTTTCAAAAGTGTTTCTGTAAGCCATAGATTACTGTCGGAGTTTCTCCCTTCTCGCCCTTGTCCAGTTTTTTCTTTGGAGAAAGGGATCTTCCCCCCTGATGTGCCTCTTCCCATAGGTCTCCTTTTTTGGGCGCGCAGCTCTTGTTTTTGCTTTCACAGGTAGCGTTTTTTCCCTCGTGAGGAGCGGACAGATAGAGTTATCTTCCCCTTATCGCCGATATGGTCGTCCTTCCCTTTTGACCCCTTCTTCTCGGATTTTTTCTCGCGCGAGCTCGCGCTCTTCTTTGTCTTTTTTTTTTCCTCTGGAAAAGTATGAAGGTTTCTTTCCCTCAATGAGGAGGATGGGGCTTCCCTCTGTCTCCCCCCCCCCTTCGGCGATTTTTTTTTGCGTTTTCCCCCGGATACCTTACAGGGCAGACCCCCACTTGGATACTTTAGGGTTAATACTGACTTTTACTGTTGGAAAGGGGGGTTCTTCCTCTTTTTCTTCCTTTTTTTGCGCGAGATTCTTTTTTTTTTTCCACTCCTCCTTCGAATTTGGCACCATTTCTCGAGATGGCTGCGGCAGCGGAATTCCCCCCTTTTTTCACGCAGAACTTCCCCGAGAGAAGAAGGGTTGGCCTTTTCTTTTCGCTCTTCGAAAAGGGGGCTCTTGCTTTCCCTGCGCGTAGAACTGTTACCCATGACGACTCCCCCTTTTTTTCCGGTTCTGCGCGCAGGGCGCTTTTTTTTGCAAAGAACATTCCCACCTTTTCTTCTGAACGAGGTTCATTTTCACTTCCTCACGCCCCAGGCGCGCTCTCTGGCATGTGCGTCTCCCGCAAGGTTCCGGAATAGAACTCTCCCCCTTTTTATCCCTGCCGCCACTTTTCCAGTTCTTCTTTCGAGGATGTACTCCCTTTCTTAGCGTGCGCCCAAATAGCAGATGAAGTTCCCTCCCCAGAAGTATCCTTGGTTTCAGCGATTTGCAGACAGCTTCCCCTCGCCCCCCTCAGAACCATCCCCTTTCCCCTCTAAGAGTCTTTCCCTTTTGTTTCTCCCCCCAGTCGTAGGTTTTCTCCACCATCTACCATCCATTTCTTTTTTTTTCCTCGTACAGCCGCTAGGTAAGAAAGAACGCCCCCTCCCCTCCTTTAAGACCTCCTCTGCTTCATCCTGTTGTCCTCCTGCACCCTTTTTTCTTCTTTTTACGCGCTGGGAATAGTCCTTTTACACCCTTCTCCGCCAGCTGCTTTCCCCTCCTCGCATTGCTAAGGATTCCTCTCCTTACGACTCCTTTCACTGACAGGGCTTTCTTGCGCCGCATACGTCGTGACGAACCTCCCCCCAATCACCCCCTTTTTGTGCTCCGAATCCTCCCCAGATTAGAGATGCCGGTTTCCCCCCTTTCCCTCCTAAGTAGAGAAGGTGCCCCCCATTGTTCCACGCTGATTCTCGACATCCCTGCGCGCCCTTTTCCCCCCCATCGGCGTGACGTCACTCAGGTTGAAGAGCCTCTTCTCGCCCCCTTTTCTGAGACTAAACCCCTTCTCCTTTGTCTTCTCCAATGCGCGATTCCTGAGCACGAGATTGACGCCCCTTGTATGGCGGGGGACTTCCGGTGGGAGACTCTTTTTCCCTTCTCAGCCTTTTTCCTGAAGGATTTCTTTTCCGATCAGGGGCGTCTCCTTCCTTTTCTGATCCCACAACCCAGAAGGACAACCGGCTTCTTTTTTCCTGTAACTTCGGTCCTTTCGACCCTTCGTCCGGCGAGCTGATACCTTTTTTAAACTTCCTTACGAGTGTTTTCTTCTTCCCTCCTGGCACATGTCCTTCCCCCTGTCTCCATGCGAAATTTCGAAGTGCTCATCGTCCTGTCTTTCCTTCCTCCCAATAACGGTTCGCAAAGTGAACGAAGCACTTTATCTGCAACTTGCCACCTGGCTCGAGCCGTACCATTTACAAGGCCGCTGAAGGGGGCCCTCGCGAATTCTTCATACCCGCTGTTCCAACTCTCGTTTACCGTGCCGACTACTTTCCCTTTTCTGTACTCCATCAGGTCTCTTTATGTAATAAGAGTCCGTTTTTTTCTCTTCTCTGCTCTTTTTGCAGGAGGCGGTTTCTTTTTTTTTTTTTTTTCTCTTTAGGATGCTGGCCTCTGAGCATTGTAGACGAGGACCCTTATTTTCCCTTCCCTTTTATTATTGATCCTGTAAATGGTACCTCCCCCTCTGCGATTGCGGGGTGTCTTCAGGTTTGAAAGCTCCGAGTTCTTCCCCTTGCGATGGCTTTTTTCCTCGTGGTACTTTTATTGAGGCGGCCGCCAGCATTCTCTTCTCCCCGTACGCCGTAGGTATAGTATTAGCCCCCCTTTCCTCTTTCCCGTCGGACACCCTCTTCCAACTGTAATGCCTTTTCTCGACC
>Ga0179593_1483707_pt1 | contig 11052 bp, 12 predicted proteins | sample CZODoug2_1_08_16_FD_185931 | JGI IMG/M metagenome (GOLD analysis project Ga0179593, IMG submission 185931) | Vadose zone soil fungal communities from Angelo Coast Range Reserve, California, USA - CZODoug2_1_08_16fungal (PacBio error correction) | ecosystem: Environmental > Terrestrial > Soil >... | reverse complement strand
TTCTCCCAGAACTGAGAGCTTATGTCCCCTTATCGAACTTTCCTTCATGTTGCTTGGAAAGGATTACTCACATTTCTTTCCTCGAGAAACCCCCCTTCAGCCAGATTTTGAAAGAAAGGAGTTTTAAGACGGTCAGCGATTTGCCTTCGGTCCCTTTCCCCTAGCAGAGCGGAGGGTTGGCTTTATCCCCAAAGATTCCCCAGATACTGTGTGCGGAGTAACTGTCTCCTTTTTCCCCCTGTTCTTCCGCTCTCTATTTTTTTTTAGACGTGAGACCAGCCTTTTACATCCTTAAAATGTGATTCCCTGACGATTTAAGGCCCCCCCCAAGAAGGGGCACTGGCGCGGTCAGTGCCTCGTCTTTCCCAATTTTATAAAGGAAATTTCTTTATGCGCCATAGAGAATTTTGTGGAAAAAGTTGCGTGGACCCTCTGGGGGGCCCCATACCCATTTCTTTACGACCTTGCTGGTATCTATCTACCCAGTGACCAACGCGAATCCTGCCCCTACATCACATCCCCCCTAGTTCTTGGTTAGAGTTTAATCCATTTTTTCCCCGCGGAAAAGAGTTTCCCCATCTCAGACTGCCTTGATAAGCTGCTGCCCCCTTCCCCTTTTTTTGCAGGGCGTTCAAAAAAGGACCAGTTCCGTTCCCTAGAGGGGGTTACAACATGAACAGTGGTACCCCAAGTGAAAGTTCCCCTAGTGTCTGTCTCCCCAGTTTTTTGAGAGTTTTTTGGGCTTCTCTCTTCTCCCATTAATGATCCCCGACTTTTTTTTCTTTTCCCCACCCTCCGCAATTTTTGATCAACCAGCCGACAATTTTCTTTTCCCTGTGTCCCCTCCTGATGGTTTTGTTCCCCCTCCAGGCAGTGGGACAAGCTTTTAGTTTTTGGGTTCCTCCCCTTCTTCACGTGACAAACCCTTAAGGACGACTGCCTCCACCTCACCCCTTTACCCCTCCCCCAACGGATTGCCGTGGTAAGGCCTTTCGTTGGTAGGCTCCAAAGATAGGGGGGTTTCCCGATCTTCCTGGTCAGGCTTTGAGAAGCCCTGTCATCCTTCCACCTTCCCCGGAATCAAGGCTTCTTTTGGTCCCTCTTTCCCCCCCCCCTCTCAACTTTCTTCTGTTTTTCTTGTATGGACAATGTTCTACCACTGTCGACTCCCGAGAGACTCCTGGCCTTTTTCCCCAATGTCGTAAGTATTTATAAACTCGTCTCCCCCCCTCGTTTCTCCAGTCTCGTCCTTTGGCAGCGTATTTCTCTAGCTTTTTCTTGAGAATTGGAAAACCCAATGCCGTTTACGCAACACCTTTTTTCACGACCGCTGCCGTCTTGTGTCAGCTATAACCAACCGTCTCTTCGGTGGGCATGGAAAGTCGGTTTACCCCCTATGCCCTTATTACAGAAATAGGTTCTTTCCCCCCCCCAGTTCCCTCTCTTTCCCTTACCCTATGTACGTGGCAGTCCCCCCCTCAATATTAGACTCTACAAAGCTCAAATTGCCAGTGATAAAAGTCTTTTCATACCCCCCCCCTAAAACTTCCCGATCCCAATTTTGAACTTCGAATCAGTCTACCACCCCCGACCCGGAAGTGGACGTTCGTAAAATTTCCCTCCCGGGCTGCCCTGTTATCCTCTCTTCCCCCTCCTCCCAGGTTGTGATTCCTATGTTTGCGAGCCCCTTTGAAGATTCCCTTAATTTTGCGGAATTGTATGAAAGTTGCCTCCCAATTTTGTCTAAAACAAGTGTTACTTTCCTCCCACCAGATTTAGTGTTCCCCCTAAAAACGATGGCAAGTCCCCAGGCTTTCCTTCGCAAATTGAGGCCCCGCCCCTCTGGGATCTTTCCCCCCCCCCTCCGCCCCCCCAAAACAACCCCCTTTTTTTGACGCACATCGCGAGGACGATATCTTGCTTTCTTTCCACAAGGCGCGCTATTTTCCTGTATCTTTCCCGTGGCTGTGGCTTCTTGACACTCCCCGTGTCCTCCCCAGGACCCCTCCATTTTAGTGATCGTGGTTGCCCTGATTACCGATCCTTTCTCCCGAGTATTCCCCCTTCTCCCTCGCATCTGCCCGCCCGCTCTTTCCCCCCCCCCTGACTCCCACAGCCTCCAGGGCGCATTCGTCGTCGTCTTTTGGGATACTTTTCACCCTGACGATCAACCGAATCTTGCGCAGCCACCCCTTGACCACAGAGAAGTATTCTTTTAATACCTCCTTTTTTTTTTTCGACTCTGATCCTTCTGCCCAGGTCTTTTTTTCGGAGTTCGGGGATTGTTCAGGTTAGGTTTTGAGAGTCTTAACAAAAAGTATTTTGGTCACTCGACGTCTCTGCCCTTTCCGAGGCCTTGTGCCTGGTTTCTTTCGATGGTCTTTCCGGCGCCCTTCCTACTCCCTTCGCCATATTTCTCCTTTCCCTAGTTGCTCACTGGGCTTGACCAAAAGAGAACTGTCTTTGGTGATTTCTGCCTTCCTGGACGACCCGTCCAAGCAGGAGTACTGCCTCCCTCCCCCTGCAGCCGTTGTTAGTAGTCTCCCGTTTCCCCGGTCTTCTCTCTTAGGGTTCACTCCAGCGTGCGGATCGTTTTCATTCAGGGACGTTTCTGGCAGTTTTTTTTTTGGTCGTACTATTGTAAGTTGAGAGGCTCTTTGGGGTCCCGCATGAGACTAAGGATTGTCTCAGATGGTACTTTCTTGATTTCCGAAGGAGTTTTTAAGTCACCGAATTGGGTTAGTCCCCTGTTCACCCCTTTGGTTTTCTTGATCCATTCCCGCCCTTATGAAGTCGAAATCTCCTTTCACCGGTTTCCCTCTTTCTGAAAAGGTTGAGAGGTTTGCTCGTTTGCTTTCATGGAGATTCTATCGATGGGACTAAAGCTTCCTTTCAAAAGTTTCTTTGGGCCTCTTATACTACGTTCCCGTGTTTTCCCTTTGGTGTCCAATGGGGTTCGGGAAACAATAGATGGGAGGTGTCCAATTTGGTTTGGCCTGCTTCCTTACCTTTTTTGGCTGCAAAGCCAACCGTATCCCTCCCCCGATCTTTCTGAGGGTTTGTTTTAGTAACCCTCTTCCGCCGGCACGTTAGAATCCCTTAACCTTCCCCCCCCAAAAAAGACGCGCTATTTTATACTCGGTCCAATTTACTGCAACGGCTTCTCCCGCGTCTTCTTTCTCCCTGCAGGATTGTTGGTTCCTTGACCAATCCCACCTTCTGATTCCCCCCCAGATTCCATTCCTTTCTTACGGCCGCAGCGCTTCCTTACGATTTCTAATTATGGCCTCCCCTCCTTTAATGCGAGCTGGATTCTTAGGCTGCTCGCACTTTGTCTTTCAAGGTCCTCTCACCATTCTCGACGTTGCGATGGGGTTTAGCGTAACCCCGCCGTTGCCATCCTGTTCTCTCTTTGAGATGCTTTTTTCTTGCTTTTCCTCATGAAATTTTCCTCTGGTTTCCGTTCTTCTGTGTAGTGAATACCCGGCATTAGTCACCTGCGGGAATTGCTGTTGTTCCCTGTCGCGTTCCTTTTGAATCGCCTGCCCTATCCCCTCTTGTTTCTTCATAAAGAAGTTCGTTTTTCCCCCCCCCCCCTCTCAGTTCGTGTCCGCTCCTCCAGTACCCATGCCCCTTTCTTAGTCCACCACTTTGCGAAATGACACTCCTTGACCCCCCCCTGGTTGTCGCAAAGTAGATTTTTTTGGGCCAAGCAAATTTCTCCTGCCCTTGACCCCACTCCCTTCCACTCCCCCTTTTCTACCTAAACCTAGGACTTTGCCCCTTTTTTTTTTTTTTTCCAATCATTTTGAGCCCCGCTACCCCCCGGGGCCCCGCTTAATTTTCGATGCATCCCTCCGTACGATGATTTGCCCCTTTACAAAGTGCCCCCGCGAATGGACCCCCGTCTTCACGTAACGGCTCACACGTCCCCCTGAGTTCTATCCTTTTTGGATGGCGCGGATTTTTGGGGGCAGCTGCCTCTTTTTGCGGACGACGCGTTGCTGGTTTCCCCCCCCCCTTCTTCAACCCGGTTCCCATTTTTTTTGGCCCCCCATTATTTTTTTTCTGGACAACTTTTTCAAGGCTTCAGAGGCCCCGCTCCAGGTTTTTCTCCTGTGGCAATCGTGTGCGTCAGTATCGATTTGCAAAGTGGCCCCACAGGAACGATGTTTGGCCCCTTTTCTTCCCGGCTATTCTATTTTTGAATGAGCCCCACTTCTCACACTTCCTCACCAGGGAATATTTTTTTCCCCGGACTCTTTTCGTTTGTAAGCTTGGCGTATACCTGACACGACCTTGATCTTTTTCCTCTGCCTATATCTGCCTTTTTTCATAGTAATTTTTTATTCAATCGAGGGGGTCTCGCCAAAGCAATTTCCAAGTGCTGGTAAATAATTGACAAACCCCTTCTCTGAAGTGACGGTGACCCTGCCCTTTCCCTTCACTATTCTGACCTCTTTCTCCTTTCCAATCAGAACGTTTGGTTTTTTTTGTCAGCTCTTCCACAGAACGTGAAGGATAGGGTCACATGGTATAACCGGAGACACTTTCTCTACATTATTGGAAAGGATCTCCCAACTTTCAGTGAGTTCTGTCCCATATATTCAGACCGAGAAGCTTGGGTTTCCCATTACAGATTGTAGGTTGCCTCCCTATTGTTCAGAACTTTACAAGGATTTTGCTTTGGTTGTTCTACGGCCCCAGTAGCCTCCCCAGGCCATTCGTGTCTTCGTTCCCCTTTCGGAGTGTTTTTGACCACCCTGTTCTAATGAGCTCCCCTTTGAGTGTTTATCCCTGCAATTGTACCTCTTTTTAATTAACCCTGTTTGATTTCCAATCGCAAAGACGTGAAGTTTTTAGAGGTAGAGGGTCTCTTTGATGAGATCCCCTTTCCCCTCCCCTGCGTTTTTTTCCTCCCCGCGTTCCTCTGGGCCCTGGTGTTTTCATTGGGCAAGATTTTTTAAAGAACTGGGCTTCCCCCCTCCCGAGGATCGCTCCCTGTCCAACCCGCTAAGAGACACCCCCCCCTATTTTTTTGGCCGTGTTCCCGCCTTGGTGGCACGTTCCCCCAAGAACATCGCCCGTGTCATCCCTCTTCCAAAGTTTTTTCCTTCCCCGGGCCCCAACCAAGGCAACCCCTTCAAGGTTTTGAGTGGGGCTACATGAATTGTTTGGTCACCTCCTGGCCCCGTTCCTACCTTTGTCTCTCTTTTTTGTTAGTACGTCACTTTCCTTTAATCCTGATAACCGCTTGTGAAACAACCTCCGTCACCTTTGCGCCTTTAACCCTTTTCCTTGCTTTTCATGTCTCGTTTTTGTTACTCCTTTTGATGCATGTTTCCTGTTAAGGTTTCTCCCCAACGCTTGAGAGTTTTTCCCCCGTCCCTTGCATTGAGAGTTTCTCATCCCAATAGGGGAAGGACCTTTGGGCTTTTATTGCAGGATGACACAGGTCGCGTACAATTTACACCAAAGGCCGTTCCTGGGTTCTCCGTCCCTTTGTAGGCTCAACTTTACATTGGTTCCAACTATTTTAACTTGGTTCTTGAGATCTTGAGCATCCTTCACCCCAGAGACCCAGTTTGCCCTTTTTTTCTTTCTGTACGCTCCACCCCCATAGAAACGTTTTTTTCTTGTTCCTTGGGACTACTCCACAAGTCTTCTAATCGGCTCCCCTTTCGCCCTTTGTTCCAAAATTTCTGTGCTTCAGTACCGTTCCTTATAAATCTTTTCAGAGGGAGCAAGTCTCGTCCCCAGCGTAGCGTCCTTGTCATGTTTCAAGAGTGGGCCCTCTTTCCCTTCTCAACCGTGTATCTTTCGATGCACTCTGAGGCTATTTAAGATATATTCAACTCCGTTTTGATTTTTTGGGTCGGAACGTTTTAGTTAACCTGGAACGACTCGTTTGTTTTACCCCCTACCCCGGACAAAGAAGGTGAGACCACCAGTGGAGTGGGAAGACAATACATTCTGCGTCAAAAGCGCAAACCCTGGCTCAAGACTTTTTCAACCCCTTAAAAAGGACCGGAGCATGCCAGTTCTCGATAGAAAACCGTGACCCGGAGGTCGACAGGCCGAGGCGCAAAGCGAGGGTTCCATCCTATAACCTCTTCCACGGGTTCAAGATGGGAATCGCCATTCCTCTTTGAGACCTTTTCAACCCTCCCGGGTTTTGAATGGGAGCAAGTCCACGCAATTTTTTTCACACCTTCAGGTCCCTTGGTTATATAACAACGCTTCCCGCCCTCACCGTCCCCCTTGCGGTTCGCCATACTGATTTCGCAATTTTGTTCTACCCCTGAGGCCGCCTTGTCCTTTCGCCCCACTACACCGCCGGTTGCGCCTCCTTGAGGATGTCTTCGGCACTTCTCGTTCCTGCGCGCCCCCCGGCGTGAGAGAAGAAAGAGGACTTCCGGTTCTTCTCCTGGGCGTGTGTTGACGGGTGAAGCCTGCACTGGCCGTTGGACCTCAATTTCCTCCCCCTTTCTCTTAACTACCTTTCCCCTCCCCTACTCTTTAAACTCCCTCGCCCCCCCAATCTTTCCTCCCGTGGAAGAGGAACTTCAGCCATGGCTCAGTCTTATGTAAAAATTTTGGGCAGACGATCAACATGCACTCAATAAGAAACTCCTTGACCTTTTCAAGGAGCGCTTCTCTATTTTCCCATAATTTTTTGTGAGCGATCTACTTTATCCCCCTTTCCTGTCCGGGCTTGAGCGGAGGGGATGGAATAGGTGTTCTTTTTTCCCCCCTCGTTTTTTCAGAAATAGGCTTTTATGAGAATTTTCGGCAGTTGAAGCTTTTCTCTGGGTGAGCCTTGGCCTTCCATCGTGTTTTAAAGATCTGGCGATAGTTCTCCATTTTTGGCAAAAAGAGCCGTGTTGGGGTTAGGTCCTTTGTGGACACTGCATGCTTTCCAACACATGTCCCGAGAGCCCGTGCTAAAACTCGCCTCTTCCCCGGGACTCTCGCTTTTGAAATACAGCCTTCGAGTATTTTCGCCTTATTCGGTCGGCTGCAACCTTTTTTTGTGGGGGCTTTTGCTTAGGACCTCTTGGTCATCCTATCTTTCAACCAGGTTGCTCCTCATTCTAGCCCCCCTCCCTTTTTACTGGGTGCGCAGGATTTTTTTACCCCCCCTTTGGGTTCATGCACCCTGGAGTTTTTTTATCCACCGCTTGGACCTTTTGCTCCATTGCCTCGTAGCCCTTTCTACTTGGTCCAGTTTCTCACCTAGGGAGACCCATGGGAGGTGTATGGCGCGTCCCCTGGTGCCAAGCCCGCTGAGAATTGGGTCGTACCCCTATTCCCCTTGCTTTTCATTTTTTGTGGGTTTTGAAGATTCGTTTATTGCGGGCCTTTACCCGTTAGTTCCTTTAAACCCTGAGCGTGGAGCCGGGCATTAGCTGGACGCGTCGACTTTTTCATTATTGTTTTCAAGACAAGTGGACTCTGCCTTTTCGGTCGTTTTTTTTGAGGCCCCACGATGGCGGTCGCGTCCTGGGTTTCCCAGCCGTTCCTTCCCCCCACCCCGTCCATCTATCGCTATTCCGTCCGGTTTGCGATTTCAAAGTTTTCTTGATCACGTCATTCCTTTTTACTTCTCACCACCACTCTTTTTAGGGAAACCTTCCTCGTCCTTCTATTCAAACCCTTTTTTCTTCCAACCGCACATAATGGTCTTTGTCACGGACGTTCGGGACTGTGCCGGAGGAGCTATTCTCTTCACAGGTCCTCCCAGAACATTGCTACGTTTCTTCTTACCCTCCTTCCCCCAGGACTGGAGTTCGCTTCGTTATGATGTCCCTCCCTTTTTCAGCTAATTTTCCCGGGGAATCCTTTGCCCTTTGTTTGAGATTTTGGGCCTCACACGCTTCTCCTCACAAGGCAGGACGTTTGATGTACCCTTTTTTTCCCTCTCCGTTCCCGACCTTTATCGTCTGCCCCGTATTCACACTAGTGTTTATGCCCCCCAGCCCCCCCCTCTTCATCTTCCCCCCTGATGCCTGACCCCGTGTACCTGCCAGCCCGTAGGAAACCCGTATCCATTTTTCAATCTTTTGAAACCCCCAGGTTTCTTTAGACCCCGTTCGATTTGGGTCACAAATTCCCCCCCCTATGTGGTCTTCAGGTAATCTTATACACAAAAATCGCCACCAGACCTTTGCGTTACCCCCCCCTGAGGCATTTTTCCCATGGTTTGAGGGGCCCTGTCATGAGTCCAACCCGACCAACTTCTTGAACCTTTTTTTTTTCCCTTCCGTCAATTCCCGTGGGACCAGAGGGTCATTTCCCTTTTATCCCCCAATTGACCGCTCTGATTGGCGTTAATTGGGTCCTCGGCACCCCCCCAATCCCCTCCCTCCGAGGCAGATCGGTTTTCGGGTCGGATGGATGGGCGTCCCTGTCAATATTTTGCTCCTGTGCTTTTTTTTGATGGTCTCGGAAGACGTGTGTGCCTGCCCCCCGTATGTCCCCCGTTCCTTGTGTCCCCCCATTCTGCGTCTCTTTTTGACGCGGCGGCCTCCTGATTCTTATTCTTGCTTCGATCCCGGCCTTTTCTCCTGGCTTGTGATGTTATTATCCACCACTTTTTCTTGCCAGAGGGCCCCGTTCATTTGATCACTTTCTCCAAAATCGCCTGTAGAGGCGCTCCTCTTTAAACCCTTCTCCCTGTGAATTATCGCCCCCCGCTCTTTAGGGGGACCTTTTGAGTCTCCCCTTCCACCCTCTGCGAGGCCTTTTCCTTCATGCCAAGTCCTCTTCTTCTACAACTGCCTGTTACACATAGGTCTTCTTTCTGCAAAGTTTTTTTCTCGCCCCGCAAGAAAGTGAGGGAACATCTTGACCCCCTTCTAGTTCTTTTGCGCACGTTTCTGTGACACCATTCAGATCCCTATCCCCGATGCATCTTTTATACCTCAGTTTTTTTTTGTCGCGCGTTTTTCATCCCGCAAGTTCTGATATGGACTGTTACCTACCACTTCCACACTCTAAACTTCTTTGGTTCACACCGTTTACCCCTTTAGGTGCGTCCATTATTCCTCAGCTTCCCTCTCAGTCCAGGCAGCGGGTAGACAGCGATTTGGCCATGTCTGTACCAAAGGCCTTACCGAGGGAGGGTGCCTTTTTTGCCTTCGCTCTTTCTGAGGTATTTAAAAGTTGATAGACCCCGTTTTGTACACTTTTTTCATGGATTGCATATATTGTAGCGGTTAAGTGTGTTGCACCTGCAATGGATCTTCTTCCACGGATCGATACTTCCGCAAAACTCCGTACTGCTCACGAGGCGCTGGAGATGTGCATATTAATGTTATCCCGTCTTGCATCGTCTGTCAGAGCGAACTTTTTTGAAAAAACGGTGGAAGTATTTGTTCAGGTAGACACTGCTTGTCCGACCCCCCCTCCACCACCCGGAGGAGAAGCGCTCTTCAATTCCCCCCCCCCTGCTCCTCACAATAACAAGTTTTCCTGGTGTCCCTCCACTTATCCCCAGATGTCCCATCTCGCTTCCTTTTCCGCTGGGCACTCCAAGAGGTTCCACTGTCTTCTCAGTTTCGAAAAACTTTCACAGAATTTGGATGCGAGCGGTTGCTACGACAGTTTCACAGCCAGTTAAATTTACTATTCTGTCGACATTTCTTTTCTCTCTTTGGTATCTCTCCTTTATTTGCCCCTGAAAAGATTTTGGATTTTTTTCCACCAATCCCCCGAGACCCACTAACCATTTGTTTCTTCCTGTGCGTTTAACTGTGATGGCTGCGCATTCCCACTCGCAGAGGTTTTGGTGCCCCCCATCACCATTTTTTGGCTGTTTCATGCACAGTGGAAGGGACTTGTCTTGCTGCATACTCCCACTTCTCATGACAACCTCCCCCCTTCCCTGCTTCCCTCTGTAGGCCTACCCCCGCCCCGTGGTTCCCCTTCTATGTTTCAGTTGGGAAGAATTCTGCATCACACGCAGATCCTCAGGTCTTCGTCTGTTTACTGCTACCCAATTCGCCATTTCGTCTTACTTCTTTGTCTTCCCCCCTAATGAAGTTACGTCCCGTCCCTCTCGAGCCATCTTACCGTGAAAACTCGGGAGGTGCCCCCGGTTATAAGTTATTCTACCGATCTCTGCTCCGTCTCTTTCCATTTTGTGCTTATTTCTCCGCATATTTGAGTGTGATCCTTTTTTTTCCCCAACAACATAATGGAGTCATAGCCGAAATCCCGCGTCCTCATTTTTTTATGTGTCCCAGCTATATAACCGCGTAGTATGTTTTTTGGTATCCGGAGGGTCATGTTTACCGTGTAGTCAACCTACCTCCAAAGGCTAAATCGTGAGATTGGTTTAGACCCCCTATATAGAGTCCAATCCTCAGGATCAAGACTTTTCCCTCCCTTCCCCCTTTACTTTCCGTGACTCCCGCCTCCTCTTACAGAACAACGACACTCTTCGAGAGCTCGGTTTTCCCCACCCCCGCTTAGAGTGCTGTCCCTTTCCAAACTAAAAGTTTTCTCCTTCTGGTCGAACTTTGCCTATGTCGACATTAAATTTGGGGGACGGAATCCAAGTCCAAGAATGTGATCCCCCCCATTTTTACCCCCCTTATTCCAAAAATCCTTCTTCAGCAATCTTAAAAAGGAGGCTCCTGAACCTCCTGTTTTGGGTTTCCTTTTTCCCCGCCTCCATCTACACCTGACGTCTAGTACCTTCACCGCAAAGAAAAGCTTTTGAACCCTGACTCCCTTCCGCCTCCCCCCTCACTGCCTTAGATGTTAAACCTATATCCGGATGTAGCGACGCCCGGATGAGTAATTGGTTGCTATTGACTTTCTTTCCCCCTTCGGAAGAACCTTACATTCCCCATCTCGGTTTAGTGTATCTTTTTTCTACCCGATCATGGGCGACGCGAGAAGGGACCCCCCTGACTACTCGCATAATGCTAACCTCGATGGACAGTGAATACGCCTCCAGGTCTCCGTCGCTCTTTCTCGTCCCAAGATGTTTTTCAGAACTCTACCCTTAACCCCCCTGCTAGACCCCTGACCGACATGGATCCC
>Ga0179593_1466933_pt1 | contig 11052 bp, 11 predicted proteins | sample CZODoug2_1_08_16_FD_185931 | JGI IMG/M metagenome (GOLD analysis project Ga0179593, IMG submission 185931) | Vadose zone soil fungal communities from Angelo Coast Range Reserve, California, USA - CZODoug2_1_08_16fungal (PacBio error correction) | ecosystem: Environmental > Terrestrial > Soil >... | reverse complement strand
TTTACCGACCTACCCTTTAAGTACTGTAATCCTTTGCTGTGCCAGTATTTTTAATTTTCTATCCCTCTAGCATAAATTTTGGACGGAGGTCGGCGCCCTGATTACCCCCCTGTTTTTTTCGCCCGAACTGCCTAGCCCACACCTTCTCCCCTTCTGCATCGGCGTCTTACTCCCCAGATTTTCTTTTATTTCATTCGCAAGATCCTGATCGGTTTTATTCCCACGGTACCTCTTTTCCAATTGACGGGTCCTTCTCCTTCTCTCTTTTTTATCTGTTATCAACAGCAATCAAGTTATCATACTCTGTATTTTGATCGTGTCTTCCCCTCCTTTTTTATTAGAGATCGCATCTCAACATATTCGTACTGAGCTAGTTGGTTCCCGTCCCACTCAAACTTTATACTCACTAGATTCCAGCCATGGCCAGACCCCCTTCAACCGGTCTTTTTCACCATCTTTCAAGGGGGATTCCATTCTGGCTAAGCACTGGGCATTTTTCATTGTTCTCTATCTCATCTATAGGGGTTTTCACTTCCCTCTTCTTCCGGTTTCCTGACAGGGTAGATGACCCTTCTCCCTCCGTAACACGTTTGTTGACCTTTGGCTGCTTTACTGACACGCTTTGGCCGAAACTACGGCGTCGTCACGTTGGCGGAGACGTTTTCTTTAGACTTTTTATCATGCGACTGTTAATTCATTCTCTTATTTATTAGGCTCTTTTACCACTTTTTCCTTGACTTTTTTTTTCCTCTTACTCCGGGAGAGACGGTTTCTGTGGTCAACCTCCTTGATAATTATGCGGTAATTTCACTGGTCACTCTTCACCTCCGCCCTTTTCTATGCTTCGTCCCGTTATCCCTCCTTCTTTTTACGGTTCACTTGCGTTTATTTTGCGGCCTGGATAGAGCACCTTTATACGTCGAAAGAGTACTTGTTGTGGTTTGGGGACGTGGTTTCGTTTTACGGTTTTCTATTCTGGCGCGTTGATCTTTTTGGGCTTCATCTCCTTTATTCTTTACTTCCCCTGTTCGTTTACTTTTCCCGAAAGCCTTCTGCGGAATATTTTTTTGGTCCCCATGTGAAGGAAGTTACGTTCCTGCTGTCATGGCAGGATTTGGTCTTGGGGGATGTTTTTTTTGCTTTGCGAGGTTTGCCTACTTTTTCCCCTACGTCTTTTCCCCTTCATCCTGGTGGGTAAGAGCAGGAGGCGTGTTTTCCCATTTTTTTCTTCCATTTTCACCTTGGTGATGTCCCACTTAATCTGCTAATTCAGGGCGGGAGGATTGCTTTTTTGGTTCGGGTTGAGACAGGTTTTTGGATTTTGTGCAATTTGTTTCTTTTTCCCTCCCCCTACAGCGTCAGACGCGAGTTTTTTCTTCCAACTGGTTTTTTTTTACTTGAGCGGGGTCTCTCCTGAAAATTGTGAGCGGAATCTCTTGGTCGGGCTTGTACGGAATTCATTTTTTTTCTTTTTTGGCATCTTTGGCCCTTCCCCGCGCCCGCGCATGTTAGGGAGACGCGGAGCGTGTCGCTGTTTTATACACGTTTGGGTTTTCCCGTGGGCGTCGTGTGGTCGAGTCTGTGAGTCTTTTCGGACAACGGACGGACAGGCACGGGATTGATTTTCCTTTTTAGACCTAAGCGTGAAGGGTGCGCAACGTGACTCTCTTTTTTTTTGTCAGGCTTCTTTCCCTTTATCCTTTTCTTCTTTGGGGGAGTAGCCCCACTTTGGTTCGTAGGTCTGAGTGCATGTGGGTCTCCTTTTGAGGAGAAGCTGGGTTTAGGGCGTTTTGCGCTGGGGATGCCCGTTAGTCAGTTGCGCTGATCTCGTTATTTTTTTCCCACTTTTCCTGACCTCCCAGTGTCCTTTTCCATCTTATACAAGGAGATTTACCCCTTGTGGGAGTTCGTTCTACGTTATTTGGTGGGGCTGGCGGGAAAAGCCCCTCAGGACTTACCAGTGCGCGCTTTTTCTTTGTGGCTGTCGTTATCATTCCAGTCGGGGTTTCGACTAACTCATAATATCTGGTCGTTAAGACCTCTTTTGTCCCTTCATTGTCCTCCTTACGGCTACAATGTTTAGACTGGTTGTTTATTATATTAATGGTCACCCAGAGGGGGGTAACTTCCCCACTATCAGCTCTTCCGTCCCCCCCATTTTTTACCTGTAATTCCCCATGCTGCAGGCAGGCCCTTCCAAATTAAAATCATATGTTAATACTCATTCCCCCCCCCCTCTTTTTTGGCTGAGATGCGTTTAATTTGAGTTTTTTCTTCCGTTGCATTGCTCGTTTCGGTGAGAGTCCTCGGGTGTATGCCAATGTGTGCGAGGGTGTTGCGGAGTGTTTTACTCGCTTTTTTCCGTTTACCACCCTTTTCCGCCGTTTGCGATCTCTTTCGCCCCGTTCCCTTAAAGTTGACGTAGAATGAAATAGCGTCTGGCAAAGATTATGACCGTTCCCCTCATTATAGCAGGGCTTCCAGGATTGCTGGGGAAACGTACTAGGTTTAAACTTTTAATTTCGATTGTTCGACCCGGTCCTCGCTCAAAATTCCTCCCGCGTGTCGCGGGCCTATCATACAATTTCAAAATGTTTCTCCCTCTCCTGTTATAAGCTTCCAAGAATGGAATTTCGCTGTCATTTCTTTCACCCCGCTACTCTCTCCCACTTTGGAGGGTTTTTTGGGTTTTGGGAACCTTGTGCTCGCCCACCCCCCGACAGTTTGGTTTAGGATTTTTGTTTTCCTTCTAAGTTGATGCCACTGTAGCTCGCACTAGGTACACAATTCCTGACAGTAACCGAGTTCCCCACCCTTGGTATACCTCACCCACTTCACAGTACGCCCTTTTATTTGTCTTTGCCCCCCCTACCTCTCTTCCCTTTCAGTCGCACCTTTTCCTTTTGCAATCTTTGAGATTTTGACAGAGTAACCGGTTGGGGTGGTTATTTTACCAAAGTTCCACCAGACAGTCATAAATCTCTTACGTTCCTCCGGGGTAGCGACTTCTTCCCGCTTAGTTTGCTGGTATCCACATGCCCTCACCGCCCCCCATTTCTGCCTTTCCCCACCGACTCCCCCATCTTCCCGCTTTCAACATTTCGGAGAGAGAGAGACAGTTCTTAACTGTTATGAGTTTCACCAAGTTTCTGTCGAATCACACCTCGCGAGCTCCCCTCGGATCGGAATCGTCACCACCGCGCATGCTCTCAGGAACGTCTGAAACCCGCCCCCCGCGCTGTCATTCTCTCCTTTTCCCTTTCTACCCTTTTACACGACAGTTGTTCCCCACAACCATCCTTGCACCTGATGCATATATTCCCCGACAGCTCTGTTTGACTCCCCACCTTCCGATGCGTTTCAATTCCAACGCCCCGTCCGGCTGCATTTCCCGCGAAACTGACTGCTTCCCCTTTTTACCACCCAAGAATTACCCTCCCCGTTTTTTCCAGTTTGCGGCCCCCCGTGTGATTCCGTCATTCTTCGCGACCAGCCGCTCCTTGACATCAAAATATTTGTACACTCCTATATCCCACCTGTTCCACTTTTTCTCTTTGAATTCCCTCCGACTCTATTAGGCAAGCCACCTGATCAAAACGCGTCTGGTAACCTCTCCTTACATGCGACCTTCCGACGCCTTCAATAAAACTTTCCCCCCGTGTCCTTTAAATTTGACCCTCCCGATTCGTTTTTGAACGACCGATGCAGTCGTCCCTCCCCACCCTCGCCCGACTCGCCTCTACAACAAAATCCCTTCCCACTTTTCTTGGTCCAAACATGCCTCCGAGAATAGCGAAAGGCGGCATTAACCCATTTCCGGGCTCCGTCAAGTCTCGCCAATTCAATAACGGGATTTCCGTTGCCAGCCACCCTTTTCCTTGACCGCTACTTTCCCGCTCGCTTGCACTTCCTCCCCTACCACGACCCAACTTTTAAAAAACATCTCGCGATCATCACTAATATAGAGGGCACGTCCACAGATTGCTGGCTACTGCATTTCCCCTGGCTTTTCTCCGCTACCGTATCCGTTCTCCGCCTTATGGATATATGATTCTCAGTTCCTTGACTTTCACCCCGTTGTAGTGTCGCGAAAAACTTTTTCTTTCTCCTCCCCCAATTCTGGAATCTTGCCACTTCCTCCTTTTCCATTTGAAATTTAATTTTTTTTTCCGACTATTCCCTAACTCTCTTCTTATGGAAAGGCCTTTTCCCCTTTCCCCAAAGTCCTTTACCTTTCTTTTAATGCCGCTTCTATGGAGAAAGGCAAAACCTTACCACGCCCTCGTTGGATGGTGGACGGCACCGTAGTTGCTTTTTGAACTGTGGTTTTTCGCTTTCTGTCCTTGCTTACTCGGTCAAGTTTGCTTATCCCTACTCTCCTCCAGGGCTCTTCCCATTTCCCCGCAAAGACCCCCTACACCGCCCCAAGTCTCTTCCGGTGTTTCATCAACAGGACCCCTTTTCGGTAATCTATTTTAAATCCTCCCTTGTTGTTGTGTATAGAGTATTTTACCACCGACCTATATTTGTTCTTTTGACTTAACACGTGAATTTCGTGGGACTGGTTCGACAGTTAACGTGCCTGAATGGATTCAAGGCAAGGTGCTTTCCGCATAATTGCTCGCCTTTTCGCCGACCATTTCCCCCACCAATATCGCAGACATTTTCTACATCCCTCCCCCCCTCGGATCTGAGGGCACTTCCTTCGTCCCATAAATGACCTCTGTTCGGTCTATACACAATCTTACTGAAGTGAAATTTACGGAGCTATTCTTAACTGTTACTGTAAACTTCCACCAATTTAAAGATTTTTCCTTCTCAGTCAGAGAGTGTCGTCATTTCCAGACATTTTTTCGGTCTCAGAGAACCACAGATTTTCTCCTTCACCCTTTTTTTCACATTTTGTTCCTCCGTTTTCAAAGATAACAAGAGATTCCAGCCTCTTTTCAAGAACGGAAACCGAGTATTCTGTACAAACACAAGGGGACCCATATGACTCAAGCTAAGAAACTTGTTAGATTTGGTTCTTTTTTCTTCGATGAAAGAATTTGTGTGTACTTCGATTAGGACTGTGTCGAGACGTGGAATTGACAGTATCATTTGTTTCTCGGTTGAGGGACCCTTTGTGGATTGAGAGGAGCTTCTTCATCCTTTTATCATTCGGAGATTCCCCCTTATCCCTCTTCTTTCATTCATGCTTTCTTGTCTCTCATTATCTCTCTTTCTAGTTAGATTTCCCATGGTTTGCGGTTTCAGGATTGAAGGAAGGTCGAAATGGCGATTTTTCTGGACCGGACACGGTTTTGAGAGGTTGCAAATGGCGTTCCGGGTAAAAATTTTTTATGCGTCTCTTCTCGGGTTGATGATTGCCAGTCCCCATCAAACTCATGACACACCAGCCCCGGAAGGTGGCTTTCATGATATTCAACGCATTCGGCTACCTAGGTCCCCTTTCTGGTGTGCCCCGTACTTTAAGTTTCTTTCGGATGCGGCCTCGGCTGTTCGACATCATGCGTACCCCCACGGGGATTGCACTGGTTGAAAGCTTTTTCTTTTTTCCTTATTTCGTTTTCCCTGTTTATAAGTTCCCTAGTTCTTTCCGCGCGGCCGTCTTATCTTTGGAGGTGTATTCCAGTACTTGCGCCGGTTATCCCTACTAGCTGCGAGACATCTCTCACCGCGTGAACGATCGTGCTGTTTTTTGAACCACCGTTATTTCCAACCTGTTGTGATTTCCCTTTATCAGAGGCGCTAACCCTCCTTCTCTCTTTGATTTATCTGTTTTTCTGGGACAAGTAGAGTCTGTCCCTTGTGCGCGTGTCTATGTCCCGGAAATCCGCGGTCTCGATTTTTTATTCTACATGGAAACTTGCGTTTGTGCCTCACGTGCCATTCTCGGGGTTCTTATTATTAACGGAATTTTGAATTCGAAATAGCGTTGTACGCTCCCTTGGGAGGTTGACGGTCTCTGTTTTTGAAACACAACCCATCCTCCAGCGCAGACGCTTATCCTTTCTAACCGCTGAACTTTTTATTCTTTTTGCTCTGTTTTTCAAAAACTTCCCCTCCTCTGATTCCCCCGTTGGGATGTCGATTAGAATCTGAAGAAGTTCCGGTGAGCTTGGCCTCATGCTGTTTTGAATTCGCAAGACAATCACTGGACCGGATTGATAGTGGGTGATTCCCCCTCTGTTTACTCAGTAATCACTTTTGGTCTTTTCTTTTTTGCTTTCATTTTGACTCTTTTTCTTCTTGCTTTGCTTGGGATGCCCGTCTCTTCCCAGTTCCTGATGACAGCTTTGAAATCGTTTCCAAGTACCTCGCTCACATTCGCTGGCAAGTTTTTCTAGACATTAGCTGGTACCCCCCTTTTTTTTTCGTTTTCTTCCGTCAGAGTTTGTTGGCTTACCATAAAAATTTTTTCCCCTTAAAAGTGACTTGCTTTTAGCTCCCCCCCCCAGCTTAAGCCCTGAGGATAATATGGCGTTGGCTCCGTCAGCTCTTTCTCTCCATTTGCATACTTTGTCTTACCTTGTTTCTGAAGGTTGGAGAAGTAGCATTTTTTTGACCATGGTCTTTGCCCTGGCCACTCGAGAAGCTCTCTCCCGCCGAAGGATTTTCCCTTTCCTTCCCAAGGCGCTTGACCGGAATCAAAACATGAACCAACCTTTCTTTCCTTCCTCCTTCTTTTTTTTTCTCTCGATGGTTAATTTTTTCTTTGGCCCTTTTCGCTTGGACGCTCGGGACCAATTCCGTTGCGCGGAGCTATTTCCTCTTGGGGTGAGCCTTTTGTACTTGCCGAAGATCTCTATACAATTGTCTCCTTATCGCCATTTGCGAGTCACCGTCCTTACATCACCCCTCTACCACCGTTATTCCCGAAGAGGACCCTCCCCTTGCTGGTGCGCTCCTTAGGGCCCATTTTAAGGGACGAGGTGATCCCTTTTCCTCCCTCTCCGCAAATCACGGGTTTCCGCACCCGACAGAAAAAAATGTTCGCCAGCTTAGTCTCATCTTTCCCACCCATACTGTTTCTAATGGCCCTTTGTAAAACCCCACAGCTCATCAAGCGCCACGTTTCCCTCCCTGATATCACCCCAGCGCCCCCCCACAGCACGAAAGTTTATTTGCTCCTCACCAGATTCCCCCCAATTCCCCTGACCAACTCTCCCAAACATGCTACCTCAACCCTGATCTTTAAGAACTTGATGTCTTCGCACTAGCCCAACCCTTGTCCGTTGGTTAATCGCCCCCTTACCCAGCGACATCCTTTCCCATTCTTCGCTTTGTGTGTCATTTCCCACTACGACCAAGAACGTCCTCCCTCGCCTACGTTCCTTGGTAGCGCCTCTTCGCGGCAGTGATGCTTTTTGTGCTCCCATGAAAGATTCACGACACACTCGCAACCTCTTTCAGTAACACCCCTCCATCCACAAGCTTCTTCGCTCACACCTTTTCATTTTGTCGATACTCTTTTGGTTTTTCAATTCTTTTCCCGCCGTCACAGTTTCTTTTCTTTTCCTTTTACCCCCTCGTTCTTAGAGGAAATCGGTTATTCTTCCAAAACCTCTGAAAATAGTTCCGACCCCTTTTTCCCAGAAAACGGCCCCTATGCTCAGGAACCTAGCGCACTCCTTTCATAACACACGGTTTCAAAGCAGTTTTCAAACTACTCTCTTCGTCCAACTGAGGATGAGTTTCTTTTTTTCTCCCCGTCTCCCTGGTGAGTACAAACCGACAGCAGCTCTGGGTTCCCCCAACACCTTCATTACAATTTATTCCCCACCACCTCTTCCATCAGCTGCTTTCCTTCCCACCCCTTCTGATCTTTTGTACTCATAGATTCGCGAATCCCTCCCAGACTCCGGCAAATCACCGTAAATTAATCGACCCCAGAACCATTTCTTTCAGTCCTATCTTGTTTCTCTAATAACTAAGTTTCCACACGCGCCTTTCAATACCGAAAGCACCTGTTCACTCGGTCTTTGCAGAATAATTTGAAACAGATGCCCACTTTCCCGCCCTCATTCTCTCCATCCCCTTGTCCTTCCAGCCAAAAATAGAAAGTATTAGAATTACACTTCCACACTCTTTCACGGCCAAATTTCTTTCACCCTTCCCTACTTAAGAGCATACTCTCGTCCGTCGCACACCAACCGTTCGTATAAAAGTAATCATTGCTTCAGCTAGATTCTCCTGCACATTCCTTTTACAGCACTTTCTAAGCTCCGATTAAGAGGCACTGTCCCTTTTCCTTATAGAAAACGTAATCTCACACCCCTACGTGAAGCATAACCATTAGTTCGAGGACAATCCTCCATTTCTTTACAGCTCCCACTGATACTTAAATTTCGCTAGGTTTGACCTATCCCGAGTTTCCGTTTCTTTTCTCCATAGGTCTGGAATATTATGTATGTATCCTTCTTCCCCTTGCGTAACCCCACTTTGATTAGTAGTTTCTCCACATCTTTTCCCTTCTCCCATCCACAAATTTCTTCCCTTTATGCCTGCCCCCTATAGTCTTTCGCTTAAGCTGTTCCGTTGGAATTTTTCACCTCTTCAAGCCACTCTCGCGTCTTCCGGCCCTTTGGGCCCAGTTGGTAGCCTGACTCCTGATTTCTTTCTGACTTCCCAGCTCCCTCGTGTAGGGCATTTAATCCCTTTCAGAGAGGATTTTGTGTTCGCGCGCATGGAGATGACAGCGCAATGGAGGGTCTTACTCCTTCTTTCACCATTTTTCTTTTCCGACCAAACATACCCCGACATCTTCTGCTTTAGCTTTTTCCTCCCCAGGTCCAACCTTTCGGCGTAATCTCTCTTCTCCATTTCCTTTTGGTGTTGTTAAAGAAGATTACCCCCTCCTACTGTCTTTTATGTTCCACGATCTCCTTTCGGTCGATTCCCTTCATTTATGGATTTTATGGAAATCCCCTTTAGGCCAGGCAATTTTGGTTGCATCCCTGCGCACGTTCTCGCCTACCCATTCTCTCGAGACCACCCCCCCCCCCCAACCCCTCATCGTCATACGTCTCATGCCTTCCAAAAGCTTTTCTCCGGGCCCTCATCTCCAGTCATCATGCGGGCCTCAACCCAATGCTTCACCAATATTTGTGGAAATTTCCTTTCTCCTCGAGATGATTTTCTCTGTCCTACCCCCCCATGACGCTTTCGTACTTCGGATTTATGAAGCAGAGCTCCTTGTCCGATTTCCCTAATTGTTTCTGAGAAGCTCCACAGATTTGCTTGCCCAGAAGCTTTTTTACGTTAACTGCTGTACTCCGCTACCCCTTCCCCTTTAAAGCACTATTCCAAAGGATCTTTCTGAAACTCCTTCAAACTTTCCCTGAGGAACTTTACTCTGCTCCACTTTCAGTTCTTCCCTCAAATTTTTTTTTCTGCCTGTCAGAGCTTTATCGGGTATTAGCACCTCTCTTTTGCCTTTCCTCTCATTCGATTTTAGGTCTCATCTTCCTCATGGCTGGAGGGACTGTTTGGAGATGGAAGGCAAAAGAGTCGACTCCGGCGTATGCAACTTTTCCAGGTACGTTTAAGCCTTTTGAGCCACGATTATATCATGCGCTTGAGCGACTTATTCGTTCTTCTGAGGCGCTGGTACACATGGGCCTTGCAACGGATTTTGAAGCCTTTTTATCGGTCTGAGAGGTAGGCTGGTTTCTCCCTTTCTTTTCTTTTGAAAATAGGATCGGGTTTTTCTGCTGTCCACCTGGGACTTTATTCAGCGTCCTAGTCTCCATATGGCTGGCTTCATGGTCGGGTGTCCTTTGTCAATTCTTCCTTCCAGGAGTAACCGTGAGCCCTTTACCCCTTTGTTCGTGGGGACGATTATCGCTTATGTATTGCTATTGCTTCTTCGTTCTCTGGCGCGTCAACCTCTTAATCAACGGGGCCTCCCCCTTTTTTAACGCCGAGATTGCATCATTTTTTCCACCTTGGAATGGCACCGTCCTGTTCTCTTTTGACTGAGATGGATCTTCTTCTTTCTTCACGCACTTTGGCTTGCTTTTACTCCTCAGCGCAGGGCCCCAGTATGTCCGCATCCCCGAAGAGCTTCCGGAATTGATTTTAAACCGTTGTTTCTTCCCTTCATGCGCTACATTCCCTTACTTCGTATCGTTTTTGGGTTTTTGACCGTATCGGAGACGCTAGATTTGGTGACTTTATTCCCCCCTAACCCCCCCCCATGTCGCCCCGATTTTTAGAAATTAAATTCGCTTTTGAAGCAAGTGAAGCCCTTGGTGGAGATCGCCTCCTGAAAACCTTTTCTTGTCTAATTTTTATTGGTTCCTTCGAGTAGGCGGTGATGCATATAGTTCCTTGGCCCACACTACGCACTTCTCTACTAACCTTCCGAGAATTCGTCCCTCCGTGTCTTTAACTTAGGGAGGATTCCTTGTTGTTGCGACTTTTGCCAAAATTTACACGCACGGCGAGAGTCCTTTTAACAAGGCATTGCATTTCTGCGTACTATGTTAGAGACCACCAACTGATTATGTTTTATTTGCCTTCGCAGCCAATGAAAGAGGAGTCCCCGTTGTTAGTGCGATTTATGTATCCCCCAATGTGGATGGTAATGTCATCTCCTTTTCCCTCTTTTTTCTGCGCTGAATTTTTTGAGGTCTTCTTTCTCTCGTCTCCTTTTACCTTGAATGATGTGCAAATGATTTGATTCTTCTGTTTTTTTCACAAGGACCTCCCCTAATTCCCGGTGAAGTGCTCATCCTTTCTGCCTGGTGGAGGTGTTTGATTTGAAGGTAGGATTTGGCTGTCGGATGGTCTTCCAATCACATTGGACCTCCCCAGTGAATGGCCATTAGAGTACCCAAGATTTGGAAGCCCGGACCTACTATCTTGGTTTTCGGACCTTTTTTTCAGCTTATGTCCTTCCCTGAATCCCTCTGGCTCAGTTGTAAGAAGGGGTTGCTTCGACGAGTTGCACCGCACTTTTTCTACACGGCCCCATCTTTTGATTATGATGAGATACTCTGCAACAGTTTTTTCTCCTTCAAAGGCGCCCTGAGCCCTTGCCTCCCC
>Ga0179593_1399986_pt1 | contig 11052 bp, 23 predicted proteins | sample CZODoug2_1_08_16_FD_185931 | JGI IMG/M metagenome (GOLD analysis project Ga0179593, IMG submission 185931) | Vadose zone soil fungal communities from Angelo Coast Range Reserve, California, USA - CZODoug2_1_08_16fungal (PacBio error correction) | ecosystem: Environmental > Terrestrial > Soil >... | reverse complement strand
TTTCCCCCCATCCCCTAAACGCTTCCTTTACCTTGCCTCGCAATTATTCCGGCTTTGACATTTTTCCTTCCCTCTCCGACGCTCGAGCACCTGACCCCTCAATTTTTATGTCCCCCATGTCCTCAACCTTAGTTGAAGCGGCTTATTCTTGATGTCTAATCGGCGGGAGTACGGCCCTTTCCTTCCCCCAATGCTTTCTTCCTCTACTCCCTTCGCCGTTTCGGACTTTTTTGCGATTACGTGTTCTGCAATTCTGAGGATGCCCCTCGATGGCCCTTTGCTTTTCCCCTCTAGGGCCAACTCTCTCCTCCTTTTATAACTCCTTTGAAAACGCCCTCCCCGACTTCTGAATTCTCGGCTTCTTGCTGCCCATTCGCTAATACTTTTTGTACGTGGCTTCCTGGGGCAGGGGACCTTTCCCCCCTTTCCCCCCGCCGCCAACGGCCTCCCCGTTTCAAAATTGTTTTTCAGTCCCCAGCCGTTCTTCCTGTCCCCCCTTGCGTCCCCTTTCTCTAGCCTTTCATCCGCAGTGGTATGAAGCCCTTTCCCTCTGTGCTCTTTCTCTCTCTTCCCTTCCTTTGTTGTTTCTCGCATTAGGCCGCGACCTCGGCTTGTTTACCACTTAACCAAGTTCACGCTATCCTGGGTTTTTTTCTTTGACCCTTTGAACCAATCACTGCTGTTTCACTCGTAACCCACCCTTTCACACCTGGCGCCCCGTTTTCTGCTGTCTGGACTTCCACCCCCCCTGCCCCCTCCCCGTGACCACTCAGTTTCGATTTCATTCTCCAGTGTCCACTCCATAGGAAGATTTCCTGCGACAGTTTTTGTTTCGGTTACAATACTTTTTACCGCCCTTCGCTTTCGTCCTTTTTCCCTTAGACGGACCCGCCGCGAATTTTCGCGCGGCCCCTTCAATTGCGAACAATGTATTTCATCGGCCGATTCGGACCCTCTTTTCCACGTTCAGGAATTTTTGATCATGGACAGACCCTTGAGGTTCTGCCTTCAATCCCGCAGTCACCATCAGACCATCCTCCCTGTTCTTAAATTGCATACATGGTTTGCGTTTTCCTCCCCTCCATCCTTCTTCATTTTTTGTGACGTCGCGCGTCTTCCCGTACTAACTGTATGACGGGTGTTTAAGTTCCCAGTTTCTTCCCCCGACTTTTTGATAGGCCGAAGTCGTATGGTACTACTCTGAGCCCCTTTCATGCTTTAGCTGAAATTCTACCGGCTGACCGGCAGGACCCGTCTGCTTTTTTTTATTTCCCAGCTCCTCTACAACTCGAACCTTTCCCTCTCCATACCCCCCCCCACCTATCCCCTTTCAGGTTCATCGTTTTGCGTAGCTTTTCTCCTGCCGGGGATAGTCTTTCCCTGCGTGTTGCCCTACCACTGCGGGTAATGATTAGATTTTCCCCTTTCCTCTGCATTCTACCTGGAAGCATGCACTCAGGCCTTTTTTCCCTTTTCCGCTTTTTCCTCTACGACCCGCGCTTCTGCCTTGCAAGGAACAGGCGCTCCCCCCCCCCCTGTGTTGTTGCGAAGTTTTGGAAGACCCCATGCTATAAGACATGTTGTTTTGGTTAAGTTTCTTCCTGTTCGCGCGCGCCTACTTTATCCCTGACCCGGATGGCAACATGTCTACTCACTGACTTTTTCCTTTTTCCCGTAAGGGCCTCCTCCGTTTGCACTTTGTGTTGAGAATCAACCGTTGCGCTTCTCGTCAGTAATTGGTGTCCCTCGTTCGTTTTTTTTTTTAGTTGTCTCGTGTTTCCCTCTTAACTTCCCCCACAACAAAAGTCAGTATTGCACTGACTCACCCCATTCCCCCATCCCCCCACCCCCTCCTTTTTAATTACCTCTTCGTGATTCCGACAACTCTTTCCTGTTTTTCTGTTTATTCTCGTTGGTAAACGCCGCCCCTTCCCTACTATGCATGCGAAACTTTCCCCTTTCTTTCCTTTTTCCACCTCCAATGTACGCTCTTTTTCCCTGCTTGCGCTTGCAGTTTTGTCCCCCCTTCCCTTTATTTGAGGGCGCCTTCGCAACATGTCCAATTCCTGACAACCTGTCCTTTTTCCCCCCTTTCGGTCCCCCCTTTGGTCCTGGTCATTGCCGATTTTCCGGCCTTACATACTCCACCCTCTTTTCTGCTGGTGGCCCCCGCTCCCATTTTCCCGTTTCCTCTTCGTCCAGTCGCTTGCGCCCGACTTCTGCCCCCTTTGTTGGATCTTCTTTTTTGCGTTTTTTCTTATCAAGAATTTTCACAAACCCCCAAATCCACCCCACACCCCGTTTTAGTCTTTTCGGAATTCCGCTGGAGTTCTGCCCCCCAAGGGTTTCCCCCAAATGTTACGTGCCTCTCTCTCTTTGGGGCACGCCAGCTGGTCGCCTTTTTGGTTTTAACCCCCTTCTTGTTTTTCCCACCAAACGACGGACCTTTTTTCTCTTCGTTTGATCTTCTCCGTCCTCCAAACAATTCTCCCTTGTGTTATTTACTGGCGACCCCCGTCCCTGCTGTTTTGGCGTTCAGTAATGCTATTTTCCCAAGCCCCGGAATCCCCCTCCTCTCCCCCCTCCTTATCGAAATGCTTCTCCCCTTTTCTTCTCCCATCAAACGCCCTAGCCCTAGTCATTGCGTTCGTCGTCCCCTGCATCTTCCTAAAAAAACGGATCTGCAGCCGCCCTTTCTTCCCTTTCTTGGTTGCTCCCCCCCTAATTTTCCTAGGCCAAGTTTTCTATTTTCCTTTACAATCCAGACGTGCAGCTTTAGACCAATTCCCCCCAAGTATCACTGTTCACTTTAAGAAAACTGGTTCAGACCTGCTTTTTTTCGTGCTGTGGGCTCTTGGTCAAGTGTGGGTCGGCGGGACCCTTGCGTTATTCGGAATCCCACCGTAGGCAATCTCAAATGTCTTTTCCCCCCAAAAAGTTTCGCTTTTTCCCCTTGTACAAAGATTTCGGCCTGCCTGCACGCTCTCCTTCATGTTACATCATTGATTCCTCTGTGCATTCCCCCACCTGACTCCTTCAGGTGCGGGTTATACTGCTTCGGGTCTGGGGTTAGGAACACCTGGATCACTTTCCAGGGCTCTTTAGAAAGATATTCTTCGGGATCCACCCTCTTACTTTTCCAACAATCAGACTACAGTTTCCCATTTTTCTCCCTCTTGAGCCCCGGGTAATCTTTTTTCTTCTGCGCTTCTTTCCGACCTTCTCTCCCCTTAAACTCCTACCCTGTTTGTTGAGCTATTTCCCTTCCACAAGAGTTTTCCAACGCTGATTCAAACCTGGTCATTTCCGCTTTTTCTGCATGACTTCTGACTCTTTTCAGCTCCGCGGGCCCCCTACCCCCCCCCAGCAGTAAAGCTGTAGCCATCTCCTGGGAATTTTTTTTTAGTTTCCCTCGCCCCCCCCTGCCTTTCCCTTTCAGGTGCACCCACCTTTCTCCTTTTCCTTGCACTTTCTTCCCTGAGCCCTTTAACTCCGGTGCGCGCTTGCTTCTCTATCGTCTTGACATTTTGTTACACATTTATTCTTTTTGTGACGTCTCCCTCTTTAAGATTTTTCGATCGGTTTTCCCCCGACCATGCACTTTGTCCCACCAGACAGCCTTGTTCAAATCTTCCTAACACAGGAACGTCCCCAAGTCCCCCCATTTTATTTCCCCCCACTGGCTGTCTTAATTCGTCCGTCCCTTTGACATGTTGTATCCCTCGTTGCCGTGTATGACTTCCTCTTTGGCATTGTTGTGCAATAGACCCCTGTTGTCCTCCCCCCCCAATACAGATCCGTTCTGCTGAGATCCCTTTCTTTTTCTCAATGTCTTTTCTCTACCGCCCTTTTTTTCACTGATCCCTGTTGAGTTTTTCTTTCCCGTGTTTCTCTCCCCTACAGCCTGAGCAGTTAGAGCAAGGATTTCCTCTCTTTCTTCCCGGTGTTCGTCCTCATCCTTCCCCCCCAACATCTCCTTAAGTTGTCATCACTTTTTCGACAATACACCTTGATAGGATTTTTCTATTTTTGCGATTCGCTCTCCAATTCCCTCGCCCGGTTTTTTTTCTTTTGGCGTCTTGTTGTGTGTGATTACCCTGCCGTTTTTAATTTTTTTCGGACGCTTTCTTTCCCTCAATCGCGCACTTCTGCCATGTATGGTCCACTTCTTGTTTCCTCCCCCCAAAGGTTCCCCACACTCCGCCATCTTCCCGTTCTTTGAGCCCCCTTTTCTGTTCCTCCCATCCTTTTTCCCCCAACCACTTGCGTGCGCCCCATCGTGAGGAGTGGACCACTCGCACGAACAGCATTAAACTTTTGCCGGTTGATTGGTAACCATTTCCCTTGGTTTGGAGTTCTATTTCTTTCTCAATCTGAATCCCCCACCCTTGCCACGATGCACGAAATGAATACCAGTTTTCCTTCCTTCCCGCGTTTTCTTCTCCTCACTGCCTCCCTTCCCCATTCCCTTTCTTTTCGCGTATGCTTGTTGTCCCAAAGTGAGTTGGTCTACCATCCCCACCTCCCTTTTTTCTCTGATTCTCTATTCCGTAGCGTTAGCCCAAGAACCCTTCCCCCCCTTTTTTATTGCACTTTCACCCTCCCTCCCAGGTTACTCCTGCTGTCTGTATTCTTTTTTCTTTTTTTGGTTCTCGATTTTTTTCTGTCCTTCTGCAACCCGCCCTCCCCCCCCCCTTTTTACCTGTTCATTTTTAGTAACTCCCTCCCTTGCCGTTGATTCTCCCCTTTTGAAAAAGCTGCTGACACTTTTTTCGAATTTGGGCCCCCCCCCCCTTCCCTATGATCGTTGAGAGTCCTTTTTCGACCCCTCCATTTTGCTTTACCTTCTTTGGAGCCAACCTTTCTCCCTCGCTGTTGCTCGACTTTCCTCCCCTCTTCCCCCCCCCACTGATCTCTTTTTTTGCGATCTCCGTGATGCTTTTGATCCCTTTTTTCACAACATTCTTCTTTCTTGCCTTTCTATTCAGTGCAATTCCTTGTCCCCTTTTCATCGATATTCGCGTCCCGCAGTTTTATTATGCCCAGCGTTTAATACTTCTAGAAGGATTCCTCTGCTCCCACCCTTCGTGTTTCCCGGATGATCAGATGGTTTTTTTGGCGATGAGTTTCTATGTTTTTATCTGACTTTTTTGCTTACTTTCCGGTTCCTCCTGCTTCTCTCCTCTCTTTCACTCACGTTCCTGTGCTTCAACATGACGAAGTAGTCCATCCTACCCCTTTCCACGATAAGAGATTACTTCTTCCCTTCTCATAAATTTGAGGTTTCTCCTCCCGCGAGAGCGCCTTCAAGCAAGTAACTAGGTTTTCTCCCCCACCCATGGAGCCTTCTTCCGAAGTTGGATGATTCTGTCTTGTTTACCTCGCCCTTGATGTACGTATCCCCACGTATCTTTTGCTTCCCTCAATCTTTAGCCTTCCGGAACTTGTTCCCCCGATTTTTTATGCCTGGAGCCTGTTCTCTGATGCGTGTTTTCCCTCCTTCGGGAAAATGAAGCCTCGTGATCGTCCCCCCCCTCCTGTTTCCCCTCACAGCCTCTTCCGCGCCATTTGGATTCTTCCCTCGCGGAATTTTCCCCTAGTGTCACTTTGCTTGAGGGGCTTCTTGTGCTCTTTCCCCCCCCCCCCTTTCCACCGACAAGGCGCAGTTTTTAACCCTTGTTTCCTTGTTCAACCTCGTGATCTCCTGCGTTCAATTTAGCCACGTCCCCCAGGTTCGCGTGATTTCCTCTTTGGCCGGCATTTTCCCCCCTTCGCGTCCTGTCTTTCCATTCCACTCCCCTTTTTCCTCCTCCTCCGGTTTAGCGTCTTTCTCTTCCCCATCCCCCCGCGAAGCACGTTCTGGGGCAATGCCTACCCTTCTCAAAGTTACGCTTTCACTGGAGTTTTCCCCCTTTTTTCTGTGCACAGGAACATTCACTTCTGTTTGACCGCCTTCCCACCCTAAATGTTCCGTTTTTCTTCGAATTCACTTTCCCTCAAGTCCCTCAGTCACGTTGACATCAGAGTGATCCGGCGATTTGGTCAAGTCTCAACTCGATGTCCGATATCTCCCTTTTTTTCGGTTTCACCTTGGCTTGTATCGGAAATCTCTTGCGTTATTTTCCCCTAGAGTGGTCCCCCTCCCAGTTCCGCATCCGGCCTTCCCTCCCCCCCAGGATCAAAGGACGGCATCTTCCGACTTCCGGACCCAGGTTTTGACGCCTTTCTTTTTTTCGCTCCGGAACTGTTGATAACGTTTTTCTGCCTCCTTCTTTTCTCAGCGATTTACAAATCCCGAAGTCCATCCTTCTCATGCCTTCATTTTTTTTTAGCCCGCCTACTTCCTTGTTTTTTTTTTCGTGATTGGTTGCTCCGGCGCTTCCCGCCATTGTCTTGCCGAATACTCTTTCTTCCCCCCCTTTCCCGTTGGTCGTTATTGACTGTCCGTCGTCTTTCCTCCGAGCCTTCCAGCGCTCTCAAATCGATGATTCGATCGATTTCCCTTCTTTTTCCCGCCCCCCTGCCGCTTACCCCCCTTCTCCCCAAGTTTACTTCACCGAACCCCCATCCCAACGCAGTGGCCCCCCTTTTTTTTGAGCCTTTTTTCTCCGGTTCCTTGAATTCGTAATGACATTTTCTCCCCATGCTTTTCATGTACGTGTAGCTCCCATGCCCTTGCCTTATTTACCACTTCTCAGCCGCACGGTGCCAATTTTACGTCTTTTTTGTTGAAGCTCGTCTCTCTTCATTCCCCCGATCAGTGTTGACTCAGTTGGCTTCCACTTTTCCCGACGCTGCAGCGGAAGTTTACCCCGTTTAGAGCGCATCCCAACGTGTCCAGTCTTTTCCCCTACAACTCTCCGATCTACTGTTCCCCTGGAAGTTAGAAGTTTCCTTTTTTTCCACAAAAATGGTGGGAGAATCCCCTCCCTTCTTCGCTTTACAATTGTCACTACTTCCCCTTTTCTGTTAGCCTTGGAAAATACGTCTACACACCCCCCCCCCTCTTTCCCGCCATCACCCATCCCACCCCCCTTCTGGATATTTACCTTTCCGATCACTTTTCGACGGTTGATGGTTTTTCTTGGTTCCTCGCGGAATACTTCTTCCTGGCGACCCTCCTTTTATAGCTTCCCCCCCCCTCCTTCTCCACCCCGCTTTGGGCCCAAGTTGGCGCGCGCCCTGTCCTGTTTCTTTTCATTGGATTTTTAGCCTTTTAGCACACAACTCGCCCCTCCTTCCCACAAAAATTTTTCCATTTCCTACATAGTGGCACAATTTTTTTTTCCCCTTGACGATTTAGTGCCTACCACTTTCCTCCAAACAGATGATTTTTTTTTCGTTAGATAAACGCCACATTTTTTCCGTTCTCTTCCGTATTTCCACTCCTCAGATTTTTTTCCCCCCAGGGGTTTCTCCCCCTCGTGGGATGTTATCCCCTTCAGCCTATTGTCAGTCTTTTCCTGTACTTTTACTTTCTTTTTTGCAAAGCTTGTTTCCCTAATGGAAAGAATTCCCCTCCTACTCTCTCTTTTTCCCTCCCACGCGTCCGTCATTTTTCACCACCATCGTCGGGTCCAAACGAAGCCTGAAGTGTGGTTTCGGTCTTCTTTTCTTTTTTCCTTCCAAGAACCTCCTAAGGGTGTTCTCCTATCGTACCTGGGCCCGATTCCTTGTTCTGATTTTTCGGCCTTTCCTGGTGTTTTTTCAACCGCACGGGACTGCAGCGCCTTTCATCGGACTATGCACCTGAGAGACCCGCTTCCTTCAATCAATTAACCGAGTCCCTTAAGTCTTTAGTCTAAACTCCTTGCTCCCCACTGTATCCCTCCATCAGACTTTCCTTGATTTTATTCACGACGGGTTGGTCAAACCAGGTTCCCCGCTCCCTTTAAAATAAGTCTTGTGTCCCATTCGCCCCCCCAAGGCAAGGTCACCTTTCCCCTCTAATTAGCCAGCTCATTTTTTTCTCCCTCAGTGATGTTAGTGCCTGTTTTGCAGACTTGACATGTTTTCTGTGTCTTTGGCCCCCAACTTTCTGTTAAGGGAATTAACCCCGCTCTTCCTTCCCCCATGGATCTGTTTTCCACCCCCCCCCCTTCGCTCTACGTTTGTTCCCCAAAATTTCTCTCTGTCCTCCAACTTTCCTGTCCCCTTTCCTGCACCTCATCAATAACGGACACCCAAATTTCTGCCGCCGGTTTTTTTTGAAGACGTTCGGGGCGTGTTTTTATTTCACAAAGCTGTAAGTATTCCATTCTTTTTTCTTCGATCTCCTTTGATGGGTGTGTCCCCCCTGTTCCCAATCTGCTTTCTCCCCCTTTCTCTCCAAGACGCATTCTAGAACCAGGTTGCAATTTTCCCCTTTTGTTTCGCCTTTTTTCTTTGCTCTCTATCTTTCTTCCTCTCAATATTGTTCGTTGTTTGACTCTCTTCATCATAGACGAGGGCACCCTCCTTCACCTGTGGGTCCATTTCTCCTTGTCTCTTCCTGATTATTCTTTTAATCGTTCCCCCGCTTTTTTCCCCCATCCAGACCTTCCGGTGTCGCAAGAAGCCCCTTGACATTTCTCTAAGGTTTGTGCCCTACGTACCCCCCTCCCCGACGTACGGCACCACCATCTTTAACTTTTTTTTTTGCAGTAGCCGAAGCACTTGCGTTAACTTATGTAGGATGAGTTTGTCTGCTCCTCTTTTCCCCCTTTCTTGTACATTGATCTCGATTTTTGGGTTTCCCTACAATATTGAGCTTCCCCTGGGTGGTATTCCCCGCTCCCGCCCTTTTCCCTTCTAACCCCTTCCTTTCAAGTTCGACCCGTTTTCCCCTTTCAACTTGATACATGTTTTCCAAAAATGAGATTTTTGGTCATGTTCTCCTTCCCTTTGACAGCCTTGAGTGTATCTGGATTCCCCCTTTTATTTATCTTATCTAGTGCAAGTTCTCGACCCTTTCTCCAATCATCCCGACGTTTTTTCCCTCTTCCATTTTTCTCCCATTTTCCAAGAATTTAATTCACCTTTTGATTGCTGTTTTCCTAGTTGATGGCCTTCTTCCTTTCCCTTCCCTCAGTCTTATTCAAGGTATGGTTTCCCTTATCATCAGTTCTTCGGCACCATAATGAACGAACCTCAGCAGTATCATCGCTCGAATCACTCCCCCTTATTTCCTTCCGTTTGCTGTACCTGACCCCGGAATGCTAGCCACTTGGTTCCTTCCTTCGTTGTTGCAAAGACGAAGCATATCTTGTTTTTCCCAGTGATTGCGGACGCCCTTTTCGTTCCAATAGGTGCTTCCTGTACCATTCGGCCCCCCGTTTTTTGCAGACAACCATACCTTGCAAATTCCAAACCCTCCTTCCTATACCCCACTCTTTATTGAAAGACGCCCACATCCCCCGTGTTTCACCCCCCCCAACTGTTTCCGCACATTTGCTTCGTTTTCTCATGACCCGAAGCCGGTCAACTTTTTTTGCCTTTTTTTGTCTTTGCCAATGCCACCTCCTTTTCCTCGCTGTGTGGATCCTCTTTCTTCTGAAATCGTGCCAAGGAACCCCAAATGGCCACGTCGTTGTCCCTTCAATTTCCCTTTCGTTTTTTTCCCCCCTTCATTAGATGTATTCATGCTCCCTTCTTTTAAACAGAACAAAGTGCACCATGCCTTTGCGCTCCCCGTCTTGGTCCCCTTTTCCATGCGGTCTGAGGGTGCGCACATCGCAGACCTTTTTTTTGCCGCATGCTTCTTCTCCCCTTCCCCTCCAAAAAAATACAACCGTTCATGATGCTCTTCCCCCCACTCCGAAGGCTCGGAATGGTTGTGTTTTCTTGACTTCTTCCTTTTTTTTGTTTACTTGCCTGTCTTTTCACTCTTCCCCGTCCCACCCCGGTACCGTGATCCCCCACTGTCTACAACACGGAAGACGGAATCGGTGATTATCCCCCCCCCGTTTGACCCACCTTCTGGAACACGTACCGTGGGACTTTAATTCCTCTCTCAGAGCGCCTTCTCGACAAATTTCCTTTTTTACATAGGATTCGTGCTGCAATTTTACCTTTGAATGACAGATTCCTCTCCCCTGCCCCTTGAAAAAAAAGTATTCCCACTCTCATCATTCCCTCGATCCAGGTCTCATACCCTTCTTAGCTTCCCTTTCTCTTTTTTCTTCCCTCATTTTTCCCTTATTTCTTTTCAATTTTCCTCGTTATCTTTTCCCTCATTTTCTTAGCCAGCAAAATCGTCCTTTTTTTCGAGTGACAGCGGCGCACCAACTTGGGTTGCCCTGTCTGTATAGTCTTTTTTGTTTTTTCTCTTTGACCTTTGCTTTGTTGTATCTTTGCTCGTGTGCTCCTAAAAGCAGGGAGTCCTTTTTCTCCTCCTCCCCTGCTTGCCTTCCTTCTCTCCGTTCCTTTGTCTCTGAGTGCCGTCCCCCCGTCGTCCCCCTCCTCCCTTCCCCTTGGCTCCGATTAATTTCTTCTTGCCCGTCATAATTTGCTTTCTCTCCGGACGAAGCGGCTCTAGCACCACCCCCGCCCATCTTATGCGGCGCCTTTTCCCCCCCCCCATGTAGTCCTGACCAACTTTTTGATTGAGGTTTACCTCCCCCGCGACCCGAACTTCCTTTCCTTTACCGGCTTTATTTACCCATTACCGCGTTAGTCTTCCTGACTTTTTCATGCTCCGGTCCCTTTTTTTCCACCTTCTCAGGGATTTGAGGGATGTCTTTGCGTTTTTCCCACGCTAGGGCCCAATGTTTTTCCGTACTTTCGTCTCCAAGCCAAGGAGTGAAAACTCCAAGTCCCCTCCTTTTAAATTTACTCGGGCGGGTGGCTCCCCCCATGTGCCGCCGTTGATATCTCCTTTTTTTGTCAAGTTGTAGGTCCTCTGTTTTTGAAGGTCCCCTCCCCCTACTCCCACGCTCCGTTTGCACAATTGTTACTTCCTTCAACCAGAGTGATGGTTTCTGGAGTTTCCAACTCCCCCAACAATTTCCCCATCAGGGCATGGAACTTTCCTTGCAGTGGGCGCCTTTCCCAAAGACTTCCCTCTTCGTTCCG
>Ga0179593_1306560_pt1 | contig 11052 bp, 10 predicted proteins | sample CZODoug2_1_08_16_FD_185931 | JGI IMG/M metagenome (GOLD analysis project Ga0179593, IMG submission 185931) | Vadose zone soil fungal communities from Angelo Coast Range Reserve, California, USA - CZODoug2_1_08_16fungal (PacBio error correction) | ecosystem: Environmental > Terrestrial > Soil >... | reverse complement strand
CTCCCTTTGGCATTTGTCAAGGCCGTTGTTGTCTCAGCATCTTTTCCAGGCCCCTGCCGACCGTCGCCCACGCCGGTTCCTGTTTCAACCCCCATTCGAACGATGCACTTCACGTATCTTAGGCTGACCCTGTCGTCTTTCCTTACATGACACTGCCGCTCGGCTGCTTACCTTGTTCACGGGCTGTACGCCCCCCCGAATTGTAGAGATGCGCCCCTGCCCCCCCTGTTCCTGATTTCCCACCGTTCTCACGCGTTCCCGCCCCCACCCCTTGTGAGTTCCCGCTCCATTCGTTGGACAAATTGCGTCGATTCTTCCCCCCCTCCCCCTGCAGACTTTGTTCCAAGGGTCCCCCTCTTTGTTTCCTGGCATCTTCCCCTCCATTTGGGCTCGTGATGGGCAGCTGCCGATTCTCACTGGTTATCATGTGGACCTTTAACCCCCCCGCTTATTTGATAAGTTCTCCCCCCTTCTTCTCTCTTCCCTTTTTCTTGCCGTTTCCCTTCCATAGTGTCGGCGAACCGCTCCTAGGGCTGTTTCTTGCCATATACTTATTCAGGAGATCTTTGTCTTGCCCGTCTTCCACGTGAATTATTCCCCCGGCCGTGTGACGTCCACGCCTTCACCGAGCAAATCTCGGTACTGAGATTCTTGACGTTGAATTGCCGTATAACCAGTATATTCGATTGGACCTTCCGGATTAACTTCAACGTCAGGTAGTCTCGGGCGTTTTTCCCTTTCCGTACCCTCTTACCTCCCCGGCCCTGGCCGCGGCGCTCTCTACCTCCCCCATACAGTGTTTCCCCGGGACTTGACGTTTCCCCTTGTTTCTTCAAGACCCTTTACCTTGTCAAGTATGGACGACACGTTCCTTACGGAGGTTCAACAAAAATCTCCAGGAACGTGGAAACCTGAGCGCGCTCTACTCTTTCCGCCCTTTTCAGCCCCTTGATGATCTTATCTCCCCGTAGTGTTGGCTATTGCACACATGAACGGACCCCCATCGATGCCTTCCCAACATCTCTTCATTTTAAGCCCTCCCTTCATTACCTAAAAGGACGAGGTCTTCGTCGAATTTTTATCTCACTCTTCCTCTAGTTTTATTCGGTCCCTCTTTTTGTCATCATTGACGCTCTTTCCTGCTCACATACGAGAAGGCTGCCTGATTGCCTTTCCCCCCACTTCCGCTGGTTTCCAGATGCGATGTCGATCAGACCTCCCGTTTTTCAAGTGCTCGCCCCCCCCTTCTCATCGCGTTTATCATCGATCCCTTAATGGCCCACTCCACGTCCCAGGCCTGCCATACCGAAAACCTTTTTTTACCTTCCTCCCGTATATTTCACCACGGCTGGGACATTGAAAGGCCGGAAGAGCTGTAGTTGAAGAGAGAAGAATCTCCCCCCTTCCCCCACTGGTGTTTCTGAGCGTTCTGGATGCGATTTCACGACCTTCCGTTTTTACCGGTTGCCCCTATTCTTCGTCAACGCGTCCGCCCACCCCCTTTTATCCAATGAGGCGACTAATTCCCCGCCCTTCCTTAATAAAGTCCCCCGCCACAAGCCAAAGTGACCCTCGGTTGAGTCAAAGGTTGCCTCGTCCCTTCCTTCCATAGTATGTCTCCCAGGGCCGGTCACATGCCTATAATTCCCAAAGCCAGTCTTCCCCCTGTTTGTAGGAGTCCTTCGTGCCTTTTACGCAGTGTGGATTTCCCCTTTCTCGTCGAGACCGGTGCTCAGATCTAACAGCTTCCTCGTTTCCCACTTTTTCTTCTAGGGGCATCTTCACCTTCGTCGTTGCTTGAGGAGTCCGCGGGGTTGTGTTCCCTTCTTCTTTGTAGGAACCATGATGTGATTTTCTCCCCACCGTCCCCTTATACTCACCTTCTTCTTAGTTTCCTTGTGCGACTCTTCTCGACCCACTAGACCTCGGCTTTTTGTTTTCATTTGGAGAGTCCCCGGTGTCGCCTCCTCGACCTCCCTCATCTGGTTCCGCTGAGAACCCGTTATCCCGTACCTGTCCCTTCCTCCTTATTAGTCGTAATTTTCCCCATCTGCCGGGACGGTTATTGAAAACCGACGTTCCACTGATGGGGTTTTTTTTTCCCCTTCTCGAAAGATCCCAGTGCTGCCACTTTTGCCTTCCCCCCTGGGACCCAGTACTTTTGTTTCTCCCCCCTTACGGGAGTCCTGAACTTTTTAGCTGAGAGCGACCCACCGTCTCTTTTTTCCCCCGATCTTCTGGCCACCACTCAGTATTTTTGAACGTAAGGAATGCCCCGGCTACTGGTTTCACGCATGTGTTTTTTTTGTTTGTCTTCCTGATGGCGTTTTTCTCGGGTTTTAACCCCTCTCGGTCCATAGTCCCTTACAGCCGTACCTGAGACGTGGCCCTTTGGCGATTCTTCGGTTATTGGGCCGCGCACGGAGGCCCTTGACTCCCCTTATTGTGGGTCACGGTCCACCCTTTAGACCCCCCCAGTCACGCCCCCCCGACACTTTTTATTTTCAACCGTTCTTTAGTCACTACCTCCCTGAGGTTTTTTTCCCGCCCATGGTCGGCAGCTGCGTCCCGCTCCGGCCTGCCTCAGAACCTTTTGTTCTGTATGGGTCTCCTTATGGACTTTCCTTCCGTTACTAGGGTAGCTGCTCCAATCGCGGTGGCAGTCTCTACGCCGAAACTCGGCTTCTTTCCTTTGATGCTTCCTCTTATCTTTCCCCTTTTCCTTCCCCCTTTTTTTTTAGAGAGTTATCAGTAAGAGTTGTCTTCCCCCTTTGCGCTTCCACCTCCTTGTTCGAGAGGTGTTCTACAGTCCTATCGATTCTCCGTTAGCCTTATTCTTCCAATCTTAACTAGCCCATACTCTCTAACCCTGCTTTCTGCGGCCTGTAGCTCTTCTCTTCTTCCTCGTTCCTTCATGGAGATGATCATCTCGTTCGTCCAGGTTCGGTCCTTCACTCTCTTACGCCTGTGCTTTTTAGACTGCTGTGTTCTTACTGTTTGAATTGTTCATCAACCGGCCGTGTCACCTTCATCTCCCTCCTTTAGCTGCAACCCCCGGAATGTGCCGACGCCCTTACCCTTCTCCCCTTGATGAAAAGCGAGCCCCCAGCGTTCCTCACTCCGATCGATGTTCACTTCCCGCCGCAGAAGCACACTTCATCTCACGCCATTACTGTGCTCCTCCCTGCAACTATTTTCTTTTCCAGCGTGCCCTCTTTTTGCGGGAGCTGTGGTACGCTCCTTTTTGTAAGATTTTTCCTTCTGCCGCGGAATGAACCTTTTTGTTAGTAACACGGACTCAGTTATCCAATGTGCTTTTCTCCTCTGGTCCCCTCCCCGAGTAACGAGCGCTGTGAGAATTTCCACCCAGCCACTACCCTTTTCCCAGTATGTGCCCTCTTCTCCCCTTTTTTTTCATGTAAGAGTTGTGAGCATTGTCAGGACTCCTATTTACGATACTCCGCGCTCAACGGGTTCTTCGCGGTATATGTTGAGGTCGCGGGCTGGACTACCAAAGGGAAAAGCGCCCCCCAAAAAGTTTCCTCTGGCTTAACGCGTGGCGAAGTTTCCCTCCTTTCAGGGCGGCGATTCATCTGGCTTTCCTAAATGGTTCCTTTTGGTTTCTCCCCACGGAGCAAACCCCTAACGTACCTCGCCATTCCCTGCATCCAAATGCGCCGATTTTGCGACCCTTCACCCCTATCCGAAGAACGTTTTTTTGAATATCTTATTACCGCTTTGTCCATTTCCCTTTTTTCTAGACTCTTAACTCCCTTCTCAGTTGTTTCGTGAAGACAGTGAACGCAGCCTTTTTCCGGACTTGCTGCCCCTGCACCTACTCTTTGGTTTTCTTCTCGACCGTCCTGCCGCTTTTACAGTTTTTTTTTTCCTGAAGTCTGTCAATGGGATTCTTCGCCTCTTTTACCATAAGGGGCGTAGCTTGCCCCGTTTTCGTTTGAATTGAAACCCCGACTTCGTCAGTTTCCATTGCCTGTCGGGCCGCCGCCTCCCATTTCAGTCCCCCTTTTCCCTCCTCTCGTTGTTCTCGGGGTTCCTTATCAATGTGCTTTCCCCCCCCTGACCCCTTCCCCCCCTTAGTTTTTCCTCTTTCCAACCTGTTTGCAAGAGTTATTATTGCTGGGAATTTTTTTTTTGCCCTTCCTTCAAATCGATTTTTCTTTTTTCTCTTTCTTTGTTTCTATATGTTTTTTCTGGCTATTTTGTCCTCCAATAGTTCTTTCCCAAGCGATTAGTTTCTTTTCGATTCTCTTATCTGGATTTTATTAAGGCTTAGGCCCCCCCCCCCTGCTCCTGATGGCACCACCGGCTCTTGCCTACTCCTTCTCTTCCCCGTTTGGGTACAGCCCTCGCATAGAGACCTTCCTTTTTCGCGCCCTTTGTCCCCGATCTCTCAGGGCCTCAGTGTTTGATATGTTCTCTTTTTCTGTTACACGTTCCTCCCCTAAGTCTATCTCGATTCCGTTACGGAGTCCGGATGGAGACTGAGCTTCGACCGTTTCTTTATGGCCCTTGCTTTTTCTCCCAGACGTCTCAAGGTCACCCCCCACCCCCCCCCCCCCCCCCCCCCCACCCCCCTGGCTGTTAACTGCCGGTTCCCCGCTTTTTCTGGCAGCAGGTCTCCTTTTGATTGAACCTTTTGCCTCCCCCTTATGTGACTTATCTCCAGCAGCCGCCGGTTCCAAGTAGCGATAAGGCAAGATTGTCCCACGAGCCCGCTCGTCCCTCTCTCAGATGCGTCCTTGTTCACCGAATCCACCGGATCGAGAACTTTTGCAGAACTGATACTCGGCACGGACATCGCTTCCCTGCTCATTCCTCTTTTTTGTTTCCCTAGTGGGGGTAACTCCTCGTCTTTTTCTGCCCGTATAGTTTCCCTCTCGTCTCCATCATAATTATCCCCAAAGATTGTCTGTATTTCTTCCCGACCCGACTGCGCGGCCCCTTATGATTCGTTACACTGCCGTAGTTTGAGGAGACTTCCCGCATCCGTCTTTCTACCCCCCCCCCACCCCCCCCCCCCCCCCCAAAAACACAACCCAAAAAAACCCCAAACCCAAACAAACAACCAAACCCCGCCGAGTATTTTTTTTGCTTAGTTCCTCTTAGTGCCCATCTTTCTCCCCTTGTATGTTCAAGTTTTTTCATCAAATTTTGCGAGGTCACCCCCCGTTTGCAGTTTCCCACCGGACTAGCTCATGTTTTGTTCCTTGTTTCGCACCGTCTTTCCTTTGACAGCTTGATTTGTTTTGACGTACCACTCCGAGTTTGTGTCGTTTCGCTCGTTTGATCCTTTTGTTTAATGCGGACGGTTCTGGCGTAGAATCTAGCGAGTTTCGGGTCAGCCGTCAATGTGTCCCCATCGTGCGATGACCTTATGGCGCACTTGAACTGACTCCCTTCATGCCGGTTCGATTACCTTTTTTTCTCTCCGTCTTAGATTTGATGGTTGTCTTTGAATTTATTACGGTCGCAGGTTTTTCCTCGGGCGCATGCTGGTTCGTCTCCCTCGTGGTTTAGCCCCCCCTTAGGGTAGATCTCCGATACCTTGGTTGAGGCTAGTCTTTGCAGTTTTCCCCACGGAATTTTATTTTCTCCCTGTAAACGTATGCTTCCCGGTTCGCCCTGCTACATGACCTTACTGTCCTTACCAACCTTGCGCAAATTTGGAGACTTTCCATCACTTGTCGCTTTCGTTCATTCAGGTCCTGAGTCTTGAATCATAATTTTGATTGGAAACTTCACGTCGTCTGACGGATTTCATCTCTGCTATTCTGTTCCCTTTTTTTCTTCGTCTCTTGCCCGTCCTCGGAAAATCTAAAAGCGATCCCCACCCCCAATAGGTTCCACACCCGGAGGCCAAATGAGAAGCTTGCTTCCCCTTACGGAAGGACCTGAGAGGCTAAGGTCAATGATTTGTGACCCTTCATTCATTTTGTTACCCTCCTTCCGCACCGTTTGCCGCTGCTGGGACCGCTTTGCCCGAGTTTCTTGGCCTTTTGCTAAATTGTTGAGGGGGGCTTAGTCTATACTTCTTTTTTTTTGTTTGTCAATCATCCTGTTCTCTCCCCCTCTGACTTTTCCGTGGATTCGTTTCTTCCTCCTCCCGCTCCATGGAGCCTTCTTGCTCCTCTTATGAACACGCTCCACGGAAATGCCGGCCAGGTAACAACCGACTTTCCCCTCTCCCAAAATTTTTCGGGCTGTTTTCTTATGTAGTGAAGCGGATCTTTCTGAATCTCTCATTTACTTTCCCAGGGCTTATAACTAGGATTTTCGATTTCTCTATTGTCGGTGAACCTGGATTGACCCTCCTTTTCCTCTACATTACGCTCCATCGCTTCATGATTCGCTACAACTACCTTCTGCGAAGCGTTACTCTATAGGAGGTTCAGTCACTTTTCCTGGGCAAGTATCCCTGGAGCCCGTTTCCTTAAGCGTCTTTCTTCTTCCCCCCATAGCTTTTTTCCTGCATGGTCCCCCTTTTCTCTTTTTTTTCTCAATCGATGCGTTTTTTTTCCGTATACGCCTGGAGTTGACTCAACCTATCTCTTCTAACCCACGTTTGGATGTCCTCTCCTGGATTCTCCTCCATGCCTCCGACCTGGAAAGATTCCAGTTTTCGCGTTGCATGCTTTCCCTTTTTGGCCCGTCAGGTCTGAAAGAGGGCCGGTTTGATCCTTGGACCGCGCCTACTCGGTACTTAAAACCATTCTCTCATCGCCTTCTCCGGCCGTTTCACCTTTGAATAGCTATTTCCTGTATTTCCTCCGACCACCTCTCGTTCCCTTTTCTTGCCTATAATCTCACATTTGTGCACACCCCGGCCCCCTCCGGATATCTTTCCCCACCGGTTTTTTTTGGAAAGCCTTCTTTTCAAACCCGGTTGGACATCGGCTGATTAAGCCCCGCTTAATTCGCTCTTCGGCCCTTGTTGCGTTTTCCGCCATGTCTACAATTATTATTTCCCGTTTGCCCATTCACTGTATTGTTTCCCTACCTCCCCCCCCCCCCCCTACTTTCATCTCTTCTCCTAAATCCCTCGCTGAAGGTCGTATTGAACCACGAACTTTTCACCTCTCTCGTTTCCTACCCGTCCCCCCCCTTAGTATTTTGAGCGACCTTTCCTTTTGTGAATTGTGACCGCCTTCTTTCCGCTTCCGTTAGTGCCCTCCCCGTCTCGTCGCTGAGGGATAAGGTAAACTTTCAGGTCTTCGACCGTTGTCTCCCCGGCATCTTGGAGTTATTCTCGTCTGCTTTCTTTTTTTTTCTGCAGGTTCATTTTGGGCTTTTGTCGGTCGGAGGCTATGCGGGTTTTTTTTCCCTTCTGGTAATAAAGTTCTTATTACTTGATCTCCCCTTAAGAAGTTTCGTCGCAACTTAGAACGCTTTCGCGTGGTCCCATTGGGCGCTTTTCACTTTGTGTTCCATAGCCGGGACCACCCTTTCTCTGTCACATCCGGGTAGAAATTTCTTGTTCTATCGTCCTTTCTTTTCGTCCCTGGCCATCTCCCCAGTTTTCCCTTCTATCTTGAACCACTAGTGGACCACTTTTTTTTTTGCACCTGTCCCCCTTTTTTCCTCCCGCTTTAACGCGGACTTTCCCCGTTTTCACCTTTCCCATGTTACCCTAATTTGCTTTTTTCTCCCCTCCCATTACCGGTTCTGCCACTTCCTCTTTCGAGCCTCCTTCCCCCACTGGGAGGGTTCAAACCTTGCCTCTATCGGATTTTTGCACGCCTAAGTTCCTCCAGCCCTTTTTCCTTTTAGATTTTTGTCCATTTTTCCTGACGTTTGCTTCGAGGGGGGTCATCGATTTTTCCCGAGCCTGACGAGGTCCCTTTTCGAGTCAGCTTGTACGGTTGTAGCCTTCTTTCGGCCCCTTCTCCGCACTTGCACTGTACGACGTCTTTGCCCCTTTTTCCGCTTTTTCTTAGACGGCCCGTTTCCTCGGGCCATCCTCAAGCTTATTTTTGAACGCCCTTCCCCTATCCTCCCTTAAATCGATGTTCTCCCCCCCCGCCCATTTTGCGGGAGTAAGACTGCCTCCGAGAGGTACGGCAGTCACCCTTACTTTTTTTCATCTTCGGGTCAGGGAATTCTTCTTGCTCTCGGTAAGTTTTCAGACTTATCGAATTTAGTTTCTCTCACCCCGGTGGCCTCCTGAGAAGACCTTCCCCCCCTTAAATTCGGCGTCTCGGTATGATATCTCTCATTCCTCACCCCCCCATACTTTTTTTTTTTCGACTTGAATCCCTGATTAGCTTTTACGATGATTTTTTATAGGGTTAGGTTGGAGAAAGCTCCTCATAGATCTCAACCTGTGACTCGGAGCGACCGTTCTCTGCCATCTTCCAATGAAGCTGAACCCTCTTTCTGATTCAGGGTCTTCTGCTTCCGCTGCTTGCGGCCGCCCTTTTTGTTGACTACCGTGTTCCTTGGGGGAGCTTTTTTGACATCTTTTCACTACTCCTTGTTACAGGTATTGGGCGTTCGTTTTGTTCTGACTCACCCCGTTTACCCCGGAAAGAGAAGTCGCTCCTGCCGGGTTTGCAGTGCCCCCTCTGAACGTCCCCGCTACCCCCCCGCTTGTACCTGTTGACAGTTCCCCGGTTCTCTTTTTTGTCACAGCCCTCTGAATCCCCCCGTCTATCCTTCCTTGACACTCGCTACCAGGCCCCTTTATGCCTTAGTGTTCCTTCCTCGTTGTTGGACCTCTTTGATGTGACAGCTTTCCGGTGTCCAGATTCGTTTAAGGGAAGTTTCCGACTCCCGTTATTTGGAGAACACCCCGGCATGCAGTTTTCCCTTCTTTCCCTTTTTGGTTCGTTGTCTTGACTACTTTCCCAGCTCACTTTAACGTTTTTTTTTCCTTGCGAGTTCCTTGCCCCCACTAAATCGCACGCGGTTGGGCTTTAGCGCCCGACCTGATTGATGTGTCCCGTACACGCGACGATGAACGCCTTTGACTGTTACCCCTCTTCCAGCCTGATTCTGCCCATTCCGTGACTACCCCCGTGAACCTAGACCCCTGAGCCCCCTCTTAGACACTTTCGTGGCCCGCCTCAGCTGGAGGCCCTGTATTTATCTGCCTACTTGTTATGAAGCCAGGTTTTTCATCCACCGAATCCCTTACCTTCCCCCCCCGACTTAAAGCCGAACCCATTCATCTCCCCCCTGCCTCCTTGACGAGCCGGCCTTCCGTTACTTCCTCAAAAAAAATAGAGAGACTCTTTCTTTCGTTATTTCAATTTCCTTCTCCCCTCTCTCCTGCCTAGTGAAGGCGAATTTTTTCTTCTTATAGGACGAGGAACGCCAGGTGATTATTATGCGCACCGCTTTTGCGATCACGTGGAGGTCGTTTTCCCTTCCACCTCTGCCCTCGCCGATTTTTTTCCCCTTGTGTTTTTTGGTTCTGTGTGTTGTTTTGTTTTTGTGTTTGGATGGTTTTAGTTTTTGTTCTTTTTGTTTTCCATTAATCCACTCGCCCTTTTTCGCCGCATTTCTAACTTTTTTTTCCCCCCCGTGTTTGCACTCATACATTAATGGTCCCAAATGTATTTTTTTCCCTCCATGGGGTCCGTCTCATGAAAACTCCCACTTGTGCCTCCGCTCAATTCTTTTTTGCTCTTAGGGTGGTCAGTTTTTTCCCCCATCGGTGAATCTTGTGAGTTACCTTTAAGAGGAATACACGGTTTGGACTCTTTCTTTACATGTTTCACTCCCTTCCCCAAACTTATTTGCCTCTTCTCTGGTGGGGCTCTTGATTTCCGTCTTTTTGTAGTAGGTCCTCTCCCCTAGCTGTCACCCTTCTTTTCCTGTAATTCTATGAGTATAGATGTATTGCGGTAGCGTCTGTCCTGTCTTGGCACCTGATTTTATACCGACCTGCTCTGCCCCTCGTTTTAAGGCCCAACGACTTCTCGCCCACTGACAGACACTAGGAAGTTTTTTTTTTGGCATGGAGCACGCATTTCGTGCCCCTCGGTGTTGACCCCCTCTTTCTTTCCTCGTTGTCATCTTTTTTTTCCCTTCACCTAAGTGCTGATCCTCGCTTGGATCCGGCAGTTTTGTTCTTCCTTTCGGAGCCTTTCAATTTTCCGGTCTCCGTCTCTTGTTGATAAATCTGGATTAACCGTTGTCTGCCCTTTTGAAATTGCCCCCCTTCAAGCAGTTCTCTTTCCTCCTTTTCCATGAGATGTACATAGGCTTCGATTTTCTCCCCTGTCTCTTTAGACGGTCAGAGGATTTTCTACGTTAGAGGTATCTCCCTTAGTTACAGACTATCTGACTTACCTCCCGCGTTTGTATTGGTATCCGTCATGTAAAAGTCCGTCCTCCCCCTTCCCCCCGCGGCCGAGAGAAGTTCCTGACGGGCTCGTTGTACTTCCGTTTTTTCACCTTGCCTGATTTCCTTTCGCCCGATCTTGTTCCTTATCTTCTTTCCAGCCCCCCGTAGTCTCCCCCCCTCTTCTTTCTGTGATTTAGCCAGTTCGCCACCGCCTTCCTAGGGTTTCCGCTTTCCGATTTTCTCTTTCAACGGAAATTAGTTGAGAGTTCTCGCCCCTGCGGTCGCCCTCCATTTTCCACCCCCAGAAGTGTCTCCTCCTAGTATATTGATTTTTACTTTCCCGGCATTCGTAACATTCTAGCCCCACTGTATTGCCCTTTTTGCCCCGCACGATGCAGTCCGTTTTTTTTTCTCAGTTCCCAGGAAGAACTCAATCTTTTTGTTTTCCTTTTTGTCAGCACGCTTAAGGTCAGATGGTCTCTTTTTGGTTCCCCCTGTTTTGGGTGTCTCTTTTGACCCCCTTTTTAGCAGCCCTTTAGGAGGTGGAGGTTTTTCTCGCTTCGTTCTTCTTTCGGCATCGAATTTGTCACACGTTTAAAGCTTTTTTCATTCGGGAATACCTGTACTCATTCTCGAGTCTGTCCGGGAACTTCTTCTTCTGTGCTTGGACCGGTACTGTTGGCAGGCGTGGACGCATGCTGGGAACCGTAGAACCCAGGTCCTCCCTTTATAACATGCCAGGG
>Ga0179593_1284042_pt1 | contig 11052 bp, 13 predicted proteins | sample CZODoug2_1_08_16_FD_185931 | JGI IMG/M metagenome (GOLD analysis project Ga0179593, IMG submission 185931) | Vadose zone soil fungal communities from Angelo Coast Range Reserve, California, USA - CZODoug2_1_08_16fungal (PacBio error correction) | ecosystem: Environmental > Terrestrial > Soil >... | reverse complement strand
ATTCCGCTGACCCCCCCTCCCCAATGAACATTCCTTTCGTCGGATTTTTTCGCGTGTTTTATCTTTTTAAGAGTTGAAGCGCCTTTGCTCTTAGCTTCCCTGCAGCTCTGCTCTGCCCGGTTTCCACGAACACGTCCCCCGTTTTCTTTTCCCCCTTCCGTGAACTGGCATTCTTTTTGTCATTGCAAATACATTCCATGGGCGCATTCACCGTCATACAATTATTGTTCCATTAGGGTCCATAACTGGAATCCTCCCCACCCCTTTCATTCAGGGCCGAGAATTATCCCTGTTTTCTCTGAACTTGTAACAATTGTAGATCCACGTATTATCGTCCTTCTCTACTCTGCGTTTTTTTGCCCTTTGCTGCTCCTGGCCTCCCCCATTTTGTCCAATGGTGTGCGATCCCCACGACGTCATCAATAACCCTGCCTTTTGTAAGAGCATGCCTTTTACCTTAGTTTTCCTCCCCCCCCCACCGCACGAAAACCCCAGGGTTCTATCTCGTTTCGTAGCAGCCCGTTCCTTTTATCTTTGACCGCCGCCTTCCTCGCTATTGTCCCTACCGTTGCATCTGTGATTGTTCTTTTTTCCTCCTCCTTTTCCAACAAAGGGTTACAATTCCTTGCTGGCGGCTGCCCACAATCTGTGTTTGCCCCCCCCCACTACGCTCACACCTTACCCCTTCGCCCTACCCCTGTTAATTTTTTTTCTTCTGATTTCCTCCCTTTGCCAGTAGGAGGAACTGTAACTTCCCATTTGTGCATTGTATGTGAGGACACAATTTATCACTTCCCCCTTTCGCGTTTATTTATGTTGTCTTGACTTGCCCTCAGTTCCTCATGTGCCCCATTCTGTGTTTGACATTGTCATACTGTCCAGTACGATTCTGTCTCCCGTCAACCCACTCTGCATCTGATTTTCCCTTTGTTCCCACACCCCTATTACCCATTTCGCATTTTATACGCCCTTTTCGCGAACAATTGTATTCCTTCCCCCCCACCCGCTCTAGTGGATTCAGCAACGTGTGATTGCAGTGTCATGGCCCCCCCCATTCCCTCTTCAACACGTATTCATGGTTAGTTTTACTTTTTCGGTCCGCCCTTACTTGCAGTCTTTTCAGAATTTTTTCTCCCCCCGATGCCATGGTGCTTTGATGCCATCCTCATTTTTTGTCAAACCCCCCATCACTTGTACCTCCAGTAGTCAGACCTTGAGCTTTCATTTAGTCGGACCTACAGTCGCCACCTTCTTTCCGGTGTTTTTTCCGGATTATTAACTCCTAGTCCGATCATGCCCGAAGTATCCTGTCCTCTCGCCACCCACCCCTCGGGTGCTACATTTGATCTCCTTACAGCTTTGGATTAGTGGGCCTAGTTGAAGTTTGGCTGTATACTTCCGTCACGGTATATTTCAGGCAGGATGCCGTCCCATCACTTTCAGCGTTGGAATTCCCCCTATATCCCCCCCGCTGCCCGATCCTCCAGGATGTTACCATAGTGTGAGGATACCCCCCCCACCGTCTCTCACTTTTTTCCCTTTTCTCGGCACAAGTTTAGGATCTTCGTCCGCCACCCTTTTCGTTATAGGTGTCTGTCTATTTTGCCACCTTTCACGTTTGGCTTGATCGCCGAACCCACCTCCAAAGTAAGTTTTTTTCAAGGGTATTCCCTATTTTTCCATTACCTTCCTGTCTTCTTTGCCTATAGGAGCTCATCCACCAGAACCTTGCACCCATTTGCCCGTTTTTATCCCCCCCCTTTCCTTTTTGGTTCATCCCCCCCTTTTCTCGAGGACACCCGTGTCTCACTAACTATGATACCTTTGCCTCCCTTTATGTCCTCAGATTGTTTCATCCCCCCCTTCTTCCCGTGTTTTGAACGCACTGCACGGATGCACCTCTCGGACACCGCAGGTGTCGTCCCTTGTGCCACGTTCGTCCCACTTCTCGCCATTCCCCTCCATTGACCCCGTTCGCCTCTCTTCTTCATACACGCTTTTTCCATGATTTACTGTCTACATCCTTTGACTCAGCTTCTCGGTGCCATTCTCGATCCCCAATCCGGTGTTACCTCTCCTCATGTTACGTTTTTTGAGTAAGACCCCCCTCCATTTTCTTGATTCGCTCACCTTTTCCCCAACTCTTCCCCAACACCCTTGCCCGTTCGGTACCCCTGTTTTTTTTTTTGTTCCCCCTCAACGTTGCTCCCCCTTTCTCTTAACTGAATTCTTTACTTCCTTTCTCGGTTTATCCACTTTCTTGATGTGGTTCCACGCCACTTGGTTTAAATACTCTCGAATTTGACATTAGTTTTTGATTCAAACGCTCCCAGTATTTGCGCCTTTCTCCCTTGCTCCTTTCACGCCTTTCCACCTAACTCGCTGCCTTACTTACATCACAATAAAGTCCCTGTTGCCTTCCTTTTTTTTTGGTTGGATCGGCGGACTTCAAGGCGCAACCACTCTGTTCTTTTTCCCCTTTCCTTCTGTGCTTTTCCTTACGCCGCCCTTGCCCTTGAATCGGACCCGTCCTATTCCCACGGAGACGGCATACACACCACGGCGTTGCACCATAGGCCCCTTTTGCGTGCCACTTCCTTTTCTACCTTATCCCGTTGTATTTCTCCCAATTTTCGATTTCTTAGTCAATATTGATGTTCGGTTGCCCGTTATACCCGCCCAATTCACCACTTTTTTTTAGAATTTGATCCACTCCCCAATTTCCCCCCCAATTCCACTGGTTTTTCCATATTTCTCCCTTCTGATTATTTAATTGGCCTTGTGAATTATCCTTTTCCCTGATGGAGTCATTTGTCCCCCCTTTCCTTTGCCCTTTCCGTGTGTGTGCCAGCCTCCCCCTCCTTCAGTTGTCCCTCTTTCACCCGCCCTCTTTCTAGAACCCCATGCGTCCCCGGGTGCAATGGCTCAATCCCTCCCTATTGTGATGTATGTGTTACTATCTCTCTCTTTCCCTCCTCCTCCCTGTTCTGTCATTTTCCCCTTAGCTCTCCAGTCCCGACCCAGTTTCTGTTTTCTCGAGCTAGCTGTGCTTCCCCGCCTCCCCCCCACCCACTTTGTGATTTTCTGTGGTTAGAAACCTGATGGAGTCTTTAGAATGTTCAGGCGGATGGCCATTCCTACGCTGTTCGTGTCCAAACCGTTGAAAACCGTTTCGGTGCCTGGCACCCTGCCCCCCTTTCAGAGCACATCAACATAGATTTATCGTTCACCTTCCACACTCATACGTTTGTCCCCCCCACTCACAAACCTTCCATTTTCATGGCCCTTGTTGTTTCGTTTCCCCCCCCACCCCCCGTTGCTTCCTTTTTTTGTGGTCTCCCCTCCCCCCCTCCCCCTTTTTCTGACACCTCGGACTTTGTCCAGATCCCTCACCCTCTGCCGTAGACCCTAAATCCCCTTGTCAACAGATTTATCCTTCTGGAGAAGACGCCAGACATCTCTTAGTCACTTCCTCTTTTACGGATTTTCTCTCGTCCCTTCTTTCTATTGAAGTGAAAAGTCCCCGCGGGTCTGTGTTCATGGATTTTTTTCCGCAGTTTCGACCCGAATATAGTCTGCCTTACAACTTTTTTTCTTGTTCCCATTGACTTTCGTGGAAACCCCCCACTTCTCACTTTCTTTAATGAAGGTGTTCTTTTTTTCTATTTTTTGGTTCCTGCCTCCATCTTATTCCCATCATTTGAGTCACTATAGCGCTACATACCCAAGCTACCAGTCTATTTGCCTCAGTTCTCCCGCCGGTCCCCTTTCCACGGACGAAACCCCCGTAGGTAGGCCGGTCCTCAATTTTATGGAATGCAACCAGCGTGTCCCTTCTCAAAAACCCCCTCGGGTTGTGTCATTGTGTGTTCTCTTTGGGTTGGACTTCATACCCCGTTGGCCTCGGGGGCGATGTTTTTTAAGACAGGACTGATGTCTTTCACCTCATCTTCCCCCGGCGCCCATAGAACGTCCCAGAGGTGATTTACCTCTCTTGGCTCAGGAGTCCAGAGTTTTTTAATTTATGACAAGACCGGTTTCCCCATCCTTGGATGGCGCCCAATTTCCAGGCGGAGTGACCCCCTATTCCCCCCCTCCTGTTGTAGATCAGTTAGTCCTTCTCACGTCCTTTTCCCCTTCATTTACAAGTTAGCTTTGGTCCTTCTGGTACACCCAGTTACAAATAAAAGGGTACCGGCACGTTAATCCTTTCGCGTTTTAGTTGACGGCGTATGACACCGTAGGTTTTGCGTCTCTTTTTCAGATCAAATTTTTTGGGCTGTGATAAACATAAGTGATGCCGCTCTATCGGTGGCGCGAGTTTTAATCCCCCACTCTTCCCGTTAAATTTTCCTTTCGCCGGAATAGTTGTACACTTCTCCCCCCCCTCTAAAGTGGTCTCGTTGTCTGCGATCCCACCCCTTCAAGTCCTCAAAGCACAGCCCTCGTCACCTTTTGGAGGACGGAAGCTCCACCTTTTTTATCCCGGTTTTCCCCCCTTTGTAAATATTTTAGAAGAAAAGTGCAGTTGAAGTTGGTAAATTTTTCTCCCCCCACCGTATGGCATCAAGTTTCCCCAGTTGGATTTTTTTTTTTTTACTTATCTCTTTGCACGGGATGTTGATTTCTCCCCCTCGTTCTTCCCTTGCCCCCTCCCCAATAGCCGATCCACAAGCCCCCCCCCACTCCATTTCGCCGTAGCTCCATACTTTGTGATATTTGTTTGCTCCTCTTCGGTTCCTTTTTTCTCTCGTGATCTTTCCTGCCCAGAACCTACTTCTGTAGGAAAACCTTTTTCTGTGATGATCCTATCAAATGCTCAATCCTGCGATTCCCTTGTTTTTTTGCCCCTTCCTCTTGTTGCCCCCATTCACAATTTTATGAACATGGAAATTCCGACAAAACTTCCCGCCAGTTCTTCTCGTCCAGATTTGTCACCCACCTCGCCCCCACTATCCCATACTCCCCCTTACTCCCGTCCCCGGAAAATAGACCCTCCCTTTTTCAATCCCTACTGATTGCATCTCAGTTTTGCCTCATTCCACTTTTTTCTCCCAATTCTCCCCTACCCCTCATTAAGAGATTTTCATGCGCGCCAGTGGGTGACGATAACCTCTCGCGCGTGCCCCGATTTGTTTGACAACTTTTTGTCTCCCCCTGTTGGACCCTTGGCTCCGCCACCTTCCCCCTTACTTTCCCGTTCGATAGCGGCTGAGTAAATTAAACGCGCCCGTGCAGATGCTGGGTGCGGTCCTTCCCCCCGTAGCGTTTTTTTCCTATCGGAACACGACCTGATCTTGATTTCGCCTTATTTTGAAATGACTTCTCCATTTTTCTGACCATACCCCATTTAACCTCACCCGACGTGGGTTCATACCCAATAGCTTGGAGCTAAGAAGCATTATTTACAATCATTTCCTGAATTTGCTTTGTTGCGATAAATTCTACAACGTGAAAATCCCCCACTCCCCGCTTTCCCCCCTCGTTTTTTACTTTTACCTTTTTTTCCCTCTGTCTCTGTCACTCCGACGGCCGATTGATTGGCCGTCTTTTAGTGAAGGAGCCAGTACCCGCTTACTTTTTCCTGTTGTCCGACGCCCGCTTGGCATGTTCAGCCCTTCTCAGTTACTCATTCCGCTCCTTTTTTTTTCACACCATGCAATGTGACCCCCTTCAGGGTTATTCTGCTACTTGTATTGGAAAAAGGAGTCCCTTTACAGCCTTGGTGTGGGGTCCAGACACCTGGTACCCCACCCCCCTCAAGGCCAAATTTATTCCTCGACCTCTTTCCCTTTGATAGCAAGAAAAGTCGAAATGCCATAATCCCCCGTTTCAGTAGAAGAAACAGACTTTTTTTTTCCTACTAACTCTCCTTTCCCTGCTTTTTGACGATGAAAGAAAAGAGTTTCCCTTCGGTAGATCCGTTAGCTTTTCCACAGTAGGCTAGGAGCCAACACTTTTTCCTCGACTTTCTCTGTCCCCCCTAGATGTATCTCAGCCCTCACCCACACTTCCGTTATGGCGTCAAAGTAGTTGCATTTTTTTGAGGCGCATAAACCCCTACCGCCCCCCCCCCCCCCCCCCCCCCTAGCCACCCCGCTTCCCCGCCCTCACCCCCCGCATTGGGAGTGGCCACGCGTTTGCCGACAGCAGTCTACCCCCCCGAGGCTGCATCTTACCCGACCCCGCGCTCCTGTTGGCCTTTTTTTTCCTCTTTCTTGGTCCGCAAGCAGGACGCATAGTCCCCAGAGCCTTAAATAACCAGTACAGCCTACGGACAGTCCTGGCGTTCTCGCATATATTGGTTGTGGTGCCTTTGATAGGACTTACGAGTTAACTCTCCTTTTTCCCCTGTCACCCGTACCTCTTTTGTTTTTTTTTCTTTTTTTTTTCTTCTTCTCGCTTTACACCCCCCAAAACTACATCCCTCCTGTATTTCCGTCGGTTCGTTTTGTGAATGGTTCAATTCTTGCCATCTCTCGTTGGCCGCGTGACAGTTTTTTTCCTATCTCCATCCTTATTCGCCCTAGGACTCTCTTCACTCTCCGTCTCTTTGCAAAGATGTCTTTCTTTTTTCTTCTGACTTAATGCACAATTTCCTTGGCTGTTTCCTTTTTTTGCAGAAACCTGGCACACACACTTCTCCCGTCACTTGGGGTTGACCCTTTCGTCCCAGCTAATATGTTTCCAATACTTTCAGGTGTACGCCTTGGGCGCCAAACCAGAATTGGTCGCGGACCCACCCCTTGGCGACCCCCCATGTTGCCTCCCAATCCGTTTTTGCCTGTGGTATGGTGTTATTTTCTTGCCGTTGCTGGGGTTGACCCAATTTGCATTGCCCGCAGTGGCAGACTCCTCTTTTTTTTTGTTCGAACAATAGACATTCACCCCTTTTTTCAATCACCGTTGGCCCATGCCCCCTCGCCCAACCTTGACCCCCCTTATTAATGCATGTCTGATTCAGTGGTTGAAAACGCCCTGCCCCCCCGCCGCCCCCTTTTGGGCACCGGGTCTTGATCCGCACTCTTGTGTGCCCTCCCATTTCCCTTACTTGCGCCACCCATTGTCCCCAGTGGGCCGGGGGGTCTATGTCGGAGCCCTTCCGTTGCTTTGAGCCCTCCTATTGACAGTTTTCACACCGGGTTTTTTGTCAAGGGACCCCCCTTTTTTACCTTCGCGCCTGCAACAACCAGAGCCGAAAGAAAACGTATTATTCCCCCCTCCTCCCATTTTTTTTTTGAGTTCAAGGCCCCCCTTCTTCCCCTTGGTACTCCACACCCCTTTTCCGCCTGGGTCCCCCACCATGTGTCCACCCCCCCCCCCCCACGCTCTTCTTGTACGACCTCACCCCTCATTAAACCAGGTTGGTTATTTGATTGACGCCCCCACGCTGCCGCGGCCCCTTGGTCTTTCTTCCCACGACTCTTCAATGCGGTGTCACCCAGTTTGTTTTCTCTCTAATGGTCTTAGGTGCTTCTCTTCAACTCGTATTACCCCTTCTTTTGCTCGCTGGGTAAGATGTGAACACCATACCCCAACCCCCTCCCCGTGGGCCCCTACTTTTTTACGGAGTGTTCGGTAACATGTAATAACTCTCCCTTTCCGCACCACGCATGACCCCTCCCTCCCCCTCTCGGTTATAAGTCTTCCCGTGCCGTCTTTTGTCGAGCCCCACACACCCCATCCTTATCAGTGAACGTCTTCCCCCCGGTGTTCCCCTCGCTTTGCCTCGCGGTGTATTGTCCCCCCTGAGACAGCTGTTGTTTTCCGAATAGCTTGACGCTTCTTGACGGATCCACTCCTAACATCGTTCTCCTCTTAAGATATTGTACACTTCTCGTCTGCTCTCCGTCATTACATGGCCCCACAGGTCGGCAGGTTCACCTCCTCAACTCTTTTCTGTATTCCAATTCGAGAACTTGTTTCTTGTATCTTCCCTTGAAACTCTCCTTTTTATCGCGCACCCTTTTCGTTGGCCATGCTGGTGCCTTCACATTCCGGGAGAAGCACCCGATATGGCATGGGTCGTGGTTACCGGATTCCCGGCACTTGCGGTTACCTTCTCCTCGTAATGCCTGCTCCCCTCGAACCTTATTGTTGACTTTCCACCCCAACACTTGCAAAAAATCCTGTGAGCCCCATTGGACAGACCCGGCTACCAGCAGTTTTTGAACCTTTCCCCTCGCTGTGTTCTTCCGAGCTCACTTTTCGTTTCCAAATTGGATGAACTAAACACCCCACAACACCCCTTGGACTGTCCCAGACTCCCCCACCACCCCGCCCACCCTATCCACCGGCCTGAATGAGTGCCTTAATTTTGTTCAAGACTGGACGTAGGAGGGTTGTTTCCGTGGCTCCCTTGCGACATTTGTGCATTTTTTGCCTTTCTGTGCCCCTCTCCCCGGTCCTTCACACCAACCCTTTTTTTGCAACGGCGGGCCTCCGGTCTTCGCTATCTCCCAGTGGTCTTTTCACACTTCTTTACCACCTTGCCCCTACTATTGCGCCGCTTCCTCCCTGTTTTTGTCCTGGCATTTTCCCCACCACCGCAGTTTTTCTTTCTTAGACCTTTTTCCCCGGCTCCAAGGTTTATTCATTCCGCGACACCATGGTCCTATGGTCTTTTGGCTTTTAATTTTTTTTTTTTTCTTTTTTTGTTTGTTTTTTCCTTTTTTGGTCTTCTCTTTCTCCCTGTTCCTGTGACACCACCCACGACACGTTCCGGTGGTTTTCGTCCTGGGCGTCTTTCTTACTTTTCCATTCCCTACCCGTTTTCGCCCCCACTGCCCTTTTCCATCTTCTCTTGTAGCATCTTCTACTACCAAGTTCCCCCCACCACACCCACTTCAAGGTTTTTTGGCATACCCATTGCGCCTTTGCCCTCCCAAATGCGCCCCTTTCCTCGCGGTTCCGAAACCCCGCTGGGTGTCTCCCCCCTTTTGTTAGGCAACTCATTGAAGCAACCCTTATTTTCTCAAAGTTGTCCCCCAAAGTCCCCCTTGGGATGGCCCGAGCGCCTGCCGTTTCCTTCTACAAGTCGACTTTTTTTCGCCACTGTAGTGCCAGTACCTACCCTTTTCCTGTCACCCTATTCATCGCTCATCATACACCCGTCTTTCCACGCTGCCACCCCCCCAGAATTCATCAACTTTCATCGTCCTCTATACGTTCTAACCCCCATTGCCTGCGGCCGCTTTTGCGTTGGTGTCGGCAGAAGTACCCCACCCCTTCTTAACTCCCTGTGATATCCAACAACACCCCCCGTACAAGTTTTTACTTTTGTCCAAGTTCCCCCCGGTTCAATCCAATTATCTGCGCAAACCCTCTTTTCGGCTATGTTCTAACTTTTCAATGCATTGAGCATTAACTTAATGTTTTCGCTTGTCGTCACTATCTGCCCCCTGTATTCTACGTTGCAGGTAACTCAGATGCGACACCCTGTCCTTTTTAGACCCGCTTGAAAAGCTCCTTGTGCCTTTGTTTCCTGGCGTTTTGATAGTTTGACGCTCCCCCTTCCAGGAACCCCATGGAGTTTTTACCCCCCCGCCTCATTTTACCATGTTCTTTTTCCCCCTTTTAATCTGGTTGTTCCCGCCCCTGTTCCTATATCCCCTCAAGGAACTTTTTGGATTTTACGCATTTTCCTGCCGAAGTATACTTCTGTCTGAACAGGGAGATTGCCACCTAAAGGGCTTTCCGCTTTCCCCCATTTTTGATTTTGGGCACTCGGCGCTCCAGGCGGGATATCTACCGGTTTTTACCCCGACCTTTTTGTGGCGGTAGCGTTTGTCTGTACCAACACTTCCTCCGCTGGTTCACCCGGTCCTCACGTAAAGCGGGGTGCTCACAATGTGGCGAACGGATGTTTAATTTTTTCTCGTCATTAATTCTTGGTATGTCACTGATGACTCTCTTCCTGGTATGCCTCCTCGTATTCGGGGTGGCCCTTTTAGTGTTCTGTGTTTCGAGCGTTTCAGTGTTTTTAGTCCGCTTTGTGTATCTTTGCACCCCCCACACCCTTCTGTCCCACCCTCCCCCTCTGCCACCCCCTACTTTCCTGAGCCCAGCGGTTCGTGTCCCACCTTTCCCACCCTGGATTTCCAGTTTTGCGTTTGACTTGGTGTTACTCCTCTTTTCCTCTTTTTTTTTCCCTGGTTGTTTGTATTTTAGCTTTCTTGTATTATACTCTGGATCTACTAAGTCCCCCTCTGTTGCCTGGCTTTCATCCCAATTCTTTTTTTTTTTGGGAATTTTTTCCGCCGCCTTGACGGCATTGATGTGCGTTGCTCATCACGCCCGTTCGTATGCAACCCCCACCCATTTGTTGATTTTGTGTGCACATCCCTTTTAAACGCGACCCGGCCTTTTTTCTGCACACATTTGACCTCCTCCCCTAGACCTCGTTACGCCTGGATCTACATTAGCCTTACTCTGATGAGGTCAAACACCCACCGCCCACCCTACGTTGTCCCATGTCATTCTTTTCTCTGTTTCCTCCTTTTTTTTGGCTGTCCCCCCTTTCAACAGCTTTTCGCAAATTCTTGAGACACCCGTCCAACCCAGTAAAATTAGACTTGTTTTTTCATTCGTCATCCCTGCCCGGGTTCCGTTCACGTAGAACCCTGTATCTGGATACCTTCCCCTTCCCAAGGTCACAAAACCCTAACCACTAGGTCTTGACTGAAACCGTGGAGAGTGACGTCGGCATTTCATTTTCGTTGTTTTCCGTCAGCTATCTCCTATGCGTTTTTTTTCCCCCGCAGAATACAACATGGTGACTGCACAAATGTTGGCCCCGTGATCCCTACGGGTTCTTGTCTTCCCCCGCCCGGTTTTTGACGCACATTGTGTGCTTGAGTTAACTGCACTTCCTTTTCGTCGGGAACAGTGTAATCTAGCTAGTCGCTCCGGTCTATAGGACACATGCCCTCTCACCGTTGCTCACCATGTCTGTTCTCATCGTAGTCTTTCCCGACCTAGTTGAAACCGTATCTTCTTTTTTCTTTCATTTTTCTCTTGGCCTCACGGAACCCCAGCAGGTTTCGGCTTCGT
>Ga0179593_1240777_pt1 | contig 11052 bp, 11 predicted proteins | sample CZODoug2_1_08_16_FD_185931 | JGI IMG/M metagenome (GOLD analysis project Ga0179593, IMG submission 185931) | Vadose zone soil fungal communities from Angelo Coast Range Reserve, California, USA - CZODoug2_1_08_16fungal (PacBio error correction) | ecosystem: Environmental > Terrestrial > Soil >... | reverse complement strand
TCGGTCGGCTTTTTTTTGGACTCTCAGTTTCTTTTTTTTTTCCGGATGTGTTTCATGCCAGATTTCTCGTTGCCCATGACGGTGTTGCTCGTCCACCCGGGCAGCCCCACGTTTTGATTGTTAATTCAAGACGCCCTTCCTGACGCGTTTTTTACGGCGGCGGTTTGATCTGCTCAAACGGAGTGCTGGCTGCGCTGGTTTTTTCGGCAGCTGCTCTTTGCTGGCGCTCTTTCGTGGCTTTCTTTTTTTTTCTCGGTTTGTGCGGCTTTTTGTGGCTTGATTGCTCCCATCCCGACCCCCCACCTGACACGAGGCTGTTGTCAGGTTGGTTTCTATCTTCGGGGTCTTCTCCGAGAGACCGAGTGTTCTTCCCCCCCCTGCACCATCTTCTGGTTTGAGGTAGCAAGTCTTGGAGGCCCTTTGTCCGTTCGGCTGATGCGATTCCTTTCAGCCGAGCCAGGGGTGTTTTTCACCCTGCACCATTTTTGCGCGGGCGACCGGCTTGCATGGCTAGCCGGACCTCGTTTGGCGGACTCTTTCGAGTACTGGGCGCGCCTCCCGTTACTTTGTTTACTTTCTTTTTTTGCGTCTACTATTGCGCGGGCCACTGCTCTCTTTTTTCGATTTCGTCCCATACCTGCCTCGTGACAGAACCTGCTTTTTACGCGTTTTCTACTGGTGGCTTCAACCAACTGGCACGGCCCTTGCGTGCTCTCCCTGCGTTTGATACTCATTTCGTCACGATTTGATGTCTTTTCTCCTTTCCCCCCAAGTTTGTTTCTCCACCACCCCCCCGTAGCGGGCGCCCCTGAAACTGTGAATACTTTGTCCGCGGGGCACTTTCGCAACTTCCTGGGCAAGCCATAGAACGCACGACGCCTTCTTGTGCCCGCCTTGTTGTTTTTTTTCCCTTTGTTTTTGTTTTCCAAATACAATTTGTGCGCACCTCTGCCTTCAGGTATTTTTCCCTTTGGGACGCTTGCCCTTACGGGGGGGGACTTGGTTTGCGCCGGTTTCCTACTTGGATCTGATCGCTGCTGCTCGTTCTCCGGTGATCACTTACTTTTTTCGTTTATCTCACCATCTTGTTTTTCTCGTTCTTCTTTCCCCAACATCTTTTTTTTATAAATACATCGTCTGGTCTCATACTGTGTTTTCTCTCCCCCTCATTCCATCCGGTGCATCACCTAGCACTATGGCCCCTATCGGTAACCGTTCTTCGGCTCTTCTCCCTTTGTTATATCCTCTTTCTCCTTTACGCTCACTTTTTTCCTCGGGTTTGTGCCACCGCTTCTCCAGTCGTTGAACCCATATCCCTTTCGATTGCCCGAGTGGGACCTGACTTTTCCTTGAGATCGTGGACTTCCCCTGTATCGCTGCTGATCGCGAGTCTTTTTTCTACGCTCGGACGGGCTGTTCCCTGTGTTTCCGCTCTCCCTGTAGACCTCTTGGCAGCCTTTGAGCTTTCTTTTCGTATGGGAATATTCTCGATTGTCTTATACGAGTTCGGTTCCCCTGACCACGTTCCCATTTTCTTTCACCGTAGATGCTGGCAGCATTTCGGCTGTTGTCTCCCTCAAGAGAAGGTCTCTCTGTCCGAACCTTACAAGTTCAGGACTTGTTTTAGTCCATCAGCTCTCAAATTGTTTTTTGCACCTGAGGACGGTTTTTTCATCTTCTATTGGCCGACTCGCCGAGGCTCCCGGTTTTCTTTCGCCGAGGGGGCTTCGACGTCTTACCCTTTCCCCATTGATCAACGGAAGCCAGGATTAGTACGTTCCTGTGCTTCGATGCCGCTGGATCCTGTGCGATGGAAAAAGGCGGTTTTTCGCATAGTTTTTTTTGTTTTCTCTCGTTTAGAAGGTGCGTTCCTGTGGGGCTTCCCCCCGACTCGCCTTCCTGCGAAGCTGGTTTGGAATATTACTTCCGGCCTGAGAGTTCCCTTTGAGAAGCCCGTTTAGTTCTTTCGTTTTATATTCGCTTCGTTTTCGCTACGTGAATGTAGGAAGGTTCGCGGTTTTCTTCCCCCCCGTTTCCTACTCCCCGCGCGTGGTTTGGGAGACCGACCTAGAAGTCGAGCCTTTTTTTCGCGATCCGCCGGCAAGACGGTTTTGACGCGTCCCTTTTCGTCCCTCCCCGGCGCCCGGGTTTGGTTTTTTCTTCTAGGAGCTTGGATGTTGGTTGCGCCACCTAAAGTTGGTCCGGCCCTCTGCCTGTTCTTCGTGTGACACACATTTGCTGTGCACCTCATTGTGCGGAGTCGTATTCTTCGACCGTTTCTTCTTTAGGGGGTTAAGCGGCGGCCTTCCTACTTTTCCGACGCTCCCCTCTCCTGCACCATTCCCCGGGCCGCGGGGCTCCGACTGGATGAAGGGGGACGCGCCGTTCCCCCCCTTACCTCTTCGCCCTTGGGTTTGTTTTTCCCTTACCGAGATTCCATCTGGGCTGCAGCGGTATCCCCCTGATCGTTCTCTGGAACCCGGTTACCTTGTGGCCCGACGTGGGCTGTTTTCCCCACCCCACCGGCCTGCGTCGACATTTTCACTTCTCGGATTTTCCTTCTGTGATAATGCAGTCTCGCGCGGTCTTTTCCCGCTTCCCAGTTCCTTTTGCAAGTGTGTTTTCGTGCAGAACGGAACGTCCGGACCTGGTTTTCTTTCCATTTTTTTTGGAACGGGGTTAGTTGTGGCTCCTGCTTGCCCCCTTCCGGTTTGGATAGTTGGATCCTCTTCGTGTTTTTTGAGAACGAGTCCCGAACACGGCCGTGGTAGTCGTCCCTCTTGGTATGTTTGCATTTTCTAGAGCACAGTCATTTACGTGTCTTGCACAAGTACCTTTTCCCTGAGATCCCCTTTTGCTCGTCCTCACTTCTTCCCGCACAACCGCGCCGCAGCACCGTCGTCGCGTCTTTTTTTTTTTTAACACGCCACACCTTGCCCACTGATCTTCCAGTCTTAGAGAATTCCCCCCCGCTGCCCTGTCCCTTGTAAGAGGATACTTTCCCGGACCCCCGAGTTAGCTTCGGGGGGGACCGGGTTTTCGCATCGTGAGCTCGGCGGTTTTTTCGTTGGCTGTTCGTTTGATTTTTTTTTCCGTTTTGCTTTTCCCACCTGCTGCCCCCACTGCTCTTCCCCGGCCATGGCCGTGAACCGAGACCAGGGGTTTCCGAGCGCAAGATTCTTCCCTTCGCGGGCCCGTTTTAAAAAATTTACTCTTGTGGTTTTCCACTCGTCCTATTTCCTTCCGAAATGGCTTCGTCATCACCCATCTTGCCCCGGGGGATAAGGATTCCGTTTCCTAGGTTTTTTTTCTTCTGAACGGAGTCACTCGCCTTTCTTCGTTAGGTCACCAGCGCGGGGGTCGGCGAGACTCACGGGGGGCTGCCCTTATTACATTACTGTAGCGGGCCTAGCCGCCTCTCTGGTGTGTGTGTTTGTTTTGTGTTTTGGGGTGGGTTTTTTTTTTTTTTTTTTTGTGTGTTTTTTTCTTTTTTTTTTTTTTTTTTTTTTTTTTTGTTTTTTTTCTTTGTTTCTTTTTTTTTTTTGTTTGTTTTTTGGTTGTGTGGTGGGGTTTTTTTTGTTTGTGGTGTGTTTGGGTTTCTCGGCTCTCGCGTTCGGCACTGTTGTCCCCGCCTCCTACGAGTTCGCGGAGAGGGCTTTCCTTTTTTTTTCCATCCGCACGCGGTCACTGCGCCCCGTTTTTTTATCGCCAGAAGGGCAGGACTTCTCTGTCCATTCTCCCCTAGTCATCGGATCCGTTTTGCGCCCTGGTGCCCCCCAACCACCACACAAACCCCCCCCCCCCCCCAAAACCCCCCCCAACCCCCAACCAACCCCCACCTTGGGCTTTTCTTCTTCTGGCGCCAGGGTTTCTGTCGACTTCACCGTTTTCCTCCCCACGCTTTCGGTAGGCTCGGCGAGGTCCTTTTTCCGCCTCAAACCTGTCTTTTTTTTGTTTCCTATTTCGTTTGGATGCGCGCACCTTTCTCGGGTACGTGTTAGTCGATTGGGCCGGCCCGTCGTTACAGAGAAATCAGACTACCTTTCTTCCCCATCTCCTGGGTTGCCTTTTTGCATGAACTTTTTTTTATTCGTGCACGAATGCCTCGGTTTTCTATGTGCCCATCCTTATTAACGTCCGCGCGGACTTTTTCTTTCGGTCTGATATTGGCGACATGTATCAGCGTTACAATGCTCTTTCCCCTTTGTTTTAGTATGGACTCGCTTTTATCCTTTCCCCGATCTCCCCGAGCTTGCTTTGCCCATCTTTTTATGACGTTCGCGAGGATAACCCGTTGTCCGTCTTGCTTTTCGCCCCATAGGCAATGAGTCCAGTGCGCGTGAAGCGGAGGCGCGTTGAAGACGTGGAGTCGTGGACAGAGCTGGTTCCCTTCTTGTATCTTTGTTTTGGAGGTGGCCCCCGGAGGCGTCATTTGGACCCGGCTCTTCAGCCGTCTGCGCTCGAGATATTGTTCTTTTTTTAGTCATGATTCCTCTTTTCTCTGAGCCTCCCCGTTTGAGCCGCGATGGAAGCGCGCTTAAATTCAGTTCCCCGACTCCCCGCGGTGCCTTTTGGGGACCCCGCGCGACCCGACCCCTCTTGATAGGTTTTTCATGTGGTTTTTCTGTACCACATTCCCCCCCCCTCTTCGTTTTTAGAGGGGCGACGCATGTTTTCTGACATTGTCCTCTCGTTTTTTTGCCATCTTCCTGGCTGTGGCGTTTGTTTTCTATCGTCTTTTCCGTACGCGTTGCATGTCCCTGCCTTGATAGAGAGGACTGCCGGATCGGCCGCTTTTGTTTTGTCCCCGTTGTTCGGGTAGCGGTCACATTCGTTCTCAGTTTTCCATCGTTTGCGTACCGCGATCAAACCGCCATTTGCTTCATTTGGGTCGGCTGCCAGTTGTTGTGGTCCCAGTAGATGACCTTCGTTAACGTTGTCTTCGATGTATTGGTCCTTTCTTCGTTTCACTCTAGCTTCTCCCCGCTGCTAGGCCAGGTTCCCGCGCCCCGAAGATGAAGCACCTTTCCTATCCTTTTCAGCGGAGGCGAAATTTTCTTTTCCTCCCCCAGCTGTCTCGCCCCTTTCCCCCTTCTGACTAGCCAGAACGCGTCCTTCCTTTTCTCCCTTGCTTTGTTCGACCGACGTCATTTTCAGATTGCAGTGCGAACACGGCTCGCGTCCTGGGTTTCACTCTAATCGTTTTGCACGGCTCAATGGCGCCCCGACGTGCTTCACCGCTGCTCGCTGTTTTTCCTACAATCTTTATTCTCTTCGGCTTTTTTTGCCGACCCCAGAGAGACGCTACCCTGCCCACTTAACTACTATGTCCAGGTTTCTTTCGTTTTGGTTCATCACCTCCGACGCCTACGACAGTCCCCCCCCGTGCCGTTTTTTAGCGCCGCCACGCCACGCTTCAGCCTTGTCTCTAGCCCCGTCTCTCTTTGCCCCTTTTTGATGCGATCTTCGCCGTTCAACCTTCGCGTCGGGGCTTCTTCTCAGTTTTGGGGCAAAGGTTCTCGTGTTGAAATTGCTGTTCCTCCGCTTCATCTTAGGCCCCCCCCCCTCTTCTGATCAGTTCCTTCGGGGAGTCTTCCGCCCGAACCTTTTAATCTCTGTTTTTGTTTTAGAGAGATCGGGAGCCGCTTTTCCAGGCCAGGATTCTCCGGAAGAGTGGACCGCGATGCTCGGTCGGTACAGTCCTTTCGAGCGACTCGACCGCTTGTGGCCCCCCCCTTGGCGCTCCGCGGTTGGCGCGGGCCCGGCAGGAGTTCAACATTAGCTTTTTCTTTTGGCGGCTTGGTCCGCACAGCAGTTTGCGCCCTGCGTTCGGGTGGGCGCCGTCCAGCGCCGTTGCTGGGCAGCTCTGTTTTTTGGCGGCGGGGGATGATCGGGGCGCCGGCGTTCCTTCTGTTTTGATTCCTGAAACCACGCAAAACTGAAAAGAGGCTTTTCCCTTGACTCCCGTTATGGTTCTCTATTGTGATTCCCTTTTGTCGAGTTTTTTAATCGCGTTCGTTCCGTCCCCTTCGACCATTGAGGAAGCCGTCGTTTGTCTTGTGATTGCGGTCGATTTCTCTTACCCGACGCTTGAGCAGGGGGTTTGTTTTCAACTTGCACCATATGTGCACTTCGGTGGACCTCCTTCCTGGCGAAGGTTCCTCTTCCGGTCGTCAGTTTTTTTGGCTTTTTGGCCTGAGGAGTCTTAACTGATTTCTGCGCGCCTCTTGACAAACTTTTTGAGGTCCTTTCCGTTGTTTTAACTCTTCTTGCGCGGTACCTGCCTAGCTCTTGCCCCCTCTTTCGTCTTTTAATCTCAACTGAATCATCCACATTCTACGTTTACTCGAATTCCTATCTGTTTTACCCAACCTTTTTTACCCGCCCCCTCTTCCTTTCCCTTGGTCCCTGTTTGATGAGCCTCTCAGTTTTTACTCTGCACCTGTTTCGACTGTTGTCCGCCCCCTCCCCCCCACAACGGGTCCAAACCTGACTACGGGCTCCCCTTGCATGCTCAGCGTTCTTTCCTTGGTTGACACGTCCCTGTAACGCTTTTTTTTAGTCGCTGAGCCGGCCCTCAGCACGAGTTTTTACCTTCGCGCTGGTTTTCCTGTTTGTTCCTGGCGCTCGCTCAATACCATGTATCGGTCATCTCTTTCGCAGGGCGGGTCTTTTGTAGGTGTGTTACCGCTTTCAACCTTCTTGGGCTGACGTCCGCGGCCCTCTGTCTAATAACCCCTGTCAAGTTTTTTCCGTCCCTTGTTAATTTTTTCTTTTTCATCAGTTCGATACCCCGTGCGAGGGTCTCACATGGGGGTCCATGCGAGTATTTCTCAGTCGTTTCGCCGGTCCTCTTCATTGATTCCCATTGGAGATCTCCGGGAATCCCTTTTCTCAACACCTCGGCACTCCTTTTCCCTATCTCTCCACGATGCCAAAGATCGCCCTCTCTCCCGTTTTCCTTCAGAGCCCGGGTTTGTTGCCCCTTCCTATATCACAAGCCGTTGCCACCGTTGCTTTGTTCGCCGTTTATTGTTCGTTATTGCCGAAGCGGTGGACTTCTTTTTCTAGCTGATACGCTTGTCAGGATCTACCCTGATCCTGGCTCTCATGGGTACGCTATTCCATGTGCCCCTAGCAGATGCTTCGAGGAGTCGACGATTTTGACTCTACCAGATTTGTCTCCCTCTCTACGATTGGACTCTCGTGCATACTTCACGCCGCCCGGAGATGCCGTCCGGTCAGGCTGATGTCTTTTCAAGCCCTATACCCCTTCGAACGTACCTCTTCCTTGTGGTGCGTCATACGCTCGCGCTTTTGCACATCTCGTCCAGGTTTTTGTTGAAGGTGCGGCCCGCCAGGGTCTCTCCGCAGCTTTTGGAGACGCTTTTGTTCGACGCGGCCCCTTGAATAGACTTGGTCCGGAGTCCTGCTTCCCGGTTTCCGTATTGCCGCGGATCGACTTGCCAGCCGCCGGGTCTTGCGCCTCTTTTTTCTCTTTCTGTTCGTCGGTCTTGGGCGTTAGGATTTTTTTTCTCGCGACTTCCGCTGCGTTGCGCGTTCCAGAGTTCCTTTTTTTCCCCCAGGGTTTCGATTTACGCACGTGTTTGAGCCGACGTCTGATTATTTTTCGATCCCGCTCTGAATGTTGAGGAATTTTGCCGTTTTCGTCGTCCCGCAACTAGAGTGCCCCTCCCGTGTTAGTCCCTTTTTCGCTTTTATAACCCCGGCTTCCGGTCACCGGCATCTTTTTTTCCTTCGGCGCCGGGGCTGTGCCGATCGGTTGTTTTGCTCTTCTTACGTTCGTGGATTTTGTGCGCCACTTTGGTCAGTTGGCCGCTTGCCGGTCCTGCTCTCGTACATGGTCGTGTGCACTCATTCGGCCGGCGTCTCTTTGACTTTTCTTTTTTGTTTCGGATGTCGGCGTGCTTCTTTTTCGCGATGGACGCTCCCGAAGACGCAGCCCGATCTTAGGATTGAGTCCGGGATTGCGCTGGGGTCTTTCCCTTCCCCTGAAGTCCGCGGGTGGGGGCCCTGGACTGAGCACGATGGGCGGAATTTTCTTTCCCCCCTTCTGGAAAGTGGGTTTCGGTTTTTTGTGTCACCCCCCGGCTTTAGTCGATTTCTTGGCGCTGCTGTGGGGAATCCAGTGCAGTCCCTCTGAGGCTTGCACCTGCAAGTGTGTTTGTTGCCGAACGGAACGGGCACCCCCGTGACGCTTTTCTTTCCCGCCTATTTCCCCTTCAGGGAGGTGGGGGATATTCCTTGCTTTTTTGCTCTCTTTTATCCCCTTTGTTGTTGTTCTCTCCTCAGGACTAAGTCGGTGTTGCCCCCCCTTCACCCACCGCCGTGCATCTTCCTCTACATTTTGCCCCGTTCCCTTTCCCTTCTCGCTGCCGTTGGGATGTGAGCCCGTTTTTTGACTGCACCCTCTGAAACCGTCCCCCTCCCACATCTTCGACGTAGTCCCTTTTGGGGGACGCTTCCACCGGGTTTGCCATGTCTGATCTTTTCGAGTCACGTTATCCTCTTCGGTACTTGTCGGGGATCTCACGGTGCCTCCCCCCCCCTGTCTTTGATTTTTTTGTTGGTTTGTGTCTTTTTTTTCCGTAGCGTCCCTTCCCGGAGCTTTTCAAGTCCCGGGGTGGTTCTGTCTTCGTGTTGAATCTTTTCCTTGTCGCGAGCGTACCGACTTGCCTCCTATCATTCCCCCCTTTCGCTTCGAATTGACGTCGAAGTCCGGCATGTTCCGTTTTTTACGCGACCGGTTGTCCCGAGCCCAGTTTCTTCTTTTCGGCCGGATTAAGAGGTGGGTGCGCAAATCCCATTAGAATTCCAGGTTTTCCCCTTCTCTTTCTCAAAGGCGACGCGGGCCAATTGTTTCGTTTCCTCGCCCGGCCGGGGAGGATTTTGCTTTTTTTGACGGTTTTTAGAATTGACCTTTCTCTTTCCCGGCGTGAGGCTTGGGCGACTTACCGACGCATTAGCCGGTCACGTTCCCCGTGCTTAGCCGTCTTCTCATGCAGTTCGTGTTTTCCGGCGAGTTTTCCTGGTGGAACTTGCCCGTTTGAGCCTGATGCTCCCCGTTTGTCCTTCGCGGCCTCTATTTGCCGCACCTTTTAACAGCGACGAGCCATCGAGAGCCATCCCGTTCCCCCTCCCCCCTTTGCATCTGGAAATCCGTTCCGGCCCGGCGCCGTAGCGGTACCGGTTTGAGTTTTCTCGTTTTCCTCTGGGCGCGTGGGCGGCCCCGGGCCACTCCCTTTGATTGCCCTTTCCTTTCTGATGGCTTGATCGCCACCCCGTCGAGGCATCTGAGGCCCTTGATTCAAGAGACAGGCCTTCGTTTGACGTGCGGATTTTGACGTCCCCTGTTTGAAGAGATCACATCGCCTTTTTTTAGTGGCACTCCCTGGTTTACAAGGATGGCCCCTTTTCGTGCCCTCGGCAGTTATCTCCTTGATGCCCCCTCGTATTTGAATTGCTATCGTTTCGATCGTAGAGCTTTTTAACTGAATTGTTTTTTTCTTTTTTTATTTTGGTTTTCCTTTTTTGTGTATTTATTTGTTGATTTTTTTTCCCCATGATCTTCCATTCGTTTTCGCTTTTTCCGGCGGAGTCCAGCTGATCGACCGAACGCGCTTCTTAAGCTGCCCCTCTCTCTCTTGTGTTTTTTTAAGACGGTTGTTGAGAATCGCTTATTTTACCGACACCGCAGCCGTGCGATTTGAGAGTTTTTCTGTTCTCGGAGTGGACCTTATCTCTGAGAAGAGTCTGTTGTGTCCCGATGGATTTTTTGAGGTCTTTTTTTAGCCAGGATCTCCTTAGGAGCTGCACAGTTAGTTTCTTTTGCCGCTGTATCGAGATCGATGAGGTTGGACGCACGGTGCCCCCCAGAGGGAGAGCATCGTCCGTATTTCCTCCCTCTTTTTTTGAGCGATTCCCTTCCCCTCTCCGCGTTGGGGAGTCACCTTTTTCCCGCTTTCATCCCGCCCGTAGCGATTTGCCCAAGCGGTCCCACACATTTCCAACCCGTGCCTCTTGGCTGACGAGAAGTTATTTTCTTCATCGACAGCGTATAGTTTCCCACCTCGATTTTTTTGTCGGGCCTGCTCATCTGCTTGCCCGTCAATTGCAATGGACGTTCCCCTCGTACTCCGCGTTAGTGATTATGGCGGATTCCCCCCCCGGCCACGCTTTGTGCGTTCGTTGAGTGGTTGGGGATGCGGGACCCGTCGTCCTCAGATTGACATCTTTCTTCACGTTCCTTCCTGATTCAAACAACTCCCAGGGTCGTTCTACGCGGGGCCGGTTCTTGCCAGTGTGGCGCCCACACGCGATGCGCGTCACCGCAGTTCGTCCTTAGGCAGTTGATCTTCTGTCCTAAACTTTCTGCTCTGCCAGGGCCGACGACCCGCCTTTTTCCGACGACGCAGATCTTTCAAGAAGTAGCCTTTTGGTCGACCTTTCTTCGTCGAGAAGCCTTGGGTCCCCTACACGGCCCCCTTACAGACGTTCAGGATAGCCAGGCCGCCTGTCTTCTTTGCACATCTGCTATGTCCCTTTCCCTGCAAAATTTTTCGCGAGTTGACATAGCATGCCCCCTCTCCTGTCCCCGATGGAATTTTGCTTCCACGCCCGCTTGCTCACCCCACCCGTGTGCAGGCGCACTTCTCCTCTTAGGATCGTGATCCCTCATACTAAGATAGATCAATGACATATCGTTCCGGTCTTTCTTGTTTGATAAGCTCCCGCCGCCCCTCGCCGAGACCGATTTCAAGTGGCGCCTTTCCCAGACCACTTCTCTCCCCCGTCCTTTCTCACTCTTTCGAGCCCCCCGCCCTCGCAGCCTTATCCCACGGGTGATGCGGATTCGCGCCGGTCGAACATTCCGATTTCCTTTCCGGGCCCCTCTCCCCCACTGTATGACCGGGGGGTAGAACGAGTTTTCTTTCCGATTTGCCCTCAGTACGTGCTTGCACCGATGTTTTTCTGGAAGGCCCCACAAGCTGCCAGGCGATTGTTTCTAGGAGTACCCCCCACGCCTCTCCG
>Ga0179593_1755786_pt1 | contig 11053 bp, 16 predicted proteins | sample CZODoug2_1_08_16_FD_185931 | JGI IMG/M metagenome (GOLD analysis project Ga0179593, IMG submission 185931) | Vadose zone soil fungal communities from Angelo Coast Range Reserve, California, USA - CZODoug2_1_08_16fungal (PacBio error correction) | ecosystem: Environmental > Terrestrial > Soil >... | reverse complement strand
TTCATACGGAACCGCAACGAAATTTTTTTTGCCAGGAAAATTCCCCACCCTCCCCCTCCCTTTTTATCGACAAAGGAATGTCCCCCCTATTCCTTTCAGCTTCTTGCCGAGCCCGCCCGCAGCATTGAGGTCGTCCCCCCGGTGCCCTTTGGTTCGTCTCAGTTCTTCCTTGCCGCCGAATCTTTTTTATCTTGGCCGCACCAAAATTTGTGATCTGCCAGAGAAACTGCCGACCAGGCAAACGATGCGCCCCCTCTCTGAAGGCAGATGGTTTTTCCTTCATGAGATCCTCGCGGGGCTCTCCCCCTCCCTTCCTCCCCGCGCCTCCTTTCTCTGAAGAAATTGTCTCTCATTTTGCGAGAAGTCCCGGCAAATTTAGGGCCCACGTCCGTTCGCCTCTTTCTTCTTCCTAGAATACCGGTCCTTCCACCATCCCTGCCTTTTAGTTCTCGTCCAGCCTCTCTCTTCCCCGGATTTCCTCGTGAAGCAGTTCTGCTGCCGGAGAGCGTTCTTCTCCGTTGACCCTGGACATAGCCTCTCTGGGCGATTTCGCGCCTTTTTCTTCTCACGATCCCCCTTCCTGGCCATCCTGGATCGCGTCAAAATTACCTCTCAGGGGGGAGATTTCCAGAGAGCCGGATATCAGCCTTCACCGGCTGCGGGAGTCTCCCCCTTTCTTAGGGATTCCGAATATGCGCTGACCCGACAGTGTCCGCCGCGTTATGCGCTCCTTGAGCGTTTCCCCAGAGTGAATCATCTCCATGCCGGACTTTTTTTTTTTTCTATGTTCTTTCTCGTTCAAATCTGCAGGGTTCCGCCCCCCCGCTCATGAGCGGGGAAATCTTTACTTCGGGGGATGGTTCGTGCGAAGCCGTCTCCTTCTAGTCGGCCCTTCGGTGATTTCCTGTCCCGTGTCCCCCAGAGCGGGCGCTTGGGCCGGCCGAAACACCAAGGTCGATTGCAGGCCTCTTGGCGCCTGATCACCCTCGATAGCGCGATGATCTCTCCTCCTCCCTCCACTTCCCTTCCCCCTCTCTTGACAGTTTTTTTTTTTTTTTTTTGCAACGTCAAGGATCGCGAGTCCTTTGTGGATGAGGTAATGATACCCCAGCCGTCATGGCCCGGGCTTTCCCTTCCCTTCCCCCCTTATTGTGCGATCGTCAAGAAAGTTTTTTTTTCTTTTTTACCGCAAGGGCTTCTTGAAATTGTCCTATATCCCACACGTCCGACTTTTTTCTCGCTTGAGCAGAGATCGGCGGCGATCACCTTTTTCCTTCCACGGCCAAATTTCTTTCCTTCGGCGATCTTTCTCACACGGAAGTTTTAGTGTCGATTTCCATCACCCCTCCATCCATGCTTAGATCAGCCTTGATGGACTGCCTTTATCTCTGCCGAGAGCTTTTTCTCTTTCCTCCTTGATGCTTTCCTCTTTTCCAGCCTGCTCACCAGAGAAGGGAGGTGCGGGAAATAGAGCGGATTTCGAGGCTCTCTTCTCAGCCTTTATTCAATATTGAGTTGTCGGTTGTCCTTCATGCGCTGATGGCGAAGCCATCCGCGCCAGTCCTCCTTCGCTTTTTCTCTCCTGCAGACTCGGAGGCGCGCCGATTCCCCCTCCTCTTTGAGCAAGGAGTCCCTCCTCGCAAATTTTTTATTTTTCGCACATACCAATTCAAGCGCCGTCATGCCTTCCCACAGAATCGGATTTTTTTCCTTTGCGCTGACATTTCGCTTTCCTTCTTTTTCTTCATAAGAAGTTTCTCTCCTCCCTGTTTCCGTCATCATTTTGCCAGCGATAGGATTGTTCTCTCCACGTCTGTTGAACACGGTGGTCTTCCGGTCCTAGGGCCGAATCAGCGCTGTCTGCGCCGTTAGGCGTTGAGTTCTTCTCGTTTACCCTCGACGATGCCACCGAATTATCTTCTTCTCGAGGATATGCGTCTTTTCCCCCCCTCCATTGACGCTTTATTACGATCTCGACTGATTGCGTTCCCTTTTCGGCGCACGGTGGCCTCTCTGCCCGCGAGGCGCATATCATTCCCTCACATCGCCATGCCGTAACACCCAGCATTTCCCTTGTTTCTTCCCGCGGACCTCCCCCCCAATTTGTTCGGCCCAGAGAGAAGACACCTTCGCAGCCCTGCCGCCGAGCACCCCATTCGCCAGCACCCAGCGTCTCTCTTTCCTTCTGCCGGTGCTGATTTTTTGCTTGGCAAGACGCGCCGGCTCCCCCTCCCCTCTCAAAGGTAGCCACCCCTTTCCATCGTTGTTGTTCTCTTTCTCGTTGGCCCAGGTTGAGCCGTTTACGTTTCTCCAAAAGGAAAGGTTACAGCCCGGTCATCCTTCACTTCCAGGACCTTCTCGATTTTTGATGGCTATAGTGCTTTCTTATTTTCTCCTCCCCGAGTGGAGTCTTTTCTTCCCCCCCTCCCTCCATGATAGGGTCTTTGCGAGAACCAGTATTTCTCTGCTGGTTTGGCCGATTGTGCTCTTGATTCTCGCGCGGGTGATCGGCCCCCCCTTTCGCGTGAACGGTGTTCCTGGACCTCAATCATGCGATTCTCGTCCCCTTTTTCACCTTGAGGGGTTTCTCTTCCCCCCATATCCTTTCGCTTAGGTGGCATAGTCGCGGTCGATCTCCCTTTTTCACGCCGAACGGCGCAATTCTCGCTGATCGGCCCGAACGGCGCCTCCTCCCCCCCTTTGTTAAACTTCCCCCCCGGTTCTCCAAGCCGAGCTTCCTCTCTTTGGAGAACCCTGCCCCCCATTTTGCTTGAACCTACACTTAGGATTTCCACCCGAAGTCGCGCGCACCTTCCTCCCCTCAGTTGCTTTTCTTCAGGACACGTTTTTTTCTTTTTAATGTGATGGTGGTCCCTCCCCCATGCTCTGCCTTCGAGTGTTAGGGCTTCTTGTCGTCATGCGCGCGCTGTTTCAAAAAAGCGATCGCTTCTCTTTGTCACTTTAGCCGCATCAGGGACTTTTCTTCCTCTCCTCCTATGAACGTCCCCCTTTTAATCCTTTCTTCCTGCCCTAATAGTAAAATACGCGCGATGTGCCACCCCACCCCCTGCACTGCCCTCTCTATTGAGAAGGTTTTTTCCGCGAGGTCCCCTCTCCCCCCCCTGTCTTGAGCGCCTCGATCCGCCCCAAACTCAATCCTTTGCTCCCGCAACGACATGTTCGGTGGTGACCTCTCCTACCCCCCTCGTGGTGCTGGCATTATTTTTTTTCAAGACCTCAAGGAACGCTGCGTGACGGACCCATTTTCGCCGAATACTCTTCCTTCTCTGACGAGGCGTCTCTTCTTGATGGATCTTTCCTTTTTCCAATCCCGTGCTTGTACCTGATTCACGCCTTTCTTGCTGACCAAACGTGGCTTTGCCGGTACAAATCCCCCCTTCCTTCTTGAGGTTTTATCTTCCCCTTCAATACACCCTTTTGCGATTACTCGGCCTACGGCAAGCTCGAGCGTGAAGGGCGTCGCTATTCGAGATTCAATGCGGCGAGCTTTCGTCGAGTGAGTCCCAAAAGGTCCTTCCCAATCCTTGACGGGCTTCCCAGCGCCCGCTTTTCAGATCGAGTTTTTTACGGCCTTCCCATCCCCCGTATTTTTTATGCATTCCCTGCGCATGTCGCATCCAAGGCCGCCGGATTCTGCTTCTCTTTGCGGACCCCTCCGGCGCCCAGCACAGCGAAGCCGCCAGCCGGCCTTTGAGACGCGTTTCACGCTGTTCCTGGCTCCTGACTCATTGAACCGCTTAACACTGGTGGGCGGTTTGCAGCAGAGATTTTGCGATCCCCCGGCTCTCCCTCCCCATCTTTACGCTCCGTTCCGGCCCCTCGACCCCGATTCGCGCGACATCGTTACTTATCCGGGACCCCCCCCTTCGTATGGCCTGTTGATTCAGAACGCCATGCGCTGAAAATCGCCCATCGTATGTCATGGTCAACGGGATTCCTGCTCTCCGTCCGCGGCGCGAACTTTTCCCCCCCTCCCCCCCTTTCTTTCGCCCTCTTCCTTCCGGCGCACTAGCCTTTGCGCTGGTTGACTCCGGTGCATCTTCGGTCTTCTGTCTAAAACTCCTTTCTTCCGAATTGTTTTTCTTCCGCAAAATCCACAGTTCTCTATGCACCCGGCTCGCGGGTGCTTCAAGTAGCGATCCCCCCTCCGAGGATACTCTCCATCCCTTGTACACTTCATTTTTTTTCCCTTTCTTTTTTGCAATGTGTTTTTCTTTGGTCGGCCCTCCAATTGGTGTGGAGGGCGATGGACTTGGCGGCGAATCCTCTTTTTTTGAAAATGACTCTCCTCCTCCAAGGCACGTCCTCCCCTCCAATGTTCTTTCGGGCACAGAAGCTTCGCTGGTATTGCGGGACCATGCGCCCCAAGCCTCGCGCTCATCGAGTACCCACCTTGCCGGTACCGTTAGTTAGGTTCCTTACTGACATATCTCTCTTTCCCTCCCGTGGTTGTGTTTCTCCTGAAGTACTGACCCGACCCTCCCGGGAAATTCTCCCCCCCCCACTCTTCGATCGAGAATGCTTGGATCGAAGGCACCCGACAATATCCAAGTCTCCCAGGCCTTCTTTTTTCCCTTCGAGTCACGACCGACATCCCTCTTTCTCCTGGAAATGAGCCGTTATTACTTTTCGGAAGAATCTGGATTAGCCCGCCATTTCCTTCTCCCCGCCACACCAACTTTAGTACTGCGCAAGCCCCCCCCTCTCCCATGAAGACCTCCCTCCTTTCTCCTAATGCCCTTTTTATGAGTTATCACTCGGGTGGTAGATCTTTCCCTGAAGCACCGCAGCCGTTCATAGAGCCATCCCCTGGTTATTTTCGGCGAAGGTCCTTCCCATTTGAGTCCCCCCCCCTCTCCTGTTAGTTTCTCCATGAAGCACGGGACGACCATTCCCTTTCGAGGCTAGTGCCCGGACCCCTTCCAGATAGCTTCCTCCTTTAGTTTTCCCTCCCAGTAGCGAAGCCTTCTTCGTGATACACTTTCCCCTCCAATTCACGCGAGCCGTTTTCAGAGCGTGGTGATTTGCTTTAGTGCCTCTTCCTTTCAAGGTTATCATGCCGCAGGCGTTCCGGATCGCGTCAAAAATTTCGCGCTTGGTTTATCCTTACTTCTATTCTAGTAAAGCCCCCTCACACAGGAGCGGCGCTCATAAGGGCTCTCCGATACGCCCGAATTTCTTCTGCCTCCCGACCAGTGTTCCGACTTCCTCCTCCCCTTGAGATTTTCCCGCGTGAATGCTCCAGGCCGTTCTTTTTGCGGTCGGCTTTGTTATTTTTGCGTTTTTTGACAATCTTTCAGGTTTTCTTCCCTGCTATACCTCTTTTTTGACGGCTTCTTCGGGGGAGCGATGCGCCTCCTCTCTCTTCACTTCGGCAATCTTTTTTGGAAGTCCAAACCATATGAAAGTAGTGGTTCTTGGATTTGATCCCCCAGGGAATCCTTCGATTTTGCTCGTAGAACCCGCTCATATCGCCTTGACTCCGATATCGACGCCCTCAGTTACTCCCTGAAGTAGGCATTCCTCGGACGGATCCTCTTTTTTTGGATGACTGATTAAAAAAACATCTCGATGACATTGTCCACATCCAGTATTGGTCCCAGAGATCGCCCTTCCCACTGCTTCTTCCCCGCCCGGGCATTTATTTTTGAAAGGTCGGGAGTTCAAGTTTGCTCAATCACGGCGACGCTTCTCGTCGGCGCGAGATAGGCCTGAGATAACATTGGGTGTCCCTCCATGTTTTCGCTTCCCCCTTGATCCTGCCCCCCATACCCCTCAACGTGCGTATTGATTAATACCCAGGTCGGTTCTTCCTGGCTGGACTTCCTTTTCCTCTCGAGTTCCTTTCTGTTCGTTTCTCCCCCCTTTCTCCGGCAGCCGTAATAGATGCGAGCAAGGTTGGGGGTTCGTTGCACACTCGGCGGATGTTTCTTGTCGCTGCATGATGGAGGCGGACGTCGGCATGCTCCCGTAGGATGTTCCTCCCTCCACCTTTCGCCCTCTCCGATTTTTTATCGGACTCTGCACCGGCGCGTCCTCCCCGAGCCATCTGAGCAGGATTCCGCTCCATAAGTCTTCTTTTAGCACCATCAATTCCTTCATTTCCGGATGTTTATGCGGTGGCGCGACTTCGCCTGTTTAAATCCGGAAGTAGTTATCTTTACAATCCCGATGTTGTTTCCCGTCATCAGAGCTTTCTCTTGCGAGGAGTTTCTCCTTCTATAATGAAGTTGTTTTTTGCAGTCGTCGTTCGGTCCCCTCAGCGAGGTAGCTTGCGCCGTTCCTTTCCTTACGATCGTTGACGACGATGCCCACCGAATCGCATATTTCCTCCTTCCTTTTTTTTTTTTTCCGAGAATCTTTCCGACGGTCGGACGAGTCGCTGATTGTGACAGACCACGGTCGTTCCGGTGGCCCCGATCAGAAGAGGTTCCTTCCCACAGAGCACCATCGCCTGCTTACACGCGGAAAGAATACGCCTGCCGGACATGCCCGAGGGCGGCCAGCGGCGAAGCCAGGCCCATGTACCGCAGCGAGCACCACTTGTCTCCCCCCAGCGCCGATAATGGACCTTTTCTTTCTTGAAGCCTTGAATTTTTTTCCCCTCCTTTTTTGCGAAACGCCCGGTCGCAAACATCTATATTTAATACCCTCAGTGTTGTGCTTGCGAACGGGATATGTTTGGCTTTTTTCTCCCCTTCGAGTCTTGACCCCCGGCAAGGCTTCCCCAGCCCGGACTTCCCCCCTCCTTTCAAGGAGTGGTTTTTTTTTCCTTGCATGGGCTCTCCCTCCCCCACCACACCCCCCCCACCCCTTTTCGATGCCGCCTCGCCATTCGGGGGTTCGAGATGTTTTCTTTTTCTCCCTTCTCGGCCTTCTTTTTTCATTGCAGGTGCTCTTGTTTTCTCCTCTGGCTGAATCCCCCCTTTTTTGCTCACCGTTTTTCCTAAGGCGATATCGGAATTCGTCCTGATGGGGTGAGCGGCGACCATATCCGCTCTCTTCTCTTCCTTTCCCCCTCTTCGGTTCTTCTTCGCCTTTCAACGATCTCTCCCCTCCCCGCGCAAGATACGCGCTTCCTTTCCCCCCCCCGGCGACGTTTTCCCTGCATTAACTTTTCTACAAGTTAGACGCGGCAGAATTGCGGTTGGAGCATGAGGACGAAACATCTGGCTTGAAACATCTTTTTCAACGACTAGAGCCCCCCTTCGCAAGTCGCGAGCCCTTTCCTCACATATGTTTCCCGGATTTTTTTGAGAAGCACATGCGTGTCTCTGCATCCGGGATCACGCTGCGATCGGCGCGCCTTCCATGTAGCCTGCTCTCAACATCGACGACTCTTTCTTTTCCTGCGCATCAGCTTTCTATGCGCCTTGATTTCACTGCGACGCATCCTTGAAATTCCCGCGCGATGTGCACCCCCTGCCTCTGCCTCGATTCTTTCCTTCGGGCTGAACTTCTTTCCCTCGCAAGCTTTCCTCCCTTCCTGCTCCGATCTTCCCCCCCCTCCACTTCAATCCTTCCCAGGCCGGTGGTGGTCCTCTCCGACCACGGTTGATGGATTATGGGGTCAAGATCTCTCAGGACCCTCAATGTGCTTCTTTTTTCCTTGATAAGACGTATCTCGAGGAGGAAGTATCGAAGTGATGGAAGCTTCCCGTGACGCCCTTTCCAAGGTCATCCTTGCCCTGGCTTGTCCAGCCCACGCCTTTCTGTTTCTCGATGTTCCCCCTTCTTTTCCGGGACAACCCTTCTTTTAGGTTTTATCATCCCTCGATGATTGAGATAACGGGTTCCGTGGCCAACTCTATACGGCAAGATCGATTGAAGGCGTCGATATAGATCCCCCCCCCCCCCCTCTTGCGAGATTTTTTATCGTTCTCCCAACGGCTTCCACTCTCCCTTTCTACCCCCCCTTTCGGAGGAACCGCTTAAGAGTGGTCAGATCGGTTTTAGCGTCCTTCACCGACTGCCGCTTCTCTCAGCTAGGCTTCATCGCAATCCCCCGACCCTTTTTTTCCCCCCGAGAATTCTTCTGTTTCCCCTGCAGATGTCCCCCGATTTACATCAGCCCCAAAGCCGGCCGTTTTTCACGCTGTGTACCTCTTTTCAGGAGCTGCATGACCCTGCGGCGGACAACATTTTTTTTTTTCTCCCTCCACGTGCTGGTCCTTTCCTCCTCCATGATTCCGCGCTGGTTATGAGGGAAGAGTCTCGGCATCGCCACCCCGCGCGACAGATTTTTTTCCTCCTTTACCCTCAACGCAGATGGCCATGACCTTTCCTTTAGCTCCCCCGCAACCCTGTGAACAATAGCACATGTGGCTATGTATGGTCCATTTTGCTGATCACGCTCTCAACTTCCAGAGTAGCCTTTTCAACGCCCGGTCCCCCTTTTCGCCTATAGGACTTTGCGGCCACATGTTGGACGGCCCTGTTGCGGCAAAGATTTTCTGCACGGACTTTTTTCTTTTTACAGACCTTTTCCGAGATTTCTCCCCTTCCAAAAATCTCCTCCTTGCTCATGCACATTTTTCCCGTAGCGATCTACCCCGCGAGGATCCTCGCCCCCTGAAACTCATCGGCTGCCTTTTCGTTGCAATGTCTCCGTGAGCTGGGAGAGTACCTCACCATTGGTGTGGCGGGCCCTCTCCCAGTCATCCTTCTGAGGCACCACCCCGGAGCCAGCTGAAGGGGCCCCCAATGCCTGGCGGGACTTTGCTCTGGCAAGAATCTGCAGCTTATCTTTTCCCCCCTGATTCATGAGATCCCCTTTCTCCGCTACGACTCAAATTGCGATCAGGTCCCGGTCGTCGCGTCATTACGCATTCCCCTCTTCCCCCTTTCTTCCCCCTCGTTTTTTGGGGTTGAGAGAGATGCCCAGTAATGACCACTTTTCCCCTGGCGCCCCGCGATAGAGATTGTGTTGTTAGCAGGAATCGTCGCCCCAGCGTCAGCTTCTTGCCTCCCCTCCGACCCGCAGCCTGAGGTCTTCCCAGGTTTCTTCCGCCGCCGATTCTTCCTTTGCGGACGACCGTCTTTTTTTCGCCGCACCCCTAATCGGGCCCGACCCCCCTTTCCGTCCTGCGCCATTTCCTTTCCATTGCAACACCGCCTTCTCCCTGATTTTTCAGTTTTTCTCGGGGGTAGATAGCTTTCGCACGCGAGCCGGGTTGGAGGTCGGCTGATTTTGACGGCCCTCATCCCGGCCAAACTTGGGTCCATCCAACGTTCCTCAGAATTTAGCCCCTTCACCATCCCGTTTTTTAGTTGCCGCCGGCCGCCTTCTAGGCGGGGATTTCTCGTTTTCAGCCAGCGCTCACTTTTTTTCGGATCATTTCTGTCCCTCTCGATTGGCGAGTCCAGAGGTGATTGGCCGTTCTTCCACGATCAGCCTTTTCCTTCTCCTTGCCGGCTCGGTCCGGATCGCGTCCTTTTCTTCTCTCGGGGGGCTCAGAGCAGGCTCCAATCTAAAAAGGCGTTGGGGGGTTTCACTTTTTCATGTGCCGATCGCACCCTCTCTCTCTTTTCTCGACCGAAAGTGCCTTTTTTTGTAATTCGTGAAAAAGTTTAACCCCGAGATCCAGGGCCGGCTGTCTGGTAGGGCCTTACGCTTCCCCTTTTCTCGGCAACCATATGGTCCTTTTTCCTCCACGCTCATTTTTCCCTATCCTTCTTGAGGGATTGGGAGTCTCCTCGAGAGATATATTTCGGAACGTATGTGATGTCATCTTCTGTACCCCCTCCTCTCTCTTTCACAGAGTATCCGGCGGCCGGCCAGTCATCTCAGCAAGGCCCGCGCCGTTGGCGCCGATTTTCCCTCTTTCGTCCGGAAAATTTTCTCTTCATTCAGCGCATAGATTTCCCCTTCTCCCTCTGCAGGATCCCCCCAGTGCGTTGTTCCCACTCACCGAAGTAATGGGATTTTTCTTCCATCCAAGTCTTGGTCCCTGATCAGCAAAGTGAAAAGTTTTTCCCTTCCCAACGCACAGGGTCTCTGCATGGTCCCTTTCCTTTTTTTTCCGTTCCCCGGACTTCATTACATCTGTACTGCCCCGCAGAGATAGGCCCGGCGATCACTTTTTTTTCTTTTTCAAGAAATTGCGGGTGATTCGTCGATTTCCCCTAATCAAATCCTTGGTCTTCCCAATAAACAAAGACTGAGTGTAGCGGATGGAAGTGGACTTGCTCTTTCTCTTTCCTGAGTTCGCTCCCTTCTCCTTTCCGCGCGTTACTTTCCTTCCTCAGGCTCCCTCCCTTGCAGGGCTCATCGAGTGAGGGCGCCTAGGGCGGCGCTGCTTTAGGAAGATTGCCGCGGAATCTTTCCCTCCTGAGCCTCTTCTTCTGCTTGCAGCCAGGTAATCCCCCTCCCCCCTCTCGATTTTTCCGGCTTCCCCTTTTTCAGTGAGGTTCTCGGTGTCGCCCGGCTGTGCGCTTCGGAATGGTGCTGCGCCCATCAATATCCAGCGCCTCATGTTCCCTTTTTTTTCTTTCGGAAGTGCTTTCCTTTAGCTTTTTTTTTTTCCTGAAGTAGTTGTCTTTTTCTTGTGGCCCCTTCGCGCCGCTGATCGGCTTGTAGACCGGCCATCTGTTGACACGTGTGGTGTTTTCGGGAAGATCCTCCCCCTTTTCTCTCTTGGAAGTTAGGCGCCAGAGGATTAGTTTGTCCCCCCCCCCCCCCGCTCCCGAAGAGCATCTTCTCCTTAGAGGACGCCCCTCGCCCATCCTGACAGAGTCTCCGGATCGATCGCATGATTGCGTTCCATAACCCTTTCTGAGCACGGTGGTCTTTCCTCCCTAGCGCGCCAGATCTCACTTTTCCCCCCCTTCGACATGCCGAACCCCGGATACTGGTCTCGCCATCTGAAGGCCAACGATCATGCGTGTCCCCGCCAGCGCGACGACAATTAGCCCATGCCGACGAGAACCACCTGACCCCCAACCTCCACAGCGCCGCTGGAAGGTTTCCTGATGACGAGGATGATGATTTTCCCTCTCCTTTTCTTTTGCTACCACGCAACCCTTTTCCACC
>Ga0179593_1674721_pt1 | contig 11053 bp, 8 predicted proteins | sample CZODoug2_1_08_16_FD_185931 | JGI IMG/M metagenome (GOLD analysis project Ga0179593, IMG submission 185931) | Vadose zone soil fungal communities from Angelo Coast Range Reserve, California, USA - CZODoug2_1_08_16fungal (PacBio error correction) | ecosystem: Environmental > Terrestrial > Soil >... | reverse complement strand
AGTTTTATTCCTCGGCTGCGTTTTTCGCAACCCTCTTTTTCTCTTTCTGTCTTCCATGACCGGAAATGTTCGAATCCTTCCCCTTGCTTCCTAATCGTCTGCCTGCCTTCCTTGTTTTTTTTTTAAACCGTTGCGCGAGACCCCTATCCCCTCCTTTGGACGCCTTCGGTGTATTCCACTGGCTCCTTTCTGTCTTTTTTCTTTCTCGGTCCCTGGGATGGTGCGGTGGGGCGTCCAGTTTTTTCGACGGGTCTTTTTTGTCTTTGAGTTATCTCCTTTTTTCTGTCTTTAAAGCTTTGATTGCGCACACCGATTTCCTTTTCCCGCTTGATGGAGTCATGAACGAATGACGAAGCTGTTCTCCCCCCTCCATTTTTGGCTTTTTGTTCTGAAATTTCCCCCCCCCTATGAGCCTATTGTCTTGTCTTTCTTTTCCATGAATTAGAAAGCCTGTCATTGTCGATACTGCCTTTTTCCCTCTTTTACCTTCTTCCGATGATCAATTGTTTCTGGCGTCTTTCTTCCCCCCCCCCCCAAGAGTAATGCCATGCCAGGACAAGCCTGACCCCCCCCCTCTCGAACTTCTTCCTTCAATGGGGAATGGTCAATATAGGAAATGTTGACTCTTTTTCTTTTTTTTCTGAGGTCCTCCATCTCTCTTTCTGTAAAACACCTTTCTTTTCCTGGTCGTTTGCTTCTTCTATGTTTTTTTCTAAGAAGAGAATATAGAAATTGATTAGATCTCAAATGAGAATCCTCTCCCTATTCATCATTATAGTTCCCATTTTCTCCCTCTGAATTTTCTGGTCACTGGTCCACCAAAAGGGACATCTTTGAAGGGTTTTTTCTTTTGACATACACACCTTCTCTTCTTTTCTCGCTCTTTGGTTGAAAAATTTGTCTTTTCTTCAATGTTTTAGCTTCGAAAAGTCTAGGTGCGCAGCTTAAGTTTGAGGGAGAGAAAATTCCTTTTTAATCCCCCCTCTTCTTGGTCCATCTTCTTCTCTTGCATTGGCAGTTCAAACCCCCAGCACGTTCACTTCCTTTTTGTGCGGGGACGGCTCCACAATGCGCCCAGGCCCTTCTCCTTTTTGCTTTTTTTCCTCCCTTAATCCTTCTTTTCCCAGCCTCTACTAATCGTGCCTTGCCTCCTTCCCTGCCTGCGTCTAAGGGACTAGGCTTCAAAAAATTCTTTCCAAAGATTGAGAGCCCCCTCTTTATTCTTTCTTTCCGTGATTATGGTCCCTTTCTCTCACCTCGCCTTTCTTTCTTCGTCCCCCCACCTTTGAGAGCCAGCGTGATGCGTCTGGACGCGATTGATCTATGGCTTTATAGTGTATCCCCTTTCCCTTCTTTCTGGCGCCCTTTACCCCAAACCCACTTGGACTCTTCCTTTTTCCCCAATCAATTGAGTGTGGACTCCTGGAGACTATGCTTTCTCGGCGGTTTTTTAACCCCAGTTGACTCTTTCTCAGCGACAATGAGGGTTTACCCCCTCATTCTTTCTGTGACTTCGAGGAATCGCCATTAAGGGGTCTTAGCGAGCACGGATGTATAGTTCATATGGGGGAGCCTTCCCTTTTTTAAAATTTGGGCGTCCCCTCTCTTCCTAGACTCAGTGGCTCATCCCCATTCACTCCGTAATTACCACTATCAGGAGCCTTCCTCTGTTTGTTTTTCTTTCATGTCCCTCTTTCTCTCCGCACTCTCGTCCGCTCAGGGACGCCGAGTTACCAGTGCTTTGAATGGTGACCGTTTTTGCTTTCATCCTTATCGATTCGCTTTCTCCGTCCTCCTGTCACGGTTGACATTACCGATGTGTAACCGCGTCCCCCCGGTATCAATATCTTCCCTTTAGGCCTACGGTTCACCATTCATGACCAAAAATCTAGTTTTCCTCCATCTAAAACCAGTGCGCAATTTCTAAGAGGTGTCCTCTCTTAAAAATCGTGAACTTTTGACCCAGAGTTGCCAAAACCTTCCCCCCACCTTGCCTTGCCCTCAGGTACCCCACTTCCCCCTTAAAAGAGGAATTTAATCCAGACGGATAATAGAAGAGAACATGAATGCCTCTCTGAAAGGGTCCTCCCTCCCCCCCCCACCCCCCAAACAGGATTAATGCGGAACTTTTAGCGCGCCTTTTTCTAACTTCTCTATAGGTTTTCCTCTTGGTTTGGTTGAAGTTTTCGATTTCTTTTTGGTTCGTCACGCGTCGGGCGTTTGTATTCGAGGTTTTCTTGTTTTTAGGTTCAGTTTATTGTCCTTTTCCTCTTTTCTGATCCGCATCCCCTTACTCCCCCTTTGCGGCCCTTCAATGCCGGATTTTTTCAGGTCAGGTTCGCCCCAAACCTTGATGGCCCATTACACACCCTTTTTTCCATACCTCCCCCCCTTTTTTGAGAGGATTGGTTCTTATCCCCTGCATCCAGGTTTTGCAACCTGACCTGGCCCAACCCTTCCTGCGGCAAACCAATAAGTTTAGCACTTGATGACGTGAGATGGATGGCTCCCCCTAGGTCAATCGCCTTCGTTTTTTCTTTGCCCCAATGCAAGATCAAGCGTCCGATCTTCCCCCCTTCCTTTCCGGGAGCCCCCTTTTCCCCCCACAGGCTCACCTTTTACACCCCTTTTTCAAACGCGACGTTCTTTTTCTTCGAATGGCATGGGTAGTCATTTTCCCCTTGACCCCTTGAGCCGGGGTTTCTCGGGCGAAGGACCTTTGGTTGTTTCCCCCTTTTTCTTGGATTTATTCTATTGGCTGGAACCAGTTTCCCCCTCTGTTCGCTTTTTTTTATGTGTCAGCTGTGGGAGATTTGCAATTCACTGTTGTCATGTTTTTTTTGCAACTGTCAAGAGTCGATCTATTTGTGGTGTATGCTATGCCCTACAAGTTACTGGGCGGCCCCTTGTGTCACGTTCTTTTTCCGAATTTTTCCGTTATCGTAAAGGTCAATTAGAGTTTTCCCCTTCCCTGACCCCTTCCTGCTCGTTGTAGACAGACCATCGAGGACTGATTGCCATTTTCCGGCTTTCCCTGATAGTCTTTGCGGAACTACAGGAGAATGGACCCCTCTAATCAGCACTTTCTTGATTTCCAATACCAATGTTCCGTACTTATCGACCCCCACAATACAAGAAGCTTCTAGCTCCCCTTTTAAGTTCGTGGGCGAGGACCTGAAGTGTTTTTGAGCTCCCTACCGCTTCCTATGCAGAACTCATTTCTGAACATGTCTTCCTCATACCGACATATATGACTAGCCCGTGATTTTCTCTTGACCATTATTGAGGTTATCCTCCCGTTTTTCTTTACCTGTCATTGATGACTCCCTCATCGCGATGATTTTGATCTTTTCCCTCGTCGCAAGACCTGGCCCGAGCCAGTCTGTACCCAACTGTGTATTTACTGGTCCCTTTTTTGTGCTGGACCTGTTTTCTTTTGCTGCCGGGGGGCTTCTTTTGTTTACTTGAACCCTCTTTATCCCCCCAAAGGCCTTAGGCATTTCCCCCCCCCTGAAATCATGCGAGTCGCCTTCTCCCATCCACTTCCCATGGTACAAACTGTCCTGCAGACCCCGAAGTAAGACTTTGATTTTCTCAATTGGTCATGAGAGTCCTTCCGACGATCCATTATCGCCTCTGATACATCCCCCGTACGGTCGGCTTTTTTTTTCCCCACCACTGCCCCGCAGCTTCCACAGGTCCCTCGGCTGCCATACCGTTTTTTTTTTTTCCCCTACTCAGCCTCTGCTCAGTTTAAAACGGTTTTATGGTGGAGGCTGGAAAAGCTTGATATCAATTTCAGGGCACGCCGTGTCGGAGAAGGAATTAGGGTGTATAGACTTTCCCCCCAACTTCCACCTTCGCGCGTCACTTTTCGGTGTGTTGTCCCCATCAGCTGTCGTTCCACACCCGGTTTATTCGTTGTTCATCACGTGAATCCCATCACTATCCCCCACTATTCGCTTGATCTTTTTTAAAGGCTATGGTGATTTTATCATTTTTTCCCAATGGTTTTCCGGCGTGGAAAAACTTCAGCCTTCAGAATTCCGGGGGGTTCCATCTTTTTCACTTATGGCAACCAGGGGTCATTCCATCCCCCGGTCAGGGTTTCTTCCCCATTTCCGCGACAAGTCCCAAATCCCTTACTCTGCTTTGCCCATCCGTTTCGATGACTCTTCCATTTAAGCTCCCTTTTAGCGAGTACCAAATAAGTTGAACTCTAAGATAGGTATTTGAAGTAGTTTATCAACTGCTGGCGCTTCTCCCATGTCCTTGCCATCAGACAATTTTCGTTTTTCCGTTTTGGCCCCCTGACCAAAAGGTTAGCTACCCCGACGACTGGCTTTCTTTTTTTTCCACCCCCCCCTCGCAAGCCGGCTTTTGTTTTACTTCACTGCTGTCACGTCTCCAGTGCACGGCACAGGCAGTTACAAATTCGTCAACCTTGAACGTTTCCCATATTCCACCCCTCAATTTTTTGGTATGTAGGGAGGCTCCGGGGCCCTCGCCCCTTTGGTAATACAGCCTCTGGCCGGCCGATGTTTTCTCTCGCAGTTCCCCTCTCGCTTCCCTTTCTTTCCGGCTGCTTCCTCCAATTTCCCGGATCCAACCTGCCTTTCCCATCCTTCTAGCGGCATGCCTTTCTTCAGTAATGCGCATGGTCGACTCGGCCCTCCGTGTTTCCGGAAGGCTTCTCCTTCCCCCCTTCCTTTGCTTCGAACGATTTCCCCTTCTAAATTCTTTCTGCTTCCCCTCCCGATCGGCGGTGCGTTTTAACGATTCATTTCTTCCTTTTTCTTGTTAACCTTAGCGCGGACTGAGACTGATCCGTTCTCCCTGCTTCTTTCTCCCCCCAACTGGCGAAGTTTTTTTTTTCGTTGTTCTCCCTTTCCCTACCAAATTGGCGGATTATTGTTGGGCCCCTGGGGGGGCTGCCGCCGTCTTTTGGCGCGTTTCCTCCCGAATATTTTTGCAACGAATTTTCTTTGCTTTTTTTTTGGCAGAACCGGTTTCATGAAATTTTTAATTGCTGTTATCTAAGTTGTGGTTTTTACACCCACCCCCGATGCCTCTTTTGGGCTTCTGGTCCTCCCTTGCGACCAGCCCTCTATATCGCACTAATAAAGATCTCCCCCTTTCCTGATTTGCTGCCGGTTTCCCCCCTTAAGTCCTTCTCTGCCCCCCAAAAGCGCCTGTTTTATCTATGGATGGCGGGCCTTTTTCCCCCCCTGCCTGCGGAAATCATGCCCCCCACTGAATTTTCCCTATGGTTGACATTCCTGCCCCCCCCCCCCCCCCCCCCCCCCCCCCTCCCCCCATTCGCGGGTACCATCCCTTAATTGATTCTTTCTTGATTTTTCCCTTTTCATCATGCCTTGGCTCTTCAACTCCACGCACGCATCCGACTGCCTTTGCCTCTGGAGGAGGTCATTGCGGCCATGCTTTTCTCCCGGTGTGCGCGGCCCTCTTGGTTTCCAAAAACATTTTGATCTCCTCGGCGTGGGTTTCCCTCATGGACGTTTTCCTTATAATTGCAGTTATCTCCCTTATCTCAAGTTTCCCAGGCGGTCCCCCCGTTTTCCTTCGCAGAGATCTCGTCTTCCAAAAAAAGTACCTTCTATCGTTCCAAGCCGAATTGTCTCTTCGGATGCGAAGTTCCAAGTCTTTTCATCTACAGGAATACCTTGTTTTTTAGTCAATGGTTTCTGGTCCATATTGTCCCATTCCCTCCCGAATTTGCGGTCCTCCCAATATGTTGCGGGGGCATGGTTCTTCTGTGGCGGTTTAACGACGAAGTCTCCCCCCTGCGATAGTCTTTTCTTTTTGTCTTCCTCGAGATGTTTTTATTTTCATATTTTTTGGTTCCTAGCAACAACCAACAAATTGGATGACTTAAGGTTTTACGAACTTTTTGGTCCTGTCCATAAGTTTGACATCTCTTCTGCGTCCATCTCGGTCGTCAATCTTTGTTCTAACATCCTGCCTGAACAGTAAGACACTCCCCCGTAAGCATCTCTTCCTTGATTACAGCCAACTCTTTTTCAGACCTAGGTTGTTGCGATCCTCCGTCGACGGCCTCCCCCTTGGGCACCTGTGCAGCGGTCGTACCCTCGATCATGGCTCTAATTGGGTGATCCTCCCCTTATGACGTCAATCGCCCCCCTAGCTCGCGTCCTCTTGCGTTCAAGCGTCTTAGATTCTCTATCCAGCGAGGTTTTTTGAGAAGTTAGACAGTTTTGTGACGGTCTTGCGTTTCCCCTTACTTTTCAGTGAACAGTCGATATCCCACCCTTGCTTCCAATGCTTGCGATATTTAATCTTTTTTCCCCCTATCCCCTCCCCGGAGAATTCTCTTCTCTCTCCCCCCTCGGTCCTCTCTTAGGAACCCTCTGGAAGCCGCGTGTGAATCTCAATGCTGTAGTGGGCTGGTGGCATCCCCTTTCGCGATCCTCCAAGATTTTACAAACAGGCCCCCCCTTTCCTTTCCCTAGGTACGCCATAACCATTTTTCTTTTAACTTGCTTGATAGACTCCGCGCTCCCTGCCCCCTGAAAAAGCTGTCCATTGGAAAAGGGTCTTTTCGAATCTAAATTTGTTAATGTTTATTTTTTTCCTTTCTTCTCTTTTTACCCACACGCCGCTCCCGGGTTGGTCAAGATTTGGAACTGGTTTTTTTTGAACGGTCGGATGATGGTTCCGTTTGGGTTGCTTCCCCCCAGACTCTTCTGTTTGCGTCTAGTTCGCTGAGCAGGCTGCGATTCGGTCAGTTCTTTCTTCCAGCCGTGACAAGATCCCCGCATCAAAGTTCGGACTCATTCCTCTCAGATCATTTCATGTTCAAACCGTGTTTTGCAATACAAAATCTCATTTACTCCTCCTCCTTTTTTTTTTTTTGTTGAGGCGAGATGCTGTGGTATTCTTTTGCCAGCCCTTTTTTCATCTGACCAACTTCACCTTGAAACATCCGCCGCACGGAGTTTGAGATGGGTCTTTGCCCCTCCCCATCTTTTTACCCTCCTCGTTTTCGGAAAGGCTCCTTTTTCTCCGCGTCAGAGTCAAAACGGCCCCCCGTCCGCGGCTTGGCAGCCCCCCCCACCGTCTGCCGATCACCCCCAACCACCCCTGAAAATGGGGCTTCGGGCGCTGCGGAAGGCGGCGCTGGGCATTCTTACCATGTTTTGTGGAACAGTTCCCTCCGGTTTTTTTAGTTTTGCGAACGAACTCCCCCTTCCTAATGAGATCTTTTTCGAGCTGCTAAATGGCCGTTGAAAAACCCCGTCGCTGGGCGCGCTTTTCTGTGGCGCTTGTGCGGACCGGTGCCCTTCAATGTCAGTGGCAACTGCTTTTCTTCCGATGTACTAGGTCATCCCTCCCCCCACGTTATACTGGTTTTAATTTGAGGAAACACGCTTTCGTCGCCGCCGGTTTAAGGGGCACCAGGAAAGGAGTGTTTGCTCTCCCGGAGGTACAGGCGTTCTGAGCAGCCAACGATGAATGACCGGAAATGAGAAAGGACGTTACAATTCAGGAGCCTGGGCGCTCTCGAATTTTACGGTACCTTCACTTAAAGTCGACGGCCCCCCCCCCGTATCCCCCCCCCCAACAACAAATTAAAGTTTAGTAATTATTTCTTCGAAGACCTGAAGCTCGAATTTTCCCTATTAAGTCACTCCGATGAGCTTGTAAGATCTCTTTTTTTCTATATCCTCTTGACTTTTGATTCCCTGTAGATTGCCTGACCTAGAAGAACTGGCCCAATGTCTTCCTTATCAGATGATATGCCTTCCCGCGATGCCACTTATTGGTTCCCCGCCCCCTTAAAGGGCACCCTCCCCGGTGAACACTCCTTTTGCATTTTTTCTTAACTGCGATTTTCCCGCGTATGATGTCGAGCAAAATGGTCCCTATCTGTGAAGGCCTATCCTCACCACTCAGTTATGGCCACGGAGATTAACGTGGGCGATGGCTCCTCAGAGTTGGGCGTACTTTACCTCACACTATGACCCATCCCCTCTCCCTTTTCCCTGCGGGACGCATTACCCACATTTACTAGTTTCTCAACCGTGTTCTATCTTCTTCTCTGATTTCATACCCTTCCCCACCATAAGATTCTCCCCAAAGAAGAAGATGGCTTCGGCTCCCTCCGGTCATGGAGAATTTTGTCTGACTTTTCCTTCACGACCTCACGCTTTTTAGCTCACGGAGATTTTTCTATAAGATTGACCATTTACAGATCACCCAGGAAATACCCCCGCCCTCTCCGGCTTTCCCACTCCGCCATTTTTCCGCTGCCCCCTCCCGAGCCCGGCTTGTTTTGTGTCCCCTCTGACGCATAGTTCCTATCCCTCTGACGCCGATGTTAAGCGGGAACCCCTCGTGAGATATTCGAGCCCTCCGTGGACCGCGGCGAATCTTCCCTTCGGCGTATATTCAAACGGGCATCATTCGCTTTGTCAAGCCGATCTCAGAGCCCTTACCTTTTTTTGGTGTCACCATCGTTTGCCGCCGGCTTACCGACACCGGTTTCTTCCATAGGCCTTGTTCAGCACGTGCCCGTTCCGGCCTCTTAATCCGCTCTTAGCGGCTTTCTTGAAGGCTCTTTTTATGTTGATCGTCACTTCAATTTTCGCGGCGGAAACTCAGCCCATCCGCCCCGCCTCCTTTGGTGTTGCCCAGAATGCGGGATCCAAACAGGTCGCTGGCACAGCACCTGTTTCAGGCCCTTTTCCAACATTTCCGTCTTTTCCATGTTAAAGGCCCGCAAGGGCTTTGCGACTGCCAGTTTTTTTTTTTTGCCCTCTTATATTTTCCCCATTCCTCCCCCCTATCCAATCCCTCTTAGTAACCCCCTCCATCTGACACGGTCATCTCGGGATTGAAGGGGGTATCCTAGAACAATCCCTGCTTTAGCAATGTCACTTTCACCCAAATCCCCTACGACGGCGGCCTTTTGTACATTTTCGCCACCCACTGTCTTCTCTCTTTTGCCCTCTTTTTGCAGCAGTGACTTTTTTTCAGGTTTTGTCCCGAACTGTTTAATTTTTATTCCCTCTGATGTCAAGCGAAAGCATTATGACGCGCTTCCTTTAAAGCAACAATTCCCTCGACAGCGTCCTTCTTCCCTGTTCAACGACAATCTCCCACCAATCCCCAGTTGTATGGTTTTTAAGGGACGTCTACCCTTTTCCGGATTCTTTTCTTTTTTCCCTAATCAATTTTGCCCATGGAGCTGGTTCTCTCGACTGAATCACCCTCTGTTGTTTTTCTTGTTTTTCACCCTTAAGTCAGGCCAGGAAGCAGGCCTTGCCCCCTTTCCCTTCCCTCTCTCACTGAATAATCCTCTTTCTCCCGACGGCAGGGTTTTTTTCATTTACTCTACGGCCCATCTCTAGCCTATTTTTCTGCCACAATGACCTTCTTCCCTCCGTCCGATCTCTCTCCTTTTTCCTCCCTGTGGTTGTGGTTGATTTCTTTTCCCAGCGGCATTTTTTTCTCAAATCCTTTGCGCGAGGTGCTTATTGAAATGCCAGGCCCTTCTTCCGATCGCTTATTCGGTCCCTGAGCCGCCTGATGGAAGGCATTCCTTCTGCCTGGTGGTATTTTTTTCCAACAACTTCTCACCGGATGTGCTGCTCGTCGCCAGACAGCTCATGGTTTCGCCCGGCTTTCTCCATTGGCGAAGGTTTTTCAATTCTTTTTTCCCTTTCACTGGCCCATCCCTGGGACCCCTGTGGTTCCTTTTTTGGGGTTCCCCCGTTCAGGGATTTTAGGTGCTATTGTTTGCACTGCTTTTGTCATAGACGTGATGTTTTTCTTGCACCGTCCTTTTCCTTTTCTCCTCCCCGACCGGCCTTTTGGTCTTTTAGTTTTTGTTTTCCAAAAAAAGCGAATTCTGCCCTGCGTTCAGTTTTAAGCTTTGGTCACCGTCGAAGGGCCCAACCGCTCCTCCCTTCTATTTCTTTTTATTGCCCTTCCCTTGCGACCTCCATGTTTCGACTCTTTCAATACCTCTTCAGATCTTACCGTGTCTGCGCTTTTCTTTCACTCTTCCGGCCGAGATTCGAAAGCGCCCGATAGAAGTTCACTTCAGCTTCCCTTGGCGGCTGTATGATGCGGAATTTTCATGGACCCCTTCTTTTCTTTTCCTCCCGCTTCTTTTGCCCCTTTGCCGCGAACCCCCGCCCTAATTGAGGCGTGGTGTTGCAGCCGGACGCTCTGAAGTCCGTATAAAAAGAGCCGTTCCAAGAGCAGAAAGCCCTTGGCCAAAATCTTCTGTTCGCTGCCTTCGGTGCCTTTCACCGTGCTGACCCCGCGATGTCGGCCCTGGTGGCGGGTGCCGGTAAGTGTTGGACACCAACCCTTCCGGGGTTCTCGCGCGCGGGTGTTTAATGCCCCTCCGTTTTCCCGGTTTCTATCTCGCGAAGTGTAGGTCACTTGTTCCCCTTCCCTATCTACAGCTAGCTTACAGCGGCCCCGGCTCGGTTCATATGCCTCTTGTGGGCCCCAAAAAACCCCTTTTCCTATTCGGTGGGCGTGTTTTTGGCTTCCCAGTGGAATGGTCAAGGCGGGCGGCATTTTTTTATCGGAAACTGTTCAGCCGTATGAAGAGTCTCCCAGAAATAGCTGTCCGTGTGCCAACTTCCTGCCCCTCGTCAGTGGCATCGGCTCCCCCTAAAAAATTCTTCCCATTTTTAGAGTTCCGTATTATTTACGGGCTTATGTTCCTGAGGCGGGGTAGTTATCTCCCTGTAAAGACGATTTTCTCCCCAAGGTGAGCGCCTTCCAATGGTTTTAAGGTGCTGGGTAGGGGCAGGGTTAACGTTCCCCCCAAACTGGCACTGCGGGGCCAGGGCCAAACCTTTCAGATCGTTGGCCCGCCATTTGTGCTTTCCTCTCCCTATCGGCAGGGCTTGCCCTCGTTGGTCATCCTCCACCTTCGTCCCCGCTAGAAGAAAGACGGGCAGTTTCCCGCTAGAGGACCTAGGCACGGAATCGCACCGTTTCTTATTCTCCTTAGCCCAGCGCGGCGATTATAGGTTTGCCGCCGACCCTT
>Ga0179593_1308182_pt1 | contig 11053 bp, 5 predicted proteins | sample CZODoug2_1_08_16_FD_185931 | JGI IMG/M metagenome (GOLD analysis project Ga0179593, IMG submission 185931) | Vadose zone soil fungal communities from Angelo Coast Range Reserve, California, USA - CZODoug2_1_08_16fungal (PacBio error correction) | ecosystem: Environmental > Terrestrial > Soil >... | reverse complement strand
TTTATCCCCTTGCTCGCGTCCCTCAGTTCAGTCCCTACACGTTTTTACACAGAATGGCTCTAAGCCTTAATCTCATCCCTAATCAAGGTGTTCTGTCGTCTTTCTACCGGTGTTTTCCCCGCGTGGACAAAGACTGACCACTTCTAAGACCGTTTCGTCATTAGTCTGGACCTCGGCTTTCACGGATGTCCTTTCCCAGTCCAACTTTTAGATGAGTGCTCTGTTATCAGGACCGCATTCATACCACATGTCCTCTTCCGGGTACCCCCCTCTGCGTCTCATGGGAGAGTCCCGTCTCTTGGGTTCCCTCGTTTGGCTACCACCCCACTATACTGAAACGCGTTTATTCTCCCCCGTTGTTTTACAGTTTCGTAGATTCACCTTTCCCACTGTTCGTCTTCTAGTCCCTTTCATTCGCTCCCATTAGTCATGTCGTTTTTCTTTGCCCCTTTCCATCGAGAAAACCCTTGCCATTCCTACCATGCCCCGCGGCACACTTTTAAAAAAAGGCTTTCAATTCCTTCTTAGACATGATCCTTCCGTGGCTCTGGGTTATTAGTGAAAGCACTCCACCGGCAGGCCTACCCTAAGCACACCCATCTTGCACCTCCCCCCCCCTAACCTCTGTATACTCAATTTTTTCCCGACTTGCTGTAGGCCTCTTTTCGCAAACCATTACATGGTCAAGAGCGCCTTAGCACCACCGGATGATTTCTTCAGTTCCGCCTGCAGAATGGGCCCAGCCAGTTGCCTAACTGTCCGTACATCTCCACCTTTCTTGGAATCATGATCCCTGGAGTAATCCCTGGCCATGATAAATTCCTTGACCACCCACCCGTCTCGAACCGCCTTATTTTACAGGTAGGACGCCCCTGTGTTTATTCCGAGTGACTTCCCCTTTTACCCCATATCCTCCCGATTGTACGGTGAGTTTTTCCAGTATCTACCACCCCCCCCTATTCCCCTGGAATTGGACTAGTTTTTTGGCTTTTTTTTTTGCTTCAACGGAATCTTACTGACCGGTTATCTCTCCCCACCTATTAGCGGGGATAGCGCCCCCCCCCAGATGCCTCTTCGGTTGTAACCCCATCCGGTTCTTTTGGGCCCACGTATATTTCGTTCGCCTTCACCTGCAGGGGAACTAACTCCTAGGTACTCACTCCCTTCACATGCTACGGTGTGCTATTACTCGGTTTGCACTGCATGCGCGCCCCGTTTTCTGTATTTATCGTTTTCCCTACATCTTCACATCATTGTACCGTTTTTTTTTGCTTTATTATTTTCCCTCAACACGTTCCGTCTCCATCCTCCGTTGGTTTTTGCCTATTCCAAGGGGAACCGTTTGGGTCAACCCCAGGATCTGGCCCGCTCACAGCCCCGCCGTACCTTACAATCCCTTTGTTTGAATTCCGCCATTCCACTCAGGAGGCCAACAGTCAGTTCCAGGATGCGGTCCTGGTAGCCCCCCCAGGGTTCCCTGAAGTTTTTGGACGTTTTACATTTCGTTTGCCCATTTCCCCTTGTTCCCACAACTGAAAAACCATGGTCGTGACTTTGATGAAATGTGCGTCTGGTTGGGTCCCTCTTACGGCCCAAAAGATAATAGAGTTAAAACAGGGGTTTTAGCTTGCATTCTTCCTCCCCTTCCATACTCTTGAGGCAACCTCTGTACGGCCGAGTGGAAATTTTTTTGGACTCTCCTGAACATTAATGTATCTTTTTTAGGGTTTGGTTCTGACTGGGCCCGTCTTATTGTAGGATTCTTTCCTAGGGCCTGCTAAGATTTCTACTACCCCCCCTTCCCTGTCCCCGATGATTTTTGAACAGCTCGTCCTGGTCTTTCCCTATCTGGCAAAACGGGGATGATTCTTCCCTCTTGACCCTCCTTCTTCATACCCGATCCTGATTTCCTTTTGGTCCCCCCCTCCGACCTAAATTTTTGAATAAACCCGTTGAACTAATTTCTTTGAAATTTTAATTTAGCCCTTTCCAAGGATTTTCTCTCGTTCCGCACCCTTTCCCTCGGTGTAAAGACACGTGCGTACTCAGTTCAACATCTACCCTATTTTCGTTTTTATCATATCCTTGCTCCCCAAGTCTGGAACTTCCCCGGTGGATTGCTTCCACCAGTTAGCCTTGATTATGGTAATAAAACCCTCAACCCCCCATAGTGATTGGATTCTTCCCCCCCCTCCCCCCCCGCCCCTTGCTCTCCGACAGTTTTAAAGCTCTTTTCTCCATTTTCCTGAGGTTCTTACTTGTCGCATTTTTTCACTGGATTTTTCCTTCCGGTATGGTTCCTTTTCGTCTTTCCTATGTTTTCCGGGATTTTTGCCACCTACCTTTCTGTTAGAAGTTGGTCTTCACTTGAGACCCTTTCACCAGACCTCTGCCCAGGGACCCCTCCCCCCCCATGTGATGTTTCACTTTGTATCTTCTTTACTCGTGCCCCGGTTCCAAATCCGATTAAAAGGGATTCCGCTTCCCACCAGATCTTCTTGTCACTTCCTCAAACCCTCTTGGGAAGCAGATTTCTCTAGGTAAATCCCACAGGACCTTTTTTCCCTTTTAGGCTCTTGCCCCCCAGAATATTACGCGCTCCCCCCTTTTCCTTTGCTTCATTCCACCCTCTGGTGTAACGTATCATTTCTTCCTCCGCCCCCCACGATTTTTCTTTCAGTCCCCCCCCGGTTACTTCCAAATCCCGGAACCCCTGAGCGTCCTTTCTCTCCCCTGGTCGCGAAATTACTTGACTGGCGTTTGAGAATCCACCCTACTCTTGCATATGGACTACCCCCTCCCTATCCTTTTCTTGCCCCCCCTCACGCGCCTGTCGGCCTGTTCTGGGGTCCCTTTCCCACCCGAGTGACCCTACCGAGATTTACCCTACCACTAGTTAGAAGTAATTTGAGGTTAAAAATTCTTCGTGATGGGTAACCGCCTTCCCACCTGTAAACAACAACGGGTCCGACCCCCGCCTTCCCCCCAACCCCACCTGTCCCCTTAAGTTGAACTCTGCAGCCGTTTCCTTTTTTTCCCCCAGAGCACTTCCTCTTCTCCTTTCCCGCTTTCTCTATGACTAGATCAAATCTTTCTTTATTTCCAGCGCCGAGCATGACTCCTATCAGGCGTTCTTCGTCCCCCGGAAATTTTCCCTTTTTCTTCCCCCCTCTTTTTTGATCCTCTTTAGACTTGATAACCCTGGCTTTGTGTCGCGCTGAGGTTGTGGTGTTGGATGCTGGCTCGCGTTTCCTAGGCTCCTTCGGGGGACTTTTTAGGATCTCCTTCCGCCCCCACGAGACCCCTCCTTTCCTAACCCAAAAGGGCATACATTCAGTCCGGATAAATTTGTCATAGTACAGTATTTTCTTTTCAATGCCTCGAGCCCCCTTCAATAGTGCGTTAAATTGCCTCTCATCTCCAAGGAAAAGTTTTCTAACTGGTTCGAATCAACACAGACCCCGAGCGGAAGGCACAGAATGATAAAGAGGGCCTCCTGAACGACCTGATAATCCTGCTTATTCCCTCATCGTTCACTTCCCCTTTCCCCCATGCTCTCTTTTTCTATCCGACCATAGTGACGGGGGCTCAACATCTTTCTTTTGGAGAATGGTACCCTCTCTCACTTACTTATGTGAACTCGCCCACCTCCCCTCCCCTCCATTTACCTTATTTCATTTGTTAGTGAAAGGTTCGCATCTATACGCACTCCCCCAGCCCCCGTTCGATGTGGTAGTTCTTTTCCTCAGCCACACCTCGGCCCCATCGAAATCTCCTCCCTTTTTCCCTTTCCTCCCCTTCCTTTTTTTTTTTTCTTGTCTTGCAGCGCACTGAGAGCCGAATTGTTTGCTTGAATGAAAATAATTCCCCCCAGTCGTCCACGGCGATGATACCTCTTCTTTTTTTCTCGATGGATTAGCCGTTTTCACTCCTTACCCCCCTTCATCTAATCGCACACTAGGCTATGGTATTGCTAGTCGTGTTGCTCCTTTTTAACAATCTGGCCTTCTCTCGTTCTACCCCCTTTCACCCACCAAGGCTTGGTGACGTTGACCCTGTCCCCCTCCAGAGAATCTCGACCCCGAAAAAAGTCTAGGCCTATTCGGGAAAATTATGGCTTCTTGTTAACAGCCTTTCTTCTAGTGCGAGTCTCTTGTTTTCATTGTAATTATTCCCTTCCTGACGAGTTTTGTGTGAACCAACTTTATTTGGCTGTCCCCCCTCCCCGTCTTCCGCTTCCGGGACCATTCGTTCTAGTCGGCTCAAGATTCCTCTCGCGCGGGTGGCCTTCCGTTGAAAAACTTTCACGGCGATGTCTTACCTTTTTGCGAGAGCTCTTTCTTCTATTTAGCGCCGAACCAGCCCTTTTCTCCTTGTCTAACCGTCGGCCAGCATCACACGAATCCCAGCCCGGATTCCCCCCCTCTAGATATCCAACCTCCTATATTCGTCCGCCGCCCAATTGATTTCCCCCAGCGCTGACAGTTGATGAAGTTCTGAGTGCCCGAGGCTGGCATACACCACACACTTTTAAGAGTTGAAGCGCGCGTCGAGTCAGCTGCGACGCCCTTTTTCAACTCGAGACGTTCTGCACACTTTCCATACCGCGGGCGTCGTTCAACGTCAGCCTACGACGGGTGAGCTGTTTTTTTTCCCCTCCTTAAGTTTTTAGGTTCTGGTCAGCCCCTTGGTAAACCTCTTTAAATTAGTTTGCCCCCCCTTCCTGCCTAAATCTTTTGTATGGCATTAATAGGACTTTATTTCATCGTTTGCTACCACCCTTTGTCCCCAGCAACTCCTGTGACTTCGCGTCCCCCCTTTTGATCGCCCTGTGATGTTCGACTGACTTGACAGATAGGTATTAGCACCACATTGATTGTGTCTTAATGGCGCTCCCCTTAGTTTATGTCCCCCGACTTTTCTTTTGCCGTCCTTTCCGCCTCCAAACATACTTTTTTCTTAATAGCTTTTCCCCCCCAATCTTGAAAGAATGATAAGGAAATTCGCGCTTTTATGCATAGTACTCATGCCACGCGCCCCACATTTCCTTTTTTAAATTGATCGCGCGATTTATGATCTTATTTTTTCCGTCATTTACGCTTCTCCGGTGCGTCCTCTGAAGACCTTTTTCATTGCGTTTTGAACGCCGTTCTTACGGATTCAAGCCTTCTTCATTCTTTGGGGTTTATGGAAGATTTTGAGGTGTTAAGGTTCCGTCCCGAAGCTGTGTCCCCCTTTTTTCCTCCCACCTCCATTACCTCCAAAAGAAACGGAACCCGGCTGTATTCCCCCTCTGGTACAATGCCACACCCTCAAGTTTCCGCATGTCTGACCTTTTTCTCCCCCTTTTTCTTTGTCTTTTCGGTAAAAAATTGTGTCGTTACGATTCTATTTTTTTCTTCGACACTCAAGAGGTGTTTCTCAGTCCCCCCCCGACATCCCGCCGGGCGACAAAGGACCTGCCTTTCCACTGTACGCTTTCCCATTCGTTCGCATATCCGAAGACTGACCGAATCGCGACTTTGTATGCTCTCCTTGCTGAACTTTCCAGTGTTTTTGCAAACAAGACCTCTGCTCCTTCCCCTTTCCGCTGCCAATTAAGAACAGTAATGCCATTTGTTTCTCGGTCGCTTTTTTTTCAACCCTTTTACGATATTAGACTTTTTTGGCCCATCGCAATCTCACCCGGTTGCCCTCCCCGGAAACTATGGTATCTCAGCAGGTCCACCTGGCAAATGTGGGGAGTAGACGCAGGCCATCGCTTCATGATAGCAGAAGCGCATCCGGTCCACATGCCCCTATAGACACAACCTGTCTACCTGTGTTTATATCCGTCTGATGCCCACGTGCGACGACTCATTTTTTCTCAATTCCATGATGTCGAGATCTTACACCGTTTCACCCTTCCTGGGCTACTTTGGTATCCCAAAGAACCGACCATTTCAGCAATTCATCCTTTGAGATTGGTTCCTTTTGTCCCCAGTTCCCCCTTATTGCCCCTGGATCGGATACCGATTACGGACTTCTGTCCCAACCCTTCTGGTCCTGAAGTAAACACGTAAGCTTCCTTGCCCCCTTTCAACTTCTGTCGTTACGGCGTTTTTTTTTTAGCTTCCCCTCTGTTTCAGGATCCCCACTTTATGATATCCCCCCTCGGGCGCGTTGAGTCCACTAGCTCTTTAACTTCCCATGCGACTTAGTGTTGATATGTACGAAGACATCGGGAACCCTATGACTGAGAGTCTCTTCCTAGCCCTCGATTCGTTTCTTTCTTCCCGCCAAAGACCGATTGATTTTCAAAAAACTGAATAGCGACCGAATAGCGTTTTCGGTTTACCCGCGGCATATGCTCTCTTCTAGGCCCTCTTATACACAACCCCCTACCCAGAACACACCAATCTCTCGGTTTCCAGGTTTCCTCCAGCCCCTCTTCCCGACGATTGAACAACTTTTTACTTTTCCTGTACTATTCAGTGTTGTCCTCCATTATAAATTCCAGTGTTTCCTTGTGAGGCAAAGACTTATTATCATATCTGGTTTCTTTCTTCCGTTTCGTTCTGTGTCCTAATTAAATCAAATCCTTTCTTTTTTATTAATCCTTTTGCAGTCCAGCCTTATATTTCCCTCCCGAGTTCGTAAGTCGCGTTTAGGGTGATTTCGTTGTAGTCGTGTCTCTTCACTTCCCCTTTTTTTTTTTTCTTTCTGGAATCCCACTCTCCTTCCCGGGTTCCATGAAATTCACCTTTTTAAGCGGCGTATTTTTGAGGAGGTATAACGTGATTGTAACCCACATCGCCCACATCCATGATAGTGACTTACCCCTCCCTTTCCTTCCCGGTTTCCCCCCTCCGCATTCCTCGTAAATTTCTGGCTTTTCCCCCCCTTCGTTAACCCGGAGTTACTTGACGAGCACATTTTCGCCTATTCCCCCCTACTTGACATGACTTGGGGGCCTGTGGCTCTCGGTCTATTCACATCATGCTTCCCTCGGTTGAGCGTTAGATCTAAAGTTTTTTTAGTGGAAACTTTAGGTATTACCGAGGACCCTGTTCCCCTTCATTAGATACAATTGTTTTTGAGTTTCCTTTCTCCCATCCTGTTTCCCCTTGAGACTTGACCTACTCCTGTCATTTCATTCAAGTTAACTTATTTCCTACTTCCCTCTTTTTGTTTGCATTGATTGGGCTAGATTCCCTTATGTCTCTTTGTCTTCCGTTCCCCTCCCCAACCTAACCAGACCCGAATTGGTTTTTCTCAACCCCTTATTTAAATTTTTATACTTCGGCTTCTTCTATCCGGCCCCCTTCCAGAGTCCCCCAAATGGCCTGACTCCTGCTCAACCGCTTGGCAGCATTCCCCGAAACTAATCTCTTTGCTCCTTGCCCCCCTCCCCCAGGCACTTCCCCCCCCGTAGTGGGACGCTTTTTTCTCCATTGTTCGTCAGTCCTAGCGTTTTTAACTCCGGTTTCCCAAATCCTTCCCCGTCGAGGACTCTTTTCAGTGCCTCCTGTTTGGATGTTCCCCCCCCGGGCAGGGATATCGCTTCAGTCGCTGCTTTGATTTTAGGAACTTCAAATCTCCTTATCCCTTCCCCCGCGTCCGCTTCCCCCAACAGTTTACCTCATTCTGAGCCAATCATCACCTGTGTGCTCTTGTGAGCAGCCCTACCCCCGCTTTTCAGTGATCCCGCGTCCCCCCCCCAGCCCTCACCCGTCATCGCTTTTTACTCGACCGTGCTCTCCCTCGGGCCGCTCGCACAATCTGCACTTCAGATCACAAATAAACAGAAATCTGATGTGATGAATCGTAAAGGCCAATACAACGGTTCTTTAACCCTAACTTCCCACCTGCTTATTTTATTTCCCTGTTTTTCCAGGTTATCTGGACCGTTTCAACTGTAAACACGGAAGGATTTCTCCCCCGAGGCACTATTTCCCCACGGTGAGTCGAGACTGCAAATTCCGGTTCTCTCTTTCTCCTTTTGTCTCCCTGTGAGATGACAATTGTGAGAGACATGTGTGTGGGTTGGCTTTTTTGCCATCCTCGGCTTCCGTAGCGCACTTTCCTTCCAGTCGTTGGTTGCCCCTCCAACAACTGATTTTTTAGATGTATTTTTTTCAACATTCTACGTTTCTTGGACTTTATTCATGCAGACCAGCAGAACTCCTTTTCTAACCCCGTCGGCCCTTGAGCATAAGGTTCATGAAGTGTTGCTCTTTCTATGTGGTTACCGTTATCGTTTAAGCTTCATTGGCCTTTTTACCTATTAATTTGCCACTCCCGCGCCCTCTTTTTCTATCGTCCGGAGTGGGTAAGCCTTTACCCTGTGTGACCACCATCTCTTCTTGTCCCTGTTCTCCCTCACCCGTTAAAACCATGTTCCCCCGCCTATCCGACTGCAGTGTTGCAATGCTAAGAATTCCTTCTGTCCTTCTGCCGACTATTTTTGAACGACGTTGCTTTTGCGCTCGGATATAGATCTTACCATGGGCCCTACTGTGGCGTGTACCTGTGTCACCGATTTCCCCAACCCTAATGCCGACCATACGGCCTTGAGCGACACTGGGCGCGGACCTTTCGGGGTGGGGCTACGCCGAGTTAATCCCCCCCAGTATAATTTCGTGACCAAAGTGGTTGAGCGGCTGGCTTTTCACAGCATTACGCTTGATTCACCCAGTGCATTCTCGACCCTGGCATCATTTTAGCCGATTCCTGACACATTCAGGGTTTTTTCTGGGCGATTTTTTGCGTAGCTGGGGCTGACTACATCCGACTACCTTTCCCGGCTTCTGTAGGACCCCTCTCTCACTATTATGTCGTAAACCCCTTGCCGCCGTTTCTTCTTGTCCAAGCTGTTTTCCTGCTGGTTCCAACAGGGGATTGGGCTTCCCCCTAGTTACCCACACTCTCATACCCCATTAGCTCCTTGTTTCACCTACGATCGAGTTTAATAAAAAACCTGGCACTTACCTTGCTGTCTTGGTCATTCTTTCAAGGTCCCCGTGAGCGCTAGTTCCGTTTTTGAAACCCCCGGCATTGCAATACCCCTTGTGTCTCTTTCCCCTTGTTTGTGCTTGACTATTCTTGTGATTTTTGATCGAGTCGCCCGTTTTTCTTCAAACCTTTCGCGCGCGTTCGTCCCTAGTTACTGATTTTTCGAAAGATTTGGAGAATCTGATGTTTTATTACCCCAAGGCTGTTGATATCGTGCGGCTTCCCACGGCGTTTTTCCTCCCTTTCCGCTTGGTTCCCTTGCGAACCACATCGTGCGGTCTCTGCGTCCCAGCACCCCCTTCGCCATTCTTAACAGTAACCAAGTTCCCCTCTTTTCTGTCACTACTGCCCTCTTGATCCTTCTGTATGCATTGCGGCTATATTTCCCCGTGTTTCACTTACCAGAATGGGGATCCGTCCACCTACTCGTCTCCGCTGGTTGAGAGGTCCTTGGCCATTACCTTTTGGTCTCGGCCAATACCATTTTCCATAAAATGTTTGCCTCACGTCGTCTAGCACCTTGCACCGCCCATCTGGTTCTGCCTTACTACCCACTTGTGCTGACTTTGCGATTCTTTTCCCTTTCTTATCCATTTCCTGGAAACCTGACGTTTACAGGCTGTCCGCGGTTGGCTAGCCCAATCAGCGACTCTAGTACTTCCAATTCCTTCATACCACCCCCTTAATCTATAGCCAGGACTCAGCGTCTCCCACACATCTCAAGTAGATTTTTTTTCTCGTTTAGGCAGTACCTGATTTCTCCCCTCATATTTTACACACTTTTGGTTGCCGGATATTATGAAAAATATATTTAACCACTGCATATAGTCAATACTCCCATCCCGGGTGATTTTTCTTTTCCAGGACCCTTCAGCGGCCACGATGGGAATACTCTAAGGTTTTTCTCTCTCGGGTACGCCTCTCTTGAGTCCTATCCCCCGAATTTTTTTCTTTTCGGCCCCTTGGACGCAGCACATATCCTTGCGTGCAATCGTCATCCTTCCCCGTCTCCACTCCCACGCCAGCTCTTAGTCGGTTAAGTTGCTTGCCCATCGGGGGGTGCGGGGTGGGATACACAGAGGCAGGAACGATAGCTTTTCATCTCCATCTTTTCGGCAGCCTTTCTTGGTTTGTCCCACCTTTAGTCTTGGACTGCTGGGATTTCCTGGCTGACCCCCTGTCCCTGGATAAACAGTCTTCCCCTCCCGACCCCCCACTGTCCCCCTTCTTTCTACATGTTGAACTATGCTGCCGTACAGCTTGTTTGCCACTCACCGGGTCCCTTGCGCTAAACGTTTTCTCGCTAGATGAGCGAGATCCCACTACTCGTTGGACCTGTTCCAGCCTACGAACCGATTCTGTGCCTTCCGTATGCTGTTGTCTTCGTCATAATCAGTTACTTTCCCGGATGTAGACCCCGCTTTTGATTCTCTTTGATACCTTTTCTGGCTTGGCGTTTATTTTTGGATTCTTTCGCGCTGCTCATCGTTCGGATTGCCTTTGTTTGTTTCTTTCTGTCTCAGTACTCCCCTGTCAACCTGCTCCACCCGACTAAAAAGTTGACGACAGCCTGAACAATTCCCTTTCAAGTGGTCCGTCGAGTGACACTTTCGACATTGTTACTTAGAGTCAACCGTAGCTTTATTCGCGTAATGATTTTCACAGGCCATCGGACTTTTCGCTCTTCCAGGCCCCATAAACGTTTTTGTTCAGCACCCGCAAGATCGATGCCCGGACGGGACTTTCAGGCATCCCCGCTCCTCCCTTGATCGATGATGATTTTCCTCTCGTAAAATTGTTCTTAAGCTGTCCCTTTGGTCCCTTATCCTACTCTTTTGCAGGGTTTGGTCCCTTCAACAGCTAGTTTGTTTCCATTTTTTCTTCCGTATCCTTGACCGTTATTCCCATTCATTTTGTACTTTTCACCGCCCGCATACATCCTATCATTTTTTTATTCCGGTTGACACGGCTTGATGTTCCACTGCCCTTTGAACTCCTAAGAACTCACAGCCCTTTTCGAAAGCGTTCGGTTCCTTCAGAACCCTTAGGATCCAAATAG
>Ga0179593_1542874_pt1 | contig 11054 bp, 11 predicted proteins | sample CZODoug2_1_08_16_FD_185931 | JGI IMG/M metagenome (GOLD analysis project Ga0179593, IMG submission 185931) | Vadose zone soil fungal communities from Angelo Coast Range Reserve, California, USA - CZODoug2_1_08_16fungal (PacBio error correction) | ecosystem: Environmental > Terrestrial > Soil >... | reverse complement strand
TATGGCGATTTTTCTGGCAGTCAAGGTGTTTGGCGAAGGTCATGAGAATTTACATTGGCGATTTTTTTTCCCCGGCCCCTCCGTCGGGAATCTTCCCTTCATTTTTCGGGATTTCCTTCTTTTCAGAAATGGTTTTCCTCCCGTCTCTCAGGATCAAGAACTCTTTGTGAGTGGTTGTCCTCCCTCTCTTGCTCTCTTTCCCTGTTTTTCTTGAGAACTTTTCTTCCAAAGTCCGTTTTTTCCCGAGCGGAACCCCCCGAGAAAGGAAGCCAAAAACTTGAACAGCGCCAGCGTTCCACTCCACGCCCCCTTTTCAGGTCCTCCTGTTACGGTGCCCTTTTTCCCCCTCCCCCTCTCCGGCATCGAAGAGTTACGGGGTGAAGATTCTCGGCGCAGGAGCTGGACCTATCCTTCACCTCAACTAGACAATCCTTCTACGTCGCAGTTTTCTTGTAGCTTTTTCCTATCCATGGATTCCCCCCCCTTTGAGCTAAAGAGTCCCCTTTGGCATAGTCTTAGATGGCATTGGAGCTGGTGGTCTGCGACTTTCTCCCTTTCTCCTACCCTTTTCCGAAATTTTTCAACGGATATCTCTCGATACCTCCCCCCAAGTGGGGACACTTCGGTCGACACCCTTTGACGATCCAGCCCCCTCTATGCAGGCCCGGCAGTAAGGGTAGCGGCTCGTCTTTTCTTGTTTCCTTGTTGGGATTTCCCGGCTGTTAGAGAAGTTTTTCTGCGGAATAAAGATAATTAGCTTTGTATCCCCCTCTTGCCGGGCTTCCTTCCTTTTTTCACTGGCTAGACTTCCCCTTGGCTTTGATTCCTCCTTCTTTTTGAGTTGAATCTGAGCGCCACCCCCACGGTTCCAAACTATGATGCTTCTGATGGCTTTTTTCTAGTTACTTACTTTTTATTAGATTCTTTCTTTTGGACTTTTTGTCGTAAAATGTCTCTCTAGGAATTTTTCTTTCCCCTCCGCCTTCGACGCCGGGAATGATCCAGTTTCCTTGGCAGAATGTCTTATCCTTCCTTTTTTCACAAGGAATCCTCTTTTTCCTTTCCCGGTGGATGCTTCCCTTACTTTCTCGTACCTCTCTCCTTAGGGATCTTTGAGAATCATGGAGAGGAGGTTTCCCAAGAGAGACGGACGCTTAGTATGCTGACCCTCTTCAGAGTTTTTCCCCTTTTGCGACTTGTTCGAGTTTCCGCCGCAAACTCTCCCTTCCCTCTTCTCAAGCCCCCAACGGAACTTACGGAGAGGCAAGCGAAATTTGAATTCCTCGGGAGGTCGTTTGCCCCCCTTTCTTCTTTCTTGCTACATTTTCTGCAATCCTGGAAATTCTTAGAGCCAAGGCAAAGACGGTTTAGCGATTTTTTTTCCCCTCCTTTTTCACTTGTGTTCACCTTTTTCTCTAATACCATTCCCCTTAGATTTCCCTGATGCGCTAGGATTTCGAGAGGAGACGGTAAACATTGCTATCTCCTCAAATCCGATCAATTTCTCCCTTCTCTTTCGGTCTACACAGTCCTGCCGTTCTTCTCAGTCCCCTCCCCTGATAGAGCTTCAAGCGGATCTGCTGCAGATGATCTTTTGGTCAAGCCCCCTTGTGTCGTTCTTCCCCTTCTTCCGAGCATTTTTCCTTGGTTTTCCAGCTTCCCTTTAATACTCTCGCGAACCCTAGATAAGCGACTTTCTCGGACGAACTTCTCAATTCACGATCTTTGGAATCCTCTATCCCTTTTTTTTGACATCTGGCGAGCACGCACCTGATTCCTTGTCTCTGTCCCCTCATGGAGATCCGAGTTCTTGGTGTGGGCTCCTCCTCCCGGACAGATCCCCGTCTCGTCTTCCGGTCGTTCAAGGCTGCTTCTTTTTCTTTTCATCTTCTCTTCCATCCCCAGTTCAACCTTTCCCCGAACGACGGTGGTGAACGTTCTGCATAGCCCTTCTACCTTTTCTGCGCACGACCTCCCCTACCTTTTTTTTTTGAGTCCTTCTGAGTTCTCTTTGCTGAAGGACAGTGGTAGAGAGCTTTTTATTTTGCGGCTCTTTTTGCAAAACCCTTCTTCTTCTTTGGAAAGTTTGAGATTCCAGATTTTCTCTTACGCTCAATTAGATGGGCAAACGCACCAGCTTCTCCTAATCTTTGTTTCCCCCATTTTAATTTGATTCGTTTCCTGGTTGAATCTGCAATCCACCCCAAAACTTCCAATAGTTATCTCAATATGTTGTTTTCCCCCTCCCACGGATCGTTGTAGTCCTTCAGACGGCCCCGATGTAGTTAAAAAAGGTCTCCCAGTGAAGAATAGACCTCCCCCTCCCGGTCTATCTCTTTGTATGGACTGATATCCTCCACCCCTCGCTAGCCCAGATGTGTTGGGAGCTCAGCTGTCCCGCGTGAGCCCCTTCTCCTCTGGATCCTCTCCTCTCCCTTTCTCTTAGCAGCAGGAGAGTAGTTCTTGTCGGCAAGCCTCCTCTCCTTCGAGGCTCCCCCTTCCCGCCTTAGATGTCTTTTTAGTTCAGGTAAGATTCTCGACCCTCCCTGGACTCCACGGTTCAGCTACCGGAGATGCCCTCCTCTTTTTTTCGTTGTCCCGTTCATTCTGAAGAAACTTTCCCCCTTTCGCCTTTTTCCGAGCCTTATTTTTTTCTCGAATTTTTTTTCCCCGTGAAGCCCCCCGAAGGCTCAACTTTTCCTCGTTGCACCGTCCCCCTTTTAGCCGTTCCTATTGCGCTTCTTCCTTTCCCAGTTTCCCCTCAGGACCTTTAAGGGTGACCTTCGACGCTTGAAACGACCTTTTTTGGCAGTTCAGCGTCTCCCCTTTCGTATCTTGTCTTCAAGCTTTTTCGTCAGGATTCCCTCTCCTTCTTCCGGCTTTGGTGCCTCTCTTTTCTCCAGGATGTGCCTCTTTCAAAAGACCCTCGTTCCCTCCTCGCTTTTTCGTAAACATTCCTGATTCTTTTCCTTAAGACCTCGGGGTACTTTTCTCTTTGTTTGCGATTTTCTTTCGGTTCTTTTCAATTAGCGGCTTTTTTTTCATTCGCGCGGTCTCTCCCTCTTCCCCTGTTCTCCTCTTCATTTACTAAATTTTCTCCGAAAGGCGTTCGCAGGCGGACCCGGGACTTTCTTCCGGGAGGCCACGTTAACTTTAACTCTCCGATTTTTTTTTTTTTTCCACCGGTTTTTTCCCTAAAGATTTTCAGATATCTCCTTTTTCACGGCTCTTTTACCGGGATATGAGCTAGCTTCTTTCCCCGTTATTAAGGCGGACGTTCGCCCGCCTTCTCAGTCTTACCTTCGGATTTTTCCTCAGAACCTTGGTCCCCCTCTTTTGGAATCCCTCCCCGAAACTTCGCGATTTCAGATTTACGGGCTTGCCCTCTCTTGTCTCCTCTTTTTTTCTCTCATTTTTTAGCGTACTTTTTCCTCTTTGGAGACCTCCTTTTCGTAGCGTCCCCTGAAGAGGCCTGCCCAGGTTGCGAAATCCTTTTCCTTGCCCCCTTCTCTTTTGCCAAGGTCTCCTCGGACTTTTTTCCTTCGCTACCCCCCTCCCCCCTAACTAGCCTCCTCGATACCCCCCCTTCACCGGGCAGAGTTTCTGAACACCTCGGCAACCTCCCCTGCGGCGTCTCTTCCTTTTTCCCATTTGAATTTTTTTTTTTTTAGCTTAAAGGTTCCTTTCATGTACGGGCACGGGGGATCTTGCGGTGACCGTCGGGAATTTCGGGATCCGTACTCTCATTTCTTTGGTTTCGTGCCTTTTCCCGTTAAGGTTGCCTATCCTCCTCCCCCCTTACTTTTTCCTGCCGGATTCCGCTGATGCCCCCCCTACACGAAAACAGCACGAGCGACTTGTAGTAAGTCCTTTTTTTTTTTTTCGATCGCGACTCCCCGCGTACACTTTTCTCGAGGTAGCCAGTCTTACCCTTTCCCCTTTCCCCCAGCCGAGGCTTCCGGGCCGGACCGCGAATTCCAGACAGGGCAGAACCTTCCTTTTTTTTTTTCCGCCCGTCCCCCTTTCCCTTTCTAATACCCCCTTTCCTTCCTTTTTTCTGAGATGTCTTCTTTTGGACGTAAAGGGTCCCTTCTTCCCTCCAGCCGACGTCGGTCGGACCTTGGCGAGCAGGTACTGGCAGACGGACTCGGCTTCGTCCTTTCCCTCGGGATATTTCGGATGTGTCAGGCTGGCTGGCGCCTTCGCGGCCCTCCCTCCCCTGACTTACTCCTCTTTTTGATAGGGATTTTCCCCCCGTAGTCCTCCTTTTGCTGTGTTTTTTTCATAGACGTTGCCGGTTAGTGAAGTATCTTTTTTCCCTAAGCTTTTTTCTTCCAGTCAGGTTTTTTTCTGACGGCATTCCCCGCAAGTTCTTTCCCCCAAAAGGAGACCCCCCCTCTAAGTCAGAGACTAACCAATGAAAGACTTACCGTCAGATCACCCAGTTCCCTCTTTCTACTGTTTTTTCCTGATCCCTTCTTCTCTCAGTCCTACTGTTGTCTTCCTAGATTTCTCTTTCGTATGATCCTCTCTGGTACCTCAAATCGGTCAAAGGTACTTTTAAGGATCTACCCGAAGGAGGCGTTTCGGGGGTTTGTCTTTTTTTTTTCCTTTCAGAGATCCCATTTCCTCTTCCTTCAGAGCTCTTTTTTTAGATAGCTTTTGCTTCTTACCTGGGCTCGGAAATATTCACCGCTACCAGGTTTTCCTCACTGATTTTTTCCTGGCTTTTTTGTCCAGCGTCCAGAAGTTTTTGACTTCCTGCCGAGGAGGAAAAGCGGAATATGCATCCCGAGGGATTCTTTGAGTAACCCCTTCCCGACTCTTTTTTTGGCGTCCTCCCCCTTTCCCAACCTAATTCCCCCCTTTTTCTCCCGAAGGGGCTCTCACGTCTTTCCGTTAGTAAGAATGAAGAAAGTGGCCTGCCTTTTTATCGTACTCCAATGCCCTTTCTTTGGACTCTTTCCCTGATCTCTGTCAAATTCTCGTTGTGTGATGAGGCGTGTTCCCATAAGTACTTGAGGCCCTCCCCTCTCTATTCCTGAGTACCTTTTTTCCTTTTTAGAAGGCTTTGTATATCCTTCCTTGGACCGAGGCTGCTCCAGGGTTGAGATCTTCTCTTTTCCCTACCACTTCTCAAATTCTTTTTCCCCCCCCCAATATTTTTCCGTTTCCCTTTCCCCTGGTAGGAGAGGGGGCTTTTTCTAAAGGTTATCGGTTCTTTTTTCTTTGGAGGGATTTTTTAGTCGATGTCTTGCAGTCCGCCGGATTTTCTTTCCCCCCCTTAGAAGATTGGAAATTAGTTTTTCTAAGCAGTAGGGACTATTCCCGGTGCGCAGTCTTTTTGAGTCCCTTTCACTCCGAGTTTCTTAAATCTGTACTGTCTTTCAATATCGGCGTCCCGGTGATTCTCGGTCGGTTTCTCTTCCTTTCGGTTCTGGCCTCCATTTTCTTCCAAAAAGACCCAAGACCGTGCGCGCCGAGGTTATCGTTCTTTGGTCTTCCTTTTATATCACCAGATTTCTCCAGGGTTCCCTCCTCTGCTTTTCTTCCCGGGACCGAGACGTTTTTTCAATGATATGACTTAACTGCGTCTCTCGAACTGCGTAGTTTCTTCTTCCTGTGGTTTTTTGACCTAAGTCACCTTCTTCAGATCCTTCTAAGAAAATGAAGGAATTAAATGTTGATTTCAGATTCTCTCAGCAGCTTCTTCCCGATCTGGTCTAATCCTGTGGGCATGATCCGCTGCACTTTCTTCCCTACCTTTTCCCCTCTAGCTTTTCTCTTATTTAAAGGTTTTTGTGGAAGTCCTCGGCAGGCCTGATCGCCCTTGAGCCCTATGCTTTCGAGCCGACCTCTCTCTGATTTCCTTTTGTGACTCTTTTTTTTTCCGTTTTTTGGTTGTGGCGAGTGATCGGAAGGATTCTCCCCATGCTTTCGATTTTTCAGCTTTTTTTTTTCTGGAACTTTTTCTCCTTTTCCTTCAGATGTCCTCTTTTAGAGAGACCCCATAGTTACTATTTCCGAACTGACCTGGTTTTTTTTCTTCTGCATCCTTTTCCTCGCTCGCATTTTTTTCCCCAAAGGATATTTTCCTCATACCTCCTTTGTTGTTGATCGAGTGTCCGTCGAGTGGATCTTGAGAAGCATTTGCTTTTCTCGCAATTGATGCTTCAAATTCTTTTGCCTTTTCCCGTAAAGATGGGTTTTGATTTCCCGAAATCTTTCCCCAGCGCCAAGCTCATCCTTTCAGAAGATGTTGGCCTAAGCTTCCTTGTAGCCCCAGGTCCCTGCCTACCTTTATGCACCTCGAACTAACCACCCTTCCATACTAGTTACATATCCCCTTATAGTATTTCGTGCTATGGAAAGCATTCCCTTTTCCTTTCGTCTCCTTCTTTCGTCTTCACCCTCTGAAGCCCTCCGCTCCCAGTCCGATCTCGTTAGAGGGGCGTCTTGAACTTTTACCTTCCTCTCCCCCGCTCTGCTCTTGCGGTGGAAACTCCCCCCCTTTTAAGATGCGGCTGGCCCAGTGCTCGAGTCTCTTTTAAGAGATCGTTCTCTTTTGGCTATACTCGTTTCCTTTCTCCAGACTCCTCTGTAGTTTCAAGGACCCGGTTATAGGAGTCATTGGGAGCCTCTTCTCTCCTCATTTCTATTCCTTTGAATCTTCTCGAATGACCTCTGGGCGAGATGAGGCTTATTCTCCCTTCTCCCTCTTTTCCTTTTTTAGCCCTTCCTCCCCCAGGATCCAAAGTCTTTCAGTGGTTTTGGGCTTCCGATGGCTGTCACTTATCCCTCCTTTTTTTTATCCCCTCCAAAGTCCTTATCAGCCCCGATTCGAGCGGGAGCTCTTTTCGCGGAAATAGAATTTTCATTTTGTGACGTCGCTCTTTTGAATTTTCCCGTCGTTTCCCCCTTGGATCGATATGACGGGCGTAGAAATCTTGAAAAGGAGACAGATCTGCAGGCCTTTCTTTCGTTTTTTCTGGTTCCTTTCCCTTTTTTCTCCGTCAGCCCTTTCTTTTAGAGAACGGGGACCACTCGAGGAGCGTCCTCGACGACCGGTGCCCTTAACCTGCCACCTGAGATTGTGTGCCCTGCATCTCCCCTTGGATGGCTTTGCCCGGATCGAGAAGGCTTTAAATGTTCTGAGTAGAACTTGCGGTTGGACGATCCCAAGAGGGCCTTCTGTCGGTCGCATAGGGTCGGGCAGTCCCCTTCGAAGTTTTCTCCTGTTTCCTTCTTTAATAACGCCCCCTACTGAATCGTTTTACCCCTTTTTGCCCTTGCTCCCCCCTCCTCTTGCACTCCCCCTCTTAGCAATAAGGAATTTTTCCCTTAGCTGTCCCTTTTTCCCCCTGCTTCAGTCGTTCCTGGCCCGCCTTGATGCCCCTTAGCGAATTTTTCTTATGTGGATTGATGACTCCTCATCCTGTAACCTTTTGTTTACTCTTTTCACTCCCTCTCTTTTTGACTCATTGGCCTCTTTCCTTTCTTATGGATGGATCACGGTCGACCAGAGTTCCCCCCCCCCAACTTGATGGCTTCTTCTAATATCTTCATCGGAAAATTTTTTGCATTACTTCCTAGGGTCTTTTTTTTGCCCAGAAACATTCCCCTGAAACCTCCGTTCGAGGCAGGATGAGCTGGAGCTCGGCCTCGACGATCCTTATGATCTTTTTTTTTTCCTCGTCCCGGCCCCGAGATAATTCCGTCCCTTTTCCGAGTTGAGGCTGAACCTTAGGCCAAGCTCCTGAGACGAGATCTCCCCCCAGAATTCTTCTTTTTTGCTTGTGTTTTTTTCTCCTTTTAGTCCTTCTCTCTGATAATTTTCCAGTCTCCCTTTTTTAGTTCGCGCGTGTTAGAGAGTTGGTTGGGTTCCCCTTCCTTTCTCTTCCTTCTGGTTTTCTTTTGCGGCTTCTCCCCCCAAGACCCCTGAAGGTTCCTCGACGACACAAGAACAGTCGAAGTCGACTCGTGAACGCTCCCCTTTTTTCGTCCCCAGCATGGTCTTTACCCTATCCCTCTTAATCTCCCCTTTTTTTCAGATTTTTGACAAAAGGTTTTTCTTTCAAGCCCTGTTAGGCAGGCCTTCCCCGCGAAGGCATTATCACGTTCCGACCCGCCGGTCCTTCTTCGGCAGACCCCGCCTCCTTTTTCTCCCCCCATACCCCGTTGTCTCCCTTCTCTCTGCGATTCTTTTTTGGATTAATGTTGGCGGACGTCCCTTTCTTTTTGCCATGGAGACTGCTCTCGGTCTGGCGCCGCCTCGGCCTTGGGCGTGGACTTTTTTCCAGGTTAAGCGTAGGCGGTTCTTTTCTTTTTCCTGCAGCCTTCTCTCTCGTGGAACCTTTTTCTGAGTTCGCTTTTACTTGATGTCATCAGAGGTTCCTGCTGTCGTTGAAGTCTTTCTCCGTCGTAGGCAAAACCCTCTTGGACCATCCATTGGGTTTTCCAGTAGAAAGGAATTCCCGCGAAATTCTCCCCTCTCATGTTTTTTTTTTAAAGTTCGGATACCGGTCTCTCCTGGCGTGCCTGTTCCTGTCTACGCATCTACCCCCCGGTCCCCCCTTGTTAAGGTTTTCCTTTTCATTTCGCTCGCTTTTCTGAGCTCTTTTTCAACTTTCCCCATTTTTTCCGGGAATTATATAGTGCGATTAGTTTGTGTTTTTTTTCTCCGGATTTTTTTTCCGAGCTTCTTTCTGGGCATTCCTCTTAGTTTTTTTCTTCTTTTGAAAACCCGGCTCGGCCCTCTTAAAATTCAAGGTCTTCGAGAGCCTTTTTTGTTGATCCGATCTTTACCCGTGTTTGCAATTTCCCCTCGTGAAGTTTCCCCCTCCTCTGCAGGGCCTGCGAATTTCTCAAGTCCGGAATCTGCAATCTTTGGGGCCAGTGGTTCAAACTTCCTAGACTTTTCGGAGGTTTTCCGGCCCCATCCCCCTTCCAACGTCGCGCCGTGGCGCATCCCAATTTTCTTTGACTGGACCTTCTTGATTCTCTCTTGCTCAGTATTCCCTTATATAGCTGTGGCTTTGTGAATCGCGCTCCCCACGGTGGTACCCTGATAGTGTTGTGTCGAGTTTTTGCGTGTCAGAACACCGATTTTTTTTTCCTCGGGGTATCTTTCCCCCCCCCCCCGGTTCTTTGAGCGCTTCTTTTTTTTAGGGACCTCCTTCCCCCCGAAAGAAGGGCTCAGGGGTTCCTTCGGTGCAGATAATGCCTTTTCCCCTGGTCCGGTCATCCCCAACTCTCCCATTTCCGGCGTTCTCCTGTACCCCCCCTGGTGCCTTTTTTGGTCGGAGAGGGGCGCGCTAGCTTTCCGTCGGGTCTCGGGAGACTAATTTCGGCTTTCTCTAGGTCCCCTGGTCCCTTTCGTTTTCCCTTTGAGGACGTGGTTGGTCTTTTTGGATCTCCGTCCGGTGCTCAGAGGATCCCCCCTTCTTATGATACGTTCTGACCCGGAAACTGTAGGATTCCGACCTCCTTTTTCTTGAGATTCCCCCCTCGGGTCCTTTTCTTCTCCTCGCGGTTTCTTTCACGGTGATCATTTCGGGAAGTGGAGTTTGGGAGGCACCCTCATCTTTTCTCTTCCCCCCCCCACTTTCGAGAAGATTTTAAGTTTTTGAGCCTCTTCTACCAATGGCATCGGTCTCCCTAGGCAGATTCCTGGTCAAGTGACCTTTGTCGGCTCCTTCTTTTCCCCCCAATTATAGATCTTTTAGAAGATTACCACCCCCACACCCCCCACACCTTCCCCCCCCCCCCCTCCCCCACCCACCCACCCCACCCCAAACCCACCCCCCAAACCACCCCCCACCACACACCCCCCCCAAACCCAACCCCCCCCCACACCCACCCCCCCCCCCACCCCCAACCCCCATGAGGAGGAAGGTTTAGGGATACAAAGAGTTTGTCTTCCTCCCCAGCAAGTCAACTCTTCTCCGCGGCGTAAGATTTTTTACCCTGCCTCTGATTCCTCCTTTTCGTTTTCATTTTTTTCCGAGGCGGTTCATCCTGTCTAGCTTTTCTGAACTCGGTGTTAGTCTCCGTAGTTCCCACTTCCATACGGCTCCCTCTTTCCCCTTTCTAAGACTTTTTTTTAGGCTAATGACTGGCCTGGTGTGGACTCAGAGATTGCATAGTCTCGTCCATATAGGTCCCTTCTCGTCTTTCCTGAGTTTTTTCTTGATGGGATCGTGGTTGTTGTGGTAGTGGCCTAGGAAGCTCCCCAGATCCGACTTCATCTGCAGATTCTTTTCTTAGTTTTCCCCCCCCCTCTTTCCGTTTTTGTATCCCCTTTGCATAATGATGGGGAGAGGAAAAATTCGTTCAAGTCTTGGAAAGAACTTTTGGTTATTCGCTAGACCACTTGATCCTTTCATCAAAAGCCAATTATATATTTGCCCTCCCTTGTTGTTGTTGAGTATCTTCTCCTTCGTGTTGATAGTCGTTTTTTTTTCTTTCCCGTTGAGCGCTTTCGTTTTTACCCTTTGTTAGGGGTTTTTCTCCTTCGGTGACGATTTTGATGGACCGAGCCGCTCCCAGGAAGGATCCCGCCCTTTTTTCCCTCGGTGTCCCCATTCAGTCTCTCCCCTCTCTCCCTAGCTGTAGATGAATCCGGCACGTGCAGGCCCCAACTCTACCCCCCTCTACCCTCTTTCGTAACTAAACTTGGTAGTGTTCTTCACGCATATGGCGCCGCCTCTTTCCACTATGCCAGCTTCCCCCCACCAGGCCGCCTCTCCTAGTCTTTTTTTTTTGCGAGACTTGGCTTTAAGCCGCAACCACCGATCTGCTAAGTCCCTCCTTTCCATCCTCAGCTTTACGAAAAGTTTTTGATCGACTCTAGAAGCCTTTTTTTTTTTTGATTTGAGACCCCGGAGAGGTCGTAGGTCCGAGCCTCCAGAAGCTCCTGGATCCCCAGTACTCCCCCTTTTGCCTCGGTTTCGTTCGCTGTTGTGAACTCTAAGGAGCTTCGAGATTGGCCAAGAAGGTAAGCTCCATGAGATGAATCTTCTTGAGAGGGCGTAGAATATGGGTCCCACTCCAAA